>Ga0209573_1004333_pt1 | contig 14140 bp, 13 predicted proteins | sample TNRBio252014_DNA_FD_185870 | JGI IMG/M metagenome (GOLD analysis project Ga0209573, IMG submission 185870) | Wastewater treatment Type I Accumulibacter community from EBPR Bioreactor in Madison, WI, USA - TNR Reactor_6/25/2014_ DNA (SPAdes)... | ecosystem: Engineered > Bioreactor > EBPR >...
TTTAACAGTATGCAGGTCAAAATAATTATCACAAATTTGCATCAGGTCGCCCGGGAAATCCCTATAACAATCTTTTAAATCAATGTACCCGGCACCAATATCTTTAAAATAATCTGTTTCGCTTCCATTGAAATGATTATAAACCTGGTTAATTTCTTCAGTAATTGTAACACCTTCAGATGGTACATACAATTTTCTACTTTCAATAAAAGCAACAATATCATTAATAGGAAGACGCCTGTTAGCGGCATTCATTAATGCCAGTATCATTGCTTCCTGGATTGTAATTAAATTTTCTGGTTCCATGTAATTTATAAAACCGGTGGCAACCCCAGCTCTTTCAAAAATCCATTGTGTGTATCTCTTGCTTCCGCTATTTTCTTTTCTAGATCAACTAACTTTTTATTCACTTCGTCCAAATCAATTTTCTCTTCTTCAATTGAAGTGCTTACATACCGGGAAATATTCAGGTTGTAATCATTCTTCGCAATCTCCTCCATCGAAACCTTCCGGGAATATCTTTCTGCATCGGAACGGTGTTTGTAAGTTTCCACAATTCTTTCTATGTGGTCTTCACTCAAACTATTCTGTCGCTTCCCCTTCGTGAAATTCCCCTCGCCGCTGGCATTGATGAATAATACATCATCAAACTTCTTACACTTCTTTAATACAATAATACAAACAGGAATACCGGTTGAGAAAAACAGGTTGGCAGGTAAACCAATCACCGTATCAATATTGCCATCCTGCAAAAGCTTTCTGCGGATTTTTTCTTCAGCACCGCCACGGAACAATACACCATGCGGCAATATGATGGCCATGCTTCCTTCTTTGCCAAGAAAGTGAAAGCCGTGCAGTAAAAAGGCAAAATCAGCAGCGGACTTTGGTGCCACACCATAATTCTTGAAACGAAAATCTTCGCTGGTAGTTTCTCCTGGCTCCCATCTTAAACTAAATGGGGGATTGGCTACAATGGCATCAAACTCCATTTTCTTAGTCGGGTTCATTTCATTTAAAATATCCCAGTCATTATCCAATGTATCGCCGTGGTGAATCTCAAACTCGGTATCCTTTACGCCATGCAGCAGCATGTTCATACGGGCAAGGTTGTAAGTAGTAATGTTTTTTTCCTGCCCGAATATTTTACCGATGGTACCTTTTTCTTCTTTAAGTTTTTTACGAACATTTAAAAGTAATGACCCCGAACCGCAGGCAAAATCCAGTACTTTATCCAGTTTCTTCTTTGGACCTAGTGCCGGGTTCTGACTGTCCAGTGTAACGATGGCAGAAAGGATAGAAGAAATTTGTTGCGGTGTATAAAACTCTCCGGCTTTTTTACCGGAGCCTGCTGCAAACTGGCCAATCAAATATTCATACGCATCGCCGAGTATATCAGTGTCTGTTGAAAATTTAGCAATCCCTTCCGCAATTTTCTGAATAATCGTACAAAGCTTGACATTACGTTCCGGATAAGTCCTTCCTAATTTATCGGATGATAAATTAATTTCCGAAAACAGCCCCTGAAAATTACTATCAAAAGATTGCTCTTCAATATACTTGAACCCCTTTTCCAATGTATGCAGCAATTCTGCATCTTGTTTTCTTGCCAGCTCTGCTATATGGCTCCATAAAAATTGGGGTTCTACCACATAATGCACTTTGCGGCGCATTTGTTTTTCAAATGCATTTATATCTGCTGCATTGGCCTTATACCATACCGATAACGGACTTCTTTTATCTTCTTCCGGCAAAACAGGATAATCTTTGCCCAATTCTTTTTTAGCTGCTGTCTCATAGTTATCGCTTAAATAACGGAGAAAGAGAAAAGACAGCATGTAATCCCGGAAATCATCTGCATTCATGGAGCCTCTTAAAGCATCCGCTATTTTCCATAATGTATCCCCTAACTTGTTTTGTTCAATTGCTGTCATGGTTCAGTTTGTGTTTGATTTTCATCATTTGGGTTACTACTAACTCTTTCACCTGCTAATGATATTTCTACATTCGGTTCTATAATCTCTGCTACAGGGCCATCTTCAACTGCTAATGCTTCCTCTTCGATACCTTCTGGAGCTGCAGCAATTAGTAATTCAGGCAACTCAAATTCATATTTACTTAAAAAACCTTCCATTATTTTCTTAAACAAGTCTTTATTATCATCGCTCATATCAACTGGCTCATAAATAGAATATTTACCATGGCTTAATAAGTTTAATGCCCGGTTATAAAGCACATCGTCATCAATGCCATGGAGACAGCTTTTAAAGTTATCATACCCAAAAAACGAAGCTGTTTTCTCCATTATAGTTCTTAGTGTATTAAAATGGAAAGTTTTGATATCTCCCGTTACCATTATTTGTTTCAATTCTCCCAAAGATGCAACATGATGAAAAAATGGTGTATCAGTTGTTTTTCTTACCGAGTATTTGTCATTGTTGTCCTTATGCAAAAAATACTTTCTGTGACTCTGTGTTTTTAATTCATTGGAAATAACATTGTAAAAAAGAATGTGATGTGAAGATATTATCGTCTTTATTCTGCCTTCGCTCTTTTTAAGAAGTGTTGCTAAATCACATCCAACGGCAATGGCATTAGTATCATCAAGGGAAGAAATTGGGTCATCAATATAGAAATATTTAACCCAATCATAAGATTCTGAACCATCTATTGCAAGCTCAGATATTGCCATAAAAACACACCATTTAAAAAGGGTTTCTTCGCCTCTGGAAATTTTAATATTCTCCTCAGCTCCCTTTCTAAAACTGATATACCAATCATCGTAATTAATTCTGTAGTCAAAAGTTGCATAGCGCTCTAGGTAAGAAAATATTTTTTCCTCAAGTGCTAACTCTTTAAATCCATTAAAGAAATTAGATTCGGATTTAATCATCAGTTTTCTGTTCGTATCATTCTCAAAATCATTATCCCAATAAAATAGGTCTTCAGTATAGGCGTTAAAGTACAAAGTATCTCTTGCAATAACATTATCGTCTGCATCGAACTCCTTGCCAGCTTGCTTAAAATCCATAGACAACCGAGTCTTGCCCATTCCATTATAAGCAAACAATAAAATAAAACGCTGTTCGGTTAAGTCTTGCCGAAGTTTATTTACCAGTTCGGGTAAATTTTCAAAATAATGTATGGTGGGTGGTGTACTCATTCTTTTTCTTCATTAAAATTTGGAAACAACCCCTGCATCAATCCTTTCTTATGTAGTTTCATTTGTTCAATTTTTTTTGCCTGTACTTTTATTAACCTATCTAAAGAGGAGAGACAATCTGCGATTTTTTCTTGTTCGCCTTTTGACTTTGGGAAATTAATTGGCAATTTCTTAAGTTGACTAGAATAAAGATGTACTACTGCATCTCCTTGTGCCAATTTAGCAATGGCTTTTTTCTTAGCATGAGTAAGATAATAAGATAAAAAGATGCCATTAATCTGAGTTCTGATAATATTTAAATCACCACCTAAAGCAATTCCACGTTTTAAAACACAAGATGCAGTTGCGATATCTTCCCGGGTTTCTCCAGAAGATGGAATTATAACGTCATTAGCTTCGCTCAATATTAATTCATCAGGTGATAAATCAGTGAAAGAAATAACTGTATCAATTACTTCTTGGTAATGTGTATAGAGTTCGCCATATCTAATGCATGGAATACTTCCAGTAAGACTTATGTCTGCCTTTGAAATTCCTTTACCTTTTAAAAATTCCGCTACGTTGTCCATTAAATCTTCCTCCCACTCCCCACTATCCTTAAATTCTTCAAACCGCAGCTTCGGCACTTTCTCTCCTTCGGCGGGGAATAGTTGTTGCATCAGCCCTTTTTTATGGGCTTTCATGGTATCAAGTTTTTGGGTGTGTGCTGTAATTAAATCATCTAAAGAAGAAAGACAGGAAGCGATTTTTTGTTGTTCTTTAGGCTTAGGAATGTTTACTAATAAATTTTGATACGCCGATATATAGTATCGCTTATGTTCCTTGGCTTCAAACCTTATTTGACATAAAAGTTCAAATATGAATCTGATATTATTGTCGCCTTTTTCTTTCAGTATTTTAATCGCAGACGACTTTACCTTAAAAGGGAAATCAACAAATTTTTTATCTACCGTAAAATCATCAAAGATTATTGCGGGAGCATTTTTATAAATTCCATGTTCTTCATTGGTATATCCAAGAATAAAACTTTTATTCGCCGTTAACACCGGAGTGCCAACTTTTTGATAATTAGTATCTGATACTATATAAGCATCTGGCCTTTCATAATCTAAAAGGTTGCTAATAGATTCTTCTTTCCAACTTCCTTCTTTTGAAAATTCAGGAAACCTCAACTTTGGCACAACCATATTTTTTTTCTCTTTATTCATAAGCACTTAATCCAGATATTTCACGGCCCTGGGCCAGTTTTTTTAATTGGGGTATCAGCTCCTGCATCAGTTCCATTTCTTTTTTACTGCGGTCTTTCCAGCCCAGCTCTAAAGGGGCCAGTAAATCGTTCAGTTGTTCGCCGTCAAAAATCATCCGGTTTATAATGCCTTCCACAAAACTTTTTAATGCCGCTGTTTTTAATCCATGTTTATTGGCAATGGCTGCCAGTTCCTTATTATGCTTTTCTTCCTTGAATATTTTATAGCCTTCTTCTATTTCCTGCACCGTGCGGCCTTTACTGGTGTCAAGCCCGTTTATATAGTCTGTAATATCTTCCTTTTCTTCCATCAGGTTGGCACTGCTGCTCAGCAGGTTTATAATCTGCTCCTTGGTCATTTTTTCCTTACCCGGCTTTTGGTGGGTGCTTCGGGCAATCAGTGCCATTATGTAATCATAATCAATAGTGGCAGAGGCAAACAATACAAAATTAAAATCCAGTTGCTGCACTTTCGGGTCGGCAGTGTCGCCTTTTTTATCCTGTATTTCTTTTAAGCCTTTGGCTGTTTCCAAATATGCGCTTTTAAAAGAACGGTGTTCTGTATCGGGTAACAAGTTTTCTATCTGCTGCTGTTCTTCAGGTTTTAAATCGGTGTACTGCTCAAGCTGGGTTTTCAACTTCTGCACTTCTTTAAAGTGATTTATAAATTCAGCTTTTGCATTTTCACCTTTCAGATTCATTACATCTTCCGGTTTGTTTTCCAAACCCTGCAACTGCATAAACCCTGCGAGGGCAGCCACTGCTTTTTCAAATTGGCCTATCACAACGGGTGCCGGTTCCACCAGCCATATTTCCCGGCTTCTTTCTGTTTGTGCACCACTAAAAAGGGTAATGGCTTCATCCACGGCTTTCTCCTGCTGGCGGAAGTCGAGTATGTTGCCATAAGGTTTGGTATCGTTTAAAATACGGTTGGTACGGCTAAAGGCCTGTATCAGTCCGTGGTGTTTCAGGTTTTTATCAACGTAGAGTGTATTCAGGTATTTACTGTCAAAACCGGTGAGTAGCATATCCACCACAATCACCAAATCAATTTTATTTTTTGCAGGGTAATCAGCATTGCTGTATTTATGAAATTTAATGCGTTGTTGTACATCCTGGTAATATTGGTCAAACTCATTGATGTTGTGGTTGGTGCCGTACTGTTCGTTATAATCGTTGATAATGGTTTTTAATGCCAGCTTTTTTTCTTCGGGTTTCACTTTGTTATCGGCCATTTCCTGCGGCAGGTCTTCCTGCATTTGCTTGACATCTGCATTGTTTTTAGCATTGGCCTGTTCCTCTTCTTTGGGTGGCATTATGGGCGGAGAAAAAACACAGGCAATATTCAGCGGCTTATAGCTTTCATCTGTTGCCAGTTTTTGTTTCTGCAAATCTTTAAACAAATTATAAATGGCGATAGCTTCATTTATGGAGCCGGTTGCCAGTACAGCATTAAAGCGCCGTTCATTAGTGGCTGCATCATGCTTGGCCAGTATGGCTTCGGCAACGGCTTGTTGTGCAATGGCTTCTCCCGGTTTTACTTTGTGTTCCCCTTCCGGTTTAAAGTAATCAATATGAAACTTCAGTACGTTTTTATCTTCAATGGCATGTGTAATGGTATAGTGGTGCAGCTCTTTTTGAAAAACATCTTCTGTAGTTGTAAACGATGCTACATTGCCTTCCACTTTCTGGTAGGTGGCGTTTTGTTCAAAAATAGGCGTACCTGTAAAGCCAAACAACTGTGCATTTGGAAAGAACTCTTTAATGGCTTCGTGGTTTTCGCCAAACTGGGAGCGGTGACATTCATCAAAAATAAATACCATTCGCTTCTGTCGCAGCGATTCCAGCCGTTCTTTAAAATTCTTTTTATAGGCAGGGTCTAATGCGAGTCCCAGTTTTTGAATGGTGGTAACAATTACTTTATCGGCATAATCTTCACTGAGCATCCTCCGCACCAATGTTTCGGTATTGGTGTTTTCTTCCACACAACCATCCTGGAATCTGTTAAACTCTTCTCTTGTTTGCCTATCCAGGTCTTTACGGTCCACCACAAACAAACACTTTTCAATCTCCGAATTGTCTTTTAATAAAGTAGATGCTTTAAAAGAAGTGAGTGTTTTACCGCTGCCCGTTGTATGCCATATATAACCATTGCCCCGGTTTTGATGAATGCAATCCACAATAGCTTTTACCGCATAAATCTGGTAAGGCCGCATTACCAATAATTTCTGTTCACTTTCCACCAGCACCATGTAGCGGCTTATCATTTCGCCGAGTGTGCATTTGGCTAAAAACTTTTCGGAGAAATCGTATAGGTGAGCAATTTTTTTATTGTCGGCTGCTGCCCATTGGTACACCGGCAAAAACTGTTCATCGGCATTAAAACTAAAATGCTGGTTACGGTTATTGGTAAAATAGTAGGTGTTGGCATGATTACTTACGATGAACAACTGCATAAAACAAAGCAGGGAATTAGTATAACCATTGCCCGGTTCATTTTTATACTCTACAATTTGCTGCATGGCCCGGCGTGGACTTATCTGTAAATTCTTCAGTTCAATCTGCACTACCGGAACACCGTTAATTAACAAAATCACATCATACCGCTGATTGCTGTTTTCGGTATTCATCCGCAACTGGTTTATCACTTCATAGTCGTTCTTGCACCAGTCGGAAATATTAACGAGAGAATAATGCAGCGGTGTGCCATCTTCCCGGGTAAAAGTATTGCGCTGCCGCAATGTCTTGGAAGCCTGGAAAACATCGGGAGTGATGATTTCTTCTTTCAGACGGGCAAATTCGCTGTCAGAAAGTTTTACCCGGTTGAGTATTTCAAATTTATTGCGAAAGTTTTGTTCAAGGGTATAGCGGTCCTTTATATCGGAGCGATAGGTATATTTTAAATCGGTGAGTTTACCGATAAAGCCGTATTCTACTTCGGGTTCGTTGACCATTATATTTTTCAAAGCGGAAATTTAGGACATATTTTATAGTTTGATATAGTTTAAGTCTAAGGTGGTGAAACGCCAATCGCAATAACAGGACCACAGCCGGGTACATAATTATTCTTTAGGTTGGCTAGCATAAACAAAAAGCCCTGCCGTCTTTTTTTCAACAACAGGGCAATCCGGTTTAATGAGTTATAATAGTTTACCTTCTCTTTCTTTTTTTCTTTAATGCCGTTTGCATACGGGCCGCCAGTTTTTCAATACCCTGCTGCACGGTGCTTTCCAGTTTTTGCCCGGCGGCCTGGCTCAGGCGGCGGCTGAGGTAACCGGCCCCCAGGCTTACCAGCCCGGTAAAGAGGGTGTTCTCTCCCGGTTGGGTATGGGTGGCTTCGGCCAGTTTGTTGCGCAGCAGGGTGCCGGGGCGCAACTCTTCTTTGGCCTCGTTCCAGTTTTGCTGCAGGGCTTTTTCCTGCTCCAGCTGCTGTATACGCAGCCGCATTTTCTCCTGCTGTATGTCTTTTATATGTTTAATCTTTTTCATCGTCTTCCTCCGGTTCAAACAGGGCTTCTATCATCGAATTCATAATGGGTATGCGCAGCAGCCGGTCTTTGGCCAGCCACAGTATCAGCCCGATCAGCAGTACAATACCGGCCACGATCACAAAACCCAGCCAGTAACTGCCCAGCCACTGCCCGATGGCGATGGCCGCTGCGATACTGAGCAGTACCAGGAACAAAAAAAACACCAGCGCTGCCATCAGCATAGCTATCATCATGGCGGCCAGTTTCGAGATCTTTTCGGCCATAGATAACTTTACCTGCGACAACCTGGTGTTTGCGTACGCTTTGAGCTGCTCGACCAGCGACTCTACTTTTTTAAATTCTTCTGACATGATACTAAAGTTACACTATGCTTGTCAGATCACTTCTTCGAGTTCGCCATTTACCCGGGCCATTTGTTCTTCCATTTTTTCTTTGCCCAGTTTTACTTTACGGTTAAACTGATCTTTCAGCTTCTTGCCGTTCTCTGCAATTTTGTGGCGGGTGTTAACGCCTTTGTCAGGAGCGAATAACACACCCAGTATACCACCGATGGCCAAACCGGCTCCCAGCGCAATCAGCACTTTAGATGTGTTTTTCATCTTTTATAATTTACGGATGAATAATAAGATTCTGTCCTTTCAAATATAGTTTTTGAACCCGCCCAAAACAATGAGCATCTTCATATACCACAATGACAGCTGTCAATTTTTTAGGGTCATCCCTAAGGCGAACTTGCTCTGTTGTTTTGCTGCTGCTTATTCTTCAGTTCCCGCATTTGACTGCAAATAAGGGCGGGCCGTAAATGCCAATCTGGCAAATCGGGCTGCTTTGGAACGATGTTGGTATTTTCGCCGCCATTATCATATTCACAGTAAAACTTAATCGCCGTTATGGTACAGGAAAAAGGAACTATTTCGATCAGCACGGAAAACATTTTCCCCATCATTAAAAAATTTCTCTACTCCGATCATGAGATCTTCCTGCGGGAACTGGTGAGCAATGCCGTGGATGCCACACAAAAGATAAAAAGACTGAGTTCCCTCGGTCATTACAATAAAGAACTGGGCAGCCTGAACATCAAAGTGGCAGTGGATAAGGATGCGAAAACGATCACTATCTCTGACAGGGGTATTGGTATGACGGCGGAAGAGATCAAGAAATACATCAACCAGGTGGCTTTCAGCGGCGCAACCGAATTCATGGAAAAATTCAAAGAAGCCAATGATGCCAACGAGATCATCGGCCGGTTCGGTCTTGGTTTCTATTCAGCCTTTATGGTGGCGGAGAAAGTAGAGATACAAACCCTTTCTTACCAGGAAGATGCAGAACCTGCCAAATGGACCTGCGACGGCAGCACTTCTTTTGAGATCGCCGAAGGCAGCCGTACGGAAAGGGGAACAGATGTGATCCTCTATATCAATGAGGATTCAACCGAATTTTTAGATAATCCCCGTATTCAGTCCATACTGGATAAATATGCAAAATTTCTTCCGGTGCCGGTACAGTTCGGTACCAAAACAGAATCCGTGGAAGACGGAACAGATGAAGAAGGCAAACCGAAATACAAACGGGTTGAAGTTGATAATATCATCAACAACACCAATCCTATCTGGACAAAAGCACCCGCCGACCTGAAGGATGAAGACTACCTTGATTTTTACCAGGAACTTTATCCGTACCAGGATGAGCCGCTGTTCTGGATACACCTGAATGTGGACTACCCGTTCAACCTCACCGGTGTATTGTATTTCCCCAAACTGAAGAATGCCCGCCTGCCGGACGGGCAGGATTTTGAAGTGCAGAAGAACAAGATCAAACTCTTCAGCCGCCAGGTATTCATCACCGATGAAGTAAAAGATATAGTGCCGGAATTCTTATTGCTGCTGCATGGGGTGATCGATTCGCCTGATATTCCGCTGAACGTAAGCCGTTCGTTTTTACAGTCAGACAGCAATGTAAAAAAGATCAACAGCTATATCAGCCGCAAAGTAGCTGAGAAACTGGCCGAGCTGTATAAAAAAGACCGCAAGGCCTATGAAACAAAATGGAGTGATATCGGTTTGTTTGTAAAATACGGCGCCCTGTCTGATGAAAAGTTCTATGAAAAAGCAAAAGAGTTTTTATTGCTTACCAATACCAATAATGAACACTATACACTGGAAGAATATAATGCCAAGGTGAAGGACTTCCAGACCGATAAGAACGGGCAATTAGTGTACCTGTACACAGCCGATGCAGAATACCAGCACAGTTATGTGGCCGCTGCGCAAAAGAAGAACTATGATGTGCTGCTGATGAATTCACCGATCGATACACATTTTATCCATCACCTGGAAATGAAACTGGAGAAAACTTCCCTGAAGAGAGTGGATGCAGATGTACTGGATAAACTGATCGAAAAAGAAGATGCTGAAAAACATACACTGACCACAGAAGAGACCGATAAACTGAAAGCCATCTTCGACAAGGCCATCAGCAATGCAAATATGAAAGTGGAAGTGGAAAGCCAGCCGGCAGATCATATGCCCGTTACCATCACCATGGAAGAATGGATGCGCCGGATGAAGGATATGAGCAAGCTGGGCGGCGGTATGAATTTTTATGGCGCTATGCCGGACAGTTATAAAGTGTCGGTAAATGGTAACCACAAACTCGTCCATAAAATTTTATCTGCTGATGAAGCGCATCAAACTGTGCTGGCCAAACAGGCATTTGATTTAGCACTATTGGCGCAGGGCATGCTGAAAGGTGCCGACCTTACTGCGTTTGTTGAACGGAGTGTGGAAGTGCTGTAATATAAAAGGGTGTTTTAAAAAATCCGGTCATTGTCATATTGAGCTTGCCGGCATATGATAAGCAGGTAATTTTTAAAAGAGCCGCCTGGTAGTCTGAAGTGGTTATGCCAAATGGTGGGTTATATACATATCCCTGCACTTTTCGGAGCAGAAATAATAGGCGGTTCCTTTATGTTCTAGTTGTACCGCTTTTTTCGGAGTGGTAATGAGCATGTGACATACGGGGTCGATCACATAGGTTCTGCTGATATTCCTGATGCAGCAATGCAGCTCGAAGAGGTCAACCGGGTGCAATAGGTTTTTGAACTGGTGCCATCCTTTATTGCTTGTTACAAAGGCATGACTGACCGGCAGCTGTTCCAGGAATTCTTTGGAACAAAGTATTTTTCCTTTTTCTGCTGCTGACATGATGCGGGAAGCTGTATTCATAGCGCTGCCGAAATAGGCATTGCCCTTTTGTATTACGGGTCCATAGTGCAGGCCGGCATGAAGGGCAAGAAAACTCTCTTGCTCATGCACCCGTTCAAATAGAAAAGTAGCTGTGTAAGCCAGTTGCTCCGCGGAAGAAGAAACGATCACTACCTGGTCTCCTGCCCGTTCATGCAGGCGGCTGTCGCCAACCAATGATTTATTCACCAGTTCCAGGTACCGGTCCACCATATCAGCAGCTCTCTCAGCGCCATGTATCTCGGTAAGCGCTGTATAGCCCGACAGATCGGCCATCATGATCGCTATATTTGTTTCCATGTCAACGTGAAATTAATAAAGAAATAAAACAAAATTTTTTTAACGTGTTACCGTGTTATTTTTGAGATCTATGTCTCTTTTTATCGCTTCGCTCAATTCCGGAAGTAATGCCAACTGTTATTATGTGGGAAATAATAATGAAGCCGTATTAATTGATGCAGGGCTCAGTTGCCGGGAAACAGAAAGAAGGATGAAGCAGCTGGAACTTTCTATGGATAAAGTAAAAGCTGTTTTTATTTCGCATGAACATGCCGATCATATAACGGGCATGAGCGGTCTTTCAAAAAAATACCAGTTACCTGTTTATATTACTGACAGCACCTTGCAAAAAAGTAATATGCCGGTAGAGCAGCACCTGATCCGCTCATTCAAACAGTCCGGCATTATTTCTATTGGCGGTTTAAAAGTTACTCCTTTCAAAAAAAGTCATGATGCGGCTGACCCGCATAGTTTTATGATAACCGGGAATGGAGTGAATGTGGGAGTGATAACAGATATTGGCTATGCCTGTAAAAGAGTGATCAAATACTTCAGTCTTTGCCAGGCCGTTTTTTTAGAATCTAATTATTGTGAGGATATGTTGCGGAATGGCAGTTATCCTTATCATTTGCAAAAAAGGATCAGCAGTGATGAAGGGCATTTGTCCAATGCACAGGCCATAGAATTATTTCAGCATTACCGTGCTGACAATCTGCAGTTGCTCATCCTGTCGCATCTTTCAAAAAACAATAACAAACCCGAACTGGTGGAAGCCCTGTTCAGGCCGCATGCCGGTAATACAAAGATTGTTGTGGCCAGCCGGTATGAAGCCAGTCCGGTATTTTATATTGAAGGAAAAGGCAATGAGATCAGCACAATAAAGACAAAACGTAAGATCACTAAAAATGAAGGGCAGCTCTCTCTTTTTTAATAGCTCTACTTTCTCCTGTACATATTGAGCGCCACTGATGTGGCAAAGAAAGGTTTCTCACTCAGTGTAAGAAAAGCTGTGTTATCATTTTTGAAACACATCGCTTCTCCCTGTGGTTCCAGTACATAACCCAGTGTAAGCGGATTTCTTTGCAGGGCCGCTTCTATGGTCTCTCCTGCATTTCTTTTCCAGTAATACACATTGGTATATGTTTTTACCAAAAGTTCTTTTTCGTCGGGTGAGATGGCCGCAGCAGATACACCTGTGAAGGTAACAGTGCCGGCAGCAGTGGCAATCGTGGTTGTCGTGGTACTTTGCGGATACGGTAATTTATATACCCGGGAAATGCTGTCCCGCTTACTGATGATATAAATATCTTTTGTACTGTTTTCTACCAGTATGGCTTCTGCATCATGGGGCCCATCAGGATATTGAAAAGTGATTTTATCAGTAGTAAAAACGGTGTCGGTAAGTAATGAAGGTTCCGGAAAACGATAAATAGCATAGTCGGTATACACAGCATTGTTATCTCCTGTTTCTGCTATGTATATATAGTTGGTTCCGGCTACGGGACCGTTACCCACCACTATATCTTCCCAGTCACGGTTACTTACTCCGCCAATATGTATTTTCTTCTGTATAGCGCCAGAATAGGAAAGCAGGAAAAGTTCCGGAGGGTTTCCTCCATCCTGCTGCACCCAGATAAAGCCCGGGTTATTCTTACTGTCTGCAATACCGGAGGCTTCATCAATAGTGCCCGGCAGTACCGGTGCAGCTTCCGGAAGGGTTTCAAACGGTAAAAAATCTCCCTGCGCAGAATTCAATTCCTTCTGGCATTGCATAAAAACAATACAGGTGGCGATAAATGAAAAAATTATCCGCATGAAACGTATACTATTATAAATGATCGTCTTCATAGCAGGGATTGAAAAGCTTAGCTTATAAAAGTATAAAATAACAGGGATTATTGGCAGCCGTATGTTGTGAGGATAAAATGCAGTTGTTATTCACCTGTTTAAGGTGCCAGCCTTTCTGTCTTCCAGCCACCGGCTTCCGATTGTGTATATAAGATCCTGTCGTGCATGCGGCTTGGGCGGCCCTGCCAGAATTCTATTTTGGTTGGTTTTACCCGGTAGCCACCCCAGTGCGGGGGTTTGGGTATATGACCATGTTTGAACCGTTCTGCATAATATTCAAAAGTTTCTTTGAGCCATGCTTTTCCGGCTACCACCAGGCTCTGCGGTGATGCCCATGCTCCTATCTTGCTGCCATCGGGACGGCTGTCGAAATATTCAATGCTTTCTTTGGTTGAAATTTTTTCAGCTATACCATTGATACGAACCTGTCTCTCCAGTTCTTTCCAGAAAAAGAGCAGGCAGCAGTTGACATTAAAATCGAGCTGTTTGCTTTTGGCACTGTTATAATTGGTGAAGAAGACAAATCCATTTTCATCAAAAGCTTTTACCAGTACTGTTCTGGCTTCCGGCATTCCATCATGTCCCACGGTGGCCAGTGTCATGGCATTCATCTCAAGTATCTCTGATTTTTCTGCATCCTCCCACCAGCGCTGAAACTGGGCAATGGGTGATTCCGCCACATCATCTTCATTCAGTGAATGCAAGGTATAATCTTTACGCAGCTGCGCTATTTCTTCTGGTTTCATGTAAGAGAAAGAATTTGCTGATCAAAGATAACCAACTGTTACATTACCGGTTCTTTCATTGCTTTTACCAGTTTGGCCCCTTTTTCTAATGCTTCTTTATTGATCGGCAGGAGATGATGATATTTTTC
>Ga0209573_1004334_pt1 | contig 14137 bp, 13 predicted proteins | sample TNRBio252014_DNA_FD_185870 | JGI IMG/M metagenome (GOLD analysis project Ga0209573, IMG submission 185870) | Wastewater treatment Type I Accumulibacter community from EBPR Bioreactor in Madison, WI, USA - TNR Reactor_6/25/2014_ DNA (SPAdes)... | ecosystem: Engineered > Bioreactor > EBPR >...
GGATCGCGCTTGGCGCGGCGGTCGGGCTGGCGCTGCCGTATGTCGGCGAGGTGCTTGGCCCACAGGACCTCAGCACGAGCATCAACTGGCCGATCGTAATCTTCGTCGTCGGCGCGCTGGCCATCGGAACGGTCGCCACAGAGACGGGCCTTGCGGCCTGGCTGGCGGCGGCGCTGTTACCGGCTTCGCCGCCGGGCGACGCCTATGCTTTTGCCGCGCTGGCCGCGGGCGTGGCGATGGCGATCCGCATGGTGCTGGGCTCGGCGCTGGCCAGCATCTCGATCGTGGCGCCGCCGCTGGTCGCTTACGCTCAGGCCGCCGGGTGGGACCCGATCTTCCCGGCGCTCGTGATCTACACGTCGGTGATGATCCACTTCCTCTTCCCGTTTCAGCACGTGATCATCCTGCTGGGCATCGGCGAGACCGGCGGATACGGTCCGCGTGAGACGTTTCGCTATGGCCTGCCATTGACGCTCGTGACCCTGATCGTGATCGTGGCGGTCGAGGTCACCTGGTGGAAGCTCATCGGCCTGGTGCCCTGACGGCAGATCTGCGATCGAACCGGGTTGCCGGCGTGACGATGAATGATTCGAGCATTCGAGCCTATTACTATGACCGAAACCACCTCCGCCTCAACAGCCCATTCGAAGGGTTTCACCGCGACGGCCGTCAGCGCGGTCGACGCCGGCGTCGTTAGCGATCGGCTGCACGGGCTGGACGGCGTCCGGGCGTTCGCGCTGTTGCTCGGCGTGGTCCTGCACTCGACGCTCGCCTATGTCATGCAACCCGGGCAATGGGGCGTCGGCGCCGCGCGGCCCGATCTGGCGCTCTGGGCGTTCGTGCACTACGTCCACGACTTTCGCATGCAGCTCTTCTTTGTGCTGGCGGGATTCTTTGGCGCGCTGGTCGTCGGGCGCCGCGGTGTGCGCGCCTATCTGCGTGACCGTGCGGTGCGGATCGGCCTGGTCTTTGTGGTGCTCCTCTACCCACTCAAGCTGTTGATCAGCATCCCCTGGATCGCGGGCGGGCTGAAGACCGGCTGGCTGCAGCTGCCGGCCGAGACGGCGCGGCTCCCGTTGGTGGTGCTGGCCATCGGCGGATTTCGCGAAGAGGCCTGGCCCGCGATCTCGCCCGGACATCTCTGGTTCCTGTACTATCTGCTCCTGGTGACGACTTTGTTTTTGGGGGCTCGTTGGGTTGTCGCGCGCGTTGGCGGCTGGCGCGGCTCCTCGCTATGGCTGGAACGCCTGCTCGTGCACCCGCTCGGGCCCATCGCGCTGGCGCTGCCCGTGATCCCGTTGCTGGGTCTGACGCCCGGGGCCGTGCTGGCCTCACCGGATCGAGGCTTTGTGCCTGACGCGATCGCGCTGATGGTCTACGGGTTGTGTTTCACCCTGGGATGGTGGCTCTACGGCCATCAGGCGCTGCTGAACGCTTTCGCGCGCTGGTGGCTGCCCTGGCTGGCGTCGAGCCTGGCCGTGGGCGCGCTGGCGTTCGGCATCGAGATCCAGCATCAACGTGGCGGCCCGATTCCCGATCTGCACTGGCTGGCCGCGACCGCCAACGCGCTGACGCTCAGCCTGGCGAGCCTGGGCTGGATCGGCTTCTTCGTCGACCGCTTCAGCGCGCCATCGCCCGTGCTGCGATATCTGGCCGATGCCTCGTACTGGATCTACCTGATCCATCTGCCGATCGTGGTGGCGCTCCAGGTCTGGGTGTCGGATTGGGGGATCCTGCCGGCGCAATTGCTGACGATCAACGTCGTCACCTTCGCGGTCAGCCTGGCGAGCTATCACTGGCTCGTCCGCGACACCCCGATCGGCGCGTGGCTGAACGGACGCCGGCATCCACGCCGGGCCCGATCGGTCGGCTCGACCGGAACCGTATAATCCGCGGATGGCCCGCCGCCCCAACCTCTACCTTCAGCGGATCAACCTCGTCCTCGATCACATCCGCGCGAACCTGCACGGCGATCTCTCGGTGCCCGCGCTGGCACGCGTCGCAGGGTTCTCGCCGTTCCACTTCCACCGGCTGTTCAAGGGCTTCACCGGTGAGACCCTCAACGACTGCGTCAATCGCCTGCGGCTCGAGCGCGCTGTGGCGCTCCTGCGTGGCTCGAACGTATCGGTGACGGAAGCCGCGCTCGCCTGCGGGTTCGCTTCGGGCCCGGGCTTCTCGCGCGCGTTCAAGCGGCGCTTTGGCCTCACCGCCCGGGATTGGGATCGGCAATCGCCGCTCAAAGAGAGCAAGAACGGGCAAGTGCTCGACGGCGTGCGTCGCTATACTCCCGAGCAGTTGGGGCCGCTGGCTGCCGATCGACGCTTTCGGGTATCGATCCGATCGCTGCCTGCGCACATCCTGGCCACGGTGCGGGTGTTCGATCCGTACCGCCGCGTGGGCGCGATCCCGGCCGCGTATGAGCGTCTTTGCACCTGGGCGCGCAGCCAGGGCATTGATCCGCTCAAACAAACGCTGTACGGGCTGTCGCAGGACGATCCCGAGGTCACGCCGCTGCATCTCTGTCGCTTCGACTGGGCGTTGACCATGCCGACGGCCTTCAAACCCAACGGCGAGGTCGGGCGACTGACCTGGCCGGCGTGTCGCATTGCCACGATCCCGATCCGCGGTGACGTGACGCAGGAGTACCTGGCGCTGCAGTTCCTGCTTCTGGCCTGGCTGCCGCGCAGCCGCTATCAGCCGGCCAACCTGCCGCTGCTCGAGATCTATCGCCGACAACCGGCGGAGTTGGGCTGGGAGACCTACGACCTGGAGTGCGCGTTGCCGATCGAATTGCTGTAGCCGGTGATGGCCTCGGAGCGTCGGGTCCGACAACCGGGCGATGAGCCCGATGACACATCCGAACGATCACACAAGGAGATTGCAATGGATCTGGGGATTTTTTCAATCAGCCTGGCCGTCAAAGACCTCAAGACATCGCGCGCCTTTTATGAGGCGTTGGGCTTCGAAGCCTTCGCCGGCGATGAAGCCCAGAACTACCTGATCCTGCGCAACGGAGACGCCAAGATCGGCCTCTTCCAGGGGATGTTCGAGGACAACATCCTCACCTTCAACCCGACCGATGTGCGCGCCATCCAGAAGACGCTCAAGGCCAGGGGCGTCGCGCTCACGCTAGAAGCTGACGAGAGCACCACAGGCCCGGCGCACATCGTGCTCAACGACCCCGACGGCAACGCCATCCTGATCGATCAACACTGAGCCGCGACCGTCGGCGGGTGGTCGCGGGCCGTCGCGACCACCCACTGACGGCAAGCCGGACCGGAGACGCGGGATCTCACTCGGCCGTTATCGATGCCGGGGCTCCCAGCGGCAGCAACCCCAACACCAACAGACACCCGAGACCAGCATCACGCCAAACAGCGAGGCCGAGATCCGCAGCGCCGCGCGTCGACCCCAGAGCAGCGCGATCGAGCGCGACCCGCGCCGGCGATCGCCCTCGGCATCCATGGCGTCGCCCGCGATCTCCTCGGCGAGGTCGAAGACCAGCGCCATCGCCGCAAACAGCCAGACGTCGGAATTCCAGGGATCGCCGACGCCGATGCCGCCGATCACAAACGTCATCGCCACCGAGAGCGCGACGATCAGGTTGCCCAACAGCCCGGTCGACTTCAGCCGCCAGTTGTACAGGAAACCCAGAACCCAGGTCGCGGCTGCAGCGGCGAAGGCGACCGGCCCGAGCGCCCAGGCCGCCGCCAGACCAAGCCCACCGAGCACAAGGCCCAGCGCCATGGCCTCCGGGCGAGTCAACAGGCCGGCCGGCAACGGCCGCCAGGGGGTGTTGACCCGGTCGACCTCGAAATCGAAGTAGTCGTTGGTCGCCATCGCGGAGGCCGAGAGCAGGATGCCGCACGCCAGGCCGATCGCCATCGTCGCGATCGGTGGCACGCCGCCCGACCCTACAGCCTCGCCGAGGACCACGCACATCCCCGCGGCCAGCGGCAGCTCGGGTCGGATGATCTGGATCGTGCCCCGCGATTTGTTCGCGAACGTCATGATTCGGTCCGGCACGCTACGCGGATGACAGGCGCCCGAGATAGATCTTGGTCGTGTACGTGAAGGCCACCCGTCCGTCGACGGCGTGCGTCGAAAAGAGCCGCGCGAGCTCGGCCAGCATCGGCTCGTGGTTGGGATGCCCGGCGGCGGGCGCGTACGACGACGAGAGCAACCGGCCGCTCACGCCGTCGAGGTCGAAGACCTGGCGGTTTGTAAGCGTCTCGGTGAGCAGCGGGTGCGGGCTGAAGAAGTCGACCAGCACCGCATCGTCGATCTGGCGATGATCCACCTGGGCATAATCGGTCGCGTAGGTGTGGAGCAGCGTCTCGTAGTCGCGCAGGAACGGCGTGGTCTCGGTCTCGCGCTCGTTCCAGATCAGGGCCACCCACCCGCCCGGGCGTAGGATGCGCGCGAATTCGACCCGGGCCGCGGCACGATCGAACCAGTGAAAGGCCTGGCCAGCCGTGACCAGATCGATGCCGTGATCGGGCAATGTCGTGGCCTCGGCAGTGCCGGGCACGCTGGTGAAGCCGACGTGGTGAGCGAGCAGGCGCTCGCCGGCGGCGCGCATCTCGGGGTTGGGCTCGACGGCGAAAACCGGGTTGCCGTTGTTCAGGAACAGGCCGGTCAGCAGCCCGGTCCCAGAGCCGATGTCGGCCACGCTGGTCGTTTGGGTCAGGCCGCATCGTGCGCGCAGGATCTCGAGCACGGCTGCGGGGTAGCTCGGGCGGTATTTGACGTAGGCGTCGACACGATCGGAGAAACGGCGGGTAGGGTCGGTCATGGTCGCTATTATCCGACAGTTGTTTCCACCTGGGCGCCTCACCTCTGAGAGCCAAGCCGCCGGTTGGGCCCCGTGGCCGGCTACCGGCTTCGACGCTCGTCTGGTGGGCGCGCCGCCTGCACGACGCCTGAGCCTGCAGACCGTGCTACACTCATGAAAGTGCTTTCGAGGTGCTTTCACACGGATGGGAAGGGCTATGGCATCACCGAGGGGTACGGTCACGATCTACGACGTCGCCAAAAAGGCCGGCGTGAGCAGCGCAACCGTGTCGCGAATGCTGAACGCACCTGCCAAGGTCAGCCCAGAGGCCCGCGACCGCATCCTGGCCGCGATCGATGAACTGGGCTTTGTGCCCAAAGCAGAGGCCAGGGCCCGAGCCCTGCAACGGACCCGGCGGATCGGCGTGATCACGCCGTTTTTCACAGCGCCGGCGTTTGTTCAGCGCTTGCGCGGGATCGCGTCGGCCCTCAGCAAAGCCCATTACGAGCTGGTGATCTACACCGTCGAGTCCGCGGAGCAGTTGGCCAACTACTTCGCGTCGATCCCGTTTTCGGGAAACCTCGACGGCTTGATCATCGTATCCTTGCCTGTCACCGACCTCTACGCACAGCGATTACAGTCGTCCAACATCCCGGCGGTCGCCATCGAGTATTCGCACCCGGACCTCAATTGCGTCGTCATCGACGACTACGAGGGTGGGCGTATGGCGGCCGAGCACCTGATCAGCAAGGGCCATCGCCGGATTGCCTTCATGGCAAAACCGGATGTGCCGGAGTACACGGTCCGGTCCGCGACTCAGCGCTTCACGGGTTTTCGCGACACCCTGGCCGCCGCCGGTATCACCCTGCGGGATGATTACGTCAAACACGTAATGGAACAGCAGGAGGCCATCTTACGAGCGACCGAGGAGTTGCTGCGCCTCGCCGAGCCACCGACAGCGCTCTTTGGCGGGTTGGAGATCTATGCGTTGGGTGTGCTCAAAGCCGCCCGGCAGTTGGGTGTCCGGGTGCCGCGGGATCTGGCCATTCTAGGCTTCGACGACCTCGATCTGGCCGAGTACGCCGACTTGACCACCGTACGCCAACACCTCGACGAATCCGGTCGCTTTGCGGTCGAGATCCTGTTGGCCCAGATCAACGATCCCAGCCGGCCAGTCCAGCATGTGCGACTTCCCCTCAAACTGATCGAGCGCCAAACGACCTGAAGCGATTCTTCTGATTGACTCGTCCCTTTTGTTCGTGCTATCCTGGCATGAAACAGCTTACACGCAACCGTTTTCACATCACCCGACCATGGAGGGGACACAACGCCATTTGAGCCTGTCATAACCACCCACTGCGGCTCGCTTAAGTTGCTCTATGAGGAGAAGGGTCATGAGAAGAATTGCTCGCGCACTGCTTTCGTCTGTTGCGATCGCCAGCTTACTGCTGACCGCCTGCGCCGCCCCGGCTGCAAACCCATCGGCCGGTGCCACGAGCGCGGCCGACACCGCCCCCGCAGGAGAACCGCCGGTTGAGATCCACTTTGCATACCTGAGTTTCAACAGGATCTCCGAAGATCTGGGATCGGTCGAAGCAGCGCTCAACGCCATCACCGTCCCCAAGATCGGCGTGACCGTCAAGCTGCATCCCTACTCGATCGCGAACTACGCCCAACAGATCAACCTCTCGCTGCAGAGCGGTGAGGATCTCGATGTCTTCCACACACTTGGCGACCTGCCCCAGCAGGTCTCGCAACAGAAGTTGACCGACATCACCGACCTGATCGACGCGAATGCACCGGAGGCCAAGGCCATCGTCGGCGAAGACTTCCTGAAGGCCTCGACGATCAACGGCCGCCTCTACGGGATCCCGGCCTACAAGGGCGTGGCAATGGCCGTCAACCTCGTCTATCGCGCCGATATCATGAAAGAGATCGGCGTGGATCCTGCTTCGATCCAATCCGTCAACGACCTGACCGACATCTTCGCCAAGGTCAAAGAGAAGTACCCGGATATGGTCCCCCTGGTGCCCAACATGCCCGGCGAGTTGGGCCTGAACCTGGCGGCGCCCTTGATTGATCCCCTGAGCGACAGCTACTTCCTGCCCAAGGCGGTCTTGATCGGGAACAGCACTCAGGTCGTCAATTACTTCGAAAGCCAGGAGTTCAAGGATGTGACAGCGCTGGCTCGCGATTGGTACAACAAAGGCTATGTCCTCAAGGATGCCGCCACCACGACCAGCAGTGCACTGGAGCTCATGTCCGCCGGCACCGGTTTCTCCTACATCGCCGGCTACGCCGGCAAGCAGGCGTACGTCCAGATCTCGGCCCAGACCGGCGATGACATCGGCATGGTCCGCCTGACACAGCCCTACCTCAATACGGGGAGCGTGAACGCGTTGTCCTGGTCGGTGGCCAGCACCAGCAAGCATCCCGAGGCTGCGCTGAAGTTCATGAATCTGATCTTCAGCGACAAAGAAGTGATCAACCTGATCATCTATGGCATCGAGGGCCGTGACTACGTGAAGGTCGATGCGGACCACGTGGCCTATCCCGATGGCCAGGACGCCAACACCGTCCCCTACACCGCACAGCTGAGCTGCGGCATCGTGGGCAATCAGTTCATTCAGTATGCCATGGTCGGCACCGACATGGCCGACATGGAATTGATGTTGAGCGAGAACAGGAACTCGGCGCTCTCGCCGGCCTTTGGGTTCACGTTCGACAACAGCAGCGTTAGCAACGAAGAGTCCGCGGTGCTCAACGTGATCAACGAGTATCTGCCCGGCCTCAACACGGGCAGCGTCGATCCCGAAACCGAGATCCCGGCCTTTGTCGAGAAACTCAAGGCGGCCGGTCTCGACAAGATCATCGAGGCCAAGCAGACCCAACTTGACGCCTGGCTCAGCCAGCAGAAGTAAATCCGCTTTCGCCCCGCCCTCACCCCGGGCGTGGAGCAGTTGCTCCACGCCCGGGTCGGGAGACCTCGGATGCTCGCCAACCGCCGTCGCTTCTGGATCGACCTCAAGAAGACCTGGCCGCTTCTTTTGATGACCTTGCCGGGTCTCGCCTACCTGTTGATCAATAACTACATCCCGATGGCCGGGATCGTCATCGCGTTTCAGAAACTCAACTACGCCAAAGGGATCTTGGGCAGCGACTGGATCGGGCTAGACAATTTCAAGTTCCTGTTCAGCACGCCGGACGCCTGGATCATGACGCGCAACACGATCCTGTACAACGCGGCGTTCATCATCCTCGGCACGCTCTTCGCCCTGGCACTGGCCATCGGCATGAACGAGATCAAGGAACGCTATTTCGCGCGCTATTTCCAGGGCGCCTTCCTGCTCCCCAATCTGATCTCGATGGTGGTGGTGTCGTACGTGGTCTTTGCCTTCCTCAACACCGACACGGGCCTGCTCAACCGGGCCGTCCTGCCGGCGATCGGGGCGCCCGAGGCGAACTACTACACACGCCCCACCGATTGGCCGGTCATCCTCCTGGTCGTCTACCTTTGGAAAAACACGGGTTATGCGGCGATCGTCTACCTCGCCAGCATTGCCGGGATCGACGCCACCCTTTACGAAGCGGCTCGGATTGACGGAGCCGGGAAGTGGGATCAGATCCGCCTGATCACGCTGCCGCTGATCCGTCCCACGATCATCATCCTGACCTTACTGGCCGTCGGGCGGATCATGTTCTCGGATTTCGGCCTGTTTTATCAGGTGACGATGAACTCCGGGGCGCTGTACTCCACCACGCAAACGATCGACACCTACGTCTATCGCGGCCTGATCCAACTTGGCAACGTCGGCATGTCTTCGGCGGCCGGTGTGTATCAATCGCTGGTCGGTTTCGTCCTGGTGCTGACGGCCAACTACCTGGTCAAGAAGATCAGCCCCGACGATGCGATGTTTTAGGAGGTCAGCATGCGCGCTCTGCGTTCATCCGACGAAATGATCTTCACGACCGGCGTGACCGTTGCGTTGGCGCTTCTGGCAACGGTTAGCCTCCTGCCCTTTCTGTTGATCGTCGTCGCGTCTGTGACGTCCGAGAAGTCCCTGATCGCCAGCGGCTACACATTTTTCCCGAGCGCGCTCAGCCTGGACGCCTATTACTATATGGTCGCCCAGGCCGGGGTCGTGCTGCGCGCTTATGGCGTGTCGATCTTCGTCACCGCTGTGGGCACCGGCGCGAGTCTGTTGCTCACCCCGCTCCTGGCCTACCCGCTCTCGCGGCGAGACTTCCCCCTGCGCGGCCCGCTGACCTTCATCGTGTTCTTCACCCTGCTCTTCAACGGCGGCATGGTGCCGGCTTACATCATGTGGACGCGGGTCTTCGCGATCAAGAACACGATTTGGGCTTTGATCCTGCCGAATTATCTAATCAGCGGTTTTGGCGTACTGCTGGTCAAGAATTACTTCGAACGCAACATCCCAAAAGACCTGATCGAGGCCGCCCAGATGGATGGCGCGTCGGAATTCACGATCTTCTTCAAAATCATGCTGCCGCTCGCGACACCGGCCCTGGCCACGATTGGGCTGATGACGGGTCTGGCGTATTGGAACGACTGGATCAACGGCCTGTATTACATCAACGACCCTGCCCTATACGGGATCCAGCAGCTCTTGATCCGGATCCTGGACAACATCCAGTTTCTGAAATCGGGCACTGCGGCGTCCGTGGTCGGAACCGTCGTCGTCGACCTGCCGGGCGCGGCGGTGCGCATGGCACTGGCCGTGGTGGGCATCCTGCCCATTCTGATCGTCTTCCCATGGCTCCAGAAATACCTGATCCGCGGCATGGTGGTGGGGGCCGTCAAAGGCTAGATCTCTCAAGGAGTTGACCTCATGAAGGTACGAGAAGTCGTTGACCGCATTGTGGCGGCCACACACACACCGCCGCTCGAGAAGACCTGCGACCTTCTGGTCGAAGGCGACTGGGAGCGCGAGGTGACGGGCATCGTGACGACGTTCATGGCGACCGTCGATGTCATCCGCGATGCGATCACGCGAGGTGCCAACCTGATCATCACCCATGAGCCGACCTACTTCACGGGTTGGGACCCGGTGGACTGGCTGGCGAACGACGAGGTGTACAAGCTGAAGAAACGCCTGATCGACGAACACCAGATCAACATCTGGCGGTTTCACGATCATATGCACCTGACCGAGCCGGACCTGATCCTGGCCGGTCTCCATCGCGAGCTCGGATGGGGCAAATACGCCCTCCCTGAGAAGATCTGCTATCGTCTGCCCGCCACTACAGTCGAAGATCTTGCGGCCGAACTCAAGCAGAAGCTCGGTGTTCAAGCCGTTCAGATCATCGGCAATCGCCGGGCAGTGGTTGAGCGGGTCGGCCTGTTGATCGGCGGCCTGAGCCTCGGCTTCCCGTCCGAGGAGAAGCCGATGGAGCTGATGCGCGTGCAGCAGCTCGACGTTTTGGTCTGCGGCGACATCATCGAATGGACTCTGCCCGCCTACGTCCGCGACGCCGCCCAACTGGGGTTGAACAAGGCCCTGATCATCCTGGGGCATAATCGCTCCGAAGAAGTCGGGATGAAGTACCTGCCCGAATGGATACGCGCCGTGCTGCCGGGGATCCAGATCGATTTCTCGGAAGCCGGGGAGCCCTTCACCTATGTCTGACACACCAACCACCCCGATCCACCTCGACGCTGACGTCGTCATGTATCTACGAGTGCAGATCACGCCGCCGCTGAGGGTCGGGCCAACCGGCCAGGGCACCCTGCAGGTGATCCCGATCGTCGGCGGAAGGGTCTGGGGGCCGCTGGTGAACGGCGTCGTGGTGTCGGGCGGCGCCGACTGGAACACGTCGCGCGACGACGGGCTGGCGCACGTCTTCGCCAAGTACCTGCTGCAGACCGACGACGGCGCGTACATCGCCATCGAGAACGAGGGCGTGTTCGATCCGACCCGAGCGGCCGTGATCAAGACCCGGCCGACGTTCGCGGTCGACGTCAACGGCAAGTACCGCGAGCTCAACCACGGCGTCTACGTCGGCGAGCTCAACTTCACACCCAGCGCGCCGGACTCGGTAAACATCACCATCTACCGGCTGCGCTGAACGCCTGAAGTGAGGAGAGAGCCGATGGCCACGATCGAGATCGAGAAAGACCTCCTTGTGCCGATGCGCGACGGTGTTCGCCTGGGGACGACCGTTATCCGGCAGGCCGACGCCGGGCCCCGGCCCGTGCTGCTGGCGCGCACCCCGTACAACAAAGACGCCTGGGTGCTGGATAACCTCTTCATCTTCGATGTCTTCCGCGCGGTCGAGGCCGGTTACACAGTCGTGGTTCAAGACTCACGCGGGCGGTTCGCCTCGGAGGGCGACTTCACGTCGCTGCTCACCGAGCGCGCCGACGGCCAGGACGCGCTGGCCTGGGCCGCCACGCAGCCGTGGTCGAACGGCGTGCTCGGCATGTTCGGGGGCTCATACGTCGGTGCGACGCAGTGGTTGGCGGCACAGGCCGGATCCGAGGCGTTGAAGGCACTGGTGCCGGTTGTGACGATCTCGGACAGCTATGAGGGCATGCAGTACCAGGGCGGCGTCAAGGTCCATCACGGCGTCGGCTGGGCGATGGTAATGGGTGGTGAAGCGCTGCGCCGCCGATTGGCTGCCGGAGGCACGCCACCCGCCGACCCCGCGGCCTTCGACATCGATGCCGCCACGAACCGTCTGCCGCTCGTCGACCAGCCGCTGCTGGCCGAGCTCTCACCCTATTACCTCGATTGGCTCGCGCACCCGCAGCCTGGCGCGTATTGGGAGCCCGGCTCGCCCAACGCGGCCTACGAGCGGATCACGGCGCCGGCGCTCAACGTCGGCGGCTGGTTCGATATCTTCCTCTGGGGCACGCTCGAGAACTACACGGGCATGCGCCGACGCGGTGGCAGCGAGGTCGCGCGCCAAAATCAGCGCCTGATCATCGGCCCGTGGAGCCACATGAACTACACCGGCAGCTTCCCCGAGCGCGAGTTCGGGATGGGCGCCGGCGTGCGCGCGATCGACCTGACCGGTTTGCACCTCCGCTGGTACGACCGTTGGCTGAAGGGCGAACCCAACGGCGTCGAGCCGGAGCCGCCGGTGAAGCTCTTCGTGATGGGCATCGACCAGTGGCGCGAAGAGGCCGACTGGCCCCTGCCCGACACGCAATACCGATCCTACTACCTGCACAGCGGCGGCGGCGCCAACTCGCTCCGCGGCGACGGCGCGTTGAGCGTCGAGCCACCGGGCGACGAGCCGGCCGATACCTTCCTGTATGACCCACACCGCCCGGTGCCAACCCTCGGCGGCCAGGTGCTGATCCCGGGCGGCAACGGCACCGGCCCGCGCGACCAGCGTGAGGTCGAGGCCCGCGATGACGTGCTGGTCTACAGCACGCCCGTGCTCGACGCCCCGGTCGAGGTGACCGGCCCGGTCGAGCTCGAGCTTTTCATCGCTTCGTCGGCGCCCGACACCGACTTCACCGGCAAGCTGATCGACGTGCACCCCGATGGTCGCGCCATGCTCCTTACCGAGGGGATCCTGCGCGCCCGCTACCGGACGTCGTTCACGGGGCCCGAGCTCATGGAGCCCGGCGAGATCTATGCGCTGCGGCTTGATCTGTGGGCCACGTCGAACGTGTTCCTGCCGGGGCATCGCATCCGGCTCGAGGTATCGAGCAGCAACTTCCCGCGCTTTACGCGCAACAGCAACACCGGCGGGGATGTGGCGACCGAGCCGGCCAAGGCGTATCGACCGGCGATCCAGCAGGTGTTCCACGATCCGGCCCACCGGTCGCGTTTGATCTTGCCGATCATCGAGCGCTGAGTCGAGTGCTCGAACCCTAGATGTCGCCGAGGCTGACAAGCCCGTGCCGGAGCGCGATCACGACCGCCTGCGTCCGGTCCGACACGCCGAGTTTCTTGAACAGCTCGCTCGTGTAGTTGCGCACCGTGCCCTCGCTTAGGAAGAGTTGCTGCGCGATCTCGCCATTGCTCAGCCCGCTGGCCAGAAGCCGCAGCAACTCGCGCTCGCGATCGGTGATCCGAAACTGCGTCGGCTTCGACGCGGCGGCCGGGCGTTTCTGATAGTCGGTCAGGATCTTGCCGGCGACCGTCGGGTCGAGGAAGGCTTTGCCCGAGGCCGTCCCTTTGATCGCCGCGATCAGGTCGCGGGGCGGCGTGTCTTTCAGCAGGTAACCGGCCGCTCCGCTCTGCAAGGCGTCGAACACCCACTCATCATCGTCGTAGGTGGTCAACACAAGCACCGGGGTCGTCGGCATTTGCTGGCGGAGCTTGCGCGTCGCGAGGATGCCGTTGACGCCCGGCATCTTCAGATCCATCAACACCAGATGCGGGCGCAGCTCGACGGCTTTCGCCAGCGCCTCGGCGCCGTCATGGGCGACGCCGACCACGCGGATCTCGGGGTCCGAGCTCAAGATCCGCGTCAGCCCCTCGCACACGATCACCTGATCGTCGCAGACCAGCACATCAATCATGAGACACCGCCCATGCGGCCCGGATCGTGGTGCCCTGCCCGCGCCGGCTCTCGATCTCGAGCGCCCCACCCGACATCGCGGCCCGCTCGCGCATGCCGATCAGGCCGTGCCGCTCCTCGCCGGCAGCGTGGGTCGGATCCATCCCAACGCCGTCGTCGCTGACGCTCAATACAAGCGCGCCCTCGGCGACGCCCAGCCGCAGCGCGACCCCGCCCGCGCCGGCGTGTTTGATCACGTTCGCGCAGGCCTCCTGAGCGATCCGGTAGACCGCGTGCTCGGTCTCGGGGTCGAGCCCCGGCAGCGGGTCGGCAACGTCGAGGCTGAGGTTGAACGAACCACGGGCCGCGGCCTCCTGGGCCAGCTGCCGGATCGCCAGCCCCAGCCCGAGATCCTCGAGCGGCTGCGAGCGCAAATCACGGATCGCACGGCGCACGTCGGTCAGGCCGTCGCGCGTGCTGCTCAGCGCCTGATCGAGCATCGTCGCGACCTCGCCCTGCCCCGGCTGCAATGACAGCTTGATCGCCTCGAGGTTGACGGCCTGGCCACTCAACGTGTGCGCCAGCGTGTCGTGCAGCTCGCGCGCCAGCCGATTGCGCTCGCGGCTCGTCGTCAACTGCTCGAGCATGGCCGCATGCTGGCTGAGCCGGATGTTCGCCTGCAGCAACTCGCGCCGTTGCGCGCGCTGCACGGCTACCATCCGCGATACGATCTGGCCGATGAGGCCGAGCGCAAAGGCGCGCAAGAGCGGCAGACCCAGCAGCGGCAGCGTGTGGAAGTCGATCGACCCGACCAGAGGATAGACCGTCGCCACCTCGAGCAGCGCCGCGCACACGATCACGATCAACACAGCCGCGTACGACGAC
>Ga0209573_1004335_pt1 | contig 14136 bp, 9 predicted proteins | sample TNRBio252014_DNA_FD_185870 | JGI IMG/M metagenome (GOLD analysis project Ga0209573, IMG submission 185870) | Wastewater treatment Type I Accumulibacter community from EBPR Bioreactor in Madison, WI, USA - TNR Reactor_6/25/2014_ DNA (SPAdes)... | ecosystem: Engineered > Bioreactor > EBPR >...
TCAACATCAGCTCCTGGCATCGGGGTGCCCAGGCATGAGTGAGCGCAAGGTCAATCTGACGGCCCTGCGCGAACGGGCCCAGGAGGCCATCGCCCAGGGCCAGGCCCGGGCGCGCCTAAGCCAGGGCGGGGCGAGCAACCTGGAATTGACCCATCTGCTCGAGGAGTTGGGCGTTTATCAGACCGAACTCGAGATCCAGAACGAGGAGTTGGGCCTGGCCCAAAGCCAGATCGCCTCGGCCCTCGAACAATATCGCCTCCTGTTCGATCATTTGCCCCTGCCGGCCTTCATTCTGGGGCTGGCGGGTATGGCCGAAGTGGTGCGCATTATGCGGGCCAATCTGCTGGATGAACTACGCAAACCCTATGTGGTCACGGCCCAGGCCAAAGGACTCTCCCGCAACCGGGTGATACTCAAGTATCCCGTGCGTGCGGCCATGAACCCCTTCGCCAGCACCATCGGCTATCTCTTCCCCTTCGTCGTCTCCGGCAGTATTATCGTCTCGCTGGTGCTCAGCCTGCCCACAGTGGGGCCGCTTCTCTTTAAGGCACTCATCGCCCAGGACCTTTTCCTGGCTGGGACAATTCTGCTCCTCCTCTCGATTCTGACGGTCATCGGCACATTCGTCTCCGACCTGATTCTGATGTGGATCGACCCCCGCATTCGCCACGGCATGGAGGGGCAAAGCTGATGACTGTTGCCATCGAACCTCAGGAGCAGGAGACTGTCGCGGCCCAACGCATCTTTGTTGCCACCCAGTGGCAGTTGATGTGGTGGCGTTTTCGCAAGCACAAATTGGCGATGATTGCCGCTGTGATTATTATCCTCTTTTATGTGGGGGTTGTCTTTGCGGACTTTTTGGCCTATGCCGATCCGCAAATATCAGAAGCCCAGCGTTCCCTACTGCCCCCCCAGCCCATCCACTGGTACGACGGTGACACCTTCCGCCCCCACGTCTTTGGGCTGACCGGCAAGCGGGACCCCAAGACCTTCAAGCGGGTCTACCAACCAGACCCGAATCTGAAAGTCCCGCTCAAACTGTGGGCAGAGGGCTACGAGTACAAATTTCTGGGGATCGTCAAGACCAATCGCCATCTGATCGGCGTGGAAGGGGCAAGGGCCGAGGATTCCATTTTTCTGCTGGGGACTGACTTGCAGGGCCGGGACCTCTTCTCGAGGCTAATGATAGCGACCCGGCTGTCGATGGTCATCGGTCTGGCCGGTGTGGCCATGAGTCTCTTTCTGGGTATTCTGCTGGGCGGATTGTCCGGTCTCTACGGCGGCGCAGTGGACAATGTCATCCAGCGCCTGATCGAAATCGTGCGCTCTATCCCGACGATCCCTCTCTGGATGGCCCTGGCCGCGGCGGTCCCATCCGAATGGCCCATCACCCGGGTCTATTTCGTCATCACACTCATCCTGGGTATTATTGGCTGGACGACCCTGGCCCGTGTGGTGCGGGGACGTTTTCTCTCCTTGCGCACAGAAGATTTCGTCACCGCCGCGGAGCTGGCCGGCGCGGGGCAGATGCGGATTATCTTCCGCCATATGGTTCCCTCCTTCCTCAGCCACATCATTGCCGCTACGACATTAGCTCTGCCCGCGATGATTATCGCCGAAACGTCCCTCAGCTTTCTGGGGCTGGGACTGCGCGCGCCGGCCATCAGTTGGGGTGTGCTGCTGCAACAGGCCCAGAATATTCAGGCTGTGGCTATCTCGCCCTGGCTGCTCTACCCGGCGATACCGGTGATTGTGGCTGTGCTGGCCTTCAACTTCCTGGGCGATGGCCTGCGCGATGCGGCGGATCCCTACGGATAAACCAAAAGAAACGTGAAACGTGAAACGTGAGATGAGACGAATGATCTCACGTTTTACGCATCACGTTTTACGTACACAAGATTACGTGAAACGATGAGTCAACAGAACGCACCAATTCTCTCCGTCGAAAACCTGCACACCTACTTCCGCCAGGATGAAGGGATTGTGCGCGCGGTGGAAGGGGCCAGCTTCGACCTCTACCCCGGCCAGACTCTGGGCATTGTGGGCGAAAGCGGCTGCGGCAAGAGCGTCACCGCCCGCTCGATCCTGCGCATTGTGGAAGAGCCGGGCAAAATCGAACAGGGCAACATCTGGCTGCGCACCAGCGACGGCAATGACAGCAGCCAGCGGGTGGACTTGACTACACTGGGCGAAGACAGCCAGGCCATGCGTGATATCCGGGGCGGCGAGATCGCGCTGATCTTTCAGGAGCCGATGACTTCGTTCAGCGCCTTTCACACTGTCGGCAATCAGATCATCGAAGCCATCCGTCTGCACCAGAAGCTCAGCCCGAAAGAGGCCCGGGAGAAGGCCATCGATCTGTTGCACCAGGTGGGCATCCCCAAACCGGAACGGCGCATCGACGAGTACGCCTTCCAGCTCAGCGGTGGCCTGCGCCAGCGGGTGATGATTGCCATGGCGCTCTCCAGCGATCCAAAGATTCTGATTGCGGACGAGCCGACCACCGCTCTGGACGTGACCACCCAGGCCCAGATTCTCGAACTGTTGCGCAAATTGCAAGAGGAGAAGGGCGTCTCGATTATTCTCATCACCCACGATATGGGGGTGATTGCGGAGATGGCCGACGCGGTGGTGGTGATGTATCTGGGCCAGGTGGTGGAGGAGGGGCCGGTGGACGACATATTTCACAACCCCAAACACCCTTACACCCGTTCGTTGCTTAAATCGATCCCCAGCATTCTGGCCAAGCCCCGCACGAAACTGGCAACGATTACCGGCTCGATTCCCCATCCCTACAACCGGCCAGTGGGCTGCTCCTTCCATCCCCGCTGCCCGGACTTTATGCCCGGTCGCTGCGATGTAGCCGAACCGAAGTTGCAGAAGCTCAACGAGCGACAGGTAGTAAGCTGCTTTTTGTATGAGCAGGAGGTGAATCCGTGACAGTGATGATGCCGGACTTGCGTCCCCTGACAATCAGTGACGAAAAATTCTGGGAATTGTGCGCGGCCAACCCGGAGCTACGTCTGGAACGTACTGCTGAGGGGGAGGTGATATTTATGCCGCCAGCCTTTAGCGACACGGGATCACGAAACTTAGACATCGGTGCTCAACTGTGGATATGGAATCAACGCACTGGTTTGGGCAAGGCTTTTGATTCTTCTGCTGGGTTTACCCTCCCCAATGGAGCTATCCGCTCTCCCGATGCAGCTTGGATCCGCAAGGAGCGTTGGGATGCCCTGACCCGTCAGGAGCAGAGCCGCTTCGCCTTCATCTGCCCGGATTTTGTGGTGGAGTTGCGGTCTCTCAGCGATAGGCTGGCTGATATTCAGGACAAAATGGCGGAGTATTTAGAAAACGGCGCACAGATGGGCTGGCTCATCGATCCCCAAGAGGAGCAGGTATATATCTATCGGCCCGGTCACGCTGTGGAAGTGTTAAATGTGCCAGATATCGTCTCCGGCGATCCGATTCTGCCCGGTTTTATACTGAAAATGGGTGATATTTTCTCGTGAGCCAGACCAATCAAACTCTTCTCGAAGTCCGTGGACTGAAAAAGTACTTTCCCATCCGCAAGGGGCTTCTGCGCCGGGTGGTGGGCAATGTGCGCGCCGTGGATGATGTGAGCTTCACCATCCGCCGGGGCGAGACTCTCTCTCTGGTGGGGGAGAGCGGCTGTGGCAAGACGACCACCTCCCGCTGCATCCTGCGCGCGCTGACGCCCACCGCGGGGGATGTGAATTTCCTCGCAGAAAACCAGCAGGTGGTCAACATTGCCACTGTGCCCAAAAGCCAACTCCGTCCCCTGCGCCGCCAGATGCAGATGATCTTCCAGGACCCCTACTCATCCCTCAACCCACGCATGACTCTGCTGGACATCATCGGTGAACCGTTGCTGGTCAATAACGTAGGCAGCGCCAGCGAGCGCCGGGATCGGGTGGAAGAGCTACTGAAACTGGTCGGTCTGCCCCCGGAATTTATGAGCCGTTACCCCCACGCCTTCAGCGGCGGCCAGCGTCAACGCATCGGCATTGCCCGTGCCCTGGCCCTGGAACCAGCGCTGATTGTGGCCGACGAGCCGGTTTCCGCTCTCGATGTTTCTGTCCAGGCCCAAATTATCAATCTGATGTTGGAATTGCAGGAGGAGATGGGGTTATCCTATCTCTTTGTGGCCCACGATCTGAGCGTCGTCAAGCACGTGAGCGACCGGGTGGCGGTGATGTACGTGGGCAAAATCGTGGAGATTGCCGCCACCGAAGACCTCTTCCAGCGGCCATTGCATCCCTACACCGAAGCCCTGCTCTCCGCCGTCCCCAAACCCGACCCCCGCCTGCGCTCCCAGCGCATCATTCTGGAAGGCGAAGTGGCCGACCCCGCGTCCCCGCCCAGCGGCTGCTACTTCCACCCCCGCTGCAAGCACGTCATCGACCGCTGCCGCACAGAATCCCCAGCCCTGGAAGAGGTGCTGCCGGACCGCTTCGTCAGTTGCCACCGGGCGCGGGAGTTGACGCTGGCCGGTGTACAGGAGTAGGATGGGTTCACGCCCCCGGCTGCTGACCGAACAGAATGCCAGCTTCGCGCGGATGGCCGTGCACAGTGATCTGTTGCCCGCTGTCTGCCAACAGATGGCGAGGAATGGAGAGCGCCCCACCGGAGATTTCACACCCACGACATCCCCTCCCACTGTCCGCGCGGGCACACACGGACTGCCCCTTTTGCGAAGCCTCATGCAGACCATTCAAAACGGCACCCCTTTGACAGCCAATGGCGGGGATGCCCTGGCTGCTGCCTGTGTGGTAAAGGCCGCCTATAGGTCTGCTGTGGGCTGGCGGAGTAAGAGGGGTTACGGATTCTTTCCTTTTGCACAGGTAGCCTGTCTCTGTTGTCTTTGTCAAGGCAAGTGGATATTCCGGTCAGATTTGGCGCAAGGAAAGGGAAGAAACCTATGAGTTGGGAAAAACCGGTTCCTCAGGCACAGGTATCCCAGGCCAACGGCTATGGGTGTGAAGCATCAGTGGGTGTGGCGGAGGGGCCGGAACACAAGACGATCCGGGTGGAAATCTATGTGGCCGAAAATTGTGGGATATGCGAATACGCCTATGAAGTAGCCGATGGCATACGAACGGATTTTCCGACGGTTGATCTGAGAATCATCAACCTTTCCCAGATCACCGAAGCCATCCCAGATGCCGTCTTTGCTACGCCCACCTACCTGCTCAATGGCCGTCTCTGGTCGCTGGGCAATCCTTCGGCAGAGGATGTGCAGGAACGGCTTTCCCTGGCTTTGGAGCAATAGATTCACCCAAAAATGTACTGTCGATGGGGAGAAGACAAATGAACAATGCAAATGCGGCCGGAGCACAACCAGCGGAAAAGATGCGGTACCTTTCCGAGTTGACGGTTTTTCAGGACCTGACCGCGCGGGAGATGGAGGATTTGAACCGGATCACTACAATGAGTACCGTGCAAAAGGGCAGGGTTTTCTACCGGCCCGAAGAGCCGGGTGAGGTACTCTTTATCCTCAAAGAGGGGCGGGTCCAGCTCTACCGGATCAGCCCAGAGGGCAAGAAACTGGTGATCACGACACTGGGCGAACACACCCTTTTTGGCGAAATGGCCCTGCTGGGCACAAAGATGCACAACACCTTTGCCGAGGCTGTGGAGGATTGCCTGATCTGTGTGATGAGCCGGACCGACCTGGAGCGTCTGATCCTGAGCAAACCCCAGGTGGCCCTGCGCATTCTGGAGATCACCGGCAAACGGCTGCGGGATGTGGAAGAACGGCTGGAAAGTATGGCCTTCAAAGGCATTCCTGCCCGGCTTGCCAGCCTCTTGCTGCGTCTGGCCGACGAGCAGGAGAGCGACGCTGTGACTGGTCTGACCCATCAGGACCTGGCCGAAAGCGTGGGAACCTATCGGGAGACGGCTACGCAGGTTCTCAACGATCTGAAATCCCAGGGGCTGATCGAAATCGGACGCAAACGGATTGAAATCTTGAACCGGGAAGAGTTGTTCGAGATTGCAGAGAGTTGAAGAGGGTAAAACGTGAGATCCGGCAGGGGTCTCACGTTTTACGTACCACTCTTCTTCTCCCATGCCACTTCCGTAATCTCCGCCATCACCGTTGGTCCCCGCTCTCCGTCCGCCAGTCGCCCAGTCACCACCTGGCCGTCGTGCTGAAAAACGAGCAAACTCTCCCGTTCCATTGCCTTTGCGCGCAGACGCCGTTTGCCCTCAATGCTCTGCATGGGGTAAATGTCGAAGGCGGGAACCCAGGCCAACCGGTCCATATGAGCAGCCCAACTGCACGTATCGCCCAGAAAGAGCAGACTTTCGCCGCCATCTTCAATCCACACAGCCTGAATGCTGCCGGTGTGGCCGGGCACTGTTTCCGTATAAACACCGGTAGCGAGCCGTTGGTCCCCATCTACCACATCCAACAAAGCCGCCGCCTGTAACGGCTGCCAATTCTGAGGAAAATAGGTGCCCCGGGTGCGCTCGTTGGGAAAGCTGGCATCGGCCAGTTCAATACGCTGGGCCAGGTGGCGGGCATTGGGGAAGGTGGGTAGAAGCGGGCTGACCGGATCATCGGGGGTGGACCAACGGGTGGCCCCGCCCGCGTGATCGCTGTGCAGGTGGGTGAAGAAAACCAGGTCCACATCTTCCGGCTGGAAACCCAGCGAACGCAGATCACCGATCAACCGTTCGTTGCGGGGAGCTACCCCTAGCCGGCGCCACTCACGCTCTCCCAGCTTATCTCCCTGGCCCGTGTCCACCAGAATCAGCCCTGCATCTGACTCAATGAGCAGGGAACGCAGTGCGATGGGGATACGATTCCGTTCGTCCGGGCGGATCACTGGTTCCCAGAGGGTGCGCGGCACCAGCCCAAAAAAGCCGCCACCGTCGCTCAAATGGCGTCCGTCGCTGAGGATGTGACAGCGCAACGAGCCGACAGTGAGTGTATAGGCCATAAAAATTCTCCTCCATTCTGGTTTATGCAATCGTTGGTCAATCTTACCTCAAGGAGCTGCTTTGGATCAATCAGCCAGCCCCGTTGTGCGGGTGTATTTCAGATTGGGGACGAATTTCTCCCTTCCGGGAAGGGGTCAGGACCAGATAGCGAATAGACCAATTGTGTGACCCCTTCCCGGAAGGGGCCTGCCCCCGACTTGCATTGGGCGCGATTCTATTAAGCGAAAAGTGGCAAAATGTCAGAATTTCTGTATCATCGAGACAGTGGTTTTGAGTTTTTCCAGAAGTTCGGCTTTTCGGAAAGGTCGAACTTTTTAGACACTACTTCAGGAGAAACACCGTGCAACTAACCGAACGCCAGACCCGCCTGCTGCGTAATACATTCATCGACTACCAGCAGACCGAAGAATTTCTCAAAAATCCGCTGATTGTCGAGCGTGCCAAAGGACTTTACTACTGGGACGTGGAGGGCAAGGAGTATTTCGACGCCATCGGCGGGATTTTCGTGGCATCCCTGGGTCACGGCCACCCCCGGCTGCTGGACGCCATGCGCAAGCAGATGGAGGTGATGAGCTTTGCCCCGCCCCTGCACGGCATCGCCGAAGTGACCCTGGAATTTGGCGGGCGGCTGGCCGAGGTGACGCCGGGCAACCTCAACTTCGTCAAACCCTTCAGCGGCGGCTCGGAATCGGTGGAGGCCGCGCTCAAATTTACCCGCCAGTACTTCAAACAGACCGGCCATCCGGGCAAGTACAAATTCATTAGCCGCTACTTCGGCTATCACGGCGGCACACTGGGCGCGATGTCGGCCAGCGGCACCGGCCCACGCAAGACCCCCTTCGAACCGCAGATGGCGGGCTTCCTCAAAGTCTTCCCCCCCACCTGGTACCGGGACCGCTTCGACTCCTGGGAGGAGTGCAACCGCTTCTCCGCCCGGATGTTCGAGGATGTGATCCGCAACGAAGACCCAGAGACGGTGGCGGGGATTATCGTCGAACCCATCGGCAACACAGGCGGTATTATCACTCCGACTGCCGAGTATTTCCAGATTTTGCGGGAGATCGCGGACCGCTACAATGTGGTGCTGATTTTCGATGAGATCATCACCGGTTTTGCCCGCACAGGCCGGATGTTTGCGGCCCAGACTTTCGGCGTCACCCCGGACATCATCTGCGGCGGCAAGGGGCTGTCCAGCGGGATGATTCCTCTGGGCGCGCTGATGGCGAAAGAGGAGATGGCTGCGGCCTTCCTCGGCCCCGGCGAAGCGAATGTGAACTTTGCCCACGGCCACACCTTTGCGGGCAATCCCCTGGCCTGCGCGGTGGGCATCGCCGTGTTGGATGAGATCGCCGAGAAGAAACTGGACGAAAAGGCCCAGCAGATGGGGGATTATCTGGCCGGTCGCCTGGGTGAGTTGACCAAATACGGGGTCATCCGGGAGGTGCGGGGCAAGGGGATGCTGCGGGGTGTGGAGCTGGTGCGGGACACGAAGACGCTGGAGCCTTTCCCCGCGCTGGGCACAGCGCTGAAAAAGACGGCCCTCGCCAACGGGCTGATTATGCGCATCGACCCCAACTGGTTTGCTGTTGCCCCCGCGCTCATTGCCGAGAAGTCGGACATCGACGAACTGTTCAACCGCATCGACCGCAGCCTGGCCGAGGCGTTGGAGATGGTGGGCTAGGGTGAAAAGTGATGCGTGAAACGTGAGAGGATGCGGACGATCTCATGTTTCACGCATCACTCTCCGTTGGGAGAGCGGATTTCGTTCGATGCACAAATCACCCCTCTCAATTGACAGAATCCGCCGCCAATGTTACCTTTCGGGCAGGCAACTGCCACAAACGATTTTTTAGCCAATCCTACCCAAAGGAGACTATTTGATGTCTATTCGCAACTCCTCCGCCACCTGGAAGGGCACGCTCAAAGAGGGTTCGGGCGTGATGACTGTCGGTGCCGGCCACTACGAAGGCCCCTTCACCCACGCCTCCCGCTTTGCCAGCGGCGACGGGACAAACCCGGAAGAACTGATCGGCGCGGCCCACGCCGGTTGCTACTCTATGTTCTTCGCTGCCCTGCTCACGGGCAACGGCACGCCGCCCGTGCGTGTCTCCACCACCGCATCGGTGCATCTGGGAGACGGCCCCACCATCACCCAGATCGACCTGGTCTGCGAAGCGGATGTGCCAGGCATCTCCGCCGAGAAGTTCGCCGAACTGGCCGCGGATGCCAAAGCCAAGTGCCCTATCTCCAAGGCCCTGGCCGCGGTAGAGACGGTGACGCTGGACGCCAAACTGGTCTAGATTTGACGTAACGGTTCAGGCAGAAAGGCAAAGTCCCCGGCACTTCACCCACAGCAACGGCGCACTTGTGACGTACCGACTCGCTCCACAAGAAAGTGCCGGGGACTTTTGCGCAGAGGCTGAACAGGTACGATTTGACGATAGCCTGTAAAGAGTAGAAACGCCCGAATCGTATGGTTCGGGCGTTTTGCTTAAAGAAATACCCCTATTTCTGCCCAATATCGTAGGGAAGTCGTACAGAATTCATGAGACAAGAGGAGGATACTGTAATCGTCATTGTGGTGACATGACACTGACCGATATACCTCTGTTCAAGGAAGACCGGACATGAAAGCCTCTCGATGGCGTCCTCTTTTTCCCCTGCTGCTGGCGCTGACTTTTCTGCTGCTCAACCTGAATCCCCACCCGTTGGCTGCCACAGACCCGGCATCGATCCCAATCATATCTGCTCCACCAACCGGTGAACGGTTCCCTATTGCTCCCGATATCCTGCGCCAACACTGGCAAGAAAAGCGGCAGGCGGATGGGCGGCTGACCGGGCTGATTTCGCGGATGGCTGCTGGACGCACGATTTATGTGGACATCAACGCCGCGCCCGGTGGGGATGGCTCGGTAGAGCGACCTTTTCGTATCATCCAGGCAGGCATCAATGCCGCGGTGGCGGATGATACGGTGTTGGTGGGTCCAGGTTTCTACAGGGGGTCGTTTTCTATGAAAGACCGGGTTGCTGTCGTGGGGGCAGAGCAGCCTGAAGATGTGGTCGTTCAGGCTGATAGAAACCCTGCGGTCTTCTGCGCGGACGAAGCACTGTTGCAGGATATGACCATTGACACAGTTTCAACTGACGGCGCTGCTCTGATCGAATGCGAAAACGTTTCGCCGATTTTCAACCGTATCATCATCAAATATACAGGTTCAGGCGGTGTTACTTATGGCAAACGGGCCATTCATATTTTCGACACGAAAAATGCCATAATCCTCGACAGTCTTGTCGAGAATTATGCGATTCCCTTATCCGTGTGGGGAGGAATGACGCTTGTCGGCAATCTGCTCTTTGGGAATGTGAATTGGGATAGTTTGAATGGCAGTTTCGAGCTCACGGCGGATGCAAATATATTTGCCAACACTGCTTCCACTAATGGGTCCCAGACCAATTATCTCAACCTGAACGATCAGATCAATAGTCCAACCACAGACTTGCACTTCTTGACCAACAATTGGATTATCAACACACAGATTCAGCCGCGTGGTGCGTTGACTCTTGCGAATAACACAATTTTGGGCGGCCACGAAGCGGGTATCCATTTGGGCTTCCCTGCCTCAGAAATGCGTATCAGTATCCTCAACAATATCATTGGCTACACCAAAATTGGCCTGCGCAATGTCAATGACGAGAGTGCCTTTCTGCAGATTGAAAACAATCTGTTCTGGCAGAATGACGCGAATGTCCAGGGCTTGCCCGCTCCCATCGGAAGTAATGGCAATTTCCAGGCAGACCCCCAATTTGTTGATATCAGCAAAAACAATTTTCACCTGGCCGCAGACAGCCCAGCCATCGACGCCGCCCAGAACCTGGCCTACATACCCAGAGACTTTGATTTTGAAAGCCGTATGTGTGATGGGGACAACAACGGCAGCTTCCTCTACGACGTCGGCTCCGACGAATACAGCAATGCTGCCTGTCAGTCACCGTTGAACACACCCACCTTCACACCGACAGCCACGCCAACGGTCACGCCGACCGAGAGTGTCACGCCCGCCCCAACCCTTACGCCAACCCCAATCGATGGGTGTCGGCAACTACTCAGCGACCCCAGCTTTGAATCCAATTCCTTCGAGCAGGACGGCATTTGGCAGATTCGGATACAGGGAAACCCGAATGCCGTTCGGAACTATTGGCCACTTGATGCTATAGACGGTCAATACGTTCTTGAAATAGCCCATAGCCTCGCGACTGTAGATAGCAGTGTTTTTGTAGAGCAAGAAGTGCGTCTACCCTCAGGCGCAATCACTTTTGACTTTCATTGGATGCGCGAGGTTCAACAGGGAACCCCCGAGCCTCTTACCGCCACACTGGTAGACCCGGTCACGGGCACCGTCCTGCGCACCCTCTGGACGTCACCGCCGGAGCAGACCCAGTTTGGCATCTGGCATTCCGTGCAACTCCCCTTTGCCTGGCCCGCCCAACAGGATGTGCGTCTGCGCATTGGCGGCCTCAGCCCAGTGGGAGACCCCAACAGTGACTTCTACTATTCCCAGTTCCTGTTGGACGATGTACGTTTGACCCACTGTCTACCCACGGGTGAGCCGACAGTGACCGCGACGCCGGTCCCTACGGCCACCCCAACCCAGACCCGGACACCCGTTCCGCCGGTGGATGAGTGCCAGCAACTCATTGCCGCGCCGGGTTTCTGGCCTACATCCACCGAATGGAAGACAACGGGCGACGCCTACGTGGGACCGGCGCCCCTTTTTGAATCGGTCAGCGAACCCCTCATCGGTTATATTCCCCTGCGGCCCACCCAAACCGCGCCCTCCGCGCTCTATCAAACGGTTCATCTGCCGCCCCAGAGCGAGATCAGCGTAGAATTCTACACCCGGCTCAAGCCCGAAGCTCTTAACGACAACCGCCCCCTGCAAACCGGGCAAGTGCAGATACGCAACGAGGAGGGCAGCGTTGCGCTGGCGACCCTGCACGAATCATCCACGGCCCACCCGTGGACCCAACGCGCCTATGGGTTGAGCGAGTTTGCCGGCCAAAGTATACAACTCTGGTTTGGTGGCTTGGGTGATCCTGACAAGACAGCCACCTTTTTCCAGGTGGATGAGGTCTACCTCACCGCCTGCCCTCTGGCATTGGCAAAAGTCTACATCCCGCTTGTCCGCAAAGACCCGCCACCGCCCACCGCCACGGCAACCCCTACGCCCACAGCTACGCCCACGGCCACACCCGTAGCCATGACCCCCATCTCGCCTCCATTTCCGTTACAGGGCGGGCCGGTGGGCAGGGCAATGCAGGCTGAACACATCTGGTATCTCGCGCCCACAGGCCAACTGCGCCCGGACGATGCCGCGGAACCCTTCCCCCTGGACCCGGCGCTACAGGTGCGCGCCATCGCCACGGGACGGGACGGCACACTGGCCGCCACGGATCAGGGCATCTATCTGCGGGACAAGAGCTTCCGCTGGCGGCGGATCAGCGATACGCCCACGCGTCTCATCGGCTCGATGTTCGCTTCAATCTGGCGTACGACCGACACTCAGCCGGAACGGGTTTCCGTTAGCATCGATGGCGGTGTTACCTGGCAGGACGATTCCACCGGATTGGAAGGCGTAGTGGTTTCGCCTGTTTCCGCCTGGACCACAGCCCAGCAGGTGCTTACCCTTCGGGATGGACGCTATGTGCTTTGGGAGCGGGGCAGCGAGCAGAGCGAGTGGAGCGAGCTTTCCGTCGTGCCAGGGACGGCCATCGCCTACACCCCCAGTGGCATTCCGGGCAGTCTGCTCTACCGCTCCCTGGCAACAGGGCTGGAAACCCGCGTGGGCAGCAGCGATGGCCGCATCTATCGGCTCAATCGAGAGGGGCGGTCTGCCTTTTGGGAGATCGTACATGACTTCGGGCCGGGACTCTTTCCACTCCTGCTCGATTTGGATTGGGTGAGCCTCATCAATCTGACCAGCGGCGACATTCAACTCTACCGTTGGCAGGGCGGCCTGGAGGAGGGGGAATGGCTGCCCGCCCTCTATCCGCCCGCCCATCTGTCTGTGGGGCGCGCTCTACTGCCCGACGGCCAGATCGTCAGGCATATCTACGGCGCAAATTCACCCCAGCAGGTCGGCTTTGCCGGTCTCTCTTTGGCCGAAAGCGGAGATCTCTACGCCTTTGATATGGCGTTGGAAGACAATCAACCCGTCTGGAAATGGCGGTTGGTGACAGAAAACCCGCAACGGACGGAGTTTGTTCTGGCCCAATCCGAGGCAGACAGCATTGGCCCACTCTACAGCGGACCAGATCTGACGTGGGAGGGCGCGCTCTGCGCCGCCCCCGACAGCGGCTTCTATCGCAGCAATGACAAGGGGTTGAGCTGGACAGGTGTGATGAGCGACACGGCCCGCCAGCCGGTCACATCCATCTTCGGTCAATCCCAATTCGTCCTGGCGGCCACCTGCGCCGGTCCCAGCATCAGCCCGGACGGCGGGCATACCTGGCGCTCGCCGACGCAGTTGGGCTGGCCTCTGGCTGTGGGCGCGCAGCATCTGGCCCTCTACAATTCGGAAGGTGTCATCCTCTATGCCGCGGGGAGCGACGCCGCCGGCGAACCCTTCCTCTACCGGGCCACCTATGACAGCCAGAACGGGGTTGTGGGAGAATGGGTGGAGATTACCCCGGCGGGGATGGGCCAGCCACAGACGCTTTTCGTCTTTCAGGGCATAGAGACAGTCACCCCAAGCATCTATTTGGCCGACGAAGATAGCGTCTGGCTTTCGGCGGACAACGGCGCAAGCTGGCAGAGCCGCAGCGGAAATCTGAATGGGGCGAAGGTGCGCGGCTTCTACCCCTACTTTAACGACGGGCAAACAGAGGCTGGCATCCTGGCCGCCACGGATCGGGGACTCTTCTTCGGGCCGCCAGCCGAGCAGGTGGGGCCGTGGGTGGCGACCGGCTATCCCTACACAGCCAAACCTGTGGATTTTCAGGCAATCGTACCCGCCAATGTCTATCTCAACGGGGAGGATGGGGTCTTTCTGCTTCCCTTCAGCTTCTTCGACTACGTGGAGCCGCTTGCCACACCGACAGTCACACCCACGCCCGACGGATCGGCTACGCCAACGCGGACACCCACACCCACCCCGACCTTCAGCGCTT
>Ga0209573_1004336_pt1 | contig 14131 bp, 14 predicted proteins | sample TNRBio252014_DNA_FD_185870 | JGI IMG/M metagenome (GOLD analysis project Ga0209573, IMG submission 185870) | Wastewater treatment Type I Accumulibacter community from EBPR Bioreactor in Madison, WI, USA - TNR Reactor_6/25/2014_ DNA (SPAdes)... | ecosystem: Engineered > Bioreactor > EBPR >...
CGCAGCGGGGGCTTTCTTGACCTTTCGGGCCGGACAGGCCAGTTTCGCGGGCAATCAAAAGCTGTGGCGTCACGCCGGGGCAAACACCGGAACGGGTTGGGAATGGCAGGCAGGACGGCACCTTTCAGCGGGTTCGAATGGATGATCGCCTGGCGCTATCTGCGGGCGCGGCGGGCCGAGGGTGGGGTCAGCGTGATGACCCTGATCTCGCTGATCGGCGTGGCGCTGGCGGTCTTTGCGCTGATCGCCACGCTGGCGGTGCGCTCGGGCTTTCGCAGTGAATTCGTCGATACGGTGGTCGGCGCCAATGCCCATGCGACGGTCTATTATTCCACCACGGTGACACCCACCGGCCAGTCCAGCCGCCTGATCGAGGATTACGCCGCCCTCGCCAGCCGGCTTGCGGCGGTGCCGGGCGTTGCCAGCGCGGCGCCACTGGTCAAGGGGCAGGTGATGGCCAGCGCGGGTGGCCGCAACGCCGGGGTCGAGGTGCTGGGGCTGGCCTATGCCGACCTGCTGGCGATCCCGCGCATCGCCGCCTCTGACCGCGCGCGCGGCGATATCACCCGGTTTGACCAAGGCATCGCCATCGGTGAAGGCGTCGCGCGCGAGATCAACGCGCAGATCGGCGACCGCATCCGCATCATCTCGCCCGACGGGGTGCAGACGGCCTTTGGCACCTCGCCGCGCATCAACACCTACGAGGTGGTCTATATCTTCAGCGCCGGGCGCTATGACATTGATCGCACACGGGTTTACCTGCCCTTTGCCGAGGCGCAAAGCTTTTTCAACCGTGACGGCGCGGCGGATGAGATCGAGGTGATGCTGGACGATCCGCAGGCGGTCGAGTCGCTGGTCTATCCGCTGATGCAGGCGGCGGGCGGCCGGGCGATGATCTGGACATGGCGCGATTCCGCCGGATCGTTCCTGCGCGCCCTCGATATCGAGGACAACGTGATGTTCATCATCCTGTCGATCCTCGTCTTGATCGCGGCGATGAACATCATCTCGGGCCTCATCATGCTGGTCAAGAACAAGGGCCGCGACATCGGCATCCTGCGCACGATGGGCCTGTCCGAGGGCTCGATCCTGCGGGTGTTCTTTCTTTGCGGCTCGCTGGTCGGGCTGGTCGGCACCGCCATCGGCGTGGTCGCGGGCTGCCTGTTCGCGCTCTATATCGACCCGATCTTTGCCTTTGTGAATTATGTCTCGGGCGGCGGGGTCTGGGATCCGTCGGTGCGCGGCATCTATGCGCTGCCCGCCGAACTCAGGCTGATCGATGTGCTGAAAGCCGTGTCGCTGTCGCTGGGGCTGTCCTTTGTCGTCACCATCGTCCCGGCCCGGCGGGCGGCGCGGATGAACCCGGTCGAGGCGCTGCGCTATGAATGACGTGCTGGTTCTGGATGGGATCGAGAAAACCTATCCCGGCAAGGTGACGGTGCTGCGCGGCGCCTCGCTGACGCTGGCGCGCGGCGAGGTGGTGGCGCTGGTCGCCCCCTCGGGCGCCGGAAAATCGACGCTGCTGCACATCGCCGGACTGCTCGACAGCGCCGATGCCGGGCGGGTGCTGATCGACGGGGTCGACATGACCCGGTTGGGCGACAACGCCCGCACCGCGGCGCGGCGGGCGCAGGTCGGCTTTGTCTATCAGTTCCACCATCTGCTGCCGGAATTCTCGGCATTGGAAAACATCGTGCTGCCGCAACTGGCCAATGGCGTCGCCGCGCGTGCGGCGCGGGCGCGGGCGGCGGACCTGCTGGCGCGTGTCGGCCTGACCGAGCGCGCCACCCACCGCCCGGCGCAACTGTCGGGTGGCGAGCAGCAGCGGGTGGCGTTCTGCCGCGCGCTGGCCAACGCGCCGCGCCTCCTGCTGGCGGATGAACCGACGGGCAACCTCGACCCGGCCACCTCGGATCAGGTGTTCGGCGTGCTGATGGATCTGGTGCGCGAAACCGGACTGTCGGCGCTGATCGCCACGCACAACATGGATCTGGCGGCGCGCATGGACCGGGTGCTGCGCCTCGATGCGGGCAGAATTGCCACGCCTGCCGGATGAATCGGCGGAAATCCGCCGGTAATCTTGACTCTCCCTCGGACAGACAGCCACGGTTAGGCAGGCGCTGCCACGCCTGCACTTGATGTTGTGTTCCTACCGGGGGGTTGGAATGAGAAATGTTCTGCGGGCCGCGCTGATGCTGGCCCTGGTGCTGCTGCCGATGACCGCGCAGGCCACCGCCATCGTCGCCCGCGTCAGCGTCTCGACGCAGACGATGCATGTCTATGTCGACGGCCTGCTGACCTATGAATGGCCGGTGTCGACCGCGCGCGACGGCAAATACACGCCGCGCGGCGAGTGGACGCCGCAATGGCTGTCGCGCTGGCACCGCTCGCGCCTCTACAACAACACGCCGATGCCCTTCGCCATCTTCTATGACGGCGATTATGCCATCCATGCCACCGAGTCGATCAGCCGGCTGGGCCGCCCGGCCAGCGCCGGTTGCGTGCGGCTGCACCCCGACAACGCCTCGCTGCTGTTCGCGATGGTGCAGCGCGAGGGCATGGAGAACATGCGCGTCGTCGTCATCGACTGAGCGGGCCAGAGGGGGGCGACGCTTGATCTGGGGGCGTGGATTTTGCACTACCCAAGGTTTCGCGGTGCCCCTATAGTCGCTGTGGAAGTTCCCAACGCCACCCCGAGGGAGAGGTCATGCGCTGTCCGTTTTGCGGAAACGTCGATACCCAGGTGAAGGACTCGCGCCCGGCCGAGGATCATGTGTCGATCCGTCGGCGCCGGTTCTGCCCGGCCTGCGGTGGCCGGTTCACCACCTATGAGCGCGTGCAATTGCGCGATCTGGTGGTGGTCAAGACCTCGGGCAAACGCGAACCCTTTGACCGCGACAAACTGGAACGCTCGATCCGCATCGCGATGCAAAAACGCCCGATCGAGCCCGATCGCATCGAACAGATGATCTCGGGCATCGTGCGGCGGCTGGAGAGCCTGGGCGATACCGACATCGCCAGCCGGGTGATCGGCGAGATCGTCATGGAAACGCTGGCGCGCATCGACACCGTCGCCTATGTGCGCTTTGCCAGTGTTTACAAGAACTTCCAGGCGGCGGATGATTTCGACCGCTTTGTCTCGGAACTGCGTCCGGTGCTGCCGAGCGAGGATTGAGCGGGGCAAAGGGGGGCGCTCGCGCCCCCCTCTGGGCCTGACGGCCCATTCACCCCCCTGAGGATAGTTGAGGCACAAAGATGAGCGCAGGGTCCGAGGCCGACAGCCGGTTCATGCGGATGGCGCTGGCCTTGGGGGCGCGGGGTCTGGGCACTGTGGCGCCCAACCCGGCGGTGGGCTGCGTGATCGTCCGGGACGGCGTGGTGCTGGGCCGCGGCTGGACCCAGCCCGGCGGGCGCCCGCATGCCGAGGTGCGCGCACTGGCGCAGGCCGGGGCGGCGGCGCGCGGGGCGACCGCCTATGTCACGCTGGAACCCTGCGCGCATCACGGGGTGACGCCGCCCTGCGCCGAGGCGCTGGTGGCGGCCGGGGTGGCGCGGGTGGTGACGGCGCTGACCGATCCGGACCCGCGGGTCAGCGGGCGCGGCCATGCCTTGTTGCGCGCCGCCGGGATCGCCGTGCGCGAGGGGGTCGAGGCCGAGGCGGCGGCGGTGCTCAACGCCGGGTTCTTGCTGAGGGTGACGGCGGGGCGGCCGCTGGTGACGCTGAAGCTGGCGCTGACGCTGGACGCGCGCATTGCCACGGCGGCGGGGGAAAGCCGCTGGATCACCGGACCCGAGGCGCGCCGCCGCGTGCATCTGCTGCGCGCGCGCCATGATGCGGTGCTGGTGGGGGCGGGCACGGCGCGGGCGGATGACCCGGACCTGCGGGTGCGCGATCTGGGCATCGGCCATCAGCCGGTGCGCCTCGTCGTCGACAGCCGTCTGGGCCTGTCGCCCGACTCGCGCCTTGGGCGCAGCGCGTCGGAGGGGCCGGTCTGGCTGCTGCACGGGCCCGAGGCGCCCAAGGCCCTGCGCCGCGAATGGTCAAAGCGCGGTGCCACGCTGATCGCCTGCGCGCGCGATCCTATGGGGCGGGTCGATGCGGCGGATGCGCTGCAGCAGTTGGGCGCGCGCGGCCTGACGCGGGTGCTGTGCGAGGGCGGCGGGGGGCTTGCCGCCAGTCTGCTGGCCGCCGGTCTGGTCGATGATCTGCTGGTGTTCAGCGCCGGGCGGGTGTTTGGTGCCGATGGCACGGCGGGGGTGGCGGGGCTGGGGCTCACCACCATCGGGCCGCGCGACTGGCAGCTTGTCGAGGCGCAGGCGGTCGGCGCCGATCTGATGCATCACTGGCGCCGGTTGCGGGCTTGACCGCCCGTGCGGCGCGGTTTTCTATGTGACGGTTTCTTAACCACTCCGCAAAACCGCCCAGATCGGCGCAAACTTGTGACATGATGTGCTGACAGGCTGAGGGTCCGGGATGTTGAATTTACCGTTCGGTCATACCAGATAGGGTGTCGAACGGGATTGCTGCGGTCTATCCGGCCGTGGCGCATAAAAATCGAAGTGAGGTCAGGTATGTCAGGCAAGCTCAATTCCTTCGCCGTGCTTCCGCTGCGCGACATGGTGGTGTTTCCGCACATGATCGTGCCGCTGTTTGTCGGTCGGGACAAATCGGTGCGCGCGCTGGAAACCGTCATGCGCGAGGACAAGCAGATCCTGCTGGTCACGCAGATCGACCACACCGCCGAGGACCCCGGAACCGACGGCATGTACCGCATTGGCGTGCTGGCCAATGTGTTGCAATTGCTCAAGCTTCCCGATGGCACGGTCAAGGTTCTGGTCGAGGGCAAGAAGCGCGTGCGCCTGCACCGTTTCCTCGACAATGACCAGCATTTCGAGGCCGAGGCCGAGCTGATCGACGAGGTGACCGGGGATCCGGCGGCTGTCGAGGCGCTGACCCGTGCCGTCAGCGACGATTTCGAACGTTATGCCAAGATCAAGCGCAACATCCCCGACGAGGCGCTGACCGCCATCGCCGACGCCGGCGCGCCCGAGCGTCTGGCCGATCTGGCCGCCGGGCATCTGGGCGTCGATGTGGCGCGCAAGCAGGATCTGCTGGAGACGCTCAATCTGGCCGAGCGGCTGGAAAAGATCTTTGGCCTGATGGAGGGCGAGATCAGCGTCCTGCAGGTCGAGCGCAAGATCAAGTCGCGCGTCAAGTCGCAGATGGAGCGCACGCAGCGCGAATACTATCTGAACGAGCAGATGAAGGCGATCCAGAAGGAACTGGGCGACGGCGAGGACGGCCAGAACGAGCTGGCCGAACTGGAAAGCCGCATCAAGGCGACCAAGTTCTCCAAGGAGGCCCGCGACAAGGCCGAGGCCGAGCTGAAGAAGCTGAAGTCGATGAGCCCGATGTCGGCCGAGGCGACGGTGGTGCGCAACTATCTCGACTGGCTGCTGGCGCTGCCCTGGGGCGTGAAGTCGAAGGTCAAGAAGGATCTCGGCCACGCACAGGCGATCCTCGATGCCGATCACTACAGCCTCGACAAGGTCAAGGAGCGCATCGTCGAATATCTGGCGGTGCAGTCGCGCTCGGCCAAGCTGAAGGGGCCGATCCTGTGCCTCGTCGGCCCTCCCGGCGTCGGCAAGACCAGCCTTGGCCGCTCGGTCGCCCGCGCGACGGGGCGCGAGTTCATCCGCATTTCGCTGGGCGGCGTGCGCGACGAATCGGAAATCCGCGGCCACCGGCGCACCTATATCGGCTCGATGCCGGGCAAGATCATTCAGGCGCTCAAAAAGGCAAAAACCACCAACCCGCTGATCCTGCTCGATGAAATCGACAAGATGGGGCAGGATTTCCGCGGCGATCCGGCCTCGGCGATGCTGGAAGTGCTGGACCCGGAACAGAACGCGACCTTTGTCGACCACTATCTTGAGGTCGAATATGACCTCAGCGACGTGATGTTCATCACCACGGCGAACAGCTACAACATGCCCGGCCCGCTGCTCGACCGGATGGAGATCATCCCGCTCTCGGGCTATACCGAGGACGAGAAAACCGAAATCGCCAAGCGCCACCTGATGCCCAAGGCGATCAAGAACCACGGGCTGAAAAAGGCCGAACTTAGCGTGTCCGACGCGGCGCTGACGGCGATCCTGCGCTATTACACCCGCGAGGCCGGGGTGCGGAATTTTGAACGCGAACTGTCGAAAATCGCCCGCAAGGCGGTGACGCAGATCGTGCGCAAGACGGTCAAGCGGGTCGATGTGACGGCGGAAAACCTGTCCGACTATCTGGGGGTCGAGCGGCATCGCTTTGGCCTTGCCGAAAAGGAGGATCAGGTCGGCGTGGTCACCGGGCTGGCCTGGACGCAGGTCGGCGGCGATCTTCTGCAGATCGAGGCGCTGAAACTGCCGGGCAAGGGCCGGATGAAGACCACCGGCAAACTGGGCGATGTGATGAAGGAATCCATCGAGGCCGCCAGCAGCTATGTGCGCTCGATCTCGCCGCAGATCGGCGTGAAACCGACCAAGTTCGAGACGATGGATATCCATGTCCACGTCCCCGACGGCGCCACGCCAAAGGACGGGCCTTCGGCCGGTCTGGCGATGGTGACGGCGATTGTCTCGGTGCTGACCGGGATTCCGGTGCGCAAGGACATCGCCATGACCGGCGAGGTGACGCTGCGCGGTAATGCCAGCGCCATCGGCGGGCTGAAGGAAAAACTGCTGGCCGCGCTCAGGGGCGGCATCACCACCGTGCTGATCCCGGTCGAAAACGCCAAGGATCTGCCCGAGATCCCGGACAATGTGAAGGCCGGGCTGCAGATCGTGCCGGTCAGCCATGTCAGCGAGGTGCTGCGTCACGCGCTGGTGCGCCAGCCCGAACCGATCGACTGGGACGAAGCCGCCGAGGAGGCCGCGCTGGCCGCACGGATGGCGGCGCCCCCGGCCGCGGCAACCCCGACCGCCCATTGACAGGCCAAGGCCCCCGATCCGGGGGCCTTTGGTTTTGTGCCGGGTTTTTGCCACCGGGCCGCATTTCCCCCTTGAGCCCGTCGCCAACTGCCGCTATCCAGCGCGCCACGGGGGCGATTAGCTCAGCGGTAGAGCGCTTCGTTCACATCGAAGATGTCAGCGGTTCAAATCCGTTATCGCCCACCATCCCCATTCCCCGTTCTGCGATCCGCTGCGCCCTGGTCTGGCCGGGCTGGGGGGCGCTGCCCCCCGTCGCGTGCCGCGACTCCCCCCGGGATAGTTGAGGCACAAAGATGGGGGCGCGAGGCCCCTTGCCGAACGCCGGGCGCACGGTACTGTGGCGCGAAACCTGCATCAACGAGGCATCAATGATTACCCTGTATGGAACTCTGCGCTCGCGCACCACCCGCGTTGTCTGGGCCGCCGAGGAGCTTGGCCTGCCGTATCGGCGCGAAAAGGTGGTTTTTGCCGCCTCGCTGCCCGATCCCTTGGCCGTGGATGCGCCGCTGAACACCGCCTCGCCGGCGTTTCTGGCGATCAACCCGATGGGCCAGTTGCCGGCGCTGCAGGACGGCGATCTGTGCATCGGGGAATCGGTGGCGATCTGCCTGTATCTGGCGCGCAAGGCGGGCGGTCCGGTCGGCCCGCAGACGCTGGCCGAAGAGGGCGAGATCCTGCAATGGGCGCTGCTGGCCGCAAGTGTGGTCGAGCCTCCGGCCGTCGAGATCCTCTATGCCTTCATGCAGAACCGGGCCGAGACGGACGAGGGCGCCGCGGTCATCTCCGCCGCGACCGTCAAGCTGCAGCGCCCCTTCCAGCGGATCGAGGATCATCTGGCGGGCACCGACTGGCTGGTCGGCGGGCGCTTTACCGTGGCCGATGTCATCATGGAGGAAACGCTGCGCTATGCTGCCGCCGCCTCGGGCGTGTTCGCGGCCTTCCCGCGGCTGAAGGCCTGGTTCGACCGCTGTCAGGCGCGCCCGGCGTTTCAGGCGATGTGGGCGGCGCGCAGCGCCGAATAAGGGGGTCGGGCATGGTCATCCTTCACGGGGTTCTGCGCTCGCGCGCGACGCGGCCCTTCTGGCTGCTGCGCGAGGCCGGGGTGGCGTTTCGGCATGTGCCGGTGATTCAGGCCTATCGGCTGGCCGATCCCGCCGCCGCCGATGCGCCGCACAACACTGCCTCGCCCGCCTTTGTCGCGCTCAACCCGCAGGCGCAGATCCCGGTGATGCAGGACGGCGACCTGATCCTGACCGAGTCGATGGCCATCGCCCTCTATCTGGCGCGGCGTTATGGCGGGGCCTTGGGGCCGCAGACGCCTGACGAGGACGGCGAGGCGCTGCAATGGGCGTTTCTGGCGATCAGCGCCGTCGAGGGCCCGGCGCTCGACATCCTCTATCCCTATCAGTTCGGCACCGCCGCAACGCCCGAGGGCACGGCCAAGATCGCCGCCGCGACGCAGGCGCTGGCCCGGCCTCTGGCGCGCATCGAGGCGCATCTGCAGGGCCGCGACTGGTTGATGGGCGGGCGGTTCACCGTTGCCGACATCTGTCTGGCCGAATGCCTGCGCTATGCCCAGCCGCATCCGCCCGCGCTGGCGGCCTATCCGGCGATCCGGGGCTGGCTGGCGCGCTGTCAGGCCCGCCCGGCCTTTGTCGCGATGATGGTCGAGCGCAACGCCGAGCCGCTCTGACCGGCGTGCCGCTGCTGCGCCGTCACCCCAGCCCCATGTGATTGTTGTCCTCGCACGACAGCGCCCATTCGACCACCTCGACCCGGCGCGCGCCGGCGACCACAAAGGGGTCGCTGGCGGCCAGCGCCTGCGCCGCCTGCAGACTGTCGGCCTTGACGATCACCAGCCCGCCGGGGCGGCTGACCAAGGGGCCTGCCATCACCAGCGCGCCCTGTGCGTCGAGCCCGCGCAGCCACGCGATATGGGCGCGGATCAGGGGCAGGGGGGTGGTGACCCCCTCGACCAGCGACAGATTGAGCAGATAGCGGGTAAAGTGATCGGCCAAGCGCTCACCCTCTGGGCCGGGCGACCAGCGCCAGCGTGCTGCCCAGCGCATAGCCCGCCAGCAGCGGCCCCGAGGCAAAGAGCAACAGCCCCAGCCACAGGTCCAGCGGCGAGCGGCCATCCCCCGCCGCCACCATCGCCGCATTGCCCAGATTGGCAAAGGCCAGCGCATTGGTCACCACCAGCGCGCGGCGCAGCCCGCCGCGCTGCACCCGCCGCCACGCCAGCCAGCAGGCGCCCGCCGCCAGCACCAGCGCCATCACCGCCAGCATCGTCACGATGGCCAGCACAAAGCCGCCAAACTCGGTCGTCATCTCGTCCATCATCCGCCCTCTGTCTCGTTTGGCGCATCCTACGCCCAGTCGCGCCCCGGCCATAGCCCCAAAACCTTGCGCCCGCGCGCCCCCGGTGGTCTAGTGGTGGGAACAAACCGACACCTCAGAATCGAGCAGCACAATGACCGATCTTGCCTCGGGCCAGCCCGAAACCTATGACGCCAGCAGCATCGAGGTGCTGGAAGGGCTGGAACCCGTCCGCAAACGCCCCGGCATGTATATCGGCGGCACCGACGAACGCGCGCTGCATCATCTGGTGGCCGAGATCCTCGACAACTCGATGGACGAGGCCGTCGCCGGGCACGCCACCCGCATCGAGGTCGAGCTGCACGCCGACGGCGCCGTCACCATCCGCGACAACGGCCGCGGCATGCCCTTTGATCCGCATCCGAAATTCCCCGGCAAATCGGCGCTCGAGGTGATCCTCTGCACCCTGCACGCCGGCGGCAAGTTCAGCGGCAATGCCTATCAGACCTCGGGCGGCTTGCACGGGGTCGGCGCCTCGGTGGTCAACGCGCTCAGCGATACGATGGTCGTGCAGGTCGCCCGCGACCGCAAACTGGTCGAGCAGCGCTTTTCCCGCGGCATCCCGCAGGGCCCGGTGATGGACCTTGGCGCCGCCCCCAACCGGCGCGGCACCACCACCACCTTTCACCCCGACGAGCAGATCTTTGGCCACCTGCAGTTCCGCCCCTCGCGGCTGTTCAAGATGGCGCGCTCCAAGGCCTATCTGTTTTCCGGCGTCGAGATCCGCTGGAAATCCGCCATTCCGGACGGCGACACCCCGATGGAGGCCAGTTTCCACTTCCCCGGCGGCCTCGGCGACTACCTCGCCGAGCAGATGGGCAAGGACGTGACCTATGCCGACCGCCCCTTTGCCGGGCGCGTGTTGTTCCAGGAGAAATTCGGCGTCCCCGGTCAGGTCGAATGGGCGATCAACTGGACCCCGGCGCGCGACGGCTTCGTGCAGAGCTACTGCAACACCATCCCCACCCCTGAGGGCGGCACCCATGAGGCGGGCTTCTGGGCCGCCATCCTCAAGGGCATCCGCGCTTACGGCGAGCTGTCCAGGAACCGCAAGGCCGAGCTCATCACCCGCGACGACATGACGACCGGGGGCTGCGCGCTGGTCTCGTGCTTCATCCGCGAACCCGAATTCGTCGGCCAGACCAAGGACCGCCTCGCCACGACCGAGGCCGCCCGCCTCGTCGAAGGCGCCGTGCGCGACCATTTCGACAACTGGCTGGCCGCCGATCCAAAGGCCGCCGGGGCGATCCTCGACTTCCTCGTGCTACGCGCCGAAGAGCGCCTCAAACGCCGCGCCGAAAAGGAAACCCAGCGCAAGACCGCCACCAAACGGCTGCGCCTGCCCGGCAAGCTGGTCGATTGTTCGGCCTCGGCGCGCGAGGGAACCGAACTCTTCATCGTCGAGGGCGACTCGGCCGGTGGCTCTGCCAAGATGGCCCGCGACCGCCGCAATCAGGCCCTGCTGCCGCTGCGCGGCAAGATCCTCAACGTGCTGGGCGCCGCCAGTGGCAAGATGGGCGCCAATGCCGAAATCAACGATCTGTGTCAGGCGCTTGGCGTGCAGATGGGGTCGAAATTCAGCGTCGATGACCTGCGCTATGACAAGATCATCATCATGACCGACGCCGATGTTGACGGCGCCCATATCGCCAGCCTGCTGATGACCTTCTTCTTCACGCAGATGCGGCCGATGATCGACCACGGCCACCTCTATCTCGCCTGCCCGCCGCTCTTCCGCCTGACGCAAGGCGCGCGCCGGGTCTATTGCCTTGACGAGGCGGAAAAGGCGCTCTGGCTGGACAAGGGCCTCGGCGGCAAGGGCAAGATCGACGTGTCGCGCTTCAAGGGTCTGGGCGAAATGGACGCCAAGGATCTCAAGGATACGACGATGGACCCAACCTCGCGCAAGCTGATTAGGGTGTCGATTGACGAGGATATCCCGGGCGAGACCGGCGATCTGGTGGAGCGGCTGATGGGAAAGAAGCCGGAACTGCGGTTTCAGTATATTTCCGAGAATGCGCGGTTTGTGGAAGATGTGGATGTGTAGTCAGAAATCAATACCTCGCCAAATTGACCATAATAGGATTCGAGGCGCGGAGATAGTGGGCGGCAAGAATTGTCCGAAAGGGAAATCCGCAAATTGCCCATACTGTGGGGTTACGGCTTTTTTCAGGCTTAGTCAGCCTAATTCCCCAAATGAGTCGCAATTAAGTGCTCAATTTGGTTCTTGTCCAGATTGTGGAAAAAACGTTGACTTTGTCTTTGTATTCGAGAAACAGGAGGTCGAGTCAAAAAATATTGACTTGGTTGCCGCATATTTACTCTCGGACGGCAGCCGCACGATATCTGTGCCGAAGTTTCCGAAGTCAGTGCCCACTGGTATTGTCAAAGCTGTTGAGCGATCAATTCTAGTTTACAACGCAGGTGTGTACAGCTCAACAGCGACCGAAGGAAGAAGGGCACTTGAAGGGTTGTTCAAGAGCATAAAGCAAACAACTGGAAATAAGAGTCTCGCGCAGTTAATTGAAAATGTCAGTAAGGACAAGGCTAGTCTTGCTGAGCCTCTAATAAAACTGTCACATGCTGTCCGCGAAGGTGGAAATCTTGGCGCTCACTTTGACGAAAACGAAGATGCGGATGCAGAGACAGCTCGTTTGATTGTTGAGCTAATTGTCTATCTCATTAACTACTTCTTTGATTTACCTGAGCACATCGACAAGCTTGAAAGGCGAGTGAAGAAACCTGCAATGGATGCCGTCGAGAAACCTAACCCCAATGCAGTTCCATCAATCGAAGTGAAACATCTAACGGTAAGCGAGTTGTAGGGTGCGTGCTCGCACGCACCACTCAGGGCGTCCGTCGGGTCACCCCCACCGACTCCGCAAGGTGGGGTGAAACCCCACCCTCCGCCCCCCTAAAAACCGTGGGACACCCCTTACCCAAAGGTTAACGACCCGCCGCAACCCCTTGAAATCCCTGAAAACCCTAAATGTCTCATCCGTGGGACAAGGGCCTCCCCTCACGCCTCGACCAGGGTCCGCCCGACCGGCCAGAGCGCGAATCCCGCCAGTTTCAGATGCGCCCATGCGAACGGCAGGCCGATGATCGTCACCGCGCAGAGCAGCGCCGAGATCAGGTGTCCCAAAGCCAGCCACCACCCCGCCAGCACCAGCCACAGGATGTTTCCCAGCACCCCCAGCGCGCCGGTGCCCAGATCGGGGCCGCTGACCGCCTCGCGTCCGACCGCGCGGAACCCGAAGGGCAGCAGCGAATACCCCGCCATCACCACCGCCGAGCGCGCCCAAGGCAGCCCGACGATGCTGAGCGCCATGATCGCCGCCGCCACCAGCCAGCCCAGCGCCATCCATGCGCCGCCCAGCACGATCCACAGGATATTCAGAACAAGGCTCATCACGGGTCTCCTGACGGTTTGCAGGGTCTAGGTGGGGCGGTCGGCGGTGGTGTTCAATCCCGGTCGGTGCCGGTTTGGGGAATTCTTAAGCTCTGCCGCGCACACTGCAGCGCGATAACCGCGGGACGGTGGAATGCAGCGAGTCGGGTTGATCCTTGTCTGTGCCCTGCTGGCCAGCCCCCTCTGGGCCGATGCCTGCGCGCGGTCGTTTGAAGCCGGGCGCGCTGCGTTTCAGGCGCAGGATCGCGGGCTGCACGCCCTGCGAGGCGAGGCGTATGGCCCCGCCGCCTGGGTCAGCGGGCCGCAGGTGTTGGCCCGGCTCGAGGCGCGGTCGGAGCTGACCGACCAGTGTCAGGAACTGGCAGCGCTGCGGCTGCGGCTCGACGCGCTCCGTGCGCTGCTGGCCGATGCTGAGCGCCACTTCGCCCTCGCCGTCGCGCTGTGCCACTCGACCAACCGCGAGCGCGCGCAGGACAATCTGGCCCTGGTGCGTGAGGCCGCGGTGGCCTTTGCCGACGAGGTCGGGTTCCTGACCGCTGTCGCTGCCGCCTGCCGCCCGCCCTGAGTCCTCGGCGACCGAGGATGGATGCCATCTTGACCCCGGCGCAGCCTCGGGCTAGCCCCCCGGCATGGCACCCGCACCCCTTTTGCAACTGACCTCCATCTCGCTGACCTACGGCGGCAATCCCCTGTTTTCGGGGCTCGATCTGGTGATCCAGCCGGGCGACCGTCTGGCGCTGGTCGGGCGCAATGGCTCGGGCAAATCAACCTTGATGAAAATCATGGCCGGGCTGGCGCAGGCCGACACCGGCGCGCGCATCCTGACGCCGGGCACCACGGTCGGTTACATGGAGCAAGAGCCCGACATGGCCGGTTTTGCCACGCTGGGCGACTGGGCGATGCAAAGCCTCGATCCTGACGAGGCCTATCGGCTGGAAATCGCAGCCGAGGGGTTGGGTTTTGATCCGGAAGTGGCGGTGGCGACGGCCTCGGGCGGGGAACGACGGCGCGCGGCGCTGGCCAAACTGCTGGCCGAGGCGCCGGAGTTGATGCTGTTGGACGAACCGACCAACCATCTGGACATCCACGCGATCCAATGGCTGGAAGAGCGGCTGCGCGAAACGCGGGCCGGGTTCGTGCTGATCAGCCACGACCGGGCGTTCCTGAATGCTCTCAGTCGGGCGATGCTGTGGGTCGATCGGGGGCAGGTTCGGCGGCTGGATCAGGGATTTGCCGCTTTCGAAGATTGGCGCGACAAGATCTGGACCGACGAGGACGAGGCCCGGCACAAGCTGGACCGCAAGATCAAGCACGAGGCGAAATGGGCGGTCGAGGGGATCTCGGCGCGGCGCAAGCGCAACA
>Ga0209573_1004338_pt1 | contig 14126 bp, 7 predicted proteins | sample TNRBio252014_DNA_FD_185870 | JGI IMG/M metagenome (GOLD analysis project Ga0209573, IMG submission 185870) | Wastewater treatment Type I Accumulibacter community from EBPR Bioreactor in Madison, WI, USA - TNR Reactor_6/25/2014_ DNA (SPAdes)... | ecosystem: Engineered > Bioreactor > EBPR >...
GCAGGCAGGCCGCGGCGATCGGGACGACCTCCCCCGTCGGATCGGTGAACGAGGTCGGTCGCGACATCGCATAGCCGTAGGCATCGACACCTCCTTCGAGCCCTGCCGGGTCGGGTTGAACGAATCGGCCGAGCGTCGGATCGTAGTCGCGCTGGCCGTTGTGGTGAAGGCCGGTTTCGGCGTCGAAGTGCTGCCTCGAGGTCCCAGGCATGAGCCTCGTCGACCTCGACTTGCCCGGCGCCCCGACCCAGCGCCTCATCGCCGAGCGATCTCGTCCTAGGCCTGCCTACCACGTCAAGCCTCATCCATCAGCGGTCTACAGGGGGTGAGGCTTAAGCTCTGTGGATTGGGTATGGGAAGGGCTTTTGTATTTCAGACAGACCGGGCAGCTCCGCGCGCGATGAATTCGACGCCGGGCTCCACCGCCACTTCGTAATGAATCAAGCCATGAACCGGGAAGTAAATCAACACGCCATTCTTCAAGTAGCCCCATTGGGCTTCCGGATAGGCCGCGCTGTACCCCCGTGCATCAAGCACACAGACCACAACCCCTTCAGAGTCGTTGCCCAAACTGACCCTGTCGCCCAGCTTGACGGATTCCCCTGTCGCGTAGTTCAGCATCTAATCTGATCCGATCAATTTGCAAACGGCTCGATCGGGATCGCGCCGGCTGGCAAACCAGAGGGCGAAACGGCCCCAACCGATTGCCAGAAGCACTGACAGTTGTTCGGGTTCTGATTCGCCTTGTAGATGTTGAAGTGCGGCCCAACGATCCCATGTTGCGGCCTACTTGGCGTGTCCATTGGGCGATAACCAATCGTGCCAACCGGAACAATCTTGCCGCTCACCGTCTTACACGGCGGGCACGGCGTGTCTGTGCACTGTTCAGGTTTCGTGGTCTGCTCCACCCTGATCCATGCAGCCACATTGGCGCTGATCGTGAGCGCAACGCGCTTCCATCGATCGACGCAGGCTGCGTTGGACGCGCAGCGCGAGATGGACTGCGAGATTCCGTAGACGAGGGTCGCGGTGGCGGCTGCACAGGTCGGATTGAGCAGGCAGGCCGCGGCGATCGGGACGACCTCCCCCGTCGGATCGGTGAACGAGGTCGGTCGCGACATCGCATAGCCGTAGGCATCGACACCTCCTTCGAGCCCTGCCGGGTCGGGTTGAACGAATCGACCGAGCGTCGGATCGTAGTCGCGCTGGCCGTTGTGGTGAAGACCGGTTTCGGCGTCGAAGTACTGCCCCGGCAACCTCAGGTTGAAGGTGAAGGGCCCGAGCCCCTGCGGGTCTTGGTTGGCCGCGGTGGTGCCAAACGGTTCGGCCAGCCAGGTCCAACGCAGGGCGTTGGCCGTGTCGAGCACGACCCGTGGTGCGCCAAGGTGATCGGTGTGGATGGGGTACACCAGCGGCGGCTTGAGCAGCGGGCCGCTCGGGTCGGGGGTGAACACGGCCACCGGGATATTGCCCAGCCAGACATACTCGCGCAGCGCCTTGCCGGTGCGGTCGTACTCACCGAGCAACTGGCCCGCCGGGTCGTGGACGAAGATCACGGTCGAGGCCGAGCCGCTGGAGTCGAACTTGCGCACCCTCTGCCCTGCGCCGTCGAGGGTGTAACTGGCCATCACGCTGCCGCTGCCCGAGGTGGCGGTCATGCCGGTCAGGCGGCCCGAGGGCCCGTAGCTGGCGGTGTAGGCCGCCGGCGGGCTGCTGTTCGAGCTGGCCACCACGGTGTTGCCGGCTTCGTCGTAGGCGAAGGCGCGCTCGGGTTGGGTGGTGCCGGACAGGCGGTTGGAGCCTGCCGGCGTGGTGTAGGTGCTGCTCGCGCCGTCGCGCCAGACCACCGTGCGGTTGCCGCTGGCGTCGTAGCCGAAGCTCCAGTTCACGGGCGCGCCCGGGCCAGCGATCGTGACGCTCGTCAAGCGCCCGAGTTCGTCGTAGCCGAAGGCCTGATCGAGGTCTGTCTGCGGCGCACCGCTGGCCGCGTCGTAGTGCGAATAGGCCGTGATGCGGTCGGCCGCGTCGTAAGTGATGTCGCGAAACGTGGGTCCGAGGCGGTAGCGCACATGGCGGCCACTGAGATCGCGCACGAACTCGTGCGCTTGTGTGCCGCCGTCAAGCCACCACAGCCAGCCCTTGACATCGCCGAATGGCTCGAACTGAACCTGGCTGATCAGCGGTGCTGGCGTCGCGTTGGCACTCCTGGCCAGCGCCATCGCGCTGAGCTGCCCGCCAACATAGCTCAGCGTGAGCTTGCGTCCTGACGGGTAAACGACCGCCGTGAGCTTGCCGGCAATGTCGTACTCATAGCCCACAGTCGTGACCACGGGCTGCGGGTTGACGCCCAGTCGGGCGTCAATGCGCTGTACGGCTGAGACCAGGCGGCCCAGGGCGTCGTATCCGTACTGGGCAGATCCTGCGGGGTGGGTGGCCGAAGTGAGCCTGCCGACGCCGTAGCCGTACCCCGCACCGGTTTCATCGTAGTTCCAGGTGTAGGTGCGAGGCAGGTTGCCCGGCATGCTAAAGACGACCGAGGTCAGCCGGCTGAGCGCGTCGTAGCTGAACGTGGTCAGCACGCCACGGCTGTCGGTGCGCGTCGCGACATTGCCGACTGCATCGTAGGTGAGGGTGTCGGTGCCCGTATCCGGGCTGATGAGCTGTCGGACTTCTCCCAGGCCGTCGCGCAGGTACTGCGTCAGCAGCAGGCGCGGATCCCGGATCTGGAGGGCCCGGCCAAGACCGTCGAACCCGAATTGCGTGACACCGCTTCGAGCATCGGTGAATTCCTTGGGCCGGTCGAGGCTATCGAAACTGCTGCGGAATTCGAAGCCGAATCCCGCAACGCCCTTGGCCTGGGTTGTCTTGGTCCGGTTGCCGTTGGCGTCGTACTCGTAGTCCGCTGACGGTGCGGGGGAGCTCGGCGGCGCCGGTTGAGCGCCGACATCGAGGCTGAGCCCCAGACTGGCCAGCGCCATGCCCACCCACCATCCAACGCTCTTGCAGGTGTTCATGCCTTCACTCCCGGCCCGTGACTCGTTGGATGCGCCCCAGCGCATCGGGTACCCGAGTGAGCTGCCGTCGCAGCGAGCCTGCCGGGTCCAGCACCCTCTCTTCGGTTCGGATGCCGAAGCTGTCGAGCGTGTACTCGAAGCGGTTCGCCTGGCTGTCGCTGATGGCGATCAGGCGCCGGGCATCGTCGTATTCGTAGGCGATGTAACTGGAGTCGGGTTGCGTGACGCGCTTGATCAGGCCGTTGGGCCAGTACTCGTACGTCGTCGCCTGGCCGGCGACCCTCACCAGCGCAAGGCGCTGGCGCAGGTCGTAGCCGTACTCCGTGATCACGCCGTTCGCATCGACCGAGCGAAGAACCTGACCGTGAGCGTTGTACTGGGGATACAGGGTGACTTGACCCACAGCGTTTTGCACCTGTTGCAGGTCTCCGCTGCTGTAGTCCGCCGTTGTGCTTGTGTAGTAGGTGTTCGTGGTGGCCGACCCGCGGGGATCGATGGTGACCAGGACCTGACCATACGAGTTATACGTGTAAAGCCATGTGCGGCTGGGTACCGTGGCGTCCAGTGGTGCGTCGAGACCCAAGGCGCCACTCTCGTCGGCGGTCGCTTGCTGCACCTGCTTGCATAGGACAACTACGGGTCTACCGTCAGGGAGCAGCGCCGTTGGAGGTGCGCATGACGCGACGGCATTGCCATTGAAGGGGTCGGGTTGCCCGTTATAGACGCTTGTTGTCAGTCGCTTGGGCTGGGCGACCCTTGCTGCAATGTGCCAGTCAGGGTGCCACTGGGTAGTAACTTTTCTGCTTCCGGTGGGCAGGACCGCACCAGGCATGAGCAGGTCAGTACACACGGCGGAACCGGGCAAGCCCTCCACGCGCGCGACCTCGATGTTGCGCGCCGCGTCGTAGCTCATGCACACTCGATTGCCATTGAAGTCGTCGCGCTGAATTGCATTGCCGCTTGCATCGAATACCTGGTTGCTCGTCGCTCCTGCGCAGCCGGAACCCGCTGGTTGACTTGAGCCGACCTGGAGGTTTACGCCGCTCACGTTGACCGAAGTGACATTGTTGGCCGCCCCCTTCGGGTCGATGACGGTTGTCGCGCCCAAAGTGGGGTAAGTGAAACTCCACTGGTTGACAGGAGTCATTGAGCTCGAGTACCACTCCGTCGACGTCACCCGGCCTTCGGCGTCGTATACATACCTGGAAAATCGAACGGCGTTGTCAGAAATGCCGCTCAGCGCCAGAGGAAAGCGCGCATCCTCGTAGTGGTAGCGCCGGTACATCCCATCTGGGTACGTGACGCTGCTCAGCTGGCCCGCCGACTTGACCCCAGGCCCAAGGCTGCCTGCCTCCTGATATGCGTAGCGGATCGGACTCAGCGACGTACCTACGGCACCATCGACCTGCGCGCCTGGAGTCACCACTTGCGTCACGCCCTCTAGCGAAGAGATGAACTCGAGCGAGCGACCGAAACTGGTGGTTGCACGGATCAGCGTGCCGATCCACGGAGCCACCGGTGATGGAGTTGTTCCGTCGCTGTACGTGAAAGTGATGCTGGCTCCGTCGATCCGCCAGATGGACTGCAAAGTACCGTCGGCTGAGTAAGTGTTGAGAACGTTTTGCGCGAGGTCGTAGAACAACCAGCCAGTGCGGGCCCCGCCAGTGCTCAATTCGACCAGCCGGTCTCGGCTGCCCGCAGTCGCTCGCCAGTCACCGGCCTGGTTCTTCTCGAAACTCGTGACCTGTCCTTCTGTCGACCACGCCTTCACCTGCGTCGGCAAGAGTCCGACGAGCTCCAGCGTTGTGCCCAACCTCAATCGCCAGGCAGGGCCTACGGGAACTACCGTGGTCGTGGAGTTCGAGCGATAGCTGTAACTTCGACGGAAGGAGGCCAGACCGCCCGATGAGTAGTCCATCTCCACTTCCACCTTGTTCCCGCTAGCCGGGTAGACCGGGTTCGGTGAGGGGCATGAGCGATCCCAATTCGGGCTGTACATCCCGGATGAGGCGGTGCCTGGGACGCACCACTGGATGGCGCGATCGAAGCGCTTTCCGGTCTCACAGTGGAAGAGGTCGTTGGCCAGATCAGCTGTCGGATGGGACCAGTGGGATCCGGGTTGCAGCGGGGCTGCGGCTGCGGTTTGGAACACACCGCGAACAAAGGTATAGTTTCCCGGGTCGATAACACCGTTGTAGTAGCGCTGGCATTTCCAACCTTGGCTTGTAGGTTCAGTAACTCGAGCGGAATACCCATTCGTGTTCCAATGCCAGACTGCTGCAAACGCGGCGCACACCGATTGCGGCGTGGGACCGAGCGGAACATAGTCGTTGTGGTAGGCGAGTGGCTTGAACGATTCCCCCTCCCAGCCAGGAATAGCGAGGACTGATGTGCACGAAGACATCGCGAGACCCGCGACAACGCCTCGTACAGCGAGCGCCATCACATGGGCGTGCACCGCAGGCATTTCGTGACGGGCTCGCGAATCGATCTGACCCGTCACCATCATGATCCGCTCCCGAGGAGACTTGACATTCGATGCTTGCGCCATGGCTTCAGTGTCTGGGCAGAAGTCAATTGCGCCAAACATACTTGTAGTCGGGAAACCGGCATACCACATCCACAAGCTTGTGGACCTGCCCATCGGAGTCGGCCGCGGCTGGTCGTTCAGAAGTTGAAGTCATTGGACTGACGCGATTCGGCACCGGACGCAAGCCAGCGCCCACGGGCAGGCGGTGTCGATGAACGTCGCATGAGCGGGCTCGAAAGCGGCACGCTGCGCCAACCCTGTGAAAGCCTTGCCCCAGACGGCCGTCATCACCGTCAGCGTGGCTGCCAGGCACGGTGCCCGCCGCCGCGGTGGAACTGCCGGCCGCCGACCGGTGCCCTGCTGCTAGCATCGGCGCCCCGATGAACGAGCCCACCCCCCCTGCCCGCCGACGCGGCGCGCGCGGCGCGACGGCCAGGCCGTCGAACCGGCGCCAGGCCCCGGCCGCGCCACCCTCGGCGCCGTCGCGGGCGCTGCAGGTGTTCCCCAACCCGCAGCCCGGGCGCGACTACGTGATCCGCTTCGACGTGCCGGAGTTCACCTGTCATTGCCCGCTGACCGGCCAGCCCGACTTCGCGCACTTCTGGATCGAGCTCGTGCCCGCCAGGCTGTGCGTGGAGCTGAAGAGCCTGAAGATGTACTTCTGGTCCTTCCGCGACGAAGGCGCGTTCCACGAACGTGTGACCAACACCATCCTGGACGACCTGGTGGCGGCGATCCGGCCGCGCTTCGCGCGCATCCACGCCGACTGGTTCGTGCGGGGCGGCATACGCACGACCGTCACGGTGGAACACCGCGCGCGCGGCTGGAAGCCGGCCGCCCGGGTGGAGCTGCCGGCCGCGTCGGCCGCCGAAGGCTGGACGCGGGTCTGAGGCCACCCCGCGCCGGCCTGCAGGAGCGGGCCTAAGGCAACCAGAAGTCGCGGCCGTACAGCCGCGTCAGCAGCGCCGGTGCGCCCGCGGCGCCCGCGCTCTCGCGAAGGTGCTGCGCCCAGGCGTCGAGCTGCCGGGGCGGCCCGATGACCATGAAGTGGCCGCGCTCGAGGTCCGGCGCACCCGCCGCGTAGCCGGGCAGCAGGCGCGCATGCACACGGTCCTTGCGCGCCGCCAGCTGCTCGACCAGCTGCGGTTGCGCGCGCAGCGCCAGCAAGGCCCGGCGAAAGCGCCGCACCATCGCCGGCGGCTGGCCGTCGGCCAGGTCGGCGGCGATGCCTTCGGCGCGCGCCTCGTAGCTCATCGCCGCGCGTGACTCGGTGAAGGCCTGCGCCATCACGTACTCGGCCAGTTCGCGCCCGGGCTTGCCGCCCCTGACGATGTCGATCACGAAGCGCACCGTCTGCGCAAGCTCCGGCGTGCGTTCGGCGTAGTAGCCTGCGACGCCGGACGACACCGAGCCACGCAAGCCGTTGCTGTAGGCCAGCCCGGCGCCTACGGTCTTGCTGAACACGCCGTGCGAGCCGCCGCCGGCGTACAGCCGCGTGCTCAGGTAGTCGAGCAGGCGCTCGCGGTCGCCGGCGTCGGCGTAGTGGACCATGGGCACCGCGGTCAGGATCACGCCGCCCTGCTTGTTCGGCGCATGCAGGCCGACATGCCGCGCCGGGGTGTCGACGCCGCGGCCGCGCAGCCGCGCCTGCACCAGCCCTTCGCTCGCGCGCGGCTGCGGCACGAAGGGCGCCGGGTCCAGCCGCGCGACCAGCGCCTGCAGCTGCGGCTGCAAGGACCTGGCCAGCGCCGGCGGCGCGGCCATGAACAGCCGGGCGCCGCCGGCGCGCAGCAGCAGCCGGCGCAGCTCCTGCAGTCGCGCCAGCGCCTGCTCGGCCGGCAGCAGCAGGTCGTCGCGCAGGGTCAGCGCAAGCTGCGCGAAGTCCGCGCCCAGGCTGGCGTCCGGTAGCTCGGACAGGCTGAGCTCGAGGTCACGCAGCGCCTCGGCCGCCAGCGCCTGCTGCGCTGCCGTCAAGCCCGGCCAGCCCGGCGCCTGGCCGGCCGCGAGCAGGGCCTTGAGCGCCGCGCGGTCGGCATGGCGGCCGGCCTCGGCCAGCGTCGCCAGGAATGCAGCCAGCGGCTGCGCGTCCTCCGGCGCCGGGTCTGTCAGTTGCCAGCGCAGCCGCAGCGCATGGTGCGCGCGGGTCTGGAACGAGGCCGCCGCCAGCCAGGCCGGCTGGTGCTGGTGCCGCCAGGCGTCGAACGGGTCCTGGACCCAGGTCTCTTCGGGCCGCTGCAGGGTGTTGCGCAGCGCGGCCAGCTGCTGCTCGACGACATCACGCAGGCGCGGCAGGTTCTGCACCCGCCAGTCGGGCTCCATCAGCGCACGCTCCAGCCAGGCCAGGGCGTGCACCGACTCCTGCGCATCCGTGCCCGCGGCGCGCAGCACCAGCTCGACCCGGCCCGTGCGCGCGCCGGTGGCAAAGCCGGCACGCAGCCACAGGATCTCGCGCCGCTGGCGCTCCCGCACCTGTTCGTGCGTCAACGGCTGGCCGTCGACCCGCATGCCGACCTCGCTCAGCAACGACGGCAGCAGCGACAGGTAGGGCAGCAGTTCGCGCGGCACGCCGTCCAGCCGCAGCGCCAGGCCGGTCATCGCGCCGGTCATGCTGGCGAAGTGCGAGGCGACCAGCGGCACGCCCGGCGCCGGCCCCAGGTGCAGCGTCTCGAACTGCAGGGCGTCGTCCAGCGTCAGCGGCGGCGCGGCGACGAAGGGCGTCGGCGGCACGCGCGTGTCGCGGTCGATGCGCGCCAGCTCGGCTTCGGATTCGGCGGCGAAACGCTGCAGCGCCAGCTGCTCGTCGCCGGTGCCGTGGCGCTGCTTCAGGCGGGCCGTCTCCTGCTCCAGGCGCTGCTGCCGCTCGGCCTGCTCGCGGGCGATCAGCGCCGGATTGGGCCGGGCGCCCGTCACGTAAGGCAGCGTGCCGCTGATGCGCCAGCGCTCGAGCCGCTCGCGCCACAGGTTGCGCCCGCCGGAGAGCGCCTGGCGTAGTTGCGCGAACTCGGGCGCCAGCACCAGCGACTTGCGCGTGCCCCCGCTGCGCTCGAGCAGCGCCAGCAGCTCGACCCAGTCGGAGCGCCCGCCCCGGGCGCCGAAGCCCGGTGGCGTGCCGAGGAACTGGCGCGCCTCGCGCTCGCGCTCGGCGATGCGGCCGGCCATGCGCTCGTTGAATGCCGCCAGCTCGGCGGAGCCGTCGGGCCAGGCGGCGATGCGCGCGATCTCGTCGACCACCACCTGGCGCAGTGCACGCAGGCCCTCGTCGCCCATCGCCGCCGGTCGCAGCCCTCCGAGGTCTATCGAGACCGGGTGCCCGCCCCAGCGGGCGACATGGGCCGAGATCGAGCGCGCCCCGCTGTCGAGCCTGCGCTCGCGGCCGTCGATCAGCAGCCGGTACAGGTTGCTGGTCGCGTCGCCGGCCAGGTTGGCAAAGAACAGCTCGGCCAGCAGCTGCTCGGCGGCGTCGAGACTGCGCTCGGCCGGCCACACCAGGCTGGCCGGGCTCGGCTGCTCGGCGTTGAAGTGCGGGTAGTCGTACAGGCGCAGCGCACCCTCGGGGTCGCCGGCCGGCGGCGGCAGCTGCGCCAGCGTGTCGGCCGTGCGCGGTCGGCCATCGCGCGGCGCATCCTTCATCAGCACGCTGTGAAAGCGCTGCAGCAGCCGCGCCAGCGGCACGCTGCGCGGGAACGCCGCCACCGTGCCCATGTTGGCCAGGTGGTGGGTGGCGGCGTGGAAGCGGCGGATGTCCTGCGGCGTCATGGTGCGTATGCCCGCCGGCTCGCCGCCCTGGTTGAAGGCCAGCGGGTGGCGCGTGCCGTAGACCGCATGGTTGCGCGCCCGCCAGGCCTGCCAGCCGGCGCCGGCCATCGAGGCCACCATCTCGTTGTAGACGGTGCCCTTCTCCTCCAGCCGCAGCGCACCGTCGCCGCCGCGCGTGACGCCGAAGTTGCGCACCTCCAGCCGGATCTCGGCGTCGCTGTAGTCGGGGTGCAGCAGCGCGCGCTGCTGCTCGGCGTAGAGGTCGAAGAAGACATCGACGCCGGCGCTGGTGTTGAAGAAGTAGCTGGTGCGCCAGGTCTCGGTGTAGGCCGAGTGGGCGGCCAGCGACATGTCCTGCCGGGTGGCCAGCGTGCGCCCGCGCTTGCCGCGCAACAGCAGCAGATGCTCCTGCGTGTGCGGCTCGCCCTGGTCGCCGGGCGCGAAAGTCCGGACCCAGGTGAAGGCCTGCGGCACCGACTCGATCTGCAGCAGGTGCAGCTCGAAGCCGGTCGGCCGGTGCACGAAGCGGGCGCCCATCGGCTGCTCCGACGCATCGAGATAGACCGCGCTGGCCTCGAAGCCGAGCACCCGGTCGCCGGCCTGCAGCGTCTCGTAGCGCGGCCCGGCTGGCGCCACAGCGGCCTTGCGCGCTGCGGCCTGAGACGCACCCGCCGCCGCCAGCGTCAGCGCCATCATGAAGGCGGCCGCATGCAGGGCCGACGCGAAGGCGCGCAGGTCGATCCTCCAGGCGTGCCTCACGGCCGGCCCCGGCGCAGCTGCTGCGCCGCGTCCAGCCCTTGCGCGCCGGGCGCCACCGGCAATGGCCGCGCTGCCAGGTGGCGGTGATGGTGCATGTGCCGCCACTCGTGGCGCTCGCGCGCACGGTCGGCGGCGGTGGGCGGCGCGCCCAGCAGCCGCTTGCGCGACGTGGCGGCACCGGGGGGCGGCGTCAGGTCGAGGTTGGCCGTCCAGCTGTCGTCGATGCGCATCGCCAGCGGCGGCGCCAGGCGGTCGACTTCGCCGACATCCACCCAGGGCACGACGTTGCGCAGGAAGTCCTTCAGGCGCGGCCTGAGGGTGGGCTCGCCGATGCGGCCGCGCTGGCCCCAGCGCACGATCAGGGTCGAGCCGGTGTCGCTGCTCTTGCGCGCCGGCGTGAAGGCGATGTCGCGCAGCAGGCCCAGGCGGTGGCTCATCAGGAAGGACTCCACCGTCATCGCCAGGTCCTCGCGGCTGGTCGAGTAGTTGTAGTCGTCGACCGCCAGGTCGGCCGCGAACCAGGCCGCCACCTGCTCGGGGGTGTAGGCCTTTTCGCCTTCCGTGGGTTCGGCGCCGCGGAACTGCACGTCGCCCAGCCGCGACAGCTCGGCCGAGGTCAAGGGGTAGAGCGCCGGCACCGTGTCGGAGCCCAGCGCCTGCTGGCTGTAGCGCGGGTAGATGTTGCCCCACACCGACTCGCCGTTCTTCAGTGCGGCGTAGGCCGAGGGCGGCATGAAGTCCAGCGCATGCGCGAGCTCGTGGTAGAGCAGCCAGCCGGCGGCGTCCAGCAGGCGCGACTCGGGCTGCACCTGGCGCGGCTCGGGGTCGACGAAGGCGAGCACGTTGCGCTTGCCATCCACATAGCGCCACAGGGTGGCGAACTGCAGGGCATTGCCGAAGTCGCTGCGGTAGTCCGGCGCTTCGTTGACGCTGTCGCGTTCCTCGGGGGTCAGCCAGAACTCGTCGGCGTCGAGGTAGATGGCGCCGGTCCCCGCGTAATAGAACGACGGCCGCACGTGGGTCGACAGGATGACCGCGGTGACGCTGCGCAGCATGCGGCGGAAGTCGCCGCGGCTGTCGTGGCGGCGCAGGAAGGTCTCGAAGTTGCGGCCCAGCCAGTCGTGCGAGACCAGCACGCGCTGCATCACCTGCTCGACGGTCGGGATGTCGCCCGTTTCCTGCGCCAGGAAGGGCAGCTCGCGCAGCGCGCACAGGTTGTAGTCGGGCCCCCAGTCCTTCTGGCCGGGGTCGTAGGTGCAGCGCAGCAGGTTGGCGGCATGGCGCCCGTCGGCCAGGAAGGGGTACAGGCGCGGGATGTGCTCGCCGGCCCACAGCGCATAGGTGTCGCCGGCGGCCGCCTGCACGAAGCGCTCGACCAGCACCGTCGCCTCGTCGTGGTCGACCGTGCCCTGGCGCGTGCGCAGCGTCGCACGCAGGCGGATCACGGTGTCGCGGTCGACCTGCGCCGGCGCGGTAAAGACCGCGAGTTCGCGCTCCCGGGTGTCCAGCGTGACCGCCGGGCCCTCGACCTGCTGCCATTCGATGGACTCGACCTCGTCGCCCTCGGCCAGCCTTGCCCAGGCGCGAACCGAGGCCTTTCCGCCCATGCGCACGGCATGCGCGGCGCGCAGGGTCAGCCGCGTCGCAGGCAGTGCCCCGTCGGCCACGCGCAGCGCGACGCTCTCGCTGCGCGCGACGCCGAGGGCGTCGGTGAAGTCGACGCGGAAGCCGTAGTCGCCGGCCGCCGGCGGGTCGAAGCTGATGGCCTGCGTGCGGTCGGCCACGAACACCACCGCCGGGCCGGTGGTCTGCTGCCAGCGCGCACGCGCGATCGTCGTCGAGCAGCCCAGCAGCGCCAGCGCCGCATTGCGGCCCAGCGCCGGCGCCGGCGTCACGAACAGGCCATGCGTGGGCGACCCGACGGCACAGGCGCCGCTGGCCGCCGGCGCGCGCGGCGTGATGAAGCTCTCGAGCGCACCGACCGCCAGCGGCTCGGCCCCGAAGGCGCCGCCCAGCACATGCACCTGCCCCTGGCGCACGCCCAGGTAGATGCCACTCTCGGGGTAGTAGCGGTACAGCCACTCGCCGGCCTGCCGCGTCGTGCGGTGGGACGGGAAGAACTGCGGGTAGCTGGCCTCGGCAAAGCCCATCAGCTGGTCGGCGGCGTCGATGGCGTCGACGGCCGCCGACGACGCGCTCGCCGCGGCGCTGGCGTCGGCGGCCTTGTCAGTCGTCGGTGTCGCCGCCCCCGTGCCCGGCCCCCGCGCGCCGGACGAGCGCAGCCGCGCCTCGGCCAGGGCCATGCCCAGCGCCGCCACGCCGTCCTCGCGGGACGCCGCCTGCAGCGGCGCGGCCGCGGCCACCGGCGGCCGCGGGTCGGCGCCCTCGCCGCCGCAGCCGGCCAGCGCGGCCAGCGCCAGCAGGCCGCTGCCCGCCAGCCGCCACGCCTTGCAGCCCGCGGCCTTGTCCAGCTTCGACATGTGTTCCCCCTTGCGGACCACAGTGTCCGCTGCGCGCGGTTTCGCGCGTCGGCCGGAGTATGGCGCCAGCGACCTTTGCCGCCAGGCCGGCGGTGTTGCGCTGGCCGGCCGTGGCACCGCGCGCGCATGCATTAGCCTCTGCCCATGGCCGCGCCACCCGCCCCGCACTCGATCGCCCGCGCCGCGCTGTGGATGAGCGGCTGGCTGGTGCTGATGCTGCTGATCGCCGTCGCCGGCCGCGCCGCGATGCGCGAGCTGGACCTGTTCCAGATCATGTTCCTGCGTTCGGTGATCGGGCTGGCCCTGATCGCACCCTGGGTCTGGTCGCGCGGCGTGCAGGCCACCTGGCGCACGACGCGGCCATGGTCGCACGGGCTGCGCAACGCGGTGCACTACGCGGCGCAGTACGGCTGGTTCGCCGCCCTGGCACTGATCCCGCTGGCCCAGGTGGTGGCCATAGAGTTCACCATGCCGCTGTGGTCGGCGCTGCTGGCAGCGCTGTGGCTGGGCGAGACGCTGGGCCGGCGCAAGCTCGCCGCCGTCGCGCTCGGGCTGGCCGGCGTGCTGGTGATCGTGCGGCCGGCCGCGCAGGGCCTGAACCCGGGGCAGCTGATCGCCCTGGCCGCCGCGGTCGGCTTCGCGGCCTCGGTGATCAGCGTCAAGTCGCTCACGCGCACCGACAGCGCGCTGACCATCCTGCTGTGGATGCTGCTCGTCCAGGCCGCCATAGGCGCCCTTCCGGCGCTGGCGGTCTGGCGCTGGCCAGGCGGTGCTGCGGTCTGGGGCTGGGTCGCCGTGGTGGCCTTCTGCGGCACCTTCTCGCACTACTGCTTCGCGCGCGCGCTTCAGCATGCAGAGGCGACCGTGGTGGTGCCCATGGACTTCCTGCGGGTGCCGGCCAGCGCGGCGCTGGGCGGGTGGCTGTACCAGGAGCGGGTCGACGGCTGGACCCTGGCCGGCGTGGCGCTGATCCTGGCCGGCAACCTGGTCAACCTGCGCGCTGCGCCGGCGGCGCCGCCCGCCAGGGCGGGCACCGCCCCGACCACCGACGGCGAGCAGGAAGACCTGCGCCGCTGACCGGCCAGGCCAGTGTGGCGGCGGACCACAATGCGGGCCCGACGCCCGGAGAAGAAGCCTTGACACCGACGCTCACGCCCCCAAGCCACCGCCGCCTGCTGCCCTTGCTGGCCTGCGCCCTGGCCGCCTGCACCTCGCCGCCCCCCGGCCCGGACGCGGGCGTCACCATCCAGCGCACCGCCTACGGCGTGCCGCACATCAGCGCGCCGGACTTCGAGCTGCTGGGCTTGGGCATGGGCTACGCCTATGCGCAGGACAACGTCTGCCTGACCGCCGACGCGCTGTTGAGCGCACGTGGCGAGCGCTCGCGTTTCCTGGGCGGCAGTGCCCGCGGCCTGCTGGCGCGGCGCACGCTGCCCAACGAGGTGATAGACAGCTTCGTGGCCGCGCACATGGACGATGCGGCGCTCGAACGCGCCTGGAACACCCAGGCCAGCCCCGACGCCCGCGCCCTGGCCGCGGGTTACGTGCAGGGCTGGAACCGCTGGCTGTCGCAGAACCTGCAGCGCC
>Ga0209573_1004339_pt1 | contig 14119 bp, 11 predicted proteins | sample TNRBio252014_DNA_FD_185870 | JGI IMG/M metagenome (GOLD analysis project Ga0209573, IMG submission 185870) | Wastewater treatment Type I Accumulibacter community from EBPR Bioreactor in Madison, WI, USA - TNR Reactor_6/25/2014_ DNA (SPAdes)... | ecosystem: Engineered > Bioreactor > EBPR >...
TTACGGATTTTCATGGTGGTAAAAACGTTATTCTGAAATGGCATATCGGGAATTGGGGAAAACGTCACGACAATTTTTCGGAAAATTTCGGAAATCTCAGACTTCCAGACATTATTCCCTGTTCTTCTGGAACGGCTTACTTCGAAAAGCGATAGAGGGAAGTGCCGCTGCGCAGGATCAGATTTCCATCCAGAGCGAAAGGAGAGGCCATGATGGTCCCCTCGAGGGTGTTCTTGGCAACCACCTCGAAACTTCGGCCGGGTTTCACCACGGTCACGACTCCCTCGTGGCTGGCAAAATAAAGGTGTCCGTCGGCAAAAAGCGGTGAGGCCGAGTAGTTGCCATCGACCCGTTCGGTCCAATGGAGGGTACCGGTGCCTGCGTCAAAGCAGCTCGCCACGCCGCCATCGGCAATGACGTAGAGTTCGTCGCCCACAAGAACCGGCGAGGGACGTGCGGGGATCCGTTTCGCTTCGCGCCACGCGATTTTGTCAGACCCAGTGATATCGCCCGTGCCGTCGACCCGCACGGCGAGGAGTTCGGGTTTTCCATAACCGGTGCTCAAGTAGAGGAGGCCGGTCTTGGGGCTAAAAACGGGCCGGGGCACCACGGAGAATCCATTACCGTGGTCGAGACGCCAGATTTCCTCGCCGTTCGAGGGATCGTAGCTGACGAGCCACTGGGCTCCCATGCAGACCAATTGTTCGCGCCCGTCGCGGCCCGTGACCACGATCGGAGTGTTGTAAGACTTCTTCTGGTCACCGGTGGGCGAGCGCATCGCGGGACGATCGGTCGTCCAGGCGGTCTTGCCGGTGGCGGCTTCGAGCGCGGTCACAAATTGCCGGTCGACCCCGTCGCAGATGAGAATGAGGCGTCCGCGATGGAGGACGGGTGAGCTCCCCGGACCGACGCCGTGCTCGAGGTCGATCTTGGTTTGCCAGAGGATCTCACCCTTTTCCGTATCGATAGCGAAGGTTCCGAAAGCACCAAAATGAGCATAGAGGACGCCGTTTTCGAGAACCGGAGTGGGGGAGGCAAAGCTGTTGAGCGTGTGGATCGTCTGGGGATTGTCGATCTTGGCGAGGGGTACCGTCTTGAGCACCTTGCCGGTCTCGTAGTCGATCGCGAGGGCGGACAATTCAATACGGGTGGCGACTTGGCGGGACGCGAAGACCTTTTCCTCCTCGCCCGCTTCCTTGAGGATGCGTGTTTTCTCTTCTTCTCCGGGGAAAGACTCTTCCGCCGTCGTCACCCAGAGCGTCTTTCCGTCGAAAACGGGCGACGACCATCCCCGTCCCGGCAAGTCCGTCTTCCACTTCAGCGACTCCTTTTCGCTGAAGTTCGTCGGGACGTTTTCGGCCGTCGAGACACCGTCTCCATTGGGGCCGCGGAACTGAGGCCATGGGGTCGCGTTTACGGCTGTCATCAACGACGCAAAGAGAAGAAAAACAAGAAATGGCTTCATGAAGGTAAGGGGTTTAGGAATCGAGAAACTGGACGTGGCGTTCGACCTGCTCATGGTCGGGAATGGGATCCTGGGCTCCTGCACCGAGGGTGGTGAGCGCTCCGGCACAATTCGCGGCCCGGAGCGCTTCTTCAAGGGATTCCCCTTGGGCAAGTCGTGCGGCGAGACAGCCGGTAAAGGCATCGCCTGCGCCGACCGTGTCGACCGGCAGCACCGAAAGGACCGGGATAACCAGCACTTCCCCTTCGCGCGTGAAGGCGAGCGTTTCTTCCCCCCCGCGGGTCACGACGAGGGTATCGGCCCGGAGTTCGAAGAGGCGATCGCGGACGTCCAAGGCCATCTGGGGTAATGGGGGGAATCCGAGCAATTCCGCCGCCTCCGTTTCGTTGGCCACAATCACGTCGGTGCGGATCTCATCCCACGGAAAGGTGGGCAGATAGGGGGATGGATTGATGAGGAGGCGGATGCCGGCCTGATTGGCGAGGCGGGCGGCCTCGACAAGGGCGGCCACGGGCACCTCGAACTGGGCAACGAGGAGATCGCAGTCGTCGATCACCGGCGCGGCGCGGGTGATGTCGCCTCGACGGACCTCGGCATTGGCCCCGGCGGCGACCACAATCATGTTTTCGCCTTGGCGATCGACGGTGATGAACGCCGCGCCTGTTTCCCCCGGTGCCGTCCGGATGTGATCGGTCCGGATCCCTTCTTCCTCGAGGGCCCGGCGGTAGGCACCGCCGCCCTCGTCGGTTCCAACGGCACCGACCAGAGTCACTTCGCAGCCCTGGCGTGCCGCGGCGATGGCCTGATTGGCTCCCTTGCCACCGCGGAACCGGTTGAGTCGCTCGGCCGCGATCGTTTCGCCGGGGCGGGGGAGGGCTTCGACTCGGGTGAAGTAGTCCAGATTCAGAGAGCCCACGACCACAACCCGGCTCAATGGCTTGGCTTTGGATCGGGTGGCTTTTTTCATGGGCGGGGCGGAAAGGCTCGAAAGGCTAGCAAATCCTCAGCCCTTGGGAAGGGATTGTTTGCGTCCCTCCCCGTCGACCCGAACGAGGGTGACCTCGGTCGAGAAGATCTCCAGATCATCTTTCCAAGCGCTTACCGCGTAGGAGACCGAGGTGTCTCCGACCCGGGTCTGGCTGGCGCGGAGGGTGAGAATGGCACCTTCGCGGACGCTTTTCTTGAAGGTCACCTCCTTCATCCCGACGGTCACGAGCTGACAGCCCGGAAAATCCCGGCTCGCCGCCATCCACGCCATTTCATCGACCCAGGCGAGGAGGTAGCCCCCGAAAAGGAAGCCGTATTGGTTCATGTGCTCGGGCAGGACGAGGCGGTGGTTTTCCATGCCACCAAGATGACAGCGCCGACGCGCGCGCGCCAAGAGAAATGCTTTGGTTTCCTAAACGGATTTTTGCATGTATGATTGCCCCTGTCCGTCTTTCAGAGGTCTTCACCCCGCCCAAATCCTCCCGACATGATTCCACGTTTCTCGAGATCTTTCCTTGCGCTTGCCGTTGCCTTTACCACCCTGGGGTTTGCCCAGGAAGACGCCAAGGAGGTTCCGCCCACAGGCGAAGCGCCCGCCTTTGCCGGGAAGTCGATCGAGGAGATGACCGCGGATGAGGTTCTCAAGCTGGTCCGTTTCAGCTACACCCTGTTCAACCGGGATTTCACGGGAAACCTCATCATGGGGATCACCAAGAAGGTGCCCATGATCCTCAGTCTGAAGCCGGATTCGATCCGCTTCATCTTCGACAATCCGGCCCAGGTCATCTACCTCGACACGCGGAACCAGCGTTTCGCCCTGTTTGAAGGGGTGGGCGGAGCGGAAATGCAGCCTGTGCCGCCAGCTAAATTCGGAGAGAAGGTCCGCGGCACCGACGTCACCTACGACGATCTCTCGATGCGCTTTCTTTACTGGCCGAATGCCCGCATCGTTCGTCAGGAAAAACTCAAGGGCCGCGATTGCATCCTCCTTTCGATCCGCAATCCCGATGGGGCCGGAGCCTACTCCAGCGTCGACGTCTGGATCGACAAGATGAGCGGTGGCATGATGAAAATGATCGGCAACGACCACGGTGGCCGCCCCATCCGTCGATTCGAAGTGCTCAGTGGCAAGAAGTTCGGCGATATCTGGATGGTCGACGAAATGCGCATCGAGTCCGTGACGGGCCTCACCGGTGGCACTGTCACCTCGAGCACCCGGATGCAGATCAAGGCGACGGTGGATTGATTTCCGTTGGTGACTACTTCGCTGCTGGGTGTCCCAGTGCGGCGAGGAGCTTGTGCTGGGCAAGATTGTAGTCGAGGACCGCGTCGATCTCGGCTTTGCGGGCTTCGGCCAAGGTCTGGATGGAGGCCAGGGCCTCGATCGGCAGCCCTTGCGATTGCTGCAGGCGAGCCGTCGTGAGTTGATAGGCCCGCAGGGCGTGTTTCGCCGCCTGACCACCGAGAGGGAGACGTTCCCGTCGCGCGATGACCTCGGCTCGGGCGCTCGTGACATCGAAGGCGATTTCATCGAGGACGCGCTCCTCTTCGAGTTTCACGAGCGCGAGTTCGGAACGCTTTTCGCGGGTCGCGGCCTCGTTGCCGAAACCGAGCCCATCGAGTTTCCAGTAGATTAGAGCCGCGACTTCGTCGCGGGAGTCGGTCCGATCGGTCCCGACGCCCTGTCCTGCGCCAAATTCGTAGCTCGAATAGCCGGCCGCGACATTGGGGAGGAAAGGGGAGATCTTCTGCCCGTTGAAACGATGTGCTGCGGCCGAAACTTCCGCCTGCATCGCCTCGGCCTCGGGGCGATAGCGCAGGGCCGTGGCGACCAAACGTCCGGCGGATTCATCGGGATCCACGAGGTGCGTCGCCGCGATGGTCTCCTCATCCGGGATCAAGGTGAGGGAAGCGGGCAGGTGGAGAATCCGGGCGAGGACGGCGGATCGAATGTGCAGGTCGGCTCCGGCGTCGGCGGTATCGCCCTGGCGCAGCAAAGAGGTTGCCATGGCGCGTTCGGCGTCGGCGTCGAGCCCTTCTCCGGCCTCGGCGAAGGATCTCGTTGCGTCCGCGAGCTTGCGGGAAGCCTGCTCGATCTCGCGGGCGAGACGGAGATGGCCATGGGCACGCACCAGTTCAAAATAGGCGATCGCCGCTTCGGCAACGATCTGGTGTTCGCGGGCGGCCGAGGCAGACACGGCGGCGCGTTTGTCCTGTTTCGCAGCCAAGGGATCGAAAATGGCCTTACTCAAGTCCAGATCGAGTCCAACGCCGGGCACTCCCGAGCTCGTGCCGAGTCCGGCGGATCGGTTGACGCGTTCCGTTTCGATGGGGGCTCCGCCGATTTCCTGGAGGAGCCCGTTCTGCTTCGCGAACGATGCCCCGGCCGCGAGGTCGGGGACAATGGAGAGATGGGCCTGGTCCGACTTCGCTGCGGCGAGGTTGACCTTCTCGACCGCGCGTGCCAACTCGAGATTGCGTCCCGCGGCGAGGCGCAGGGTCGAGGCAAGATCAATGCGGTAGCTGCCATCGGGATCGGCCAGGACGCGGTCGTCGCTGCCGATCTCATTGAGCGAACGAGCCAGCGTCACCGCGGCCGAAGGGATGTCCTTTACCGAGACGGAAGTGCAGGAGGAAAGGATTCCCAGCAAGCAGAAAAAGAGAATGGAGTGGTGCTTACTCATGACCCGTGACCGGTGACCCGTGACTCTTGACTAAAATGGCGGCTCTCCGGGTCGTCCGGATCGATCGAGACCGACTTCACCCGCTTGCCAGCGAGCAGCGCGAAGAACGCGGGAAGAATGAGAAGCGTGGCGAGTGTGGCGAAGATCAGTCCACCCACAACGGCGCGTCCGAGTGGCGCGGTCTGGTCGCCGCCTTCACCGAGACCGAGGGCCAGCGGCATCATGCCCGCGATCATCGCACAGCTCGTCATGACGACGGCGCGGACACGCGACTTCACTCCGGCCACGGCTGCGGCGACGGGATCGCCCGAGGGACCGCGCTGATGTTTTTTGAAGGGATCGATGATGCCGCCAGAGACGGCGTCGGAGTCGGTGGTGTTCTCCCGACGGAAACTCTCCGCGAAGGTTACGAGGAGGATCGCATTTGCCACCGCCACCCCCACGGCCATGATCGCCCCGATGCCCGACTGGATGTTCAGGGTCGTGCCCGTGACCCAGAGGGCGATGACGATGCCGGCGAGCACGGCGGGCATGGTCGAGATCACGACGAGAGCGAGACGCACCGACTGGAAGTTCGCGCAGAGGAGGAGAAAGATGACAACGACGGCGATAACGAGGCCCGAGCCGAAACCCTCGGCAAGTTGATTGTAAGGGACGACCTGGCCCCGCAAATCGACTTTGGTCTTCGGGTCGGCAGGAGGGCCGACCTCGGCGATGGCCTTCTCCACGGCTTTGATCGCCCGTCCGAAATCCGTGTTGTGCAGGTTCGCGGTGATGCTGACGACGCGGGCGAGATTGTAGCGCTCGTAGGTACCTACCGAGGTGCCCTCGGTGATGTCGACGAGGTTGCGGAGCAGGACGGGCTCGCCATTAACCGACTGCACCGGCGTGTTGCGCAGATCCTCGATGGACTGGGTTCTCTCCTCGGGAATCTGCACTTGGATGTTAAAGGAAATACCGGTCTTAGGATCTGCCCAGAAGTTTGGAACGGTGAAGCGCGAGGAAGTCGTGGCGGCGACGAGGGAACGGGCGATGTCCTCGACCTCGACACCGAGGAGTCCGGCGCGCTCGCGGTCGATTTGGACATTCACGGTGGGAAATTCGAGGTCCTGCGCGATCTGCACGTCGCGGAGTGTCGGGATCTTTCGGAAAGCGGCCAGTAGTTTCTGGGCATGTGCCTTGCTTGCGGCAATGTCTCCCCCGGTGTTGACCGCGACCTCGATGGGGGTGGGCGAACCAAAGCTCATGACGCGCGAAACGATGTCCTGCGGCTCGAAGGAAAGTTGCAAGCCGGGCATCTCTTTCGAAATCACAGCGCGGAGGGTTTCTTTCAGATCGTCGATGCGGACCCCGGCGTCGTCGGTGAGCTGCACGGCGAGGAAACCCTCTCCCGGACCGCCGTTCCAGAGGTGGACGAGGTTAACGGGGAAGGAGGAATTGTGCACCCCGACCATGCCGATGGAGACGGCGATCTTCTCGTGCCCGCCAACCTCCTTCGCGATCACGTCAAGCAGGCGTGTCGCGACTTTCTCGGTGATGCCGACCTGCGTGCCCGAGGGCGCGCGGAAACGCAGGGCGAACTGACCGACGTCGGTCTGGGGAAAAATCTCGCGTCCGAGGAAGGGGCCGATCAGGACAATGATGCCGACCGTGACGGCAAAATAGACCGGCACGATGCCCCATCGGGCCGCGACGCTGGCGCGGGCGAGCGGATTGAAAAGGCGGTAGAGGCGTCCATATTGAGGTTCAGGCTCGACATGTTCGCCCCCGTGTTTCGTCTTCATGAGCCACACCGCGAGGATGGGAACGAGTGTGCTCGAGAGAAAAAACGACGCGATCATCGCAAAGCCGACCGAGAGGGCGAGGGGAACGAAAAGCGCCTTGGCCGCGCCGACCATGAAGAAGGCAGGAATGAAAACCGCGAGGATGCAGATCATCGCGAGGAAACGCGGCAGGGTCGTCTCGCGCGTGCCCTCGAGAGCGGCGCGGGCGAGCGATTGACCGCGCCCGAGATGCGAATGGATATTTTCCACCGCCACGGTAGCCTCGTCGATCAGGATGCCCACGGCGAGCGCCAAGCCGCCGAGGGTCATGAGGTGGATGCTTTGACCGCTCACCCAGAGGGCGAGGCAGGCGGCGAGCAGCGAGAGCGGAATGTTCACGATGACGATGAAAGCGGTACGCCAGTCGCGGAGAAAAAGCAGCACCATGAGACCGGTGAGAATGGCGCCGAGGCCTCCCTCCTTGAGCAGGTCCTTGATCGAGCGCTCCACCACCGGCGATTGGTCGAACTCGTAGGAGACGCTGATGCCCTCGGGGAGCAGCTTTTGAAATTCGGGAATGTTCTCCTTCACCAATCGGACAACATCGAGGGTCGAGGCATCGGCGCGCTTTGTGACCGGCAGGTAGACGGTTCTCTTTCCATTCGCGAGAGCGTAGGCGGTTGTCACGTCGGCCCCGTCGCTGACCGTCGCGATGTCGCGGACGAAGATGGCCCGACCCTCTTCGGTCTTCAGGGCAACCCCCTCGAGTTCCTTGATGTCGCGCACGATCGCATTGGTCGCGACGATGGGGTATTTGCCGTTGAGGTTGAGATTGCCCGAGGGACTGATGACATTCCCCTTCGCGAGCGATTGTACGATCTCGTCGGGAGAAAGGCCGGCCGCGCGCATCTTATCAGGATCGACATTCACGAGGATGGAGCGCGACGATCCCCCGAAGGGAGGCGGAGCCGAGACCCCCGGCAGGGTCGCGAAGGAGGGGCGCACCTTGTTCAGCGCCTGGTCCTGCATCATGCCCAGGGTGATGTCACTACGGTCCGTCGAGAAGACGAGATTGCCCACCGCGACGCTGCCCGCGTCGAAACGCATGATGAAAGGCGCCACCGTGCCCGGCGGCATGAAGGCCCGCGAGCGGTTCACCTGCGCCACCGTCTCGGACATCGCCGCCGACATGTCCGTGCCGGGGTGGAACTGCAGCTTCATGATCGAGGCTCCCTGGATGGACTTCGACTCCACGTGCTCGATGCCGGCGATGTAGAGGAAGTGATACTCGTAGCGGTAGGTGAGGTAACCCTCCATCTGCGCCGGATCCATCCCACCATAGGGCTGCGCCACGTAGATCGTGGGGATGCCTAGCGGCGGGAAGATGTCGCGCGGCATGCGCTGGATCGCGATGATCGCGCCGAGGACCACGGCCACCGCCAGGACGAGGATGGTGAGCGGACGCCGCAACGCTAGAGTGAGGAGGGACATGGGTCACGAGTCACGGGTCACGAGGAGTGGGTCATGGGAGAACGGACTGTCCGGCCACGAGATCGCCGGTGAGGACGGCTTTGAGTCCCTCCACCAGATGCAAGGTCACGGGCACCTTCTTCTCCCCGGTCTCGGTGGTGACGAGGACGTAGCGCGAGCCGTCGGCGTCGGTCTTCACGGCACTCAAGGGAAGGAGCGCGGCGGCTTCGAGCTTGGCCAGCGTCATCGTCGCGGTGCCGAAGGTGCCGGGGAGCAGTCCTGATCCTGACAAATCGACCTCGGCGGTGACGGTACGGGTCACGGGATCGAGCGAGCCGGAGACGCGGGCGAGTTCTGATATGAATTCGCGTCCACCGAGTTTCAGGGTAACGGGCTGACCGGACTTGGTGAGCGGGGCGGCCTGCTCGGGGACATGGAATCGGATCCGGAGCGGGTCGGTCTGCTCGAAGGTGAAAAGGGCGGCTCCCTCGGACGCCGAGGCGAGAAAGTCGCCCAGATCCGCCTTCCGCTCGACGACGAGACCATCGTAGGGTGCGACGATGCGGGTGTATTCCAGGATGACGCCGGCTTCGGTGGCACGGGCGGCGGCGGCGAGGGCGGCGGCTTTGGCGGAGGCGACTCCCGCCTCGGCTTCGGCGACCCTGGCTTTGGCGGCCGCGAAACGGGCCTCGGCTTCATCGCCGACTTTCGCGGTGACGGTGCCGCTGCCCGAGAGCTGGCGGAGGCGGCTGGATTCAGACTCCACCGCTCCGGCTTCGGCGTTGGCGGATTCCAGCATCGCGGCGGCTCCGACCACGCCCTGTTCGGCGGCGCGCGCTTCCTCGGCGCGGGCATCGCGGGCGGCGACCAGTTCGGGAGCGCGGATCTCGGCGAGGAGATCCCCTTTTTTCAGGATCGAACCGATGTCGGATTTGACCGAGTCGACCCAACCGGTCACGGGAGTGCCGAGAGAGATGCGAAAGTAAGGTGCCGCCTCGGCGGGAAGGGTCACGGTTTTTTCCCAAGGGGCGAGCACGACCGGGATCGGAGGGGGTGGAGGCGCGGCGGGCGTTTGGGCGCGGAGCGCAATCCCTGCCGACATGAAGGCGCAAAAGAGGAGACCTGGGAAGGTGGATTTCATTTCTTCACAAGTTTGGAATCGATCGACCAAGGGCCTGCACCGGTGATGAGGAGGAAGACGGAGCCAAGGAGCATGCAGAAGTCGTTGCGCGATTCATGCAGCATGCTGAGCACCCCGTAGCGTGGGAGGGGGCGAAGGGCGAAACCGAGGAATTCTTCACCGATCAGAATCGGGATCTTCACCGTGAACAGTGCGACCAGCATGATGAAAATGAGAGGGATGGCGGCGAGACGGGTGCCGAGGCCGAGAAGAATGAGCGCACCGCAGATCGTCTCGAATGAGCCGACGAAAGGACCAAAGAACTCCGGCGCGGGAAGGCCGATTTTCTCGAACCGACCACTGCCGAGGTCCGCGGGGTAGAGGAATTTCTGGATGCCCTCGGACAGGAAAACTCCGCCGACCATGAGCCGGATCAGGGCATTGGCGGCGGAAGCACGGGTATCGAGGAGCCGTTGGATCATGGAACGCGGAAAAGCGCTACCTACCGTCGCGATCGTTTCGGTGCTACCGGGAAAACCTGAAGATTCGTTCAGGTTTCCTTCAATCATCAGGCCGGCGCACAGTCCCTCCTGGAAAGTCGAATGCAAAACCGGCTTCCCTGGTCAACTTCGCTGGAAAGATGGATGGTCCCGCCACATTGTTCGACGAAGACTTTGGCAAGGGCGAGTCCGAGTCCTGCTCCGCCCTCGGCTCTCGAACGGGCCTTGTCGATGCGGTAGAATCGCTCGAAGACCTTTTCGCGGTGTTCCGCTGCGATGCCCGGACCCTCGTCGGCGACCTCGATCTCGGCGGCGCCCATGTTTAACCGACAATGGATCCGCACCGTGGAGCCGATCGGGCTGTAGCGGATGGCGTTGTGAAGGAGATTCATCGTCGCCTGGCGGAGCAAGGTCCGGTCGGCCACGATGGTGATGACCTGGTCGGGCGAAGCGACCTCGATCTTCTGTCCCTTTTCGGCGGCGAGCACTTCGATGCTCTCGACCACTCCCTCGACCAATTCACCGAGATCTACCCTTTCGAGTGCGATCGGAGTGCGCCCTCCCTCGACCCGGGCGAGCATCAAAAGGGTGTCGGCAAGGTCATGGAGACGCTGGGCCTCCTCGAGCATGCTGCCGATCGTTTCCCGGAGCTCCGCGGCGTCGCCGCTTTCACGCAGGGCGATTTCCCCGACGCTGCGCAGGGCCATGAGGGGCGTCCGCAGTTCATGGGAGGCGTCGGCGGTGAAGCGGCGGAGGGATTCAAACGAATTCTCGAGCCGTTCCAGGGTGCCGTTGAAAACGGTCGCGAGTTGACCGAGTTCATCGTGCGGATTCGGATTGGGAAGCCGCTGCCCGAGCGATTCCGAGGTGATGAGACGGGCCCGCTCCGTCATCGCAACAATGGGACGCATCGCGCGCCCGGCCATGAAATAACCTCCCGTCGCAGCGAGGAGAATGGCGACGGGCACGCCGAGGACGAACACCCAGAGGACTTGCCGCAAGGTTTCCCGGAGGTTCGATCGGTCGCGGAAGACACGCAGAGTGACGGAGCGTCCGCTGATTTGCGCGGATTTCTGGAGAACCCGAGCTTCGCGCTCACCGGAAAAGACCAGACTGTAAAACGCCTCGCCCGATTGAAGTTGACGCGGAGGAGTCTGAATAGGGACTCCACCCCGGGGCGTATGGCTCATGAGCGGCGTCGAATCCGACCACACATCGAACCACGATTCCGAGTAGCCGCCGCTCTCGAGCGTCGATGGACTGTCCTTTTTCCAGCGGACTCCGCCCGCCTCATCTGCTTCCAGATGCGCCTCGATGAGGACCCAGTCGATCTCCATCTGATGATCGAGATCGATGCCGAGACGGCGTTCGATCTGATAATAGGCGACCGGCAGAAGGCCGAGGACCAAGGTGCAGGCGATCAGAGAGAACCACAGGGCGAGACGAAGTTTCAAGGAGCGCCGCCGCCACCACGACCCATCGCTGCCAGCCGCCGCCTGAAGTCCCATCTTCATTCGGATGGCTTGCCAGGCGAAGAAAGGCGTTTGTCGGCGCACAGATAGCCGACTCCCCGGATCGTGTGGATCAGCTTGGAGGGACGGCCTTCATCGATCTTTTTGCGGAGGCGTGCGAGGTGTACGTCGATGACGTTGTCGAGCGGGGTCGATCGGTTCGGCTCTCGCCAGACTTCGCGGGCCAGCATCGCCCGTGTCACCACCTCTCCTTCGGCCCGCATCAGGAAATGCAGCACTTCGAATTCGCGGGGGGTGAGGAGGATTTCCGCACCGCCGCATCGGACCTGGCGGGAAGTGAGGTCGAGGTGGAGATCGGCGATCTGATGTTGGAGGGCGGTCTCTCTCGATGTGCGCCTTAGCAGGACCCGGATCCGGGCGAGCAATTCGGCAAATGCGAAGGGTTTGACGAGGTAGTCGTCGGCACCACTGTCGAGTCCGAGGACGCGATCCTCCACCGCGTCCCTCGCGGTCAGGAGGAGGACCGGTGTCCGGATGCCGCGGAGCCGCGTGTTTCCAAGTATCTCGATTCCGCTCGCTCCGGGAAGCATCCAGTCGAGGAGGATCAAATCGAAGGCCTCCTCCCGCAGGCGCACCTCGGCTTCGTCACCGGTCAGAGCCGGAGTCACGGAGAAATTCTCGCTGCTCAGACCGGAACAAATCGCTTCGGAGGTCTTGGGGTCGTCTTCGACAATCAGGATCTTCAACGGCATGTGCGGGATTCTACCCGCAATGCATGACAAGTCCACGTGCCGTTCGCCGTGACCAATTGCCGGCCCAACCCCTCACCAACTGATCCGGATCCCGGAGCTGAGGCCCCATCCATCGTAGGCGCCCCCGTCGTTGGCGATGTCATCGGCGGTGGTGTATTCGACTCCCGTCTGCCACTTCAGTTTGTGCTCGCAGAGGTAGTAGTTCACGCCGAAGTAGAACTCGTGCGCCTCGTCGACACGACCGGACTCGATGCGGTTCTCATAGCGGTCCAGCCGCACCCCGTTCGGGTCGTCGCTGGTGACGTAGTTGTAGCTGGCGACGAGCTGCCACTGGTCGTTGATCGAGTAGTAGGGCATGATCGCCACCGCGGTGATGTCGCTCTGGGTTCCGAAACCGGACCCGGCGGCCACTTCGCTGCGGAGGCCCCACTGGCCCTGTTCGAGGGTGGCATTGAGAGAGACGACGTCGGTCAGATTGCGCGTGTTGAGGACGCCGTTTCCGGTCGGATCGTTGTTCACGTAATCGACCCGGACGAGCGCCTTGTCGATCGCGAGGGCTTCGGCGAAATCGTAGCCCAGGGAGAAAAGGCCGAAGTATCCGGCTTCGAAGTCTCCGAATTCCGCGCCGCCATCCGACGAGAAAAGACCCACGGTATAGACCCAGTTGTCGATCTCACCCGAGGCGGTCGCCCCGGTGAAATACTCTTCGGGGAACCAGAGGTTGTTCGAGAGGAGGCTACGCTCCATGCGGATGAGGCTCTTCGAAGAGGTGGCGCCGTCCAGGGTGAACGCAGCTCCCTGTTTCCCGATCTTGATCTCGAGAGCGTCGCTCTTCGACCAGCCGATGTAGGTGTCGGTCAGCTTGTTGTAGAGAGGATCGGAGTCGACGAGGTCGAGATCGGCCTCGGCGTGAAGGGTGAAATGATCGAAATGCTGCGACTTGAAGCCGTAGCGGAAGCGCCGCCACTCGAGGCTGTCGTAGTCACCCTGATCCGCTTCGAAGAAGGCGGCATCGGCCTGGAGACGTCCGGTGAGGGCGAATTTCTGGAAGGGGAGGTAATCCTCGTTCTTGTAGAGCACCGCCCGATCGAACAAGTCGCAGAGCGTGGAGGAAGCCACCGGCGCTTTGTCATCGATCACGACTTTGTCGGCGTCGCCGGCCACGGCGAATCCCGAAGTGAACAGAAGGGCGGAGGCTAGGTGACGGAATTGTGACGGCATGGCTGGTTGGGTAACAAGGGTTCGGTGCGGATTCGGTGGTCGTTGCCGCCATTGGGTGACGGAAACGAAACAAAAGCCGGAATTAAGGCGATTTTGTAACTTGGCGTCACAAACGCAAATGTTCGAATGTGACAAAACCGACACGCACGTTTCGAAAGCGTCACGTCAGTGCGGGCGTGGCTTTGTGGTAATTTCCCAAAACTCTGGAAAGTCCCGCATCGGCCACATTTCTTCCCGGCGGGAGGAAGCTCCGATTCAAATGGGATTTTCGCGCTTTGTTCTGGACACCCTTCCGACGAAAGCGCAATCTTCCCGCCCTTAGATATCAACCGAAACCCCACCCCGAAATGCCCCACGTCGCAACGAACGGAATCCAGATGTATTATGAGGAGAAAGGGAGCGGAGACCCCGTCATCCTGATCATGGGAATCACCGCGACCGGCGATGTCTGGCAGGCGCACGCGGACGACTGGAGCCAGGAATTCCGTTGCATCATGCCGGACAATCGTGGCGTGGGCCAGACGGACAAGCCCGCCGGGGACTACACGAGCGCGATGATGGCCGACGACTACGCCGGACTGATGGACGCGCTCGGCATCCAATCCGCCCGTATCGTCGGGGTCTCGATGGGTTCCATCATCGCCCAGCAACTCTGCCTGCGTCACCCGAAGAAGGTCCGCAGCGC
>Ga0209573_1004340_pt1 | contig 14112 bp, 15 predicted proteins | sample TNRBio252014_DNA_FD_185870 | JGI IMG/M metagenome (GOLD analysis project Ga0209573, IMG submission 185870) | Wastewater treatment Type I Accumulibacter community from EBPR Bioreactor in Madison, WI, USA - TNR Reactor_6/25/2014_ DNA (SPAdes)... | ecosystem: Engineered > Bioreactor > EBPR >...
CAGGCCGACCAGGTGCTGACCGACACCGTGGAGGACCTTCGCCGGCAAGGCCCGCTGCGCGGCCACTTCGTGCTGCTCGCCCTGCTCGCGGCCGTGCGCGTGCTGCGCGCCGACGAAGGGCAGGCTGCGGCAGCGCGCGAGCTGGCCTGGGAAGCCGCCCAGCTGCTGGCCGCCGAACGCATGTTGTGGTGGCACTGCGACCTGTGGGCCTTGCTGGCAGCGCGTGACGGCCGCGCGGACGATGCACGACGCCTGCGCGCCTGGGCTGACCGCGTCCACCAGGCCCAGGGCGCCGGCACGGGGCCGATGGCGGTGAGCCTCAGGCGCCAGACCGACCGCCTGCTGGCCGCGCTGCCTGAACACCCGCTGGCCGTCGAGCCGGCCCTGCTGGACGACTCGCAAGTGCTGCAGCTGGCCTTCGACGTGCCTTGACCGCGGTGCCGCGGCGCTACGATGGGGCCGATGTCGATCCCCTTCACCCTGACACGATGATGCCAAGGCCTGCGCCGTGAGCGGCGCGAGTGCACTCGCGCCCTTTCGCGTGCGCAGCTTCCGCCTGCAGTGGCCGGCCGACCTGTGCACGGCCTGGGCGCTGGAGATGGAGACGCTGATCCTCGGCTGGTACGTGCTGGTCGAGTCCGGGTCGGTGGTCATGCTGACCCTGTTCGGCGCGCTGATGTACGTGGGCACGCTGCTCTCGCCCTTGCTGGGCACGCTGGCGGACCGCGTCGGGCTGGCGCGCGTGCTGGCCGGCATGCGGGCAGCCTACGCGCTGTCGGCGGCGCTGCTGCTGGGGCTGGCCTGGGCCGGGCGGCTGGACCCGCAGGTGGTGCTCGCGCTGGCCTTTGCGGCCGGCCTGGTCAAGCCCAGCGACATCGGCATGCGCAGCGCGCTGGTCGGCGCGACGATGCCGCCGGCGTTTCTGGTGGCGGCCATGGGCGTGTCGCGCACGACGCAGGACTCGGCCCGCATCGGCGGGGCCCTGGCCGGTGCCGGGTTCATGGCCACCTTCGGCATGGTGCCGGCCTACCTGACCATCACCGCGCTGTATGTCCTGGGCGGCGTGCTGACGCTGCGGGTGGGCGGGCCGGCAGGCCACCTGCAGGCGCTGCGCGGGCCGCCGAACGCCGCATCGCCGTGGGCGGACCTGCGCGACAGCCTGGTCCACATCTGGCACCTGCCCCGGTTGCGCGCGGCCATGCTGGTGGCTGCGCTGGTCAACCTGACGGCCTTCCCGCTCTCCGGCGGGCTCCTGCCCTACGTCGCGCGCGATGTCTTCGGCCTCGACCAGCAGGGCCTGGGCCTGCTGGTGGCCAGCTACGCCGGCGGCGCGCTGGCCGGCTCGCTGGCGATGAGCCAGCTGGGCAGCCGCGTGCGGCCGGGGCGGCTGATGCTGGGCAGCACGGCGCTGTGGTACCTGTGTCTGGCCGGCTTCGCGCTGCCCATTGGCCTGGCGACCGCGACCGCATTGCTGGCCGCCGCCGGCGCGATGCAGAGCCTGAGCATGATCAGCCTGTCCATCGTGCTGCTGCGCGGCGCCGAGGAGCGCTACCGCGGGCGCGTCATGGGCGTGCGCATGATGGCCATCTACACGCTGCCTCTGGGGCTGCTCGCGGCAGGGCCGCTGATCCCGTCGATCGGCTTCCATGCGCTGGCGGCCGCCTACACGGCCGTTGGCCTGGCCCTGCTGGGGCTGATCGCGCACCGCTGGCGGGGTGAGCTGTGGCCCCGGCAGGCGCCGGCGAACCGGCCCTGAGGCGGCGCGCACGCGCTGCGGCCGCGCGCCGGCCACCCCGGGGAGCCCCCGGCAAGGGGCGCCCCGTGGCGTATGCTGCCCCGGTCCCCACACATGGAGCCGGCGGCACGTCATGGACCACAAGGTGCTCACGCCACTGCACTGGCGCGGCTTCGCCAAGGGCAAGGGCTACCAGGACAAGTCGCTGCTGCTGGCCCTGGCCGAGCTGCAGGACGTGCTCAACGAGGACCCGCAGGAGCAGCTCGCCGCGGCCGCGCAGATCGACGCCGCCTGCGCCGGGCTGGCGGCGGCGCACAAGGCCGACAAGGCGCTGGCCGAGCGACTGAAGGCGATGGCCGCCGCGCTGGCCGAAGTGCGCCGTCAGGCCCAGGAGGCTATCGCACAGGCCGAGCGCAAGCCGCCGGTACCCGCGCTGCTGTCGGACAAGCTGCTGCCCCTGCTTCGCGAAGCCAGGCGCGGCCTGGCCCTGCATGCGCTGGTGGCCACCACGAGCCGCGCCTCCGCCGTGATGCTGTCGCGCAAGCCCATCCCGCCGGCCATTCGCAAGCTGTTGCGCAACCACCTGGGCGTCAGCGGCGTCAAGTTCCTGAGCGGGCGCTGCGTGTTCGAGGACGGCGCGCACACCTTCGTGCTGGCGCCGCAGGTCAGCGGCATCGAGAAACGGCTGAGGGCGGCGCTGCTGGCGCAGGTCGGCTTGCGCCTGAAAGTCGCGGCGCGCGCCGAGCAGGCGGGCTGATCAGCGCCCGTACGGCTGCCAGCCGGGCTCAGTCGGCCTTGCGCCGGGTGTAGCGGCCGTCGAAGGCGGTCTTCCACTGGCCCTGGCCGTCGGTCGACTCCCAGTGCTGGCGCACGCTGCCGTCGGCCTGGGGCGCCCAGCTGATGCGGTGGCGCGTGCGGGTGCCGTCGGCAGCGGCCGTCTCGCCCTCGAGCACCATGCCGCCGTCCCGCGGCCCGCCTTCCAGGCGCAGCAGCAGGCCACCGTTGTCGACCCAGGTCTGGTGCCAGCGCTGGCGGCCGGCGTCGTACATGTTCAGGCTCTCGCCGGCGTAGCCGCCGGGGGTCGTGTAGCGCTCGTGCAGCACGCAGCCGCGGTAGCCGCGCTCGATGCGGTTGTGCCCGGCCAGCTTGCCGGCCGCGGTGTGCACCTGCCAGTCCCCCAGCCAGAAGTCGAAGGCGCGGTAGGCCGCGGCATCGCAGGGGCCGCTGGCGCCGGCCGGCCCGCCGGCGAGCAGCGCAGCCAGGCCGAGGCTCATCCATACAGGTCGTGCCGAAATGCGGGTCATCGGGCGGGCTCCAGGGGCAACGCAGTGGGGCAGGGCCGCTGCGGGCGCTGCATTGTGCGACTGCAACGGCGCATGACAGCGCTGGCGAATGTCCACCCGCCACGGTGGCGGGCCGGCGATGCGGGACAATCGGGCGTCCGATGATTGCCCAGAGAACCCTCAAGTCCATCTCGCACGCCGTCGGCGTGGGTGTGCACAGCGGCCGCAGGGTCGAGTTGACGCTGCGACCGGCGGCGCCCGACACCGGCATCGTGTTCCACCGCGTCGACCTGCCGGAGCCGGTGTCGATCCCGGTGACGCCGCAGGCGGTGTGCGACACCCGCATGGCCACCACCATCGCGGCCGGCGGCGACCCCGGCGGGCCCAAGGTGCAGACCATCGAGCACCTGCTGTCGGCCTGTGCCGGGCTGGGCCTGGACAACCTGCATGTCGACATCACCGCCGAGGAGGTGCCCATCCTCGACGGCTCGGCCGCCGCCTTCGTCTTCCTGCTGCAGCAGGCGGGCATCGCGCTGCAGGCGGCACCCAAGCGCTTCCTGCGCGTGACCCGGCCGGTCGAGGTGCGCGAGGGCGAGGGCGCGGCGGCGAAGTGGGCGCGGCTCGAGCCCTGGCATGGCTACAAGCTGGCGTTCGAGATCGAGTTCAGGCACCCCGCGCTCGACGCCACCGGCCAGCGCCTGGAGTTCGACTTCGGCAGCGGGCTGTACAAGCGCGACATCGCGCGCGCGCGCACCTTCGGCTTCACGCGCGACGTCGAGCTGATGCGCTCGCGCGGCCTGGGCCTGGGCGGCAACATGGACAACGTGATCGTCGTCGACGACTACCGCGTGCTCAATGCCGACGGGTTGCGCTACGACGACGAGTTCGTCAAGCACAAGATCCTCGACGCCATGGGCGACATGCAGGTGGCCGGCCACCCGATGGTCGGCGCCTACAGCGCCTTCAAGGGTGGCCATGCGCTGAACAACCGCCTGCTGCGCGCGCTGCTGGCCAACCGCTCGGCCTACGAGATCACGCGTTTCGAGCGCGAGGCCGACGCACCCGCCGGCTTCGCCGCGCTCGCGCCGGCCTGGTAGCAGCGGGCGCGCAGGCGTACGCGGCCATGCTGGTCTTCCGCCTCGTCTTCGGGCTCCTGCTGGTCGCCGGCCTGCTGTGCTTCGCGATCTATGTCGCCACCGGCCAGGCGGCCTGGCGGCGGCGCGGCATCGTGATCGTCAAGTGGACGCTGGCCGCTGCCCTGGGCTTCTTCGCGGTGCTCATCCTCGAGCGGCTGGCGCGGTTGTTGTAGCGGCGCACGTCGTGCGGTGCGGCGGCTGCAGGCCGCGCCGACGGTCGGTTGACCTGTCTCAAGGATGCGCCTGCTTCCCGGGTCCAGCATGGGCGGCGGGGTGATCCATGTATCTGCACGACACTGATCCCGCACGGGTGGCTGCAGCACTGCAGGCGGCCGCAAACCCCGGCGGGCGTTGGCTGCTGTGCATCGCCGACCGGCATGGCGACGGCTTTCCGTCACTGCTGGCGGCCTGCGGGCGCCTGGGTCTCGAGGTGTGCGGGGGGCTCTTTCCCGGCCTGATCGCCGCTGGTGCAGGGCGGCAGGACGGCATCGTCGCACTGCCCTTGCCGGCCGGCAGCCAGGTCGGGCTGGCCCGGCTGGGCGTGGACCTTGTGGACTGGACCAGCCCGCCGCCCGATCCGGCCGACGAACGCCTGGCCAGCACCCTGCTGCTGGTGGACTGCCTTGCCCCCGGCATCGAGAGCCTGATGGACGAGGTGTTCGACCGCTTCGGCAGCCGCATGCACCACCTCGGCGCCGGCGCCGGCTACCACGACCTGCGCGCGGCGCCGGTGATCTTCACGCACCAGGGCCTGCACGACCATGCGGCACTGATGATCGGGCTTCCGCGGCGGCTCGCCCTCGGTGTCCGGCATGGCTGGTCCCGGGTTGCCGGGCCCTTCGTGGTCTCGCGCTCCGCGGGCAACGTGATCCATGAGTTGAACTGGGAGCCGGCCGGCCGCTTCTACCGTCTGCAGGTGGGCCTTCAGGACCCCTCGCTGCGCGACCGGCCCGTGTTCCCGGACCTGAACTCGACCTACCCGCTGTGCATCGCCAAGGAGGGCAGCGAGGACATCGTGCGCGACCCGATGGCGATCACGCAGGCCGACGAGATCCGCATGCTGTCGGACGTGGCCGAGAACTCCGTCATGTACCTGGCGCATGGCGACCGTGGCACGCTGACCGCGGCCGCCCGCCAGGCCGTCCTGGACTGTGGGTCGCCTGCCGGCGTCGCGCAGTGCTTCGTTGCCGACTGCTATTCCCGCGTGCTGATGCTGGGCGACGGCCTGGCGCAGGAGCTCGAGGCCGCGCGCAGCGCCCTGCCGGCCGGCGTCGAGCTCGAAGGCGTGCAGGCGCTGGGAGAGATCGCTGCCAACGGCCGGCAGCGGCTTGAATTCTTCAACAAGACCTTCGTGGTCGGGCTGCTGCACGCCGACTCATGAGCCAGGCCGCCGAGGAACTGCTGCTGCTCTACGAGCTCTCGCTCAGCCTGGATCAGTCGCTGGACCCCGCGTCGACTGCCCGCCGCTTTCTCAAGACCCTTCTCTCGCGCTGCAGCCTGTCGGCCGCCTCGGTCTGGTGGCGCACCGAAGGCGACCGGGCCGAGGCCGGATTCGGGTTGCTGGCCGCGATCCCGCGCGGCGACTTCAAGGTCTCCGAGGCACCGTCGTCACAGGCCCTCCATGCCCTGCTGCAGGCCGGCACTGCGCTGGCATGTGGTGCCGACGCAGCCCTGCACCGGCCCTTTGCCAGCCGGACCGAGATCCGATCCGCCACCCTGGCCCTGTTCCCGCTCGGGACGCAGGGCCTGCTGCTGCTGGAGTCCGCGGTCGAGGGCTGGTTTTCCACGCGCCGCCTGGGTCAGCTGCGTGCCGTCGTCGGCAAGCTGGCGGTCAGCATCCAGGGCGCCATGGCGCATGCCCAGCTGCTGGCGCGCACCCACGAGCTGGAGAGCTCGAGAAACCTGCTGCAGACCATCGTCGACACGGTTCCCGTGCGGGTGTTCTGGAAGGACCGGGAAAGCCGCTACCTGGGCTGCAACCCTGCTTTCGCGCGCGACGCCGGAAAGCACAGCCCGTCGGAGCTCATCGGCAGGGAGGACGGCCAGATGGGCTGGGCCGCCGAAGCCGGGCTGTATCGCGCCGACGACCGCCGGGTCATGAGCTCTGGCGTCGCCCGGCTGGGCTTCGAGGAGCCCCAGACCCGGCCCGACGGCCGGCAGGTCTGGCTGCGGACCTCCAAGGTGCCCTTGCGCGCCGCCGGCGGCGAGGTGATCGGCGTGCTGGGGGTCTACGACGACATCACCGAGCTCAAGCGAACGGCCGAGGAGCTTGCGCGTCACCGCAACATCCTCGAGGAACGGGTCGCCCTGCGCACTGCCGACCTGGTGCAAGCGAAGGTCGCTGCCGAAGCCGCCAGCCGCGCCAAGAGCGCCTTCCTCGCCCTCATGAGCCACGAACTGCGCACACCCTTGAACGGTGTCATGGGCATGGTCGATCTGGCGCGGCGGCGCATGGCGGACCCGAAGGGCCTGGAGCAGCTCGACCACGCCCGGCGCTCGGCCGAGCGACTGCTGGCGGTGCTCAACGACATCCTCGACCTGTCGAGGATAGAGGCCGACAGGCTGGTCTTCGAGGACATGCCGCTGCAGCTGGACCGCGGGGTGGAGAACGTGCTCGGCATCGTCGCTGCCGAAGCGGCGCGCAAGGGCTTGTCGCTGGCTGTGGACTTGCCTGCCGGCCTGGCCGGACTGGCGCTGCAGGGCGACCCGCTGCGGGTCGAACAGATCCTCGCCAACCTGCTCGGCAATGCCGTCAAGTTCACCGACCACGGCGGCGTGACCCTGAGAGTGCGCCAGGCCGGCGACGCAGAGGGCTTCGTCCGGGTCCGCTTCGAGGTCACGGACACCGGCATAGGCATCGCGCCCGCCGCGCTGCCGCGGCTGTTCCAGGCCTTCGAGCAGGCCGACAACAGCATGACGCGCAGGTATGGCGGCAGCGGCCTGGGGCTGGCCCTCTGCAGGCGCCTGGTGACGATGATGGGCGGCCAGATCGGCGTCGAGAGCCGGGTGGGACGGGGCAGCATGTTCTGGTTCGAGATCCCCCTCGCGAAGCGTTCGTCCCTGCCTGCCGCGACGGAGCCGCCGCCCGCAGAGCCCTCCGCCCGCGAGCGCTTGCGCCGCGCGCATGCCGGTGCGCGGGCGCTGGTCGCCGAGGACGAGCCGATCAGCCGGGAGGTGGCGTCGGCGCTGCTCGAAGACGCGGGCTTCGTGGTCGACCTGGCCGAAGACGGCGCCCAGGCCTGCGAACGCGCGCGGCAGACGCGCTACGCGCTGATCCTGATGGACATGCAGATGCCGGTGATGAACGGGCTGGACGCCGCGCGCGAGATCCGTGCCGGCCCGAACCACCGCGACACGGTCATCGTCGCCTTGACCGCCAATGCCTACGACGAGGACCGCGAGCGCTGCATCGCCGCCGGCATGAACGCGCACATCGCCAAGCCGGTTGCCGCGCAGCACTTCTACGAGACCTTGCTGCGGCTGTTGCCGCCGCAGGCCGGCTGAGCGCATGTGAAGGCGTCCGGCGCGTCCGCCAGCGGGCGCTGCCGGGGCTGCGCGGCCCTGCGCCCGTCGTTCAGGCCGCCTTGCGCCAGGCCAGCCAGTGCTGGTGCGTGTCGGCCTTGTGGCCGAAGCGCTGCACCTTGCCGTCCGGCCCGAAGTGCCACAGGTGGACCTCGTCCGGCTCGACGATCACCATGCCCGAGGCCTTGTGCACGATCTCGATGTCGATCAGCGACACCACCAGCGGACCGGACTCCAGGATCGTCGTCGGCTGGAACTTGCGGAACTCGAAGGCCTGCAAGGCCTGGAAGAAGCCCGGCACCTGGTCCCGCCCGCGCCGCCGCGCCAGCCAGGGGATGCCGACGTCGGTCAGCGCGTATTCCCAGTCGATGTCCTCGGCCAGGTGGGACAGGATGGTGGCGATGTCGCCGGCGCCGAAGGCGGCGTACATCGCCTGCACGGTGGGGATGTGGCTCATGGGGCTGCTCCGCTTGGGGTGGGATCGCGGGTGATGGCCACCCGTGAGTCAGGCTACGCACGCGCCGGGGCGCCGGATGCGGGCCCCCGCGGCCCTGCGGGCCAGGCCCTCAGGGGCCGGGCACGACCGCGGCGGCGGCTGGCGCTTCGTCTTCCACCGCCTGCCGGTAGGCATGCCAGCTGGCGTGCCCGATCACCGGCCCGGCGAGCAGCAGGCCGGCAAACCAGGGCAGCAGCGACAGGCCGACCACCAGCGTGATCAGCGCGCCCCAGAAGACCATGACCGGTGTCTGCGTCAGCACCAGCCGCAGGCTGGTCAGGCCGGCGGTGATGGCATCGGTCTGGCGGTGCAGGATCATGGGAATGGAGACCACGCTGATGGCGAAGATCAGCCCCGCAAACAGCCCGCCGACCACCGTCCAGGCGACGATGAAGCCGATGTTCTCCGGGTCCAGCAGCGCCAGCAGCGAGCCCTTGAAGTCGGGCATGCCGTCGAAGCTGACCGCGAACACGACCATCGTCGAGCGCCCCCACAGCATCTCCAGCACCAGCAGCACGAAGCCGAAGATGCCCAGCTGCGCGGTGCGCGTGTCCCAGGCCAGCAGCGAGTCGCCGAAGTCGGGCTTGTCGCCGGCCTCCAGGCGCTGGCTGGCGCGGTACAGGCCCAGGCACAGGAAGGGGCCCATCAGCAGGAAGCCGGCCGACAGCGCCAGCATGTAGGCCGGCGCGTGCTGGTACACCGCCAGCAGCGCCCAGCCCATGACCATGAAGGTGGCACCATAGAACAGGCCGATGGCCGGGCAGCGCCGGAAGTCCTGCCAGCCGGCGGCCAGCCAGCGCAACGGGTCGGCGAAGCCCAGCGTGCGCAGGCGGATCGTCGCTCGTGCGGGTTCGGGCGCCGCCTCGCCGGGGGCGGCCGGAGCAGGCTGCGGGGCATCAGGCGCTCCGGGGGCTCCGGGGGCTGCGGTCATGGGCGGGCTGGGCTCGCTGGCGTGCATGGTTGGCGGGGCGGCAGGGGAAGGCGCGTGGCCGGCGGCGCAAGGCTAGGCGCGGGCCCGGCCACCGTCCATCGGGACCCACCCCGGGGCGGCCGTTGCAAAAACGTGGGGGGAGCTCATGCTCGCCAGCTGCGGCCAACTTTCCAGACAGTGAGCGCCGACACCAGCGCCACCGTCAGCAGCCGGGAGACCCATGCCCCATCGTCGGCGCCGCCGGGTGCAGCAGGCAGGCTGGCCACGACCAGCCCCGCCAGCGCGCCCAGCGCGGCGCCCACGCCACGCCGCGTCTGCCTGCGTTGCCAGTGCTGCCAGCGGTCGACGAGGTCGTCGACCGCTGGCGGCGGACCGGCCATGCGGGACATCACGGCCGCGCAGAACGCCTCGTCGGCGAGCCCGGCCTCGCCCTCGCGAAGCTGTTGCCGCAGGTCGGCGTCCGCGTCGGGTGTGGTGTGCGCAGTCGTCACTTGGCCTCCCCGGCCCAGGGGGCCAGACAGGCGCGCAGCCGGGCGGTGCCGCGCGCCACGTTGGACTTCAGCGTGCCCAGCGGCTGGCCCAGCAGGCGCGAGGCTTCCTCGTGGCTCATCTCGAGCTGCACACAATGCACGACCGCGGCGCGCTGTGCCAGCGGCAGGCGGTCCAGCGCTCGCTGCAGGTCCAGCCGGAGCACCGGGTCGATCTGGCGCGGGTCGGCGACCGACTCTGCCGCCGACCACGGGCCGTCGTCGTCCTGCAGGCCTGCGTGCGGTTCGAGGCTTCGCGCCTCTTCGCGGTGGGCGCGCTTCCACATGAGAAAGCGTGTCCAGGCGATGCGGTAGAGCCAGCTGCTCCAGCGCGCTTCGCCACGGAAGGCCGCGCGCTGCCGCCAGGCGATGACGAAGGTGTCCTGCGCCAGCTCGTCGGCCAGCTCGCTGCGCCCGCACAGCAGCCGGCGCAGCTGCAGCCGCACCCGTGCCTGGTGCAGCCGCACCAGGGCGCCGAAGGCCTGCGTGTCGCCGGCGGCGGCCGCGGCCACCAGCGCGCGCGTCGCTGCGTCGTCGCCAAGCGCTTGCACCTCAGCGCCTGCCCCGGCGTTCGATGAACAGCGCGATGCACATGCCCACGCCGATGAACAAGGGGATCGCGCCCACGCCCCATAGCCAGCGCAGGCCCTCCAGGCCGAACTGGAAGAACACCATCAGGCCCAGTCCGGCGCCCACCGCCGACAGCGCGCCGATCAGCGGCGACGCGGACTCGGGCTCCGGCGGCGGCTGCAGCAGCTCGGGCGGCACCGGCTGGCCCTTGTCGGCCAGGTGGCGCACGGTGTCCAGCAGCTGCTGGTGGCGCTGGTGGCGGAAGTGGAGGACGACGAAGACCAGGGCCACGGCCACCAGCATCGCCGTGACCGGGATGATGACGGACTCGGTGGCGATGCGCTCGAACAGGGTGACGGTCATGCAAGGGCCTGCCAGGGGTGAAGGGATGATGCGGCTTGGATGCCGCGCCTGGCGCGTCTGGATGCACCGCCGCAGGAAAAAGAGGGAAGCCGTGTCCGGCGATCCGCCCGGAAGGGGCCGGCGGACGGGGCGCGGAAGGTGGTGCCAGTGCCGGGCGATCGTGAGTGCCAGAGCCGCGCAAGCCACGAGCGCACCGCCAGAATGTGCGCCGTCGCCGCCAACCCGCCGAGGACACCCGCCATGGGACACGCCGAACCGCAAGTCGCCAGCACCCTTCAGCCCTTCTGGATGCCGTTCTCCGCCAACAAGGAGTTCAAGTCCGAGCCGCGGCTGTTCGCCCGCGCCAAGGGAATGTACTTCTACACGCCCGACGGCCGCGAGGTGATCGACGCCTCGGCGGGCTTGTTCTGCGTCGCCGCCGGCCACTGCCGCGAGGAGATCGCCCAGGCGGTCTACGAGCAGCTGCAGACGCTGGACTTCACGGCGCCGTTCCTGCGCGGTCATGCCAAGGCCTTCGAGCTGGCCGAGCGCATCACGCATTACACGCCCGAGGGCCTGAACCGCGTGTTCTTCACCAACTCCGGCTCGGAGGCGGTCGACACCGCGATGAAGATCGCGCTCGCCTACCACCGCGTTCGCGGCCAGGCGCAGCGCCAGCTCTTCGTGTCGCGCGAGCGTGCCTACCACGGCGTCAACATGGGCGGTGTGGCACTGGCCGGCATGGTCAACAACCGGCGCAGCTTCGGCCCGGGGCTGTCCGGCGTGTACCACATGCGGCACACCGCGCTGCCCGAGAACCGCTTCGTGCGCGGCCAGCCGGAGCAGGGTGCCGACCTGGCGGACGACCTGCAGCGCCTGTGCAACCTGTATGGCGGCGAGAACATCGCGGCCGTCTTCGTCGAGCCGACGGCCGGTTCCTTCGGTTGCCTGCCGCCGCCCAAGGGCTATCTGGACCGCCTGCGCCAGATCGCCACTCAGCACGGCATCCTGCTGGTGTTCGACGAGGTCATCACCGGCTGGGGCCGCATGGGGGCGAACTTCGGCGCCCAGGCCTTCGGCGTCACCCCCGACCTGATGACCATGGCCAAGGCGGTCACCAACGGCGCGCAGCCCATGGGGGCCGTCGCGGCGAAGCAGGAGGTCTACGACACCATCACCGAAGCCGGCCCGGCCAAGGGGGTCGAGTTCTTCCACGGCTACACCTACTCGGCCCACCCGGCCTCGTGTGCGGCCGGGCTGGCGATGATGGACATCTTCGCCCGCGAACGCCTGATCGAGCGCGCTGCGGCCATGGCGCCGAAGCTGGCCGACGCCATCCACGCGCTGCGCGACTGCCCCGTCGTCACCGACATCCGCTCGGTGGGCCTGATGGCAGCCGTCGACGTGGCGGTCGACGGCACGCCCGGCGCGCGCGGCCATGAAGCGCAGAAGCGGCTGTACGACATCGGCCTGAACCTCAAGAGCACCGGCGATGCGCTGCTGGTCGCGCCGCCGCTGATCTGCGAAGACCGTCATGTCGACGAGATCGCCAGCAAGCTTCGCCAGGTCCTGATGTCGCTGTGACGGCCGGCGCGCCGGCCGCGGGGTTCAAAGCGGCTGAACCCTGCCGACGCCTGAGGTGAACGGCGCCATGCGCGGCCGGCCCTTCAATCCGGGCTGGGCGCTGTCGCCTGCCCGGAGACCTGCCGCTTGAGCCCCTTCCTCACCGAGCCGCCCTTCCAGGCCGGCATCGCGCCTTTCGCCGTCGCCCTCGTCGTCACGCTGCTGCTGCGCCCGCTGGGCCTGGCCTGGCTCGCGCTGCCGGCTGCCCTGGCGACCACGGTGGCGCTCACGCTGGGCCTGCAGTTCACGCCGCTGACGGCGGCCCGCAAGGGCCTGCTGCTGGTGGCCGTGGCGACCGTGCTCGGCGCCGCGCTGGACCGCCTCGTGCCGCACCCGGGCGCGGCAAGCCCGGCGCGGGCCAGGGGGCCGGCCGTGGCCGCCGCGCTCGCCCTCGGTTTCGGGCTGGCGTCGATCTGGGTCTTCCAGACCGTGCTGGCCCAGCAGGCCGGCGGTGCCGCCTGGGTCAGCGGCGCGGGCCTGGCGGGCTTTGTCGCGGTGCTGGTGGCGCTGATGCTGCGCCTGCGTGCCGACGACGGCGGCGCCGCCGCGGCCAGCCTGGGCCTGGGGCTGGCGGTGGGTGTCTCGGCGTTTCTCTCGGCGTCGATCGGCAACCTGATGAACGCCGTCGCGCTGGCGGCGGCCGGCGGCGCGCTGCTGCTCGTGATCTTCCTCACCCGAAGCGCCTGGCTGCCGGGCTGGCTCGGCACGCTGGTGCCGGCCGTCGCGCTGGCCGGCTTTGCGGCCAACGCCTTCATGCTGGCCGAACTGCGGGCACTGACGCTGGCGCTGCTGCTGCTGGTGCCCCTGGTCGCTGCGCTGCCGCTGGCGGGCGCCCTGGCGCCGCTGCCTCGGCTGGTGCTGCGCACGCTGGCCACCGTGGCCGCAGCCGTGCCGGCCATCGCCAGTGCCTGGCGCCTGGCCGCCGCCGGCAGCTGAAGCATGACAGGACCACGCGCCCGGCCGCTGGCGGCGGGCAGTCACCGCAACCCCGCGTCTTCGCACGCGACGTCTTTCCAACCGCCCCGAAGGAGGCATGTCCCATGAAGCAACGTCTTGCCCTGGCGCTCGCGCTCGCGCTGCCCCTGGCCGCCCAGGCCAGCCCCGAGACCTACGCGCTCGACCCCACCCACACCTACCCGAGCTTCTGGGTCGAGCACTGGGGCCTGTCGATGCTGCATGGCCGCTTCGACAAGACCAGCGGCAGCTTCAGCTTCGACCGCGCGGCCAAGACCGGCAGCACCGAACTGACCATTGACACCGCGTCTCTGACCACCGGCGACAGCGTCAAGGGCAACCGCCCGCAGTCGCGCGACGATCACCTGAGGAACGCCGACTTCTTCAACGTGAAGGAGTTTCCGACCATGACCTTCAAGTCGACCAAGGTCACGTTCAAGGGCGACCTGCCCGGTTCGGTCGACGGCAACTTGACGCTGCTGGGCGTGACCAAGCCGGTGACGCTCACCTTCGAGCGCTTCAAGTGCGGCCAGAACCCGTTCAGCAAGAAGGACCGCTGCGGCGGCAATGCGGTGGGCAAGTTCAAGCGCAGCGACTTCGGCATGAAGTACGCGATCCCCGCCGTCGGCGACGAGATCACGCTGAACATCGAGTTCGAGGGCGACAAGCAGTAGTCGGCCGCCAGGCCGCGCGCGGGCCGGCGCTGGCGGGCAAGGCCTTGCGGCCTTGTGCGGCCTTGCACGTCGCAGCTCAGCCCTCGCGCGTGAAATCGCGCTCGGGCCAACGCTTGCGTGCAAGGCCTTCCGGCCTTGCACGTCGCAGCTCAGCCCTCGCGCGTGAAATCGCGCTCGGGCCAACGCTGGCGCGCAAGGCCTTCCGGCCTTGCACGTCGCAGCTCAGCCCTCGCGCGTGAAATCGCGCTCGGGCCAACGCTGGCGCGCAAGGCCTTCCGGCCTTGCACGTCGCAGCTCAGCCCTCGCGCGTGAAATCGCG
>Ga0209573_1004341_pt1 | contig 14108 bp, 10 predicted proteins | sample TNRBio252014_DNA_FD_185870 | JGI IMG/M metagenome (GOLD analysis project Ga0209573, IMG submission 185870) | Wastewater treatment Type I Accumulibacter community from EBPR Bioreactor in Madison, WI, USA - TNR Reactor_6/25/2014_ DNA (SPAdes)... | ecosystem: Engineered > Bioreactor > EBPR >...
CGCCCCGGGCCAGGGCTTCGGCGACCTTCTGGTAGGGTTTCCGGAGGCCGGAAAGATCGAGATCGCGGTATTCAAGAATGTTCATGGGAGTTGACTAAGGTGCGCAGGTTGCTGGAGTTAATATTCTTATTGGGAACGATAGGTCGGGCAACGCTCCGCTTTCACTCGACCTGCAAATCTAAGCATTAAAGGGTTTTTCCCTCTTTGAATAGCCCTGGACCCTGATTCTACTTTGTCAGATCCATGTATTTGAATTTAAAAAATGGGTAGAGGTTATTCGACTTTGACCATTTTTGAAGTTTTGCAGCGAGGGGAAGGTTGACAGAGGCGCCTTGGAGTATCCGGCGCGGGCGATCAAAAGGTGAGTGCAATGTGCGTTAATGGTCAGGGGGCATAGAGCGGTGATCCGCCATGTCAGGCTGTATTGACGGAACAGCCGGTGCGTATAATCGATTTTTCAATCACTCAATGGCGGAGACATGATGGCGAAATATAACGTTTACGGGATCGGCAATGCGCTGGTGGACATGGAGTATGAGGTCGAGGTGGCTGATCTCGAAGCGCTGGGCATTGACAAGGGCGTAATGACCCTGGTGGATGAAGAACAACAATTGAGAATGATGGAGCATCTGGCGGCGCACCCGCATCAGCGCAGTTCGGGCGGCTCAGCGGCCAATTCGATGATCGCGGTCAGCCAGTTGGGCGGAGCCAGTTTCTATTCCTGCAAGGTAGCGGGAGATGAGCTGGGACACTTCTACATGAAAGACCTGCTCGAAGGCGGGGTAGACACGAATCATCATACCGAGAAGGAAACGGGTCATACTGGCCGTTGCGTGGTGCTGGTTACGCCGGACAGTGACCGCACCCTATGCACTTTTCTGGGCATCAGTGGCGGGTTATCGGCGAAAGAACTGGTGGAGGATGCTTTGCGCGATGCAGAGTATTTCTACATGGAAGGTTACTTGGTCACTTCGGACACCGCCCGCCAGGCGTGCATTGAGGCCAAACGCATCGCCGAGGCGTCCGGGGTCAAAACCGCCCTTTCCCTGTCCGATCCCAATATGGTGCGGTTCTTCAAAACGGGCTTGCTGGAAATGATCGGTTCCGGCGTCGATCTGCTCTTCGCCAATGAGGACGAGGCCCGGGGGATGGCGGGCGCTACGGATCTGAACGGCACAATCGATTACCTGAAGACGGTGAGCCGGGAGTTTGTGATAACGCGGGGTTCCCAGGGTGCGCTGGTTTGGGATGGTCAAACGCTGATCGACATCAACCCGGTCAAGGTGCAGGCGGTGGATACCGTCGGCGCTGGGGATATGTTCGCTGGGGCTTTCCTTTATGGCCGGGGACAGGGTTGGGAACACCGGCGCGCCGGGGATTTGGCTTCCGCCGCATCCGCCAAACTGGTCACCAGTCTGGGACCACGGATTTCAGCGGCGGAGACCCAGACCATTCTGCGCAATTTTCTTTGACTCAGCCGGCGATCAGCAGCCGTCCCGCCATCGCCACGACCACCAGCAGGAATACCGGGCGGATGAAGGGTGCGCCATAGCGAATCGCGCTGTGGGCGCCGATGAATGCGCCAATCATCAACAATCCGCCCATGCTCAAGCCGATGGCGTAATCGATGTTGCCAAGAATCATGAAGGTGAGCAGGGCGGTCAGGTTGCTGACGAAGTTCATGAATCGGGCCACGCCGGCAGCGGCGACCAGGTCCAGATGGAACAACTTCATCGCCGCCGCCATCCAGAACGCCCCCGTGCCGGGGCCGATAAAACCGTCATAAAAGCCGATCAGTCCCCCAGTGAGCCACTGAACGTTGCGCCGAACGGGATGGAGAGCAGCGGATTCCGGGGCCACGGACGGCGTGGCGCGGCGCGGCCAGATTAGATACGCCGCCGCCAGTAGAATCGCCAGTGGCAGCAACTTCTTCAGTACCCCGGCGCTCATCAGGTAAATCAGCACGGCCCCAAGACCCGCGCCGACGAAGGTTCCGAAACTCATCGCCCACCACAACGCCGGTTGAAACAATCCCTTGCGGATGAAGGTCAGGGAGGCGCTGAAGGTGCCGAAAGTGCCCACCAGTTTATTGGTGCCGATTACGAGGTGCGGCGGCATTCCAATACCGAGCAGAGCCGGCATGACTAGCATTCCACCGCCGCCGGCAATAGCGTCAATAAAGCCGGCTAACAACGCTGCCCCGCCCAGCAGTAGCATCGTGGTGAAATCCAGGGTCAGTTCCAACGGTGCTTGACCTCGTTTTTCCTGCCGGCGGGAACCAGGGTTGAGGTGCGCTTCGATCAGACCAGCAACCGGGTCAAAATGCCTTGGTAAATTCGGCTGAGCCGCTCCAGATCATCCACGGCGACCCGCTCGTTGATTTTGTGGATGGTGGCGTTGAGCGGCCCCAATTCAATGACCTGTGCGCCGGTTGGTGCGATAAAACGGCCGTCGGAGGTGCCGCCACTGGTGGACAATTCAGGTTGCTCGCCCGTTTCTGCGTGAATCGCCGCCGCCGCCGCCGCCACCAGTTCGCCGGGTGGGGTGAAGAATGGCATTCCCGACAGATTCCATTCCAGATCGTACTGGAAAACTTGCCCGGTCTTGACTTCTTCGTTGAGCAGGCCGGTTTCAATCATCAGCCGGGTGCGTTCCTGAAGGTGTTCAACCGTGACGGCGGGCGAGAAGCGGAAATTGAAGAGCATCTCCAGATCGCCGGGAATGACATTGACGGCGCCGGTCCCGGAATGCAGGTTGGAAATCTGGAAAGAGGTTGGTGGAAAGCTTGCATCGCCCTGGTCCCAGACCTCGTGGGTCATCGCGGTCAAGATAGCGCCGATGGCGTGCAGGGGATTCTGGGCTAGATGCGGATAAGCCACATGGCCCTGAGTCCCGCGCAGCAACAACCGACCATTCAGCGACCCGCGTCGGCCATTCTTGACGGTATCGCCGAGGCGCGCCGTGCAGGAGGGTTCGCCGACCAGGCACCAGCGGATTTTTTCACCACGCCGCTCCAGTTCGCTTACGACCTTGACCGTGCCGTTCACGGCGACGCCTTCCTCATCGCTGGTGATCAGAAAAGCGAGGGAGCCGCACGGTTGCGCATGGTCGGTCAGGAAGCGTTCAACAGCCGTGATCATCGCCGCCAGACTGCCCTTCATGTCCGCCGCGCCGCGTCCATAAAGGTCACCGTCGTGGATTTCGGGAGTGAAGGGCGGCGATTGCCATTGATCGAGCGGGCCGGGCGGCACGACATCGGTGTGGCCGGCGAAGGCGAACAGGGGTTCCGTGTGGCCATAACGCGCCCAAAGGTTGTCCACGTCGCCAAAGCGTAATCGCTCCGTCCGGAAGCCCAACGCGGATAACCGGGCGCTGAGCGCTTCCTGACAGCCGGCGTCTTCGGGGGTGATCGAGGGACGGCGAATCAAGTCCATCGCCAGTGCAAGGGTCGGGTTCATGGCAAGAGTCCAGTAGCGGCGCTGGCGCGATCAATCCCGCAGCAGTTCATTCAGCCCGACCCGGCTGCGGGTTTTTTCATCCACCTGTTTAATGATGATGGCGCAATATAGGCTATGGCTGCCATCCGGGGCGGGCAATGCGCCGGGCACGACCACAGAGCCGGCGGGTATCCGGCCATAGCTCACTTCGCCGGTCATTCGGTTATAAATCTTGGTGCTTTGGCCAATATAGACGCCCATGGAAATAACCGAGCCGCGTTCCACGATCACCCCTTCGACCACTTCCGAACGGGCGCCGATGAAACAATCATCCTCGATGATCGTTGGGCTGGCCTGCAACGGCTCTAATACCCCGCCGATGCCCACCCCACCCGACAGATGGACATTTTTGCCAATCTGCGCGCAGGAGCCGACGGTGGCCCAGGTGTCTACCATGGTTCCAGAGTCCACATAAGCGCCAATGTTCACAAAGGAGGGCATCAGCACCACACCCGGCGCGATGTAGGAGCCACGCCGGGCCGCTGCAGGCGGCACCACGCGCACGCCCGCCGCCAGAAAGTCGTTTTCACCGTACTCGGCGTACTTAGGCGGTGCTTTGTCGAAATAGTTGGTGTAGCCATCACGGATGATCACGCTATCGTTCAGGCGGAAACGTAACAGGACCGCTTTCTTCAACCAAGTGTTGACCACCCAGGCGCCTTGTCGCGGCTCTGCGACTCGCGCCCGGCCCAATTCCAGCAGGCCCAGCGCTTCTTCGACCGCCTCGCGCAGCGCGGTCGGGGCGGTGGCGGGTTCAAGTTCAGCACGGCGCTCAAAGGCGTCTTCAATAACTCGTTGCAATTCAGTCATCAGTCAGCATCCTCAGTTGCAGGCAGCGTTTCCAGCCGTTGGAGTTTGGGAAAGCCGCAAAAAACCGTCATAATAAAGGGGGATAAATACAGGTTCCAAGCTTCAGGCCAAACCGATATTCAATACCCGAAGCGGTATACGACGAAAATCAACGAAAATCCATGCCAGCACAATGAGGATTACCGGTATGCCTAAGAAGAATATGGCGGATGAGGGGAGGCGAGTCATTGCCGAACCCGCGAAGGAAGCGGAAAAAGCCAGCGAGCCGACGGTCAAGGTCCAACCCTCCGTACCGGCGGGGGCGAGGCAAAACGTCAGCGCCGCCACTACCGAGCCGGCGCCGAAAGCGGAAAAGCTGGCCATCCCGGAAGTTGCCGGGGGGGCGGTAGATGGCCGCAAACGGATCATTATCGAAGGCATCAGCCCGGAAGTGGACGGCGGTCGTTTTCCTATCAAGCGCACGGTGGGCGAAACCGTCGTGGTGGAAGTAGATGCCTTTACTGACGGCCACGATGCGCTGTACTGCGTTCTGCAATACCGTCAAGCGGGCGAAGCGACTTGGCGGGAAGCGCCCATGACCGCCCTGGTGAATGACCGCTGGCGTGGCGAGTTCGAGGTCACGGCGCTGGGCCGCTATGAGTATACCGTTCTCGCCTGGGTGGATCATTTCAAATCCTGGCGGCACGATCTGGGTCGCTGGGTGCAGGCTGAGGATGTCGCGCTGTCGCTGCGCATCGGCGCGGAGCTGGTCGGCAAGGCTGGTCAGCGGGTGGGAGGCGCAGAGGGCGATTGGCTCACTCAACGGGCGATGAAGCTAACCGGTGCACAGGACATGGAACAGCGCCGCCAGTTGGGCTTGGATGAGGAACTGGCGCAGAAGATGTTCCGCCATGCCGACCGGACGCTGGCCCTGAGCTACGGCAAGACATTGGGCGTGGTCGTGGACGATGTGCGCGCCCGGTTCAGCACCTGGTATGAAATGTTCCCGCGTTCGTGCAGCCCGGTGCCCGGCAAGCATGGCGCGTTCAAGGACTGCGAGTCCTGGCTGCCGCGCCTGGCCGCCATGGGTTTCGATGTGTTGTACTTCCCGCCGATCCATCCGGTTGGGCGCATGAACCGCAAGGGTAAGAATAATACGCTGACTCCTGGCCCGGATGATGTCGGCAGTCCGTGGGCGATTGGCGCAGCGGAAGGCGGCCACAAGAGTGTTTTGCCGGAACTGGGGACGCTGGAGGATTTCCGCAGCCTGGTGCAAAAAGCCCGGGAACACGGCATTGACATTGCTCTGGACATCGCCCTGCAATGCGCCCCGGATCATCCCTACGTCAAGGAACATCCCGACTGGTTCCGCTGGCGGCCGGACGGCACGGTGCAGTACGCCGAGAATCCGCCTAAAAAGTATCAGGACATCTATCCGTTCAATTTCGAGACGGCTGACTGGCAGGCGTTGTGGATAGAGATCAAGAGCATCTTCGCGTTCTGGATCGAACGGGGGGTGCGCATTTTCCGGGTGGATAATCCACACACCAAGCCCTTTGCGATGTGGGAATGGCTGATCGGCGAGATCAAGCAGACCACCCCGGACGCCATTTTCCTGGCTGAGGCGTTTACCCGGCCCAAGATCATGCACCGGCTGGCCAAGCTCGGCTACACCCAGTCCTATACCTACTATGCCTGGCGCAATACCAAATGGGAGTTGGGCGAGTATCTGACAGAACTGTGTCAGGGACCGGGCCGCGAGTATTTCCGTCCCAATTTCTGGCCGAACACCCCGGATATCTTGACTGAAGCCCTGCAATTCGGCGGTCGACCGATGTTCCTGTCCCGGTTAGTGATGGCGGCGACCATGACCGCTAATTACGGCATTTATGGGCCAGCTTACGAGATGATGGAACATGTCGCGGTCAAGCATGGCAGCGAAGAGTATCTGGATTCGGAAAAATACCAATTGCGCCAGCGTGGCTTCCAGGATTTGGATGGGCCGGACAGCCTGCGCGGATTTATTACCTTGGTCAATCACATCCGCCAGCGTCATCCCGCGTTGCAATCCGATCATGGTCTGCACATTCATCCAGTGGATAACGGACAAATCCTGTGCTACAGCAAGGCCATTGCGGGTTGCGCCGACGTAATTCTGGTGGTCGTGAACCTGGACCCGAACTATACCCAGGCCGGTTGCACGGATTTGAATCTGGAAGCACTGGGGGTGAAGCCCTCCGAGCCGTTTCAGGTGCATGACCTGTTGACGGGTGCTCACTATACCTGGAACGGGCCGCGCAACTATGTGGAACTGAACCCGCACCGGATTCCAGCGCATGTGTTCCACGTTATCAATGGCCGGCATACGGAACCTGTATAGTGCGATTGCGTGGCGTCTGACCGCTACGGAGGGGGTTTGCCCCGCGTACTCCAGGCTACGGTGGATGAAGTGAAAGGCTTGTTACGAACTGTGTTATGAACCGGATAACCCGTCCTGAATGGGTGGAAGCCCCGTCGGGAAGCTTGTGTGAATCACTCTCACTTGATAAAGAAGGAAGCACCGCGATGAAGCAACCGAAAATTTTGGCGTTTGTCATGGCCGGCGGCGAAGGTTCCCGATTGAGCCCCTTGACTTCCGATAATTCCAAGCCGTCGTTGCCCTTCGGCAGCCGTTATCGGATCGTCGACTTTGTATTGAGCAACCTGCTCAATTCGGGGATTCAGTCGATTTATTTGCTGGTGCAGTATAAATCCCAGTCGCTGATCGAACATGTCCGCAAGGCGTGGGTGGTATCGCCGATGCGCAATGAAGAGTTCGTGACGGTGGTGCCGCCACAGATGATGCGCGGCGGCGACTGGTTCCAGGGCACTGCGGATGCGGTGTACCAGAACATCAATCTGATCAAGTTGCATAACCCCGATCTGGTGCTGGTGTTTGGCGCGGATCACGTCTACCGGATGGATCTCCAGCAGATGGTGGATTTCCACTATGAGCGGGCTTCGGAAGTGACCGTCGCAGCATTGCCGGTGCCACTGGCCGACGCCAGCGCCTTTGGGGTGATCGCCGCCGACCATGCCGGGCGGGTGAGCGAGTTTCAGGAGAAGCCGGCGAATCCGGCGCCCATGCCCTCCGATCCGACCCGCGCCTATGCGTCAATGGGCAATTATCTGTTCGATACCAAAATCCTGGTTCAGGCGCTGCAGGAAGCCAATGACCGTGGTGAGCATGACTTCGGACAGCATGTGCTGCCGAAGCTGAAAGAAACGCACCGGTTATTTGCCTATGACTTCGCCACCAACAAGGTGCCGGGCGCGAAAGCTTATGAGGAGCTGGGTTATTGGCGCGATGTCGGGACGCTGGACGCCTATTTCGAGGCGCATCAGGACATGCTGGGCATGACGCCGCGTTTTGATGTGTTCAATCCGCAATGGCGGATTTTTTCCAGTAATTACCAGGGTCCGGTGGCCCGCCTGATCAAAGCTGATGTGGACAACAGTGTGATCGCCGCCGGTTCGCTGGTGCAGCAGGCCAAGATCAGCAATTCCATCATTCGCCGTGAAGTCATTATCGAAGAGGATGTTGTGATCGAGGATTGCGTCATTCAGGACTATGTTTGGATCAAACGCGGCGCTCGACTGCGGCGGGCCATTATCGGCCAGTACAACGTGATTGAGGCGGGCAGTCGCATCGGTCATGATCCGGATCTTGACCGGCAGCATTATAGCGTGACCACTGGCGGCATCACGGTGGTGGGACCGGGCGAAGTGACGACCGCCATGCGGTCCTTTAGCGAGTGAAGTGGCGCATCAGGCGTCGGGGCGCCGATGGGTTGTTCAGCGCCTGACGCCTGATGCTGGGATCTGGACCGAGTGCTGAAATTTGGATGAAAAAATCCACAATGGCTGTCTGGCCTGGCCAGCCTTATCCGCTGGGCGCGACTTGGGATGGGGAAGGCGTTAATTTCGCCTTGTTTTCGCAACATGCGGAGCAGGTGCTGCTGTGCCTGTTCGATGCTCGGGGGCGTCATGAAATCGAGCAAATTCCCCTGCGGGAGCGCACCGGCCCGATCTGGCATGGTTATTTGCCGGATGTCCGGCCTGGCTTGTTGTACGGTTATCGGGTGCAGGGTCCCTACCGGCCTGAGGAAGGGCATCGTTTCAACGCGCACAAATTGCTGCTTGATCCTTACGCCAAGGCGTTGGTCGGGCAGATGCAATGGAGTGACGCCCAGTTCGGTTATCGAGTGGGTGGGCGCGCCGAAGATTTGAGTTTCAACACCCGCAACAGTGCGCCGGGCATGCCGCGCTGTCAGGTGGTGGACAGCGCTTTTTTCTGGGGCGATGATCGTCCGCCGCGCATTCCCTGGCATGACACACTCATTTATGAATTGCATGTGCGCGGATTCACCATGCGCCATCGTGAAGTGCCGCCTAATCTGCGCGGTACTTATGCCGGCTTGGCCAGTGGCCCGGTAATTGATTACCTTAAGGCGCTGGGGGTGACGACGGTCGAATTATTACCGATCCAGTATTTTATCGATGAACGTCATCTGCTGGATCGGGGATTGCGCAATTATTGGGGGTATAGCCCGATGGGCTATTTTGCGCCCGACCCGCGTTACGCTGCCACTGATAATCCTGTGGCCGAATTCAAAAGCATGGTCAAGACCCTGCATTCGGTGGGCATCGAGGTGATTCTGGATGTGGTGTATAACCACACTGCCGAGGGTAATCAATTCGGCCCTACGCTGAGTTTTCGCGGCATCGATAATGCGGCTTATTATCGGCTGTCTGCTGAGCACCCGCGCTATACCATGGATTATACCGGCTGCGGTAATACCTTGAATCTTGCGCATCCACGAGTGTTGCAGATGGTGATGGATAGCCTGCGGTACTGGGTGCAGGAGATGCATGTCGATGGGTTCCGTTTCGATTTGACCGCTGCGTTGGCGCGAGATGCGAATGGTGTGGTGGATCAAGCCGGGACGTTCATGGATGTTGTTTTACAAGACCCGGTGCTGACTCAGACCAAGTTGATTGCCGAGCCGTGGGATGTGGGGGAGGGCGGCTATCAGGTCGGCAAATTCCCGGTCGGCTGGAGTGAGTGGAACGGCAAGTATCGGGATGTCGTGCGCGATTATTGGCGTGGCGAGGGTGGGCTCATTGGTGATCTGGCTTACCGATTGACTGGGTCAGCGGATCTTTATGAGCACAATGGTCGGAGGCCGCACGCCAGCATTAATTTTGTAACGGCGCATGATGGTTTTACGTTGTACGATCTGGTCAGCTACAACGAGCGGCATAACGAGGCGAATGGTGAGAATAACCAGGATGGTGAATCACATAACCGGAGTTGGAATTGTGGGGCGGAAGGGGACACGCAGGACCCGGACATTTTGGCGCAGCGTCTGCACCAGCGCCGCAATTTTTTAACGACGCTGCTTTTGTCTCAGGGGGTGCCGATGATCCTGGCGGGTGATGAAGCAGGGCGCACCCAACGGGGTAATAATAATACCTATTGCCAGGATAATGAGCTGAACTGGTTTGACTGGGATATTTCCTGGTTGCAGGAAAACCGTGAGTTACTGGCGTTTACGCAACGGCTGATTCACATTCGCCGACAGCATCCGACCTTTCGTCGCCGGCATTTTTTCCGGGGCATTCATGGCGAGGGGGTGCGCGATATTCTCTGGTTCAATCCCGATGGCCGGGAGATCGACGATGATGAATGGACGCACGATTACGCGCGCTGTCTGGGGTTGTATCTGCCGGGCGATGGGTTGAGCGACTGGGATGAACGGGGCCATGCGCTGGAGGATGATGATTTTCTGTTGTTATTTAATGCGCACCACGAGGAAATCCCGTTTGTTTTACCCGTGCTGCGGGAGAACCCCGTGTTTGAGGTGTTAGTGGATACAGCGTTGCCGCAGGGTCAACCGACTGGCGGTAATCAGCATCCCGCTGAAGAGCCGTATCCGGTGCTGGGTCGTTCGCTGGCGGTGCTGCGGCATCGGCGGCGGTCGTCCTGACTCCGGGAACCCCTCGCGCCTTTGCTCCTCTCGCCCTCGGCGAGAGAGGTTGATGGAATTCCTCCCAAGCCTTGCAATTTTGTATTTGGAATGCAAAATTTCAAGGCCATGATTCCCCAATATATTCGTCGCATCCTGGAGCCGGTTCTGCAACAGGCGGCGCGGGAATTTCCCGCCGACCCCACTTCAACCTGCCCGCCGCTGTTTTGTTTGTGGCTGGGTATCGGGTGTTGATCGCGCCAGTTGCTCCCAATATTCCAGCCCGTCACCGCCCATTTTTTTCGCCAACCTTTCCAAATTCGTTAGGGCTTCAGCCAAGCCAACTTCTTTAGCGATTTGATAGGCCTCGATCCAGCAGGCAACCGCCTGTTGATGCTCGTTTTTCTGCCAATAGATATGGCCCGTGTTGAACAGCGTCGGGCATAACCCGGCCCGGTCGCCGATGGCTCGTTGGATGATCAGCGACTCCTCCAGATAGCGCAGCGCCGTGTCGTAATTCCCGCGCGCTTGGTAAATCAGCGAGAGGTTGTTGAGGGTCGTGCCTTCGCCGGCCCGGTCGCCGATGGCCCGTCTAATGGCCAGCGACTCCTCCAGATAGCGCAGCGCCGCTTCGTGATCGCCGCGCGCATCATAAATCTGCGAGAGGTTGTTGAGGGTCTTGCCTTCGCCGGCCCGGTCGCCGATGGCCCGTCTAATGGCCAGCGACTCCTCCAGATAGCGCAGCGCTGTGTCGTAATCCCCGCGTGCTTTGTAAATCTGCGAGAGGTTGTTGAGGGTGGTGCCTTCCCCCGGCCGGTTGCCGAGTGTCTTAGCCAGCTTGAGCGATTCTTGGTAGCGATCCAACGCTTCGTCCTGCTTGCCGAGACTGTCATAAAGGAAACCCAGTTGATGCAAGAGGCGGCAGTTGGCTTGTTTCACCTGCGTGTCTTGTCGGGTCAAGGCTTGTGAAGTCCGCAATAACTCCTCAAGTCGAGCGATTTCCTTCTTTTTGTCTTCCCAGGAAAGCGAGCCAAGAGATATGGCGTCATGATCGCCGAATACCGTGACGCATTCGGATTGCCAAAGCGCACTATCCGTTTCAAATTCATAAACACCGGATCGCCACGCCCAAAAATCGGGTGCCCCGCGCGCAACATAATCCAGCGCGAAATCGGGTAGCCAAATCAGCAGTGCTGCCGGGATCGCTTGACGCAGCAAGTCCCGGTCGTGATTGAGCCGACCTAGCACCGGTGAATTTTGGCCTTGCTCGCGCAGGGAATATTCCAGCTCATAAACGCACACCGCAACTGGCGGTTGCTCGGGATTCCAAAGCAGCCTGATTTCATCCAACAGACTGACAATCGGTTTTTTCTCCAGCGGAATTTCGAGAACGCGCTGATCGCTCAAACGTTCCAGCAACGAGCGCCGCAGTGTCTCTTGTTGGGCCGAGTGGTTGCATTTGACAAAAGCGAGCCGAAATTCATCGCCCCAGCGAACCACACGCTCGATCTGATCGAGAACCGAGTCGTTATCTATTTTTTTTGTTTGCTGCTGGCGTTTCCTAGCCATGACTCAACGGGAACGGGATCTGGCGGGGCGTCTGGGAGACTTGAATTTCTCCAGCGCCTTCACCGCCGGATTGACGACGTACCACACCTCGCCATTCAGGTATTCCAGCACGCTGAGGTTATAGAGCAGCATTTGGTCGTCCTTGCTGCCGGGTAATTCTTTCGTCCGGTCGATATCTCGCAAGGTCTTGAAGAAGTCGGGATGGTTCAGGGCGCGCTCGAAATCATTGCTGATTCCCCTGACCGCTTGTTCGATGACGCGACGGTTGAGCGGCAAAGTCCCTGCCGCCGTGCAGGCGGAACGAATCAGAATGAGCAAATTGCGCAGATGCCCGCCGCTCATGCGGCACAGATAATTCCAGGTGTCGAGCGAATCGAAGGCGTCTGTCCATTGGGTGATGCCCGCCGCGTTGAGGCGTTTCAGGACAATTTTCCGCAATGCCTCCATTCCGTCTGGATTGTCGCCGTCATCCTGATTGGCGACTTTCACCATGGGCAGGACCGCTGGGTCTCTGCCGAAGATGTTCAACAGCGCCGTTGCTTTTGGCGAATACACCATCGAAATCGGCAAGGTATAAACGACATGACAGCGCAGGGCGTGCAACTGAGACCCACGATTGAGGAACAACCGCTCGTGAGTCGTGATACCGCCCTCCAAATCGCGCAACACGATGCGATCCAGATTATCCACGATCAACACCAGATTCCGGTACCCCTTGTCCTTGAGCCGGATGACCGCTTCATCGAGCAAATCGTTGGCGGCTTGAATGAGATTGGAAACATTCGGTTCCAATGCCTCGCGAATTTTGAGACGGGCGTCGGGGCTGCTTTTGATGGTCGCCGTGAACTTGGCAATCTGGGCATCCAGTTCCAGTTGCTCGAATTCCACCTCGCTGCCCAGGAATCGTTTGAGGTCGCCCATGAAGCGACTCAGCCAGGTCGGGCGCAATTCCACGTTGACCCGTTCCCGCAGCGCCTTGCCGACTTGACGGATGATGGCGAGCAGCAAATCCGGGAAATCGACATCGTTGACGTCGATATCTTCCTGGTCAGCCTCGAAGTACACCACGAAAAATGGGTCTTCGCCCGCTGGCGGTTCCGCCAGGTTTTTCTGCAAGCGGAGGAGTTCGGTCGATTTGCCGCCTCCACGGTGACCGGAGAACAACAGGTGCAGCGGCGTTTCCGACCAGCGTATGGCGTTTGTCAGTTGCGCGATCAAGTCGCCTTCGCCGCGCGTATTCTCGCAAGGCACGTAGCGTGGATCGCCGGGTTCCAACGGCCTTGCCGGGTCGCATTGTCGGTATACTCTGGCGATGTCTGGGTCTTGCGCCATCCGGTTGATCTCCGTTTAGGATAAACAGCTTATCTTATCCATAAATTATGCACCTTCCTCGCTAAGAAAGGACGCGAATCCTTATGCCTTTGTTCAGTATAGACAACCTCTCCATCGCCTTTGGCGCCGAAAAACTGCTAGACGGCGCCAGTTTTCAACTCGACGCTGGTGAACGAGTCTGCCTGATCGGCCGCAACGGCGCCGGCAAAACCACGTTGCTGCGGCTGCTGGCCGACGAGCTGCACCCCGACGGCGGCGACATCTGGCGTCAGCCCGGCTTGCGCGTCGCCACGCTGGCGCAGGAGTTGCCCGCCGACACCACGGCCACCGTGTTCGAGATCGTCGCCGGCGGGCTGGAAGGGCTGGGGGCGCTGCTGGCCGAGTATCACGAAGCCGCGATCCAACTCGCCCATGCCGCCACGCCCGAGGCGATGCGCAAGATGGAACGGCTGCAACACGACTTGGAGGCGCGCGACGGCTGGCGCTGGGCCGGGCGTCCTGCTGCTGGAAACCAAAGGCGGGCATCTTCTCAATAGCGATGAGCCCTTAGAAAAAATCATCGCTGCGCAAACCTATGACTCGCCGGTGATGCTCACGCGGCGCGACGATGGAGGTTTTTGGATCGTGTGCTACATCGAAAGCAGAAATCGTATTGAGGAAGATCAAGCCTTTCATGTGGAAAACATGGCGTAGTATTGAGTGAATATCACTTTGCAAAGCGAGATAAAACCATGCAAACCATTCGCCAGATTTATGATGATGCCCCGGATACGATTCTTGTTCCCGAAGCCTTCCGTCATCGCCGACTTGAAGTGTTGCTTATTATGGAGGAAGAAACTTTGTCACCACACGGATTGAAGTCACTCTTGGCCGATATCCCCGATGTCGGTGACGATGCCGATTTTTCCCGCTC
>Ga0209573_1004342_pt1 | contig 14107 bp, 11 predicted proteins | sample TNRBio252014_DNA_FD_185870 | JGI IMG/M metagenome (GOLD analysis project Ga0209573, IMG submission 185870) | Wastewater treatment Type I Accumulibacter community from EBPR Bioreactor in Madison, WI, USA - TNR Reactor_6/25/2014_ DNA (SPAdes)... | ecosystem: Engineered > Bioreactor > EBPR >...
CCGGCGGAGGTGGTGCCGAAGTCATACACGGCGACGACGGCAGGATGATTGAGTTTCGCCATCAGGCGCGCCTCGCTCTTGAAGCGCTCGGCGAAGCTGGGGTCTTCCTTTTCCACGCCGGGCGGCAGGATCTTGATGGCGACGGGCCGGTCGAGGTTCGTTTGCACCCCGCGATACACCGCGCCCATGCCACCGCGACCGAGGAGCTTTTCAATCGTGTAACCCGGCATCATTGCCTGGAGTTCTGCCGCCGTCGGCGGCTCCCAGCGAAAATTGCCGCCCGTGGTGCGCGGCGGCGGGGTTTCGGACGTAGGTGAGGAGGGGGCGAATTCGTCAGCCATGCGGCGTGCTTTTTACGAAACACGGCGGGAGATGGCAAGTCGCAAATACCGGGGCGGACTTGCGGAGGAGACGAAGAGGTCAAGAAATGGTCAAGGGAGTCAAGGTGCGGCCAAGACGGGCAATCTTGACACTCTTGACTCCTTGACGGCGCAGCCAGCTTGACCGCGAAGCGAAGCTACTTGCCCAGCCTATAGATGGCCCCGTTCCAATCGAGCACGAGCATCTCTCCAGCGGCGTTGGCGCAGAAGGCGGTGGGTTTGACCAGGATGGTGGGCTTTTTCTTGGGATCGTTGGCTGGCGTCTGCGGGCTGGTGTAGAGCAGTTCGTTGGAGAGCGTTTTGCCGGCGTCGTCGGTTTTGAGCGCCCAGATTTTACCAAGCACGAAGTCGCCATAAACATAAGCGCCCTGAAGTTCCGGCTGCGCTTTGCCGGTGTAAACGATGCCGCCGGTGATGCTGAGGCCTTCGGCGTGGTTGTAGGAATGAATCGGCTCGATGAACTTGGCGTCGGCGGGCGGCGTGTCGGTGTTGAGCGGGAACGCGGCGGGGCCTTCGCGGAACTGCCAGCCGTAGTTGCCGCCGTTGGTGATCCAGTTGATCTCCTCCCAGATGTCCTGGCCGACATCGGCGCACCAGAGGCGGCCTTTGGCATCAAAGCTCATTCCCCAGGGGTTGCGGATGCCGTTGGCGTAGATCTGCGGCAGGGCGTTGACACCGCTGGCGTAGGGATTGTCGGCGGGGATGCCGTAGGCGTTGCTGTACTCGCGGCTGTTGACGTCGATGCGGAGGATTTTGCCGTAGAGCGTGGCGTTGAGCTGGGACATCTTCAATTCGCCGTTGCGCTTCGAGTTGTCACCGACGCCGATGTAGAGGAAACCGTCGGGGCCGAAGAGGATGTTGCCGCCGTGGTGGTTCCAGTTGATGAGAGGGATTTCGAGCAAGGTGCGCTCGGATTTTTCATCGGCCTTATCGCCATCCGCCTTCATTTCGGTGATGACGAGGCGTTTCGGCTTCTGAAGCGTGTAGCAGAGGTAAAAGAGGCCGTTGTCTTTGAACTTCGGATGGAAGGCGAGGCCGTTGAGACCTTCTTCAAACAGGCCATCCTTCGCCTCCATGCCGCGCGGGGAGAGGTCGAGGAAGGTTTTGGCCTCCGTGCCTTGTTCGTCTTTTGGCAAGATGAGAATCTTGCCGCGCTGGAGGGCCAGGAACTCGCGTCCGCTGCCGTCATCCGGGATCACGACAGCGATGGGCCGCTCGGTGGCGATTTTTTCGTAAACGCGGGTGAGTTTGTGGGTGTCCGCTGCAAAGGCGGTGGACGCGGCGAGGGCAAGACAGAGAAGGGAGCGCATAAGGGTGAGGAAGTCAGTCTATGCGGGGCGAGTCTTGCAGGGCAATGAAGAAAAACAGGGATAGTCAGAATCCGCAGTTCCTATCCACTCTCTGAGGGCTTGGGGCGGCTATTCGATCATTCGCGCCTTCAACTCCGCCGTCGGCATCATGCAGGTCTCGTCTTTGCCGAACCAGCGGTAGCGATTGCGGGCGATGAAGTCATAAGCGGCATCGCGCAGCACCTGGGGCAGTGGTTTGAAGATGAGGGCGAGTCTCCACAGGCCGCCGAGGGTGCGGGCGACTTCGAGGGCGGCGTCGCTGGCTTTGAAGGCTCCGTGGGGTGTGAGAAAGAGGAAGGTGTTCGGCGCTTCGGGATCGAGGCCGTGGCGGGTGTAGAGCTCGCGGCCCAGCGGGCTCTGAATGGGCGCAAACTTGATTTTGCCCGCCGGATCGCGCCGCAGGATGAAGCGCACGCTGGCGTCGCAGAGATGGCAGACGCCGTCAAAGAGCATCAGGTGGTCGCGGGTGGGGTCGTAGTGGGACACGGCTAGTCGATTTTTGCCTCGGCAGGCGGGGGTGTTGTGGCTGAAATCCAAAACAGGTAGCCAAAGATGAGCAGGGTGCCGAATCCGACGGTGAATCCCCAGGTCTGAGCGTGCTGAACGGGGTCGAGGACACGTCCGGCAATGTCTCGGAGCAGCAGGTGAGGCCGCTGCACGATGTCCCAACTGTTCCAGCGCAGGAACCGGCCGAGATAGACGCCGAAACCGCTGAGCACGAGCGTGCCGAGGGCCGCGCTCCATCCTGCGACGCGCGAATAGCGCCGCGCCAGCCAGTGCTGAACAAGGCGCAAGGATTGGAAGCCGAACCAAAGCGAAACGAGGGCAAAGGACAGCAGCATGAGAAGGTCCAGCCACTGCGGCACTTGTCCACTGCGTCTGGCGTTGAGATGGATCAGGTCGGTGAGCACATACGGTGCGTTCGGGAAGAACAAGAGCCAGACAGCGAGCAGCGGCAGCGCTAGGGCGAGGCGGTCGATGCGTCCCAGTCCCAGACTGAGGCCGAGCGGGATGGCGGCGAGGAAGAGATTCCACAGCATGAAGACATAATGATAATGCCCGGCAAGGTTGAAACGCACATTGAGCACGGCACAGCACCAAAAACAGGCAAGCAGGTTGAGCAGAAGAACACGACGGGGCATGCGGTAAGATACGAGCGCTGGGAGCGCTGCGGCAAGTAGGCACTGACTTTGTGAAGATGAATTCACGCTGGGTTCACGCCAACTTCATGTCGAGCGCCCTCAAGCCGTCTTCCTTCGCGACTGTTTGGCCGCCTTGAGCTGGCCGCACCCCGCCGCCACATCAATCCCGCGTCTCTGCCGAATGGTGCAGGGGAATCCGGCCTCTTGGAGGATGCGGTGGAAGGTGTCGCCGGCGGTATCGCTGCTTTCGGTGCCGGTGTAGCCTTCGGTGCGGTTGAGCGGGATCAGATTGATGTGGGCGTCGAGGCCGTGGAGCAATTCAGCGATGCGTTTCGCGTGCTCGGGCGTGTCGTTGACGCCGTGGATCAAGGTCCACGCGAAGAAGATGCGGCGGCCGGTTTGAGCGTTGTAGCTGCGGCAGGCGGCGATGAGATCGGCCAGCGGCCAGCGCTGGTTGGCGGGGATCAATTTCGCGCGTTCCTCCTCCGTGGCGGCGTGGAGGCTGACGGCGAGGTTGTAAGGCCGGTTTTCCGCCGCCATGCGCAGAATGCCGGGCACGACGCCGACGGTGGAGACGCTGATCTTGCTGGGGCCGATGTTCAGGCCGCGAGTGTCGCAGATGATGTCAAGGGCGGTCATCACGGCGTCATAGTTGTGCAGCGGCTCGCCCATGCCCATGAAGACGAGATTGCGCAGACCTTTTTCACCCTTCGCTCGCAGGATGCGCTGCGCATGCAGCACCTGGGCGACGATTTCGCCGGGACGCAGATGTCGCACGAATCCCATCTGCCCGGTGGCGCAGAACACACAGCCCATCGCGCAACCGGCCTGGGTGCTGACGCAGGCGGTGTGGCGGCCGGGGTAGCCCATGATGACAGTCTCGATCTCCTGGGCGTCGGCCATGCGCAGGAGGAACTTGTGCGTCAAGCCATCGCTGCTGGGTGTGTCGGATGAAACAGGCGGCACATCGAGCATCCACGAGCCGTCACTGAGCACTTTCGTGAGCCATTGGCGCAGCGGCGGCACGAGATCCTCGCGCATGAGGGGATCAGCCATCGCCTTGAAGTGCAGCGTGTTCCAAAGCGTGCCTGCATGCGCCGGGCGCAGACCTTCGGCCACGATCAGCTCACGAAGCTGGTCGAAGGTGAGGTCGTGGAGCGAGCGGGGCATGGGAAATGACAAATCCCGGAATCAGGTCAGGAAGGGATTTTCCAGGCGTTCTCGGCCGATGGTGGTGTCGTTGCCGTGGCCGGGGAAGACGCGGGTGGCGTCGGGCAGTCTGAACAGCTTTGTTTCGATGCCGGTGAGAAGCAGTTGTGTGGAGCCGCCGGGGAAGTCGGTGCGGCCGACACCGTCGAGGAACAGCACGTCGCCGCCGAAGAGCAGGTTTTGGGCTTCGAGATGAAAGCACACACTGTCTGGCGAATGCCCCGGCACATGGTGGAGTCCCCACGTCTCGCCAAGGGCATCCAGCGTGCTTTTGCCTTCGAGGACTTCATCGACCTCAAACTCTGGTACGGAGAAGGAACTGCCTGTGACCGCTCCGTAGAGCCGCTCCAGGGTCAGATCACGCGAGAACGGCGCAAAGGCGTAAACCCGGCAGCCGTGCTGCGCTTTGACGGCGGCGGCGTCCAGGACGTGGTCGAAGTGCTGGTGGGTGAGGAAAAGCGCGTCCACGCGCAGGTTTTGCTTCTTCAGCCATTCGGCGATGCCGTCCGGGGCATCCACGAGCACGGTGCCTCCGGGCAGGCTGAGGAGGTGGCCGTTTGTGGCGGCGATGCCGCCGGTATAAGTGGTGATTTCAGACATGGGGACGGCGAAAGACGGGAAAGCGTTGGACTTTTCAACACGGAAAAGGCAAAATCTCCAAGCAAATGTGGCCGCGAGGCTCGTTATACCTCAGGACGTAAACCCCCATGACTCGATCCTTCTTCACCCCCTTCGTGGCCGCAGCTTCTGCCGTCGCGCTTCTCCTCCCCTCGGCAAAAGCGGAGACAAATCTCGGTCTGGTTTCCATGCATGTGGCCTACATGCTGCAAAACCACCACATCTCGAAGCGGGACTTCGACGACGCCATGTCCGGCAGCATGCTCCAGAACTACCTGAACATGCTCGACTTCAAGCACATCTTCTTCACTCAGAAGGATGTGAACGAGTTCAAGGACAAGTACGAGACCACTCTCGACGATCATGTGCTGATGCGGAACATCAGCCCCGCGATCGAAATCTACGACATTTACAAGGAGCGCGTGAAGGAGCGCGTCGAGTTCCTCAACAAGGCCATCGAATCGGAAAAGTTCACCTTTGACTCGAAGCGCAATATCGAGATCAAGCGCGACAAGGCTCCCTGGCCCAAGGACAAGCCCGAGCAGGACAAGCTCTGGCTCGACATCATTGAGGACAACCTCCTCGCCGAGCGCCTCGTCGATGAGGCCCGCGTTCGTGACGAAAAGAAAAAGGCGGAGAAAGCCGCTGCTGCCAAAAAAGACGGCACCGCTGAGGTGAAACTCAAGGACTCACCCGCTGCCGCTAGCAGCGTGAACGCGGCCGAAAGCGCCACAAAACCCGAGGTGCAAGCCCCCGAAACACCCAAGACCCCTGGCACCCCCGAGGCTCCGAAGGTGGCGTCCAAGAAAGACAAAGACGAGAAGGACATGACGCCAAAGGAGCGCGTCTTGAAGGATTACAACTCCCTGCTCGAAAGCATTGAGGAGAATGACAGCAAGGATGTCGTGAACTTCTTCCTCTCCAGCCTCGCCACTGCTTACGATCCGCACACCGAGTACATGAGCACCGATGAGAGCGACAACTTCAAAATTCACATGTCGCACAAGCTCGTCGGCATCGGCGCGTTGCTCGGCCAGAAGGATGACGGCGCGGAGATCCAAGGCATCGTGGTCGGCGGCCCGGCAGACAAGCAGGGTGAGCTCAAGCTCAACGACCGCATCATCGCCGTCGCCCAGGGCGAGGACGAATTCGTCGATGTGAAGTACCTGAAGCTCCAAAAGATCGTGGACATGATCCGCGGCGACAAAGGCACCACCGCCCGTCTGAAAATCGTTCCCGCTGACGATCCTGCCGCCAATCGTGTCATTTCCATCGTGCGCGATGAAGTTCCGCTGAAGGAAAAACTCGCCAATGCCGAGATGCTTGTCACCCCGCCAGACCTCGGCAAACCGCTCAAAGTCGGCTGGATCACTCTTTCCAACTTCTACGCCGACATGGAAAACGGCACCGTCAGCACCAGCACCGACGTGGAGCGCCTGCTCCGCCGCCTCATGAAGGAAAAGATCGACGGTCTGGTTCTCGACCTCCGCGACAACGGTGGCGGGTCCCTCGACGAGGCGATCAAGCTCACCGGTCTCTTCGTTCCCTCCGGCCCCGTCGTTCAGGCCAAGGACTGGCGCGGCAGCATCACCTGGCGCGACAGCGACAACGAAAAGCCTGTCTATGACGGCCCCATGATCGTGCTCGTGAACAAGGCCAGCGCCTCCGCCTCTGAAATTCTTGCCGCCGCCCTCCAGGATTACCGTCGCGCCCTCATCGTGGGTGACCAGTCCACCTTCGGCAAAGGCACCGTGCAGACCATCCTTCCAGTCGAGCGTTACATGTCCTTCTTCAGTGACAAAAAGAACGCTGGCGATCTCAAGGTCACCATCCAGAAGTTCTACCGTATCGCCGGTGGTTCCACGCAGCTCAAAGGCGTCGTGCCAGACGTGAAGCTGCCTTCTATTCGTGACGTGCTCGACATCGGTGAGGCCGCTGCTGACAATCCGCTGCCCTACGACACCATCCCGCCGCGCAAGTACCCTCTGTTCCGCAAAGACACCTTCCCGGTGGATGAAATCAACGCCCGCGTCACCAGCCGCATCGCCGCCAATCCCGAGTTTCAATACATCGTGGACGAGTCCAAGCGACTGAAAGAGAAAATCGACCGCAACACCGTGACCCTGAACCTTGCCGAGCGTGAGAAAGAGCGCATGGAAACCGAGGCTCGTCGTGACAAGCAGAACGAGGAGCGTGAAAAACGCGCCAAGGAAACGGCCGACCGTATCAAGGACAAAGGCTTCGAGATCTATCACCTCACCCTCGACAACGTGGACAAGCCGGAACTCGTCCCGCATTCCGCCTTCACCAAGGAAATGAACTCCGGCATGCGCACTGCGGCCGCGAAGGATGGCGACAACGCTGGTGACGGCTCCAAATTCCCCTATGGCATCGAGCCGCTGAAGCTCGAAACCGTTCACATTCTGCGTGACCTCATCGAACTGGACAACAAGCCCACTACCGCCTCCAAAAGCGAAGGCAAAGCCCAGGCTGACGCTACTCCGAAGCCGCAATAAGGTGAAACCCGGCTGGTTACATTGATTTCAAATCGATTTGGCGACTCCTAGAATGCAAGTCGGCATCATCACAGTCTCAGACCGTGCCAGTCAGGGCGTGTATGACGATCTCGGCGGCCCCGCGCTGCGGAAAGCCGCCGAAGGTTACGGCTGGAGCGTCATTGCTGAGGCCATTGTGCCAGATGACATCCACGATATTCAGAACGCCATCGTTTCCTTCCGACGCCAAGGCTGCGGCTTGATTCTGACCACCGGTGGCACCGGTGTGTCTGATCGTGATGTCACCCCTGAGGCCATTCGTGGCATGATGCGCGTTGAGATACCCGGTTTCGGTGAGTTGATGCGCATGAAATCGCTCGAACTCACGCCCAACGCCATTCTCAGCCGATGCATGGCGGCCATTGTCGATCCCTGTCTCGTCATTGCCCTGCCCGGCAAGCCTCAAGGAGCCGTCGATTGCCTTAGCTTTGTCCTCGGGGCCATCCCGCACACTGTGAAGCTCGCCCAACGAGTCCCGACGAGCTGCTAAAGAGGAAAACGGCCATGGATTGGTGGAGGCGTGGAGAAATGGAGGGTTGATAGCATCCCGCCAAAACTCCAGTACTCCATCACTCCGCTTTTTCGCCCATGCTCATCACCCTCTTCATCCCGTGCTTCGTCGATCTCATCAGCCCACAGGCCGGCATCAGCATCGTCAGCATCTTGGAGAAGCTCGGGCATGAGATCGACTACCCCGAGGAACTCGGCTGTTGCGGTCAGCCGCCCTTCAATGCCGGCTACTGGGACGAAGCCCGTGACGCCGCACGTCCTGTGCTGAAACGTCTGCGCGATGCCGATGCCGTCGTCATCGCCTCCGGCTCCTGTGGCGCGATGCTCAAGGTCTTCTACAAAGAATTGTTTCACGGCCAGCCTGAGGAAGCTGAGGCCCAAGCGCTCGCCGACAAGTGCTGGGAGTTCAGCGACTTCCTCGTCAACAAACTCGGCATCACCGATCTCGGAGCCGAGTTCCCGCACAAAGTTACCTACCACGACGGCTGCCACGGTTTGCGCGAGCTGAACCTCCAAAAGCCTGCCCGCCAGCTTCTGGAAAAGGTGCGAGGCCTCGAACTCGTCGAAATGAAGGAAGCCGAAACCTGCTGCGGCTTCGGCGGTACCTTTGCCACCAAATTTCCGATGATCTCCACCGCCATGGGCGAGGTGAAGTGCGCCTCCGCCCGCGAGACCAACGCCGAATACATGATCTCCGCCGACTCCAGTTGCCTCATGCACTTACGCGGCCTGCTAGACCACCAAAAGCAGCCTTTGAAAACCATTCACCTCGCCGAAGTCCTCACTTCTCACACATGAGTGCCCGCGAACAATTCCTCACCGACTCCACCCGCGTCACCGCTGACCTGACGCATCGTGAGCGCATCATCAGCGCGATGGACAAGTACCGCGTGGCGCGTGGCAACACGCAGGGCGCGTTTCAAGACTGGCAGGAGGCCCGCAACATCGCCGCCGCCACGAAAAAAGCCGCCATCAGCCGCTTGGACGAGCATTTGATCGAGTTCGAGCGCAACGCGACCTCGCGCGGCACGGTGGTGCATTGGGCCAAGGATTCCGATGAGGCCCGCGCCATAATCCTTGGCATCATCCGCCGCCGAAACGCCAAGCGAATCATCAAGAGCAAGGTGATGACCTCCGAGGAGATCCATCTCAACGAACTGCTCGAACGCGAAGGCTTCGGCGTCATCGAAAGCGACCTCGGTGAGTTCATCCAGCAGCTCAAAAACGAAGCGCCCTACCATTTCGTCTTCCCGTGCATGCATTTGAGCCGCGAGGAGATCAGCGAGTTGTTCGAGGACAAGATCAAATCCGCCCCGTCTAACGATCCTGAAGAACTCACCATGATCGCCCGCCGCTGGCTGCGGGAAAAATACCTCCAGGCCGACGTCGGCATCACCGGCGCCAATTTCATCGTTGCCGAGACCGGCATGATCTCCATCACCGAGAATGAAGGCAACGCCCGCCTCACCGGTGCGCTGCCAAAGACAATGATCTCGCTCATCGGCATCGAAAAGGTCGTGCCTAAGCTCGCTGACCTCGCGCTCTTCTTGCCCATGCTCGCCACCGCCGGCACCGGGCAGCCGCTGACCTGCTACAACACCGCCTACGGCGGCCCCAAACAGCCCGGCGAGGCCGATGGACCCGAAGAATGGCACGTCGTGCTCATCGACAATCACCGCGCCGCTCTTTTGGCCGATTCCGAGCAGCGTGATGCGCTCCAGTGCATCCGCTGCGGTGCCTGCCTCAATGTCTGCCCGATTTTCAAAAACATCGGCGGCCTCAGCTACGGTACGACCTATCAAGGTCCCATCGGCGCCGTCATCACGCCGCATCTTCGTGGTTTGCAGGACTGGAAACACCTCAGCAGCGCTTCGTCTCTCTGCGGAGCCTGCACCGCCACCTGTCCGGTCAAAATCGATCTTCATCATCATCTCCTCCAAAGCCGCCGCAATGCCGCCAAGGAGAAGCCTGATGCTCTCGAAGGCCTCGCGTGGCGTCTTTTCGCCCGCAGCATCAACCAGCCCTTCGTTTACAGCCTCGGCACCAAGCTCGCCAAATTCGCCCAGCCGCTGCATCGCCTCGTCAGCGCCACGCCGCTCGATCCCATGCGCGGCTGGACAAAAAGCCGCGTGGCCCCCCAACTCGCGAAACAAAGCTTCAAAGACTGGTGGCGCACTCGATCCACTGGAGCGCGGATGCCCACATCCGCAGCAGCCATTGGAGCGCGGGTGCCCCCACCCGCCAAAACCAAGCATGCGGATGAGGGCATCCGCACTCCAGCCACGTCTTCTCGCGACCTCACCCTCGCCCGCATCCGCGAAGCTCTCGGTGATTCGCCACTGCTCCAATACCAAGCCTCCAGCACTCAGCAGCGCTCCGTCCTGCCCAGCGTTCACGATTTGACCGCTCAATTCGCCCAAAACGCCGCCACGCTTCGCGCTGAATTCTTCGATCTGCCCGACGAAACCGCCGCGAAGGCCAAGCTCCTCGAACTCACCCAGCAACACGGCTGGAAAAAGCTCGCCACCCATCAAGGCAGCCTCACCGATGAATTGGTTCCTCGTTCTTTGCCTCTGCTCGATACCACCCACGGCTACGACGTCACTGCACTCGAATCTTGCGACGCTGGCATCTCTGAATGCGATGCGCTCATCGCGCAAACCGGCAGCGTGCTGCTCACCAGCCGCAGCGGCGGTGGTCGTGCGCTCAGTGTGCTGCCCGAGCATCACGTCGTCCTCGCTCGTCGCTCGCAATTGCTCGCCGATCTGCCCGCTGCCTACGAGTTGCTGCATCAGCGGTACGGTGCCGCCTGGCCCAGCCTCATGACCTTCATTACCGGCCCCAGCCGCACCGGGGACATCGAGCGCATCCTCGTCCTCGGCGCCCACGGTCCGAAGAACCTGACGATTCTGCTTTGGTAAGTAGTCCTGTTGAGCCGCAACAGGAAGCCAGTTGCAGCGCAACTGAGTAACTTTCACGCTGGACTCGCCGTCCCATTTTCGATTAAAACCTGTCCCTTCACCCAACCCACCATGAAACGCATTCCAGTTTCCTCCCGTCGTCAGTTCATCGGTCGCACAGCCGCCGCCATCGGCTTTCCCACGATCATTCCGGCCAGCGTGCTCGGACAGAACGCTCCCTCCAACAAGATCACCATGGCCGTTTTCGGCTGGGGCATGATGGGGCCGGGCAACACGGCCAAATTCCTTCAGGAACAGGACTGCCAGATCGTCGCCGCTTGCGACATCCATAAAGGCAATCTCGAAAAGGCGCTCAACACCATCAACGGCGCTTACAAGAACACGGATTGCAAAGGCTACCACGATTACCGCGAGGTCATGACCCGCAAGGACATCGACACCGTCATGCTCGCGCTGCCGGACAACTGGCACGCGCTCACCTCCATCGAAGCCGCGAAGAACGGCAAGGACATCTACGGCGAGAAGCCGCTCGCCCGCACCATTGCTGAGCAGCAGGCCATTGTGAAAGCGGTGCAGAAGCACGGACGCATCTGGCAGACCGGTTCCTGGCAGCGCAGCGAGGACAATTTCCGCATCGGCGCTGAAATCGTGCGCAACGGCCTCATTGGCAAACTCAAGGAGGTGCATGTCGGCCTGCCGAGCGGCCACAACGACTTCGCCAAGACCGGCGACAAGCGCAGCGTCACGCCACCGCCCGCCGAGCTCGATTATGAGATGTGGATTGGCCCCGCCACGATGCAGGATTACATCGAGTGCCGCGTTCACAAGAACTGGCGCTGGGATTACAATATCGGCGGCGGTCAGCTTCTCGACTGGATCGGCCACCATTGCGACATCGCCCACTGGGGCATGGACATGGACCGCAGCGGCCCGATCGAGATCAACCCCATCCAGGTGGACATGCCGCCACGCACCGAGATCTGGAACACCGCGACGAAATATCGAGCCGAGGCGAAATACGCGGGTGACATCACCATGATCATCGCTGGCGGTCACGACGACATCAAGATGGGCACTAAATGGATCGGCACCGACGGCTGGGTCTATGTGAACCGTGGTGGTGCTTTCGACTGCTCCAATCCCGCGCTCAAGAAGATCATCAAAAAGCGCAAAGATGAAAAAGATCCGAATAGCGAGGTGATCGAAGCCGCTGTCGCCCCGAAACTCGGGGACGACATGATCAAAACGCGCCTCTACGAGACCAAGGGCCATCATCGCAACTTCCTCGACTGCGTAAAAAGCCGCCAGCCCACCGTTACCCCGGTCGAAACCGCCCACCGCAGCGCCACTCCAGGCCACCTCGCCCTCATTTCCTTCCTCACGAACCGTTCCATCAAGTGGGACCCCGCCAAGGAAGAGATCATCGGCGATGCCGACGCGTCCAAACTCCTTACGCGCGAATATCGCGGCCCCTGGAAGCTGGAAAGCTGATCCACAGGAGCGCGGATGCCCTCATCCGCATTCATTTTCATTCATCCCAAAGGGCTGCCCCAAGCAGCCCTTTGGCATTTCAAACTCACGCAATGATGTCTCTCAGCACATTCCCGTGAACGTCGGTGAGCCGCAAATCCCGGCCGCTGAAGCGGTAGGTGAGCTGTTCGTGATCAATGCCCATCAGGTGCAACACCGTGGCCCACATATCATAGACCGTGCAGGCGTTTTCGATGGCGTGGTAGCCGAAGTCGTCGGTGGCTCCGTAGATGTAGCCGGGCTTGATGCCGCCGCCGGCCATCCAGATGGTGAATCCATACGGATTGTGATCGCGGCCATCGGTGCCTTGGGCAAAGGGCGTGCGGCCAAACTCACCAGCCCACACGACGAGCGTGCTGTCGAGCAGGCCGCGTGATTTGAGGTCTTTGACGAGCGCGACAATGGGCTGATCGACCTGATAGGCCATGTTGCCGTGGCCTTTTTTGATCTGGCCGTGCTGATCCCAAGGATTCGGTGCTTGCCCAGCGCCGAGCTTCTGCGGCAGACAGCTCAGCTCGACAAAACGCACGCCGCGCTCCACCAATCGCCGTGCGAGCAGGCACTGCCGTGCATACGCGGTGCGCGTGGTGTCGGGACCATCCATGCCGTAGAGCTTCTTCGTCGCATCGGTCTCGCCGGAGATGTCGCAAAGCTCCGGCACGGCGGATTGCATGCGCCAGGCGAGTTCGTAGTTCGAGATCGCGGCTTCGACGTGGATGTCGTGCTGCGTGGTGCTGGCGAAGCGGCGGTCCATCGCGCCGATGAAGTCGAGCTGACGGCGCTGACTGTCACGAGACTGCTGCGGGCGGATGTTCTCCACGGCCTCGGCTTCATCGGCCTTGATGATGCTGGCCTGATGCTGCGCGGGGAGAAATCCATTGCTGAACAAACCGACGCCACCATGCGGCACGCTGGCACCGCCGCTTTGCAGCACGACATAGCCGGGCAGATCGCACGATTCGGTGCCGAGGCCGTAGCTCGTCCATGCACCAGCGCTCGGATATCCGAGAAACGGGAAGCCGGTGTGCATGAAGAAATTGCCCTGCGCATGCTCGCTGAACTTCGCCGTCATGCTGCGGATCACGCAGATCTCGTCGGAGATCGTCGCCATGTGCGGAAACAGCTCGCTCACCGGCATGCCGCTCTGTCCGTGACGATGAAACCCCCAATGCGCGGGCTGCACGGTGCCGTTGTTGTTGAACTGCGTCTTCTTCACCTCGCCGGGCATCGGCTGGCCTGCGTATTTCTCCAGCAGCGGCTTCGGGTCGAAGGAGTCGAGATGCGACACGCCGCCGCTCATGTAGCAAAAAATCACGCTGCGTGCCTTCGGCGCGAATCGCTTCGCCCGATGCGCCATCGGCGTCTCCGCCTGCATCAATCCCGCCAACGCCGCCATCCCAAAGCCCGTGGAGGCGCTGGAAAGAATGTTGCGGCGTGAGGGGAGTGAGTTCATCAGACTATGATGTCGCGTAGCACATTCCCATGCACATCGGTAAGCCGCAAATCACGGCCACTGAAGCGATAGGTCAGTTGTTCATGATCCACGCCCATGAGATGCAGCACGGTGGCCCAGAGGTCATAGACGGTGCAGACGTTCTGGGTGGCGTTGTAGCCGAATTCGTCGGTGGAGCCATGGACGTGGCCGCCTTTGATGCCGCCGCCGGCCATCCAGACGGTGAAGCCGTAGGGGTTGTGATCGCGGCCGTTGCTGCCTTGCGCGAAGGGCGTGCGACCGAATTCACCGGCCCAGACGATGAGCGTGCTGTCGAGCAGGCCGCGTGAGCGGAGGTCTTTGATGAGCGCGGCGATGGGCTGGTCGATCTGGTTCGCCATCTTGCCGTGACCTTCATTGAGCGAGCTGTGATGATCCCATGGATTGGCTCCATTGCCGCC
>Ga0209573_1004343_pt1 | contig 14106 bp, 10 predicted proteins | sample TNRBio252014_DNA_FD_185870 | JGI IMG/M metagenome (GOLD analysis project Ga0209573, IMG submission 185870) | Wastewater treatment Type I Accumulibacter community from EBPR Bioreactor in Madison, WI, USA - TNR Reactor_6/25/2014_ DNA (SPAdes)... | ecosystem: Engineered > Bioreactor > EBPR >...
GTGCTGGACAAGTTGTTACAATAGTAGGAAATCCTACGGCAAGTATTTCGGGTACTAATACAATATGTGCTGGTGGTTCATCTACATTCACAGCAAGCGGAGGCACAAGCTATGCGTGGAGCACAGGAGCTTCCACAGCCGCAATCACGGTGTCAACCGCAGGCCCTTACACAGTAACAGTTACTAACGCAGCAGGCTGCACAGCTACTGCGAGCAGAACACTTACAGTAAATGCCGATCCAGAGCTAAGCGCACCTGCTGCCGCGTCCATCTGTGTAGGCGGCTCGTCTTCGTTCACCTCAAGCCTCACGGGAGGAACGGGCACACAAACACCTGTATGGGAGTATTCGTCAAATGGCAGCAGTGGTTGGGCAACTGTAGCAGACGGTACACCAACAAATGCAACATATACAGATCAGGCTACTGCCACATTAAGCGTATCGGGGAATATAGCAGCAGGCACCTATTATTACAGACGCAACTTAGCAAACACCGGAGTAGGCTGTAATGCCACCAGCACAAACGGAGTATTAACGGTACACGCCCTTCCATCGGCTCAAACCATAGTACCGAGCATTGCTTCTGGCAGCACGGTATGTTTGAACCAGACCATCAGTGCTACATTTAGCGGAGGCAGTGGCGGCACAGGCACAGTAACAGATGTGTATGAATACAGCACAGATTATGGCAACACCTGGCAGACATACAGCATTACACCATCGTCATACCTGATACCAACACCAACAGTAGGTACCGATATCATCCGCATCCGTGTAAGCCGCACGGCAACAGGAGCAGGCTGCACCACATCGGGTTACAACACAGGCATGTGGAGCGTAGCGAATCAGCCATCGCTACCGGTGTTAGCGTCTTCAGTACCTTCCGACCCTAATGCGGGTATTTGCCAGGGCGATGTAGTAAGCGCAACAATCACTCCTGGTTCGGGAGGCGATCCGGCATCGTATGACGAGTATGAATACAGCATAGACGGTGGCTCTAATTGGGCAACATACACATCAGCATCAAACATTACCACCACAAGTGCCACCGGCTCGGTGCAGGTTCGCGTGCGCAGGATGAGCAGCGGCTCGGGTTGTTCAAGCACCTCGCACTCTACTATCGCCAACTGGCCGGTAGCGGTGCCAACGGTAGGCGGCAGTGTAACAGGCGGTAACGCTACGATGTGTGCCGAATCAAGCACAGGCACTATGACCTTGGGCGGCCACACAGGCAGTGTGGTTCAATGGCAGTATCAGATAGACGGGGGCGGATGGAACGACATTGCGCATGCCGGAGTAACCTACAGCGAAAGCCCTAACACAGACGGCACATACGAGTACCGTGCAGAAGTGAAGAGTGGCGCATGTAATGCAGCATATTCAGCCGCCACCACGCTGGTAGTATCAGCGAAGGTAGGCGCATCATTATCATCTAATGCCAGCAGATGCTCTGGCGAGGCTTATGCCCCACCATACACACCAAGTGGCGGCACGGGCACCCACACCTATTTGTTGGAAGCCGAGATACCATACACCTCCGGCAACTGGGTACCGGTGGCAGATACTTTAGGCTATACAGTCCAAATATTCAACAACAACCCAAGTGCCGATTTACAGTATGCCTATCGCTTTACACATAGTGCAAGCGGCTCTGGTTGCGGCAGTGCTACCAGTCTTACTCGCCTATTGACGGTATTGGCACCGCCAACTTTGTTACCGGCATTAGACCAGTGCGCATCGAAATACAACGGAGGCGAGTGGGATTATGTGTATTTGACAGCAAGTTCTATACACGGAGTGGATGCAGTAAGAGATGTAACAACAGGCGATGAATCAAACAAAGTGTTTCCAACAACAGGCGAAACATTCAAAATCTACCGCATACCTATGAACACGAGCAATCAGGTATTTGAGGTAGAAGACGGAAGCAGCAGGCATTGCATAGTTACCTCAACAGGTTTTTCTACCAGCACAGCACTGCCTACCACCTTGCCAAGAACATCGGGCACCGGGGTTGATAGTTCAAAATGTTACCTACGCGAGCTGAACGATTGGGCGCACTTTAAACCAGCTGGCAACTCGGGCGAAGTAATAGCTTCGATAAACGACAATGGTTTAGACTTGGGAAGAGTAACGGTGCATTCCTACAAAGAGGCAGCATCGGTAGAAATTACTCCGGCAATAAAATACTGCCCTGTAGATAAGCAAGCCGCTATGCGCAGGCACTTCACCATCAGCTCATCAGAGTATCCGAATGGAGCAGACTTTGCAGGCAATGCCAATGCCTTGGTGCGCTTGTACTTTACCCAATCAGACTTTGATGATTTAAGTGCAGCATCGAAAGCCAACAACTATGGCATGTGCACCGGCAATGATGATATTGATACGCTGCAAAACCTGTATGTAACCAAATACACAGGAGCCAACGAAGATGGCGATTTTGGCAACAACGATTATCAAAACGGAGTGTTCAGAGTATTCTATAAAGACAACAGCACCTTGACGGTTAGCGAAAATGGATTTGATACGGTATTCAATATGCTTACACCAACAAGCAACCATTTTGTAGAAATGTCTGTAACGCAGTTCAGCGAGTTTTGGTTGCATGGCGGTAGTGGAGGCGATCCATTGCCGGTAGAGATGTTGTATATCGAAGCCAAAAACATCAGCAACGAATACATCAGCGTTCGCTGGGCCACGGCATCGGAAATCAACAACCACAAGTTTGAAGTAGAAAGAAGCGAAGACGGAATTAGCTTTAGTAAAATAGGCGAGGTGCAAGGCAATGGCACAACCACCGAGCGCAAAGACTACAGCTACAACGACAAAACCGCCCAACAAGGCATTCGCTACTACTACCGCTTGAAACAGATAGACTTTGATGAGACGTATGAATACAGCCCGATAGTAAGTGAGATGTTGAAAGGCGAAGACCTGTTCACGGTAAGTGAATTTGTACCGAACCCAGCCACAGACCAAGGCAAGTTATTCATCAAAACGGGCAAAGAGCAAGAGATAGCAATAGAGATGCACAACTACATTGGTCAGGTAGTGAAAGAAGGCGTTACCTACCTAAACAAAGGCAGCAACACCATCAATGTTGACTTCAACGATTTAGCGGCAGGCACATACACCACGCGCATCGTAGCCGGCAACAAAGTGATAGTGCGCAGAGTAGTTATTGCCAGATAAGCCCTTGACAGAACAAAACACAAAAAGCGGCAAGGCATCCAAAATTTGGATGCCTTCCTGATTTTAAACTTGTTCGCTGCCGCTAAGAAAATGTGTGTCAATTCGGGGCAAACATCATCAAAGCAATCTGAATGCTTTATTGGAACTTTAAACAAGTTCAAAGACAAGACTTTACATCTGTTATTATCTGAAAATAATATACTGCAATGGCATCATATATTCTACCTTCGCCAGTAAATATTCTGATGTTGCAATGATTCGTACTTTTTACTTTTTACTATTCGCATTTTTCATTTTATCGGCTGCTGCGCAAATCAACGATGCTGCGCGGGTTACGCTTTCTCCGGCATACAAGCCATTTTATCATGGTGTGGCAAGTGGCGATCCTTTAGCGGATAAAATAATGTTGTGGACCCGCTGCACACCCGATACAGGTATAAGCGGCTCGTTAGATGTTTATTGGCAAATTGCTACCGATACCAATTTTTCAAACATTGTGAACTATGGTTTTGCCAAAGCAATGCCCGAAAACGATTACACCGTAAAAGTAGATGCTTGTGGATTGCAACCCAACACTTGGTATTACTATGTTTTTCAACACAATGGACAAAATTCTATTACCGGACGCACCCGCACCGCACCGTTAGAAACTTCACAAAACGATAGTGCACGATTTGCAGTTGTTAGCTGTGCCGATTTTAAAAACGGATATTTTAATGCCTATCAAAATATTGCAGATAGAAATGATGTTGATGCTGTGATTCATTTGGGCGATTACATTTATGAATATGCAAACAGTGGCGGCAATAGCGGCAGAACGGTAGAGCCGGCAAATGAAATTATTACACAGAGCGATTACCGCCTGCGCCATTCTAATCAAAAGTTAGATTATCAATTGAAACGCTGCCACCAAATGTATCCGTTTATTTGCGTGTGGGACGACCACGAAACAGCCAACAACAGTTGGCGCGATGGTGCAGAAAATCACCAAGCAAACGAAGGGCCGTGGAGCGCACGCAAATGGAATGGCGTAAACGCTTATTATGAGTGGATACCAATTCGCAGACCCGATTTGGCAGATTCTTTTCGCATTTACAGAAACTTTAAATGGGGTAAACTGGCAAACCTTGTTATGTTAGATTCGCGCCTTTACGACCGCGATGAAGTAGATGGCGGCAAGCGAAACGATTCTACACATCACCTGCTGGGGCCGGTGCAACAAAACTGGATGTTGCAACAGTTGAGCGACACCACATCGCAATGGAAAATTATTGGTAATCAGGTAATGTTTGCTCCGCTAACTGTTTTTGGTGCTCCGGTAAACAACGACCAGTGGGATGGCTACGCCTTTCAGCGCAATAAAGTACAAAACCACATTTTGAACAATAATATAAATGATGTTGTGATTATTACCGGAGACATCCACACCTCGTGGGCAAATGATGTGCCGGGTGCAAACTACAATGCAAACACAGGAGCCGGGTCGGTGTGTGTGGAATTTGTGGGCAGCAGTATTACCTCGGCTAACTCGCCTTTGCCCGTAGGTATTTCGCTGATAAAATCGTTGAACCCGCACATGAAATACATCAACTTAGATGATTTTGGATACTACACTTTAGATTTAAAAAAGAACCGCACACAAGCCGATTATCGCTACTTGCCAATCAATCAAATTTCTTCTACAGTTACCAATGGCGAAAGTTGGTATGTAAACAAAAACGAAAGGTTTTTGCGCAAAGCAACTGCACAAATTGCTGCACCAAAAATTGCTGCACCGGTGCCGTCTTTGTGGCCAAACAACACAATTCCTTTTGCAAAAATAGAACGAGTGAAAACCATTACGATTCATCAAAACAATGCTGTTTCGGTTGCTGTAATTCCAAATGCTGCGGTGTGCCCGGCTATTGGATTAAGTATAATAGATGATGCAAACTATGGCAGCAACACCATTGTTGCCGGCAGCGATGTTTTGTACCAACCACAACATAATTTTACCGGAAAGGATACTATTTTGCTTGCCGTGTGCGAAAGTTTGAATCCGATTCAATGCGACACCGTTTCTATAATAATTGATGTATTGCCAAATATAAAAACCGACACCGTGGAAGTAGCAATAAATCAAGGAGCGGTTTATAATAATTGTCGCGCTTTCGATGATTTGTATGGCACAATAACTTCTTCAAGTATTGTTGCGCCATTGGCAGGTAGTGCCATTCAAAACAACGACAGTTGCTTGCTTTACACACCTGCTACCAATTTTTGTGGTTACGAAAATGTGTTGTTGATAGCCTGCGATGCTGCACCTGCTTCAAAATGCGATACGGTTTTTTATCGTTTTCGTGTGAACTTGCCCGTAGTAAAAGATGTGGTAACAGTATCGGTATTGAAAACAGACTCTATTCAGTATTGCATTGAGTACAACGATTTAAAATCTAAAGTTTCGGCATCGCAAGTTTTGGTACAAGCGCAAAATGGCACAGTAACTTTTGTAAACGATACCTGTTTTAAATACACACCCAATGGCACTGCCACGCAAGATGTGATGGTGGTAACCGGCTGCGATAACTGCACGGTGCAAAACTGCGACACCATCGAAATTTTGTTCAATATCATTCCGGCATTCGCCACCGAAACTTTTACCTTTAATGCAGCACCGGGAGCTGCCACGGCCGTGTGTTACAACTTCGATGAGGCAAGTGCGCCATATTCATCGGTGAACGTAATTCAACCTCACAACAATGCATTACTGCAAGTGGTAAGCGATACTTGTTTCAACTATTATGCCGCTGCAAATTTTACCGGTGTGGATACAATATTTGCCATTGCCTGCAACAATACTTCACCCAATAACTGCGACACAGTACGTATATTGGTTTACGTAAATGTAAATGCTTTGCCACAGGTGCCGCAAACGGCTGTGTTGGGAGTTTACCCCAATCCGTTCAGCGATGGTTTGGTAGTGCACTATTATGCGCATCAAGCCTCGCAGATTGATTGTAAAATGTATGATGCCGCAGGCAGAGTTGTGATGCAGCAGCATGCTAAGGACAAATCGGTAGGTTTACATTACATGGGTTTCAATACCGAAAAACTTCCGGCAGGAATGTATGTTGTGGAACTGAAAGATGGGCAAAAAAGCTTTAGAAGACAGGTGCTGAGAAAGTAGTTTTCGGGGCTTGCTTTTCAGTTGCTTCGTGTGGCTTAGGTTGCTTCGTTTTTTCAACATCAAATTAGCAAACAAGTACATCAACGATGAATACGGTATTTTACGAGCAACAGTATTTCAGACAGATTTGGTTGTGGGTTGTGCTGATTGGCATCAATAGTTTTTTTATCTACGGGCTTGTGATGCAACTGTATTATGGGCGGGCATTTGGCGATAACCCAACAAGCAACATGGAGCTGGTGGCACTAACTGTGGTGATAACACTGATTTCTAATTTGTTTGTTTTTATGCGGCTCGAAACTACTATTGATAGAAGCGGTATTCATTACCGTTTTTTTCCTTTTCAATGGTCGCAAAAAACAATTGCATGGAATAGGATTTCAAAAGTATATGTGCGGCAATACAATCCGATAGCCGAGTATGGCGGTTGGGGCTTGCGGCTTGGTTTGTTTGGCAAAGGCAAAGCATTTAATGTTTCGGGCAGTGTAGGCATTCAACTTGTTTACGATAATGGTAAAAAGTTTTTGATAGGCACGCAGCAACCCAAAGAGGTAGAAATGATACTTCGGGAACTTGGATATAAAGAAACCAACGAGGCGGTTTGATGAATGCAATGAGATAATGAACCTTGCAAGTTAGCTTCGTCAATAAATCACAATCGCTATGTTTGTGTGCAGATGAAAAGTCAGAATCCAAACTATAAAAGTTATGTGCAAATGCGCATAGATGCCAATAAATTCATGCCGTTTTTAGGCTTTGCAATTACCGATATTGGCGAAGGCGAAATAATGGGCGAGTTAGAGTTTAAGCCCCATCACGCACAGCAAAACGGTTTTTTGCATGGTGGCATTACCTCGGCAATTTTAGATATGGTAGAAGGTTTTGCAGCATACAGCATGGTGCGCGAAGGCGATTTGGTGTTTACGGTAGAAGCAAAAATTTCGTACCTAAACAGAGGTATGGGCAAAAAGTTTTTTGCCAAAGGCTGGGTGATGAAACCCGGTAAGCGTTTTCATTTTTGCGAAGGCGAAATTTGGTACAACGATGAAAACGGCAAACGAATAGTAGTGGCAAAAGGCAGCACCACTATGGCTGTTATTCCTAAAGAGGAGGTTTGAGTTTTTATCAGGCAAGTATTTTCCATATCAGCAACCGCAGTTTTTCGGTAAACGATTGCGGGCGATACAATTTCGCCTGATTTACACTGCCATCAAACGCTTGAAGATATGCTATGTATTGTTGCCAATGTGTGTGTAATAAAGGGTCTTTTCCTTCTACAATCATGCGAATGGTGAATGCATTAAAATGGATAAAAACAACAGGATTTTTTTCGTCAACGATTACTTCATTATTCAGCAATGTTCTTTTGCAGGTAGCAATATTCCAACCGGCAAGGTTGCAGCCTTTGTGGGTTAGCACTTTCGTTTTTGGTTCAATGATGGGTACTAAATCCAAATATTTTTGATCGTCAAACAAGCCGCGCCATTTGCTTTTTTGGCAGCGATACAAACAACAAGCAGCCCACCATTCTAAAGTTTTTTTGGCATCGCTACCAACTGCTACAAAGCCGGCATTGTACAAACCAAGCGTAAAATTTGCTTCGAGCCAATTTTGATTTTTGTGTGGCGAAAACGAATAGTGATGCGGGGTAAGCAATATTGGGTGGTGTTCTAATGCATCGAATAAAAAATCGGGATTGTTGAAAAAGGCAATATCGTTATCGGCATAAATTACCTTGTCGAAACTTTGCAACAAATGCAGTAAAAAAACAGGTTTCAAGCTCCAACGCAAACTATCGGCTTGGTGCTTGTATTTACTAATGATGCTTAGTGCTGTTGCATCGGTTAGCGAGCTTGTATTGTAGTATTGAATTTTGTTTTCGTTTTGCGGTAGTGCAAGTGCATCGGTTACTAAAACATGAAAAGTAAAATCGCTACAATGCTTTTGCAGCGATGCGTGCAGCGCTTTTGTTTTATACAAAAAGCTGTTTGTAGTAATCGTGCAGAAGTGTTTCAATGGCTGTTTATAATCAGTAAAATCCCCGACAAAAGTACTATTTTATGCACTCGCAAGCTGGCAAAAAAGCAAGAACTGTTTATACCAGCCACTTCAACATGAGGTCTATAACCTTGCGATGAAAACCTTTGTATGGCGGATAAAGTAACTGCATGGTAGAGCCACTGTGCAACTGTTTTACCACAGCGCGCTCATTGCTGAATTCTTTAAACCCGTAGTGCCCCATGCTTTTGCCAATGCCGCTGTTGTTTACGCCACCAAAAGGCAGGTTTGCTTGCGATTGATGTACTAGATTATCGTTTATCACAGTACCTCCGGCAGAAGTGTTGTTCAAAATAAATTCTTGGTTTTTGCGCTTTTCGCTAAAGATGTACAATGCTAAGGGCTTTTCGCGTGCATTGATGAAAGCAAGCGCCTCGTTAATATCGCGATATTTGATAAGCGGCAATATGGGGCCAAAAATTTCTTCTTCCAGCACTTTTGCACCAATGGGCACATTTGAAAGCACCGTAGGAGCAATGTAGTTTTCGCTTTCCAATACTTCGCCACCGGCCTCTATTTTTGCGCCTTGCTTTAGAGCATCGTCAAGCAAATTTTTTATGCGGTGGTAGTGTTTGTTGTTTACAATGCGGCACAAGTCGGGCGATTGCTGTGGGTTGGAGCCAAAGTTTTTTGCAATACGCTCTTTCATCTTAGCAACAAAATCATCGTGTTTGCTTTCGTGAATCAACACATAATCGGGGGCAATACATATTTGCCCTTCGTTTAAAAACTTACCCCAGGCAATTTTCATGGCGGCTGCTTTTACATTTGCAGTTTCGTCAATAATTACTGGCGATTTACCTCCCAATTCTAAAGTTACCGATGTAAGGTTTTCTGCGGCTGCGCGCATAATGTGCTTGCCTACTGCGGGGCTTCCGGTAAAATGAATATGGTCGAATTTAAGTTTTAATAACTCTGCCGAAACGGTGTGGTCGCCTTGCAACACTGCCAGTTCGTTTTCGGCAAATACTTGCCCCAACAATTCTTTAAGAAATGCCGATGTGTGAGGTGTAAACTCGCTTGGTTTCAATATCACAGCATTGCCGGCTGCTATGGCCGAAATAATGCCCACCAATGGCAACTGAAAAGGGTAGTTCCACGGGGTAAGGATGAGCGTATTTCCTTTGGGTTCAAAAACCACTTTAGAGGCTGTGCCTAAGAATATGAGTGGCGTATCTACTTCTTTGTCGGCCATCCAATCGTCCAAGTTTCTGAGGGCGTGGTTTAACTGGATAATTACCGGTGCAACTTCAGAGTATTGCACTTCTATAGCCGGTTTGCGAAAATCGGCATAAATCGCTTCTTCAATTTTTGTGCTGTTGGCAAAAATTGCTTCACGCAATTTTTTCAGTTTCTTTTTTCTTTCGGAAGCAGTGGTGTTGCGCAAATTCCATTTGTTTTTGAATTGCGCGTCAAACACCTTTAGCGTGTCTTCAAACTTCGTGTTTGGGCTAATAGGAATTTGTGCTGTTAAATTAGTAGTTGCTTCCATGATGATTGCATTTAAAGATAAAAAAAGCAGTTTAATCTGATATATCAAAAAAACAAGAATGAAGTAACCCTTGCCCAAGAAAAGCCATTGCTTAGATGCAGTTTTTATTGCCTTGTTTTAAAACCGATGCAGCTTGTATTTGTTGAACTACAGCTCAACAAAATCTTCTGATTTTGGAAACAAGTTGAATACATCGGTAACAATTTGCGGAGTGGGTTTTACAAGTTTGCGTAGTTGAGTATCTATCCATGCTCCGTCTAACGTAATCAGTGCGAGCACTTGGTCTTCTTCATTCAGCAGTTCGTGTTGTATTGTCCAGCGCGAAGCATCGGGTTTCATTTTTGCGAGTTTGGTAGTGATAAACACCGTATCGCCAAGTTTTATTTCTTTTTTAAACACACATTCTTCGCGAAAAATAACAGGCCCAAAATGTTGTTCCATCATTGCTTTAGAGGTTAAACCCAGATGATGCAGCAATTCGATTCTTTGTTGTGCGCCAAGGTCGTAATACACGCTGTGACGCATGTGAAAGTTTGGGTCAAGATCTGCCCAGCGCAGAGATATTTGTTTGCGAAATTTCATTACCTGTTTTTTCGGCATCAAAAATAGGTTTATGCAGTAACGCAACTCTTAACCTATGTTATAAAATGATGCTTGTAATTGTGGTATGCGTGTAGTGCTTTTTGCAGGCTGCAATACTGTATTGTTGTTTTTGTAGTCGGTATTTTTTCAAAATCAAATTTTTTATAAAACGAACGATTGTAAACCTGATTTACAATAACACTCAAAAACTCTTTCATTTAATATAAATTCGCCACCCCATGAAATGGGCAAGCAGATAAATACTCGATAAATACAACAAAAACTGCCTTGCACATTACATGCAACCATTGCCAATAGATACATACGCATGAAAGTTACCGAACATATAGCAGCCGCCAAAGACACACTGTTTTCGATAGAAGTACTGCCACCGCAAAAGGGCAAAACAATTGACGACCTGCTGCGCGTGATAGAGCCGTTGATGGAGTTTAAGCCGCCTTACATTGATGTTACATATCACCGCGAAGAAATTATTTATAAAAAACGTGCCGATGGCTTGATAGAAGAAGTGCCTCTGCGCAAACGCCCTGGCACGGTGGGTATTTGTGCGGCTATTCGCGGCAGGTTTAATGTGGATACTGTGCCGCATTTGGTGTGTGGCGGCTTTAGCCCCGAAGAAACCGAAGACGCACTTTTTACACTGCACTACTTGGGTATCAACAATGTGTTGCTGCTGCAGGGCGATACCGACCCCGCCAAAAAACCCAAAGAAAACAACCGCGAACATCGCTTTGCAAGCCAACTTGTAGAGCAGGTGGCCTTGATGAATAAAGGAAGGTTTTTGCACGAAGAAACAGATAACGAAATGAAAACAAACTTCTGTATAGGCGTGGCGGGTTACCCCGAAAAACATTTTGAAGCACCTAATATAAACAGCGATTTAAAGTGGCTGAAACATAAAGTGGACTGCGGTGCCGAATACATTGTTACACAAATGTTTTTTGATAACAATAAGTATTTTGAGTTTGTAGAAAAGTGCAAGCAGGCTGGCATCAACGTGCCAATAATTCCCGGTATTAAGCCTATTGCATCTAAAACACAACTCAACAACCTGCCCAAAATATTCCACATTGATATACCGGAAAGTTTGGTGAGTGAAGTAGAAAAATGCAACGATGACAAAGCTGTGAAGCGCGTAGGTATTGAGTGGGCAATTGCGCAATCGAAAGAACTTAAAAAAGCAGGCGTGCCTTGCCTGCACTACTACACCATGAGCCGTAGCGAAGCAACCATTGAGATTGCAAAGGCGGTGTTTTAAAGAGCTACCTCTTTATTTCTTCAACGTGAGTTACAAAATATTTGGTTTCGCCTTGCCACCAAAAATTTTTCACTACTTCTTTGTAATGAATGCTTACGTATTTGCCTTCGCACTCCATCATTTTTTCAGAAACCTTGCTGTCGTTTACTGAAAAATCCCAAAGCATGTTTGTACCCACGGTAGAAGTGGGAGGCTGCATTCCGCCTATATTCAATTGACCTTCGTAGGTTTTAAACAAAAAGCCTTTTCTAGAAAACTTTATCAGTAAACCGGCACGAGTGCCTTCGCTGTATGTATAAGAACAGACCAAGTAAAAAATTGCAAAGGCAGTTACTATGATAAGCGAAAAATACAGCAGGATTTTTTTGGCAATGCTTGACACTTTAGACTGTTCCATAAAAGAAATTTATTGAGTGAATGTAGGTATTACTTTAATATGCTGCGCTTTCCTTTTTTGTATTCATCATATACTTCGCGCACAATGCCATCGCCCAAACCAATTTTGGGCACAAAAAGTTTTGTGGCATTGGTCCATTTCATCAGGGTAAGAAAAATTTCGCCAGCCGGAATAATTACATCTGCTCTATCGGGATTTAGGTCGAGAATTTTTATTCTGTCATCTATCGAATAAGACTTTATATGCGTAACAATTTCATTCAATAAATCATAACTCATGGCTTTGCCGGGTTTCAGTTGGGCAATTTTTGAGATACGGTTGATGTTTCCGCCCGAGCCGATTACCGAAAAGTTGGGTACATTTTTTAATTCTGTTTTCAGCCACGCCCTCATTTTTTTCCAATCGTCTTTTGTTACTTGATTTTGCAAAATGCGTATGGTGCCAATGTTGAACGATGTGGCCGCAACGGGTTGGTGATTTACAAAAATGGTGATTTCGGTGCTGCCGCCACCTACATCTACAAACAGGCAGTTGTTGTTTATTTTTCCGGCTTGTGCGTGTTGGCTGTTAAATATCATGCTGGCTTCGCTGTTGCCCGAAATTATTTCAATATCAATTCCTGCTTCTTCTTTAATGCGCTTTACTATTTCGTTGCCATTTTTGGCTTCGCGCATGGCGCTGGTGGCGCACCCTTTGTAATGCAAAACTTCGTTTGCGCGCATGATGTGTTTAAAGCCAATCATGGCATCTATCAATCTATCGGCCGATTTTTTGGGTATTTTATGGTCGCTGAAAGCGGTGGCGCCCAACCGCACTGGCACACGCACCAATGCACTTTTTTTGAATAGCGTATTGGTTTCGTTTTCTACTGCATTTACAATCAGCAAACGCACCGAGTTAGAACCAATATCAATTGCAGCAACTTTCTTTATTTCCACGACTTAGTTTTGTTCAAAGAAGTTGTTATCGGTCGAAAAAGAATCAAGTAGTTTTCAACTGTTGTTGAAGGAAGAAAAATAGTTTAAAAGGGCTATTTGTTTTTCCTTAGCGCAACACCGGCAGAGTGTATTTTTGCAATTGATACAATAGAGAGTGTTACTCCAACTCCAGAGAATCCTACGCCAATCCACTGAAGGGGTTTTTTATTAGTAACAGCACCGGCTATCGCTAACGCTCCTCCGACTATACCGATGGAAATTCCTGCAATTCCGAGGGTGCCTCCTGATTTAAGTTTTCAATCTTAGATTGATGCTTTTAATTTCATCACGAAGGCTGATTGAATCCACCTTTGCTTTGTTCTGTGGTGTTAGTTGTTCGTTCCTAACAAATCCATTAGTGGTTTTTTCAATAACGTTCTTATCAATGTTTAGCACAGAACCTCCACTTGTAGGCTGGAGCATGTAATACATCATTTCCTCACGAATAATTTTTCCTGTTATTATGGTGCCGTCTTGTAAAAAGATAGTGTCTGCAACCACTATGGTTTGTGAGAATGCGCAAAAGGATGATATTACAAAGATGAATGCGAGTATATTTTTCATTGTGTTTTGTTTCAAAGTCAAACTACATAACGAATACAGCATTTTTACTTAATAACGCTTTTGGCAATACTATGTTAGCGGCAGTAAAACCCTTTCCACAAGCCATGTTAATTTTGTTGTCGTCCAAAGTTTATTCGTTATCCTATTTAGTTTCACGTCAATCCAGCAATACATTCATAAAGTCAAACACACCGTTTGGATAAGATTGACTTTCACAAGTCGCAAGTAATTCTTTTGCTTTTGTCTTTGTTGTTATCATACTAAACTTCTTTGTCGCAATGTCTTCGGGAGATTGTCCATTCAAAGAAGAAAATCTAACCTCACTTAATGTTACTTGCTGTTTAAGTTTAAATGGAAGAAACTCTTTGTCGTCATAAACGAATGCTATTTTATAAAAGTT
>Ga0209573_1004344_pt1 | contig 14105 bp, 12 predicted proteins | sample TNRBio252014_DNA_FD_185870 | JGI IMG/M metagenome (GOLD analysis project Ga0209573, IMG submission 185870) | Wastewater treatment Type I Accumulibacter community from EBPR Bioreactor in Madison, WI, USA - TNR Reactor_6/25/2014_ DNA (SPAdes)... | ecosystem: Engineered > Bioreactor > EBPR >...
CCATCGCCAACGCCGCCAAGGCGGATGCCAACAACTTTGCCAGCCAGAACCCCGCGCGCATCCTGCTCGTCGAGGACCAGCCCTTGAACCAGAAGATCGCCGTCATGCTCATGCAGCGTCTCGGCTACACCAAGATCGACATCGCCAACAACGGCGAGGAGGCCGTCGAAATGTCCGCCCAGGGCACTTACGACATCATCTTCATGGACTTGCAGATGCCCGTCATGGGCGGCATCGAGGCCACCCGTCGCATCCGTGGGAATTTCCAGCTCAAGAACCAGCCCGCCATCATCGCCATGACCGGCCACGCCCTCACCGGCGTCAAAGAAGAGTGCCGCGAGGCCGGTATGAACGCCTTCCTCACCAAGCCCGTCAGCCTCGACGACTTCCGCCGCGTCATTCCGCCAGCGCTGTCTGTCGAGGCCTCGAAAATACCGATGAGCCTTTGATCGGGAGATCGCCGCGTCCTACGGGACTTTTTTCACAATACCAATCAGACGGGAGAAAAAACGCGAATGGACTCGAATTTTCCGCGAATGATCGCGAATCCGAACCAGTCGCTCGTCATTCGTGAACATTCGCGGTCATTTGCGGCCATTCGCGTTGAAAGATGAAAGAGGTTTACTTCATCAGCTCGGCCAGCTTCGGACTGATCGCATCCGCCCAGATCTGATAACCCGCAGCGGAGAGATGGAGAAAATCAGGCATGATCTCCTTGGTCAGGCTGCCGTCGGGCTGGAGGAACTTTTCGCCGATGTCGAGGAAGTGGACGTTCTTGCCGTCGTCGAGCTTGGCGATGATGGCGTTGACCTGCTTCAATTTGTCACGGCCCGGATTGGGGCTGGCTTTTTCACCACGCGGGAACACGGCCAGCAGGAGAATCTTGGCCTGCGGCTGCTTGGCGCGGATGGTTTCGACGATGACGGTGACCCCCTTGGCGATGCCCTCGGCGGTGTCGGTGCTGGTGTTGTTCGTGCCGATCATGAGCACCGCCGCCCTGGGTTTGATGCCGTCCAGCTCACCATTCGTGATGCGCCAGAGCACATGCTGCGTGCGGTCGCCGCCGATGCCGAAGTTCGCGGGCGTGTATTGGCCGAAAGCCTTGTCCCAGATCTCCATTTGTTTTCCCCAGCCTGCGGTGATCGAGTCACCCAGGAACACGAGCTGCGCCTTGCCCTCTTGGGCGATTTTCACGAAGCGCTCATGCGCGGCCGCGAAGCCGGGGTTCACCTTGCCATCGGGGCCAAATTTCTGCGCGGCCACATCCGGTGGCTGCGGCGGCATTTTGACCGCTGGCGCGGCAGGTTTGATGGCGGGAGCCGGAGTCTGCGCCTGGGCGGCGATGGAAAGAAGCAGGAGGAGGGAGGCGGCAAGGTGGTTGAATTTCATGCGTCGCGATTGTGAGCAGCGGCGTCTGAGCACACAATCACAAAATCACAGACCGACCGAAGAAGCGCCGCAGTTGCCAAACCTGCGCCCCCGCCTTGTAGTGGCGGCATGAAACATTGCTTCAATGGATGCCTGCTGTTCCTGCTGCTGGCGCTCGGCCTCGGCGGTCTGCTTGGTCAGACGCCCGCGCCACCGGCTGCTCCCGCGCCTTTACCAGAGATCGTCGGACCGCCGGACAAGAAGGAGACGTTGCGCCGTCTGTTGAACACGCGCGATGCTCTCCGCAAATCGCTCGATGAGTTGCGCAAGCGTCTGCCCAGCGAGACCAGCGACTCCGCCAAACGCGAGGTGCAGGAGCAGATCGACGCGCTGGACAAGCAGCGGCAGCAGGTGGAGCGGGATTTTGCAGTGCTGGCCACCGGTTTGCAGGAGCAGCAGACGCGTGGCGACAAAAGCGGCCCGGCACCGCCACCTTCGTTGCAGGAGGAGATCAGCCAGCTCCTCACTCCCGTTTTCACCGACCTGCGGCAGCTCAGCCAGAAGGCGCGCCGTGTGCAGGAGTTGGAGGACGAGATCGCTCAGCTTCGGGATCGCGAAACCCAGGCCAGTCGCGCCATGGCGGAGATCGACAAGCTGCTGGTCGAGGTGAAGGCTTCCAAAGCACCGGACACCGGTCTGCGCACAGCCCTCAGCGACTCACGCAAGACTTGGCAGGCCCGTTTGGACGAGTCCAAAAACCGCATCGCGGCCCTTCAGCATCAACTCACCGAGCTGCGCGTCACAGGCATCGACTTCTGGACGGAGCTGGGCTCGAATGTGAAGCGTTTTGTCTTCATTCGCGGCACCAACATCATTCTGGCGCTGCTGGTGTTCATCGTGGTCTTCTTCGGTCTGCGCACGGCTTACTCGTATGTCCTCAAGGTCGTTCCCGTGCGCAAATACCAGAGTCTCGGCTTCACCTTGCGCGTGCTGGATGTCGGACATGAGGGCGTCAGTCTGCTGCTGGGCATTTCCGCCGCGCTGCTGGTGCTCTATGCGCGGGGCGACTGGCTGCTCGGCGGTTTAGCGCTGCTCGCTCTCGGCGGCCTGCTGATGACGGCGAAGACCGGCATCGCCCGGCATCTGACGCAGTTGCAGTTCCTACTCAATCTGGGGCCGGTGCGCGAAGGGGAGCGCGTCATCATCCAGGGCGTGCCCTGGCGTGTGGGCGCGATCTACATGTTCACCCAGCTCACCAATCCGGCCATGGGCGGCATCGGGCTGCGCCTGCCGTTGGAAATGCTGGCGGGCCTGACCTCCCGCCCCAGCAAGCTCGATGAGGCATGGTTTCCCTGTGAAAACCGCGGCTGGGTTTTGCTCAATGCCACCGCGCTCAACGGCAGCATCCTGGCCCAGGTGACGGAGATCACGCCAGATCATGTGGAGATCACTTATGACGGCGGCTTGAAGCGCTGGATACCGACCGCCACCTTCATGACCATGGATGTGGCCTCGCTCAGCGCGGGCTTCACCCGCAGCGTCACCGTCAATCTGCCCGCCGATCCTGAAGCCGCCGCCTCGCAGGCCATCGTGGAGCGCTTGAAATCCGACCTCCGTGCCGCGCTGCTGCAACTCATGCGCCCGGAGGAACTGACTGATCTGGAGGTCGAGTTGCTCGAATCACCCTGTTCATCCCTCAACTGCCTCATCACCGCGTCCTTCACCGGTTCGCAGGCACCGCATTACCATCGTCTCTCGCGTGTGCTGCGGCGGGCGGGGATGGCTGGCTGATCAAAGCCCAGCCTTCAGCTTCTCTGCGATGAAGCCGAACAAGTCCGGCCATTTCATGTGCGCGTAGTCGTTGTTGTAATTGATCTCATGCTCGATGCCCACGGCCTTGAGCTTCGCCGCGATGCCCGCGCCGTAGTTCCCGCTGTGCGGCGGGTCTTTGTAAGGCTGGCCGAGCGCAGGCGGATTGTCGTAGAAGAGCAACACCGGCGGATCATCCGCGCTAGCGAGCGCATACGGCGAGAACCGCTCAATCCACGGCAGCAACGCCTCCCGTTTCGCGATGAAGTCCGCCATGCTCGGCAGCCCGAAGGCGTGGTTGCCGTATTCGTTGTTCGGAATCCACGCCTGCACCTGCTGCGGGTCCAGCGTGGTCTGTGGCACGAAGGCCATCACGCAGCGCAGCCGCGTTGATTCGCGCGAAACCGGGTCCGCGCTCTTCGGATCGGCCATGTCCGGTGAAAACGCCAGCCACAGCGCCGTGAAGCCGCCCGCCGAGCCACCACAGCCGCCGATGCGCTCCTTGTCGATGCCCCACGCCTCCGCCTTGCTCCGCACGAACTGCAAGGCCCGCGCCGCATCGTCCAGACAAGCCTTCACCGGCGGATCAATCTTTGCCGCCTGCGCATCCGCGATGAGCCGGTAGTTGATCGAGGCCACCGAGATGCCGTTTTCGAGGCACTTCGCCAAAAAATCCGGGTTCGCCTTGTCCCCGTTCATCCATCCGCCGCCATGCACAAAGAACAGCAGCGGCGTTTGGGGCTGCGCCGACTTCGCCTGCCAAAAATCCAGCATCTGCCGCTCATGCGTGCCGTAGGGCACGTTCGCGCGCGTGGGGGATTGGGCGTGGGCGGAGACGGTGACTGTGAGAGCCAGGAAGCAGAGTCGCGAGAGCATGGAGATGCGCCCTGCCTTGGCACACGCTTCAAATGCCAGCAATCGAATGATTGGCATTCGCCAGTCGGTCATGCTTAGACCTCTTTCATCTTTCAACGCGAATGGTCGCAAATGACCGCGAATGACCGCGAATGACCGCGAATGTTCACGAATGATGCGCACCCGGTTCTGATTCGCGGTCATTCGCGGAACATTCGAGTCCATTCGCGTTTTCTCTCCTGTCTGGTTGGTATTGTGAGAGAGGGCTACTCAGGCATTGCCTCGTCTAGGTATGCCCGCCAACCCAGCCCGGTGTGTGCATGAACCGACCCTGGAGTGCCAGCAAACCCGGCTGGGTTTGCCCATCAACTCAGCCCGGTGCGTGCATGAACCGACCCTGGAGTGCCAGCAAACCTGGCTGGGTGTGCCCATCAACCCAGCTCGGTGTGTGCATGAACCGACCCCGGTGTGCCAGCGAACCCGGCTGGGTTTGCCCATCAACCCAGCCCGGTTTGTGCATCAACCTACCCCGGTGTGCCCACAACCCCAGCCAGGTATGCCAGCAAACCCACCCCGGATTTTCCAAATCCGACCTCGGAATTCCTAAATCCGAGATCGGAATCGCCATTTCCAGGCTGTCTTGGCTTCAAAAAGCCCCTTTTGACCTCCTCCTGATCTTTCCACCGTCCCTCTCTCATCAGCCATCACTCCAGTCCGTCGATAGCCGTCCAAGTCTTTCTCAGCTCAGGGTAGGTGCCGCGCTTTGTTCGGCTTCTTTAGGCCCGTGGTCTGCTGTTCTGGTCTCACGTCTCGTTCAGTGCTTTGGTCGGGGAATGGAGTGTTGTCGAAGGTAGTCATTCAATAAATCAGGCTTTCCGACAATCAATACCCACTCCCTTCTGCCATCCGGAGAGTAGACAACGGCCTGCCCACACTGAAAGCAAAGAAGAAAGTCATACACACCATCCGAACCTCGCGCGCGAAAGGCATGACGAGGATCAAAACACGCAGCTCTGTCCCACGCTCCGTGAGTAGACGTGGCAATAAAGTCCGCAAAACTCTCTCTAATGTCCGTATCGTCTACACGCTTCTGTCCGACGATCTCGTGCCCATGAAATCCCTTCATCGGGTCATCATCGGGCCAAGGCTCAATGGAGTAGAACACCGCCTCGGAGTCCGAGCGAAGCGCCGCCAAGGAAGCTGACGAGAAACGATTCAATGGCGTGTAGTGACACCAGCCAAGCACTATCAGGCAGAACGCACCACCCGCCCAAAGGCATCCGAATCTCCGTCTCCGTGGCGGATGGCTATCGTTGGAGTGGTCTTCACTCATGCTTCGTCATACGAGCGACTTTGTATCTTAGGCGAACGCCCCGGATCAGGCGACGGCGAGCGGGAGGCGTTGATGACACGGCAGATGCCATACGAGCCGTTGCCTGCATCCGTTTTGTTCGGCCTTGGTGGCATCTTCAGTTTTCATCTCGTTCTAGTGGTGCAGTTGGAGTGCGCGGATCCTTCCAACTAAGGGTGCAAAATCAATCGAATACCAGAGCTTGGCTTCTTGATCATCTTCATCCTTGTAGCTGACTTCATAGTCCAAAACAAGCAGCCAGAATGCAGCGGAAATTGATCCGTAGTTTCGCCACACGCTCATTCTTCGTATGTCCAATGGAGCTATACTTCTCGCAGCTAGATCGGCGCGTATCGCCTGCCTAGCCTGTGTGATCATCCAAAGAAAGCGAACCACACGGAACGTGAGCACAAGAGCGATAATCAGCGCTGCTATATTGATAATCATGGCGATGCGCTCCGCTTCTTGGCCGAACAGTGAAGATGGTTAACACAATGTGTGTTTTGTCAGCAGCTTTATCGCCAACGGTTTTGTCGGAAAAGTACGGGCTGGCGCGCTCATGGGTGTCGTTTTACCCTCCTATGCCGTTGCTGGGCAACAAAAATGTCGGTTTGCGACGGCATGGGAGGGTAAATCCCATGTGTGAATATTCCAAAGTCGGAGCCGTGCCAGGTGCTTCGCTCTCGTCCCAAACGCCTTCGCCCCGGCATGACGCGCTCCGCTTTCAACTCCGCTCCGCCTTGTGCTTCGCGAAGATCGCCAGGCAGCGATCTCGTTCGATGTGGTGATCGACCATGGGGAGCGGGTAGCTTTGGGCGAGCGGGAGGCCGGGCTTGGGCGGCTCGTGGAGGAGCGGGGCGGGCACGTCCTTCAATTCGGGTACCCATTGTTTGATGTATTCGCCCTGCGGATCGAAGCGGGCGCTTTGCAGCCAGGGGTTCTGGATGCGGAAGTAAGGGGCGGCGTCGGCGCCGGTGCCGGCGGACCATTGCCAGCCGCCGTTGTTGCTGGCGTTTTCGCCATCGACGAGCTGCTGCATGAAGAAGGCCTCGCCGAGACGCCAGTCGCAGTGCAGATCTTTGGTGAGGAACATGGCGGTGATCATGCGCAGGCGGTTGTGCATGAGGCCGGTCTGCAAAAGCTGCCGCATGCCGGCATCGACGATGGGAAAGCCGGTGGTGCCGGTGGCCCAGCGTTGGAAGTCGGCGTCGGTGCCCGGCCAGGGCAGGCCGCGCCAGTCAGGAGCGAACTCATGCTCGAAGACCTCGGGGTAGTACCACAAAATGGCGAAGTAGAACTCCCGCCAGGCGAGTTCCTTGATGTAAGTGCTCGCCGCTTCGACGGCGGCGCATCGCGCATACAGCTCACGAATGCCGATCAGCCCGTAGCGCAGGTCCTGGCTGAGCAGGGAAGTTGTCTGACCCGCCGGGATGTTGCGATTGGCGGTGTAACCTTTCAAAAGGCCGCTGTCGATGAAGTGCTTCATGCGATCACGCGCCGCACGCTCGCCGGAGGGCACGATTTGGGCCTTGGGCGCGGGCAGATGCCAATGCGCGAGTGTCGGCAGCGGCAGACTCATAATTTTTTCATCCGCTTTTGGCCCCAAGGTGGTCACGCGGGGCAGGGGGGCGGCTTTGTCGAGGCCGAGCCAGTTCTTCGAATACGGCGTGTAAACGCGATAGGGCTGCGCATTGAGCGTGAGCACGCTTTCCGGGGCGTGCATGACGCTGTCACCGCATCCGTGGCACTCGATGCCGAGCCGTGAGCATAAAGCGGCGATCTTCTTTTCCATCTCGCGGCCAAAGGGATCGTAGTCGCGGTTGAAATAGATCGCGTTGGCCTGGGTCTCTCGCACGAGGCGCTCCAGCTCGGCATCCGCCTTGCCGCAGCGGATGATCAGGCGGCTGCCGAGGGTTTCGAGGTTCTTGGCGAGGGATTCGAGATTTCCGCAGAGGAACTGCTGACGGTTCGGCCCGGTCCAGCCGTGGCTGTTTTTCCAATCGCTCAGCACATACACCGGAATGACCTGCCCGGCGGCTTTCGCGGCGTGGTGGAGCGCGGTGTTGTCAGTGAGGCGGAGATCGCGGCGGAACCAGTGGAGGACGGTGCGGGGCATGAAAAAAGCGGGGGAGAACGGCAAGATACGGTCAGTATCCGACAAAAGGAGCCCCTAAAGTTGGCAGCATCAGCCATGAGGTTCCTGATGAATCTTTCATTGCAGCGTCGTTACTAGAAGTGCCATATCTCTCCAACCCTCTTCCCGATTTCCAATCATGTCTTCGCCTGCGTATGCTTCCGATGAACCCAAGTCCTTCACTGCTGCCTGGATCGCCACGGTGGCGCTGATCGTGGCGTTTGTGCTGGGCTTGGTGTTCTTCCCGCCGCTTTACGAGGCTCCGACTGCGGAGGCGTCGAGTTCGGTGCTGTTCATCGGGCGGTTTCATCCCATCCTGCTGCATCTGCCAGTTGGGGCGCTGGGCTTGCTGTGTCTGATTGAGCTGCTCTGCGTCACCCGTCGTGGAGAGGCGCAATACGGCGCTGCCGCGCTGCTGACGCTGTTTGTCGGCTCCGCAGGGGCGGTGCTGGCCGTGCTGGCGGGCATCATGCTCTCGCGCGAGGGCGGCTATGTCGGTGGGAACTTCACCCTGCACCAGTCCATGGGCATTCTGGGCACGGCGGGCGTGCTGGTGGCGTTGGTGGTGCGCATCCTCGCCATGGGCCGCCACAGCAACGAACTGCTGCAAGCCTACCGCGCCCTGTATTTTCTGAGCTTCGGAGTCATGGGCCTCGGCGCGCATTTCGGCGGCAACATGAGCCACGGCAGCAAATTCCTCACCGAACACGCCCCGGAGCCGATCAAGAGCCAGATGACCAGCGTGGAAAAGTGGATGCTTGCCTTTGTGGAGAAGCCGAAGCCTGAGAAAGTCGAGGATCCGGCTCCGGTGCCGCCCAAGGTCGTCGAAACCACTTCCACTCCGACTCCTCCCGCGCCCACATCGCCGCCCACGACCGCCCCGGCTGCCAGCGGTGACAAGCTCGTCTTCGAGCACGTCATCCTCCCGATCTTTGAGGCGAAGTGCAACAAGTGCCACGGCGAGGAGAAGCAAAAAGGCGAGCTTCGGCTCGACACCTTCGAGTGGACCATGAAAGGCGGCGAAAACAGCGGCGACAAAAACATCGTCCCTGGCAAGCCTGCGGACAGCGCCACCTACCAGTCGATCATCTCGGCTGAGGACGCGGATGAGCACATGCCGCCGGAGGGCAAGGAGCAGCTCACGAAGGAGGAAGTCGCCCTCATCAAGTGGTGGATCGAGCAGGGAGCCAGCAACACCCAGAAGGCCGCCGCCGCGACGATTCCTGCCGAACTCAAGGCCGCCGTGGACACGATCGTGAAAGGTTAGTCCAATTTGCTCCTTTAGTTGCCTTGTTCAAAACACCGTCCACTGACCCGTCTTCATGAAACACACCTCCCTCATCCTCGCCCTGGCACTCGCCTTCACCGCGCATGCCGCCGATGACAAAAAAGCCGTCGATCCCGCCGTCGAGGCAGCGATGAAGCAAGTGAACGCCACCGGCGCGTCGCTCATGCCGGTCGCCGCGGACGCCAAGGCGTATCGCTTCACCGCGCTGAATGTCGCGAAGGAGTTCAGTGATGCCGGACTCGATGCCATCGCGCCCGTGGCCGACAAGATCGCCTCCCTCGACATCGCCCGCAGCAAAGTGACCGACGCGGGCCTCGCGAAAGTCGCCGCGATGAAGAACCTCAAGGAACTGCATCTTGAGGGCACCACCATTGGCGATGCAGGCCTCGACCATCTCAAAGGCCTCGCCGAGCTTGAATACCTCAATCTCTACGGCACCAAGGTCACTGACGCTGGCGTCGCGAAACTCGCCGCTCTCGGCAAGCTGAAGGCGCTTTATCTCTGGCAAAGCGGTGTCACCAAGGCCGGTGTGGCCGCGTTGAAGGCCAAGCTGCCCAAGACGCACATCAACAACGGCTGGTCTGCCGAGGACGATGCCAAACCCGTCGCCGTGGTCGCTGCCGCGCCTGCGGCAGCCGCACCCGCTGCGGCCAAGCCTGCCACTCCGGCCCCAGCCGCCGCCAAACCCGCTGCTCCGACGGCCGCGCCCGCTGCCGGTGGCAAACTTGATGCTGCCGTCGCCGCAAAGGCCGTCGTGTATCGCGATGTCATCGCCCCGATCATGCAGGCGAAATGCGTGAGCTGCCACGGCGAGGAAAAGAAGAAGGGCAAGCTGCAGATGCACAACTTTGCCGCCCTCATGAAAGGCGGCGGCGATGGCGCGACGACCGTCATTGCCAAGAACAGCAAGGACAGCCTCATGATCGTCCGTGCGAATCTCCCCACTGACGACGACGAGCACATGCCGCCGAGCGACGAGCCGCAGCTCACGAAAGAAGAAGTCGCCCTTTTGAAGTGGTGGATCGAAACCGGAGCCTCCGAGTCCGCCACCGTGGCCGCCTCGAAGCCCACCGCTGATGTCGAAGGCGCTCTCGCGGTGCTGCTTGCCAAAGGCCTGCCGAAAGTCGCCGCTCCTGCCAAGGTCGCCAAACCCAAGCCTGCGGCCCTCACCGATGCGGAGAAAAAGCAGGTCGCCGAGATCACCGCGAAGATGCAGGCGCTCAACGCCTCGCTCATGCCGCTGGCGCAAGACACCGAGCAGCTCCGCCTTGGCGTCATCAACGCCGCTGACAAGTTCGGCGACAAAGAACTCGCGATTTTGGCCCCCATCGCCCAGCACATCGTGTGGGTTGATCTTGCCCGCAGCCAGATCACCGACGCCGGTGCCGACACGCTGGTGAAAATGGTCAATCTGGAGCGCATCCACCTCGAAAACACCAAGGTCAGTGATGCTGGCCTCGCCAAGCTCGGTGCGCTGCAAAAACTCGAGTACCTCAATCTCTACGGCACCAAGACCACGGATGGCGGCATTGCCAAACTCTCCGCTGCCAAAGGCCTCAAGAAACTCTTCGTCTGGCAGACCGGTGTCACACAAAACGGTGCCAAAGCCCTCGAAGGCCAGGTTCCCGGCCTCAAAGTGAACGTCGGCCTCACCGAAGCCGAAATCGCCAAGCTGACCGCTCCTCCTCCCGCGCCACCGGCTCCTCCGCCAGCTCCCGCGAAGAAGGAAGAGCCGAAAAAGGCCGATCCCAAAGCGGCAGCAGCGCCCGCGAAGCCTGCCGCCCCAGGCAGTGACGTCATCAAGACGATCATGAAGACCTATCACAAGCCCGAGGACGCTCTTTGCAAAAAAGTCAGCGGAGGCACTGCCACCGACGCCGAACTCACCACGCTGCTCAAAGTGTACCAGGACATGTGCGCCGCCACACCACCGAAGGGTGACAAGACCGCCTGGGTTGCCAAATGCCAGGCTCTCATCGGCGCGGTGAAGAAGGTTCAGGCCAAGGATGCCACGGGCATCGCTGCCTACAAAGCCGCCGTGAACTGCAAAGCCTGCCACACGGATCACAAGGGCTCTTGATCCGAGACAGCCGAATAATGAATGCAGAATGACGAACGAGTCGTCGCAGACGACCATCGTCGTGCTTCGTATCTTTGCGGCTCGTCATTCGACATTCTGCATTCGTCATTACCCTCGGATGCTGCTAATCATCCCGTTCTCTCACCCGTTTCCTTCATGATGAAATCCCCCCTTCCATGCTGCGCGGCCATCGCCTGCGGCCTTCTCACCGTCTCATGCGAGCGCCTCGGTGAGCGTGTTGTCATCAACGAGACGCGGGAGGTTTCCAGTCACGCTTCGAAACCCAACGTCGATATTCCCAGTGCCACGCGCTTCTTTGACGATGCCAAGAAAGAAGAGCAGCAGCGCCCGAATTTCCGCGAACTGCTCACTTGGACGGTTCCTGAAGGTTGGAGCGAGTCCGCCAAGCCAGACCCGATGGGCATGCGTCTGCTCGATCTGCGCTTTGGTCCCAATCAAGAAGGCGAGTGTTACATTTCACTGATGCCCGGCCCGGCCGGTGGTCTGGAGGCCAATGTGAACCGCTGGCGCACGCAGATGGGGCAGCCCGCCTACACCGCCGACGAAATCAACAAGCTGCCGAAAAAGCCCTTCTTCAATCGTGACGCCACTTTTGTGGCCTTCGACGGCGACTTCAAAGGCTTCGGTGCCGAGGCCGCCCAAACCGGCTACCGCATGCTGGGCCTCATCCACAGCGCCGAGCAGGCCACCATCTTCGTCAAACTCACCGGCCCGAAGGCGCTCGTGGAGCAGAATGCAGTAGCGTTTGATGCTTTCTGCCAGTCGATCAAACCCAATGTGCCCAAGTCGGAATAAACTCATTCTTGTTTCATGCGTCCTAGCACTCGAATTCAGATTGGTGGAACATGCATGCTGATCGGCATGGCTTACCCCTACATCCCAGGCATTCAGGGAAATGCCTCATGGCAGATTCCAATGGGGCTTCTTTTCCTGGTGGGAATTGTTTCGTTTTATCTCGGATGCCTTCGTGCGGCTCGTCTGGCTGAAAAGGCATATTTTGCGTCAAAGAATAGTGACGCAAAGGAGTCACAGAGTCCCAAGCAAGACTGAATACATAAATATTTTATTTCGTGTCCTCTCCTCCCCAATCTCTCCTCGCGAAAACCTTCGCCTTTCTCACCAGCTTCGGACTCGCCACGTTCACGCTGACCGGACTGCTGATCATTACCTTCCTCGGCACGCTGGAGCAGGCGGAATACGGCCTCGTGGCCAGCCAGGCGCGTTACTTTGAGTCGTTCTTCATTGATCGCATCGACATCGGCGCCTGCTGGCGTGCGCTGGCCTTCAACGGTTACTGGGACATCGGCAACATCACGCTGCCTCTGCATATCGTTCCAGGCGGCTACACGCTGATGGCGATCCTGTTCGTGAACTTGCTATTGGGCGGCATCGTGCGCATTCGCAAGTCACCCAAGACCATCGGCGTGATCATCTCGCACTTCGCCATTCTGTTCATGATTGCCGCCGGCGCGGTGAGCTACCACTTTGCCAAGGAAGGCAGCCTGGAACTCGCGGAAGGAAAGACGAGCGATGAGTTTCGCAGCTTCCACGAGCGCGTGATCGAGATCGAGAAGGTGCAGACTGACGACAAAGCCAAGCGCAGCGTGCTCGTGATCGGCGATGACAAGTATCGTGACCTCGCCGCAGGCAAAGGCCGCACCTTCACGCATGAAAGCCTGCCATTTGATCTCATGATCACGAACTGGAGGCAGCATGCGCAGCCGAAACGTGACGCCGGTGGTCGCACCGACGTTGTGGACGGCTACTACATTCAGGAAGTCACCACACTCGACGATGCCGGAGCCGCCTTGCCAGATGAGCAGCTCGCCAGCGCGTGTGTCGCCATCGTGAAGGATAAAAAATCCGGTGAGGAGCAGAAGGGCATCCTATGGGAATTCGCCGCCGCGCCTTGGACAGTCACCGTGGGTGCTGACAAATACCTCATCTCGCTCGACCACCGCTCCTACAAGCTGCCGTTTGCCATTCGTCTCGACGAGACGGAGCAGGAAAAACATCCGGGAACTGAACGGGCGCGTCGCTTTACCAGCAAGGTCACGAAGATCACGGGCGATCACGAAGAAAAGCGTGTCATCACCATGAACGAACCCGTGCGCAGCGAGGGCTACGCCGTGTTCCAACAGACGTTCGATGATGGCACGCGCAGCGGCAGCGGTGTGAAGCGCTCCGGCTTCCAGATCGTCGAAAACCCCTCCGATCACTGGCCGCTCATCTCCTGCATCATCGTCGCCGAAGGGCTGCTGCTGCACTTTCTGATGATGCTGGCCCGTTTCATCAAGGTGGAGCCGTGGAAGTTTTCCCTCGGCCTGATCTTCGCCTTCAACGCCGCCTTCGCCCTCGCGATGTGGAAGCTGCTCTAAACGTTCAAACTTGCTGAATGCCATGAAAACCCTCCGCCTTGCCCTTTTCTCGCTGTTCGCGACCACCGGCCTCATTTCCGCCGCCGAACTGCCTCCGCTTGATCTTTTTCGCGACAAAGAAGTCGTCGAAACCTTCGCATCACTCCCCGTGCAGGAGTCCGGGCGCATCAAACCGCTCGAAAACGTCGCCAGCTACCGCCTGCTGCGTTTTCGAGCCCGTCGCAGCATCTGGCTGACCGACAACGGTGAGATGGACGGCGGCAAACCGCTCGTCGATCCCGCCACGCAGAAGCCGATCACGAAAGAAGGAGGCAAGCCTGTGAGGCTGAGCGCCACGGAATGGCTGCTCATGAGCTGGTTCCGCCCGGACATCGCCAAAACGGTGCCGCTGTTTAAGGTGGACAACTCCTCCGCGATCGAAGAACTCGGGCTGAAAGCCAAGGCGAAGCGAGATCAATACAGCTTCACGGAGATCGAGCCTGCCAGGCAGACGCTCATGGAAAAAATGGGCGAGTATCGTGAAATCCCGGCCAAGAAGCAGACGCCGGAGCAGCGCATGATCGTCCAGCTCGCCGCCAATTTTCTCGACTACGAGATGATCACCGGCCACTTCGATTTCATCCGCTCGCCCGTCGGTGCCAAGCCCGAAGGGCTGCCTGCTGGTATCGAGCAGCCGATTCGTTTGTCCAAAAGCCTCAATATGCTCGCCAACGCCGTGCGCACCAGTGGCGGGCCGCCCATGCAGATCCCTTGGTTTCGCGAATTCGGCAAAGGAGCGCTCGGCGCGATGATGAGCGGCAATGCCGAGCAGCAGCTCCGCA
>Ga0209573_1004345_pt1 | contig 14103 bp, 14 predicted proteins | sample TNRBio252014_DNA_FD_185870 | JGI IMG/M metagenome (GOLD analysis project Ga0209573, IMG submission 185870) | Wastewater treatment Type I Accumulibacter community from EBPR Bioreactor in Madison, WI, USA - TNR Reactor_6/25/2014_ DNA (SPAdes)... | ecosystem: Engineered > Bioreactor > EBPR >...
AGCGGCTTTTTCATTCTTTTCGAGGGTCCGCTCGGTGTATTCGACGGCACGCTCAAGGAGGTCTCGTACAAGGATCTCCAGGAGAACGGCGTCGTCACGCAGCACACCACCGGCGGCTGGATCGGCATCACCGACAAGTACTGGCTGTCGGCGTTGATCCCCGATCAGCAGCAGCCGGTGACCGCGCGCTTCGTCTTTCAGCGGGCATCCGGGGACAATCAGTATCAGGTGGATTTCGTCGGCCCGCAGCAGCGGCTCGAACCGGGCGGCACGATCACCGACGCAAGCAAGCTGTTCGCCGGCGCCAAGGTGGTGACGCTGATCGACAGGTACGAAGAAACCTATCAGATCAAGCGCTTCCACATGGCGATCGATTGGGGCTGGTTCCGCTTCCTGACACGACCCGTCTTTTACATCCTCAACTGGATCCACGGGCTGGTCGGTAACTTCGGCATCGCCATTCTTCTTTTGACCGTCGGTCTGAAACTGATCTTCTTCCCGCTCGCCAACAAGTCGTACAAGGCGATGAGCCTGATGCGCAAGCTGCAGCCGGAAATGACGACGCTGCGCGAGCGGTTCGCCGACGACAAGATGCGCCTCAACCAGGAGATGATGGCGCTGTACAAGCGTGAGAAGGTCAACCCGGCCTCCGGCTGTTTGCCGATCATCGTCCAGATCCCCGTGTTTTTCGCGCTGTACAAGGTACTGTTCGTCACCATCGAGATGCGGCATGCGCCCTTCTACGGCTGGATCCGCGACCTTTCCGCGCCGGACCCGACCTCCGTCGCCAACCTGTTCGGCCTGATTCCCTGGGATCCGCCGCAGTTCGCGATGATCGGCGCGTGGCCGCTGATCATGGGCGTGACGATGTTTCTGCAGCAGAAGCTGAACCCGCAGCCGCCGGACCCGATTCAGGCGAAGCTGTTCATGATCCTGCCGGTGGTGTTCACCTTCATGCTGGCACACTTCCCGGCCGGACTCGTCATCTACTGGACGTGGAACAACGTGCTGTCCATTCTGCAGCAATGGGTGATCATGCGGCGGATGGGCGTGAAGATTTGAGCGCCCGCCCGTCTGCGTCTCCCCGCGGCCGATGACCGCAGGCGAGCCGGCTTCGACCGACAGCGGGGAGGTCGATACCGCGCGGGTTCAGTGGCTGGAGCGCGGCCGGTGGCTGTTCGCGCAGGATGCAAAGTTCGCCGCCGGGGCGGCGGCCCTCGAACAGATACCGGACGGGACGCTCCCGGAGGTGTGCTTCGCCGGGCGCTCCAACGTCGGCAAGTCCAGCCTGGTGAACGCGCTCACCGGGCGCCGGACGCTGGCCAAGGTGTCGCACACGCCGGGGCGCACCCGGCAGATCAACTTCTTCGATCTCGGCCACCGCCTCGCTCTGGCGGACCTGCCGGGCTACGGCTATGCCCAGGCCTCGAAGCAGCAGGTGGCGAACTGGACGCGCATGGTCGAACTCTATCTCGTCGGCCGGGTGCCGCTGCGCCGGTCGCTGCTGCTGATCGACGCGCGGCACGGCTTGAAGGACGTCGATCGGCGGGTGATGGCCATGCTGGACAAGGCTGCCGTCGTCTATCAGGTGGTTCTCACGAAAATCGATCAGCTTCGCCCGGTGGAGCTGGACGACCGCGTGGGCTCGACCGTCCTCGAACTGTCCCGTCACGCCGCCGCCCACCCGGAAGTGATGCCGACCAGCGCCGAGAAGGGCCTCGGCATCCCGGAGTTGCGCGCGCAGCTCGCGGCACTCGCCAGCTGGCGCGAATAGCGCCCGGCCGCCCCGCCCGCCGGTAGAACGTCCACGCCCGGGCCGAAGCTGCGGCACGTCGGCGTCACTGAATCTTTCATAACCTCCCCAGATCGATGTTGACACCCTGCGTCTATCGACATAATCTCTATTCACACGATAGACATTACGGTGTTGGGAGACGGAGGCAATGGGAACAGGGGGTTCGAAATGGCTTCGGCGAGGGTTGCGCGGCGGACCTGTTGCAGGTCGGCGCAGCCACCGGAGCCGCCCCCTCCTTGCCGCTGGTCTCTATTACTCAAATGAGGTAGACTCAATCAGTCACCTCGATGGGAGGACAGAATGACCGCCATTCGCCGTCGTATCGTCGACCAAGCTCTGGAATGGTTGCCGCGCACCGCAGAGCGAGCCGCCCCGCGGGTCGTGCTGGAAATTCTTCCTGGGGTGTTTCGCTTGCCGGTTCCGGCAAAGCCGCGGCCGACGGACTCCGAGGAGGGGGGCGTGGGCCAGGGCGCCGCACCGGCACCGCAGAACCCCGAGGCCGAGACCCTGGGCGACGTGCTGGTGCAGATCGGTGAGCCCGGCGTCCTCCGTGAGGACGTCGTCGGAACCTCGGCCGACGCGTACGATCCGTCCGAGGATCAGCCGGCACCGTACGCCTGGGCAGGAAAGCTGATCTGCGCGGTCACCGCGGCGATGACCGCCACCGGATTGGTGATGCTCGTGATCTGACGCCGCCGCCCGGCATCACGCGGACCGACGGCGCGGAAAGTTTGACGCAGCCGGAAACCCGATGGCGGGATGGTGAGTTATCAATGGCGACTCTCTCCACAACTCCGGCGAACGCGCACTCCGCTCGTTCGCCGGCCTTTTTCCCTGGTGCCGATGCCGGATCGCCGGCGTGTGGCCGCAGCGGAGAGACATCATGACCGACCAGTCCTTCAGCATCGCCATCATCGGCGCCGGCTTCAGTGGCGCGCTGCTCGCAGTCCAGCTTCTGCGGCGGTGCCGGCCGGGTGATCGCGTCTACCTGATCGAGCGGCGCGCCGGATTCGGTCGGGGCCTCGCCTACTCGACCAACAACCTCAATCATCTGCTGAACGTTCGCGCCGGCAATATGAGCGCGTTCCAGGATCAGCCGGGGCATTTCGTCGACTGGCTCCGCCAGCACGGGCCGGATGCCGCCGACCGGCAGGCGGATGCGGATTCGTTCGTTTCGCGCCGGGTCTACGGCAGCTACGTCCGCAGCCTGCTGTGCGAGGAGCTTTGGGACGGCGGCAAGGGGCGAAATCTGTATCTCGTTCCCGACCAGGCGGTGGCACTGAACGAGGATGCCCGCGGCATCTCGCTCACCGTGGCCGGCGGAACCTGCTATCGCCTGGACATGGTGGTCCTCGCCGCCGGCAACCTTCCGCCGGACGAGACGCGCGGCGCCTACATCGGCGATCCCTGGCATCCGGCAGCCACCGCGGAACTGCCGCGGGAGGCGTCTGTGCTGCTGATCGGCAGCGGCCTGACGATGGTGGATACGGTGCAGTCGCTGCTCGATGCGGGCCACCGCGGGATGATCCACGTTTTCTCGCGCCGAGGCCTGGTGCCGCACGCGCACGCGCCGGCCCGGGCGTTGGAACTCTCGGCCGCCGACCTGCCGCGAACCACGTCGATCGTGCGCCTCATGCGCTGGCTGCGGACCCACGCCCGCGCTGCAGAGACCACGGGTCGGGACTGGCGCTGCGTCGTCGACGGCCTGCGCCCGCATATCCAGGACCTGTGGCGGCGCCTGCCGCTGGAGGAGCGTCGGCGGTTCCTGCGGCACCTGCGTCCATGGTGGGAAGTACACCGTCATCGCACGGCACCCGCGGTGGCGGCGCGGCTGCAGGCGGCCATCGACCGCGGCCAAGTCCGCATCGGTGCCGGCCGCGTGGTGTCGATGACTCCCGACGAGGTGTCGGTGACGGTCCAGGTGCGCCGCCGCCGGTCCTGCGCCGTAGAAACGTTCGAGGTGGCGCGCGTCATCAACTGCTCCGGGCCGGAAACCAACTTCGCCGCCTGCCGGGAGCCGCTCATCCGCGATCTGATGGCGCGCCGTTTCGTCCGCCCCGATCCGCTCGGGCTCGGCCTCGAGGTGAGCGAACAGGGCGCACTGCTGAACGCGGTCGGCCAGCCTTCGCGCCGGCTGTTCGCAGTCGGGCCGGTGACACGCGGGACATTCTGGGAAATCGTCGCTGTCCCGGACATCCGCCTGCAGTGCGCGCGCCTCGCCGGCCATCTGGTCTCGACGCTCGAGGGGATGCCGCGCGCGTTCGAACCCGGTCGCCAAGCCGCACCGGAGGTGGCCGCCGCCTCAGCCGGGCGGCCGGTGCCGCAGCGCGTCCCGCAGCGCCTGCCGATCCTGGCCCGGCCGCAAACCCGCGGTGCATGACGCTGGCCTCGGCCGGGCTGCGGGCCTAGCCGATCGGCGTCGGGAGTTCGACGAGCCTTGCGGGAACCGGTGGCGGGCGATAAGCACTCGGGCTGACGATAACGGCCGGGTCGAGTGTTGCGTATGGAGTACATCGTTCACGGTGACAGTGCAGACTGGGAGGTGGTGGTCGGGCTCGAGGTGCATGCCCAGGTCATCTCACGGTCCAAGCTGTTCTCGGGCGCCGCCACCGATTTCGGCGCGGAGCCGAACACGCAGGTGAGCCTGGTCGATGCCGGCTTTCCCGGCATGCTGCCGGTGTTGAACGGGCTGTGCATCGAGCAGGCGGTGCGCACCGGCATCGGCCTGAATGCGCAGGTCAACCTGGAGAGCGTGTTCGAGCGGAAGAACTACTTTTATGCCGACCTCCCCGCCGGCTACCAGATTTCCCAGTACCAGCGGCCGCTGGTGGGCGAGGGGAGCGTCACCATCGATCTGCCGGACGGCAGGAGCAAGGCGATCGGCATCGAGCGGCTGCACGTCGAGCAGGACGCCGGCAAGTCGCTGCACGACCAGCATCCGCGACTGACGCTCATCGACCTCAACCGGGCCGGCGTGGCGCTGATGGAGATCGTCTCCCGGCCGGACATCCGCAGCCCGGAAGAGGCGGGCGCCTACCTGCGCAAGCTGCGCGCCATCATGCGCTACCTCGGCACCTGCGACGGCAACATGGAGCAGGGCTCGATGCGCTGCGACGTCAACGTCTCGGTGCGACCGGTCGGCGAGAATGCCCTGCGGACGCGGAGCGAGGTGAAGAACGTCAACTCGGTGCGCTTCGTCATGCAGGCGATCGAGCGCGAGGCGGAGCGGCAGGTCGCGGTCTACGACGGCGGCGGCACCGTCGTGCAGGAGACGCGGCTTTACGACTCCGGCAAGGGCGAGACGCGCTCGATGCGCGCCAAGGAGTTCGCCCACGACTACCGTTACTTCCCGGACCCCGACCTGCTGCCGCTGCGGCTCGATCCGGCCTGGGTCGAAGCCATTCGCGCTTCGCTGCCGGAACTCCCCGACGAACGCAAGCAGCGGTTCATCGACAGCTACGGCATGACCCCCTACGACGCCGCGGTGCTGACCGCCGAGAAGGAGGCGGCCGAGTACTTCGAGGAGGTGGCGAAGGGCCGCGACGGCAAGCAGGCGGCGAACTGGGTGATCACCAATCTGTTCGCCGTGCTCAACAAGCAGGGCCGCGGCATCGCCGACTCGCCGATCTCGGCCGCGCACCTCGGCCGGTTGCTCGACCTCATGGCGGACGGCACCATCTCCGGGCGGATCGCCAAGGAGGTGTTCGAGTTCATGGCCGAGGGCGGCGGCGACCCGCTGGCGATCATCGAGGCGAAGGGCCTGAGGCAGATCACCGACGCGGGCGCGATCGAAGCGGCCGTCGCCAAGGTGGTCGCGGACAATCCCGGGCAGATCGAGCAGTTCCGCGGCGGCAACGAGAAGGTGCTGGCTTGGCTCGTCGGCCAGGTGATGAAGGCGACCGGCGGCAAGGCCAATCCCGCTCAGGTCAACGGCCTGCTCCGTAAGCAGCTGAGCTCCTAGTTCCAGGGGTCGGCGGCTCTGTTCAGCCGCCCTTGGTTCCGTTGCTGCGAAGCTGGAATACCGCCTGCTCGCCCAGCAGGTTGGCGAGTGCGAGGCCGGAGCCGAGCCGGCGGGGCGTGCCCATCTGGTCGAGGAACAGGCCCCGCTCGATGCGCACGTCCATCTCGTGGCAGAGAGTGACGAAGTCGCGGATGCTGCACAGGTGGATGTTGGGACTGTCATACCATGCGTGCGGCAGCACGTCGCTCACCGGCATCCGGCCGCGGGTCAGCAACCACCAGCGCAGCCGCCAGTGGGCGAAGTTCGGCATCGAGACGATGGCGTGCGTGCCGATGCGCAGAAGCTGTTGCAGGGTGGTGCGCGGCGAGCGCATCGCCTGCAGCGTCTGGCTCAGCACGACATAGTCGAAACCCTGGTCCGGATAATGGAACAGGTCGGTTTCCGCGTCGCCTTGGATCGCGGACAGGCCGGCGGCCACGCACGCGTTGACACCCTCGCTGGAGAGTTCGATGCCGCGGCCGTCCACTTGCTTGAAATGCGCCAGATAATCGAGCAGGGCGCCGTCGCCGCAACCGACGTCCAGCACGCGCGAGCGGGGCTCGATCATGTCCGCGATCAATTGCAGATCGACGCGGATGCTGGGCCGGTCGGAGGTCATCCTGCAGGGGAGGCCGGCAGGCCGTGGTGCTGCGCCGCACCGGCGAGAAAGCCGCGCAGCACCCGGTGGAAGTCGGGCTCGTCCAGCAGGAACGCGTCGTGGCCGTTGTTGGAGACGATCTCGGCGAAGCTGACGTTGGCGGCGACGGCGGTCAGCGCCTGGACGATGCGCCGGCTCTCCACCGTCGGGTACAGCCAATCGGAGGTAAAGGAAATCACGCAGAACCGTACAGGCGTCCCGCGGAACGCGTTCGCCAGCACGCCGCCGTTCCGCCCGGCCATGTCGAAGTAATCCATCGCGCGCGTGATGTACAGATACGAGTTGGCATCGAAGCGCTCGACGAACGACTGGCCCTGGTAGCGCAGGTAGCTTTCCACCTGGAACTCGGCGTCGAAGCCGTACTTGATGTTCTCCCGATCCTGCAGGCGGCGGCCGAATTTCTCGTGCAGCTTCGCTTCCGACAGATAGGTGATGTGCGCCGCCATGCGCGCGACCGCGAGGCCGGCCAGCGGCTTCTTGCCGTGCCGCCAGTATTCCCCCTCCAGCCAGTCCGGGTCGGCCATCACGGCTTGGCGGCCGACCTCGTGGAAGGCGATGTTCTGCGCCGAATGATGTGCTGCGGTGGCGATCGGCACGGCGGCGAAGACGCGCTCCGGATAGAGGGAGGCGAACTCGAGGGCCTGCATGCCGCCCATCGAGCCGCCGATCACGGCGAACAGCCGGTCGATGCCCAGGTGGTCCAGCAGCATCACCTGTGCGCGCACCATATCCGCGATGGTGACGATCGGGAACGCCAGGCCCCATGGCTGCAGCGTCGCCGGATTGATCTCGCTCGGCCCGGCCGAGCCCATGCACCCGCCCAGCACGTTGACGCAGATGACGAACCAGCGATCGGTGTCGATCAGCCGGCCGGGGCCGACGATGGCGCTCCACCATCCGGGCTTGCCGGTGACCGGATGCTCGCCGGCGACGAACTGGTCGCCGGTCAGGGCGTGGCAGAGCAACACGGCGTTCGAGCGGTCGGCGTTCAGGCGGCCGTACGTCTGCCAGGCCACCGGGAAGGAGCGGAGTTCGGCGCCGGAATCCAGGCGCAACGGCCGGTCGCGGCCGAGCACGACGCGATGCCCGGGCAACACGAACTCACGCCCGTAACCGGGTTGGGACAGGCCGGCTGTGGTGATCATCGACGTGGTGGACCGACCTCGATACGTGCCAGGGAGCCGCTGCCGGGGCGGCAACGTTTCCTTTGCTTTCAACGAACCGTAGCATTATGAGTGAGCCATCGTCGATAGCGACGGCGCCTTTCGCGCAAATGCACGCTTCGGAACGTGGGATGAACAAGGGACGAACCCTCGCCGACGTGCGCGCCGATATCGATGGGATCGACGACGCCATCCAGGACCTGCTGATCCGCCGGACCGCGCTGGTGGAGGAGGTTCGGTCGATCAAGAGCGACTGGCGGGTCAAGATCCAGCCGTCGCGCGAGGCGAGCATCATCTATCGGCTGATGGACCAGCACCACGGCGCATTTCCGCGGCGTGACCTGATCGCCATGTGGCGCATCCTGATCTGCGCGACGTTGTCGTTCGAGGGGCCCTTCTCCGTCGCCGTCTTCATGCCGGCCGACGAGCCCGGATACTGGGACCTCGCCCGCGACCATTTCGGGCCATGCACGCTGATGACCCGGCACGGCTCCTTCCGGTCGGTGATCGAAGCGGTGCATCGTCAGGATTCGATCGTCGGCGTGTTGCCGATGCCGCGTCGCGACGACGAAGACCCGTGGTGGCGGCACATCCTCACCAACGATCCTGACGCGCCGAAGGTGATCGCCCGCCTGCCGTTCGCCGGTGTCGGCAACGCTCGTGGCGCCGGTCTCGATGCTCTGGTCATCTGCCCGGTCGAGGTGGTGCCCACCGGGCGTGACCGGTCGTTCATCGCCGCGGACTGCGACACCCGGGTGGGACTGGCGCACTTCGGCGATGCCCTGCGGCAGGCCGGACTGGAGGCGACGTTCACCACCGAGTGGCGGGAGGAACAGGCACCGCCTGCCTGGCTCCAACTCGCCGAGGTCGAAGGCTGTCTGGCGGCGAATGATCCGCGGCTGGAAACACTCCGGCGCGTCCTCGGCAAGCCGGTCCAGCGCCTGCTGCGGCTCGGCGGCTATGCGACGCCCCTTTCACCGGAAAGCCTCGATGCACCGCCGGTGCGCCCCCACGGCAACGAGGACGCAACCGCGCAATGACCCTGCCGATCCCCCGCCCGGGGATCCTGGAGATCGCCGCTTACGTCGGTGGCGAATCCAGCGTTCCCGGCGTCAACCGCATCATCAAGCTCGCCTCGAACGAGAGCGCGCTCGGGCCGAGTGCCGCGGCCGTGGCCGCCTATCGCGACGCGTCCGCGGCCCTGCATCGCTATCCGGATGGCGGCTGCGCCGAGTTGCGCCGGGCGCTGGGTTCGACCTTCGCGCTCGATCCCGACCGGATCGTCTGCGGCGCAGGCTCGGATGAACTGCTGGGCCTGCTGGCCCGCGCGTACACCGGGCCCGGCGACGAGACCCTGTATACGCGCCACGGATTTCTGATCTATCCGATCGCCACCCGGGCGACGGGTGCCACGCCCGTAGCCGTGCCGGAGCGTGAACAGACGGCGGATGTCGATGCACTGCTGGCGGCGGTGACCGAGGCGACGCGCATCGTCTTCCTCGCCAATCCGAACAACCCGACCGGCACCTACCTGCCGGCCGCCGAGATGCGGCGGCTGCGCGAAGGGTTGCCGGAGAGCATCCTTCTGGTGATCGACGCCGCCTACGCGGAATACGTCGACGCTCCCGACTACACCACCGGGGCGGAACTGGTCGACGAGTTCGGCACGGTCGTCGTCACCCGCACGTTCTCGAAAATCTACGGCCTGGGCGGCATCCGGCTCGGCTGGGCGTGGTGCCCGCCCGCGGTGGCCGACGTGCTGAACCGGCTGCGGATGCCGTTCAACGTCTCGAGTGCAGCGCAAGTGGCCGGCATCGCCGCTCTGGCCGACCAGGGCGCCATCGAAGCGGCGAAAGAGCACAACCGGCGCTGGCGGACCTGGACGCGCGACGCCATCGCCGGCCTGGGCCTCGCGGTGGGTGAGAGCCACTGCAACTTCGTCCTGGTGCGCTTCCCCGCCGACGGCGGCCGCGACGCTGCGTCGGCCGACGCGTATCTCAAGTCGCGCGGCATCATCGCGCGCCGCGTCGTCGCTTATGGCTTGCCCGACTGCCTGCGGATCACCATCGGCCTGGAGACGGAGATGCGCGCGTGCGTCACGGCACTGGCCGACTTTCTGGAGAGCCGCGGATGAGCGTGGATACGCCGCACTTCGAGCGCATCGCGCTGATCGGCATCGGCCTGATCGGCTCCTCTCTCGCGCGCGTCGTCCGACGTGACGGTCTCGCCGATCACATCGCCATCTGTGCGCGGACGCACGCGACGCTGGATACCGCCCGGTCTCTGGGCCTCGCCGACTCCACCACCACCGATCCGCGCGCCGCGGTCGAGGGCGCCGACCTCGTCGTGCTGTGCACGCCGCTGGGCTCCTACGCCGGGATCGCGCGTGCGATGGCGCCGGCGCTGCGGCCGGGCGCGATCGTCACCGACGTCGGCTCGGCGAAAGAGTGCGTCATCGCCGCCGTCGGGCCGCACCTGCCCGAGGGCGTGCACTTCGTCCCCGGCCATCCGATCGCCGGCACCGAGCACTCGGGGCCGGAAGCGGGCTTCGCCGAGCTGTTCCAGGGCCGCTACTGCCTGCTCACCCCGCCCCCCGGCACCGATCCGGCGGCGGTGGCGAGGGTGGCGGGGCTGTGGCGGCACGCCGGCATGACGGTCGAGGAGATGAGCGCTCGGCACCACGACCGGGTGTTGGCGATCACCTCGCACCTGCCGCACCTGATCGCGTACACCATCGTCGGCACCGCGACCGACCTGGCCTCCGAAGCGAAATCGGAAGTCGTCAAGTTTTCCGCCGGCGGCTTCCGCGACTTCACCCGTATCGCCGCCTCCGACCCGGTGATGTGGCGCGACATCTTCCTGGAGAACCGCGACGCGGTGCTGGAGATGCTGGCCCGCTTCACCGAGGACCTGACGGCGCTGCAGCGGGCGATCCGCTGGGGCGAGGGCGACATTTTGCAGGATCGGTTCAGCCGCACCCGCGAAATCCGCCGCGGCATCGTCGAGGCGAAGCAGGCGTAGCTCTCCTGGGTCGATCGCCGCGGGCGGAAGGCTGCTTCGCGCCTCTCGGCTGCTTGCGAATAGCCCCGTATGGACTATAAACGCCGCCTGTCGTCAGCCCGCCAGCCGGAGTTCGCCGATCATGTCCATCTCATTCAGCCGTCGCCATTTCCTGAACGCCGCCTGCGTCGGTGCCGCCGCGGCCGCGGCGTGGCCGAGCGCCGCCTCCGCATCCCACGGACATCAGACCGAGTTGACCGCCGATCAGGCGCTGGCGAAGCTGAAGGACGGCAACGCCCGGTTCGTCGCCGAAAACGCCGAGTGCGTCGACAAGCTCAGTGAGCGGCGGCACGAGATCGCCGGTGGCCAGACACCGTTCGCCGTCGTCGTCTCCTGTTCCGACTCGCGCGTTCCCCCGGAGTTGGTCTTCGCGTGTGGCCTGGGCGACCTGTTCGTCATTCGCGATGCGGGCAACACCGTCGACACGGTGGGAATGGGTAGCCTGCAATATGCAGTCAGTCACTTGGGCGTGCCGCTGGTCGTGGTGCTGGGCCATGAGAGATGCGGCGCCGTCGCTGCGGCCATGGCGGTGGTGCAGGACAACGCCACCTTCCCGGGCAGCATCAACAGGGTCGTGGAGCCGATCGTGCCGGCGGTGCTGCAGGCACGGGCGGAGCCGGGCGATCTCGCCGTCACCGCGGTGCAGGCGAATGTCCGGCGAACCGTAACCGGGCTGCGCGGCAGTAGCGAGCCGCTGCTGCGCGAACCGCTGCAAGCCGGGAAGCTGCGGATCGTCGGCGCCTACTACAAAATGGAGGACGGCCGCGTCGATTGGTTCATGGAGAGCTGATCGGCGTCTTCCCCGCTGCTGACCGGCCGCGGGCGCAGCTTTTTTTGCTACTTTTAAGAGAATTTGTGATACTCTGCACGCATGCGTAGGGTCGGCCGTGAGAGTTTCGCCACGGCGCGCCCGTGGTGCGGAGAGACTGGCACGGATGAGATCGATTTTCCGCGTGGTGGCCGCTGCGTTGAGCCTCGGCGCGTGTACCACGTACGAATCCGCCTATGAGAAATCGGTCTACGACGCCGAGCCGATCTACTGCTACCAGTCGCTGGGCGGCACCGACTGTTACCGGACCGCCAACCGCCGCGACGACCGGCGGCTGGTCAACTATTATGGGCCGGCTCCGTCGAAGTACGCTGCACCGGGTGTTCCGGAAGTGCCCGAGCCGCAGGCCCCGCCGAAAGCCGAGCGGGCGGCAGGCGGCCCCGCGCCGGTGACCGTGGCAGCAAGCGCGCCCACCGCTCCGCCGGATCCGGCCGCGGCTCCGCCGTCGACGTGGCGCACGTGGCTGCCGCTGGTTTCAGTCGCTTTCGGAGCACTGCAGGTCGTGGCCGCGTTCGTGCTGTAGCGCCTCGAACGGCGGCGTTCGCGGTTTGCAAGGGGGGACGGCCGGCAGGAACGCGAGCCTCGGGCGCCGTCCCGATCCTGCGCAGGAGCGCGCGAGAACGCTCCACGATCATAAGCGGTGCCCGAAGGGTTCACCCCCTCGGACTCCTCGTGCAAAGGTCGGCTACTCCGGGTGGCTCTTCAGCCCGGCCTGCTCGTCGGCTGCCGCCGCGGCCTCCAGGGCCTGCAACTGCTCCTCCAGCGCGAGGTCGTCTTCCTCGCGGCTGTCCGCACCGGTGCGGGCGACCGCGGACCCGGTCCGCGCCTGGGTCTGGGACTCCTCCAGCGTGCGCGCGACGTTGACCTCGATCTGGACCGACACTTCCGGGTGCAGACTGATGCTCACCTTGTGCAGCCCCAGCGTCTTGATCGGCTGGTTCAGGCGGATCTGCTGGCGGCCGACGGTGAACCCGGCGGCGCTGACCGCGTCGGCGATGTCGCGGGCGCTGACCGAGCCGTAGAGCTGGCCGGCTTCACCCGCCTGGCGGATCAGGACGACGGTGAGGCCTTCCAACTTGACCGCGACGGCTTCGGCTTCGCCGCGGCGCTGGAGGTTGGTCACCTCCAGTTGCGCGCGCTGCTCCTCGAAGCGGCTGCGATTGTCGTCGGTGGCGCGGACGGCCTTCTTCTGCGGGAGCAGGAAGTTGCGCGCATAGCCGGGCTTGACGCGGACGACATCGCCCATCTGGCCGAGGTTCTCGATCCGCTCCAAGAGTATGATCTGCATAGTTCGCTCCTCAATCGCGGGGCGGGGTGGCGGGCAGCCGCCGGCGGATGCCGACCCACTGCTCGGCCACTCCGAGAGCCGCCACCAACGCCACAGCCACCAGAAAGAACACCATTACGACGACATAAAAACCCGCGAGCAGCGGCCCACGCAGCGTCGAACGCCGGGCGGCGACGTGGACGACGGCCAAGCCCACCAGGAAGTAGGGCGTGAGCAGGACGACGACACCGTTGCGGGCGAGATAGGCGGCGTCGCCGCTGAACACCAGGCCGGCGACCGCGGTCGCCACGAGAACCCAGTCGAGCCAGCCCGGCACCTGCAGCTCCGACCAGCGCGGCCGCGGCCGGCGCGCCCATCCCCGGCTGGCGAGCAGGCCTTGCGCGGCGACCGCGTTGCCGACCAGTGTCGCCAGCCACACCGCGCCGGAGAAGCCGGGAAACAGCGGTGCGAGCCGGCCGACCAGCGCCGCGCGGTCCGCGTCGTCGAGGGCCGGCGCGGCCAGCCCCATCACCGTCGTCAGCATCGCCTGCATCGTCGCTTCGACGCCGCCCTCGCCCCGGCTGAACCAGATGGTGACCGCGACCAGCAGTGCGACCAGCACGGTGATCCCGGCGAGGACCTTGCCGACCGGCTGCCATCCGTCCGCCGCCGTCGCATCCGTTCGCAGCGCCTGCTGCACGATCAGCCAGGAGGGCAGGACATGCATCCCGCCATAGAGCCCGGCGCCGGTCGGTCCACCGAATGCCAGCGTTATGGCCAATCCCGCGGCCGCGGCGAAGCCGAAGCCACCGGCGCCCAGAGCAAAGCCGGCCGCGAGAAGCGGCAGCGGCGCCATGTAGGCGGTGACGACCCCCCACGGGGAGCCGGCCAGCGCCGCCAGCAGGGCGGCACCGCTCAGGCCACCACCGCCGACCGCGAGCAGCGCGGTCTTGCCCATGAGACATCCTCCTTCAGGCCGCAGCCGGTCGCCGCCCCCCGTCGCCCGCAGCCGGCCATCGGCCGAGGCCACCGGGCGGACCGACGGGCGCGTGCCCGGTGAGACCAGCCTTCAGCGGATCAGGTACGGCAGCAAAGCCAGAAACCGTGCGCGCTTGATGGCACGCGCGAGTTCCCGCTGCTTCGGCGCCGAGACGGCGGTGATCCGGCTCGGGACGATCTTGCCTCGCTCCGAGACGAAACGCTGCAGCAGCTTCACGTCCTTGTAGTCGATGATCGGCGCATTGGCCCCGGAGAACGGGCAGCTCTTGCGCCGGCGGAAGAATGGGCGACGGGAGTTCATGGCCTCACTCCTGAATGATGCCGGAAGCCGG
>Ga0209573_1004348_pt1 | contig 14093 bp, 8 predicted proteins | sample TNRBio252014_DNA_FD_185870 | JGI IMG/M metagenome (GOLD analysis project Ga0209573, IMG submission 185870) | Wastewater treatment Type I Accumulibacter community from EBPR Bioreactor in Madison, WI, USA - TNR Reactor_6/25/2014_ DNA (SPAdes)... | ecosystem: Engineered > Bioreactor > EBPR >...
CGGCCGATCTACGTCTCCAAGGCGAACACGTTGACGCAGATCGTCTTCGCCACCTACAAGCTGGGCACCCTCGCCTTCGCCTTCGAACTGCCGCAGGTCGATCTGGCGTTGATGGTGCTGGTCTCGATCCTGACCATCGCCTCCATCGGCGCCTACCTGTCGATGTGGCTGAAGCACATGACCGAATGAGCCCGCCCGACAACGCTCTGCTGCCGGCGCAGCTCCCGCTGGACCTGCCGGTCGAGCCGCGCTTCGGACGCGAGGACTTTCTCGTCGGACCGTCGAACGAGACGGCCTATGATCTGATCGAACTCTGGCCGGCCTGGCCTGATCGGTTCCTGCTGCTGGTCGGACCCGAGGGCAGCGGCAAATCGCACCTCGCCGCGATCTGGGCTGCGGCGACCGGCGCGCGCACGCTCGCCGCGCGCAGCCTGCCGCAGGCCGACCCGGTGGCGCTGGCCCAGGCGGGCCATATCGTGCTTGAGGATCTGGACCGCGGCGCGCTGGATGAAACGCAGCTGTTTCACCTGATGAACCTTGTGCGCGAGCGCGAGGCGTTTCTGGTGATGACTGCGCGCAGCAAGCCCGAGTTCTGGGGCATCGCCACGCCCGACCTGATGTCGCGGCTCAGGCTGGCGCCTCTGGCCGAGATATCCGCCCCCGATGACGCGCTGCTCCGCGCCTTGATCGTCAAGCTGTTTCTCGACCGGCAGATCATCGTCGATACCTCGATCATCGAATTCCTGCTGGCCCGGATCGAGCGGTCGTTCGCCGGAGTCGCCCGGATTGTCGCGGCGCTGGACACCGAGGCACTGGCGCTGGGCCGGCGCATCACCCGGGCCGTCGCGGCCCGTGTGCTCGACCGGTTTGATCGATTGAGCGATCCCACGGCCTGAATGCGCCCTAGCTTGACTTGCCGTATGGCGCGGCTGTCGTCATGTTGTCAAAGTTGATGGCCTAACTGGCATCTTTGCATCTCAGCGGGTGGAGTGGCGGCGACGATGAACGCGCACGGCAAGACAGCAACCGGCAGCCCGGCGGATGACGCCCTGAAGGCAAGCCCTCGGCGGTTCATGAACCGGGAACTGTCCTGGCTGGGCTTCAACCGCCGGGTTCTGGAGGAGGCGTCAAACCCCTCCCATCCCCTGCTGGAGCAACTTCGCTTTTTGTCCATCTCGGCCAACAACCTCGACGAATTCTTCATGGTCCGCGTCTCGGGCCTGGTCGAGCAGGTGCTCAACAAGGTGCAACTGATTTCGGACGACGGATTGTCGCCGGCCCAGCAGCTTGTCCTGATCAACGAGGCGGTCAACCGGCTGACCAACGACCAGCAACAGCGCTGGTCGGAACTGCGGCGCGACCTGAAGCGCAACCGGATCATCCTGGTCGAACCGGGCGACCTGTCGGACTATGACCGGGCCTGGCTTGAGGAATATTTCCTGTCCTCGATCTTCCCGACGCTGACCCCGCTGGCCATCGACCCGGCCCATCCGTTCCCGTTCATCCCCAATCTTGGGTTTTCGCTCGCCCTGTCGCTGTCGCGCCGCACGGACAAGTACAAGCTGATGGCGCTGGTGCGCATGCCGCAGAAGGTGGACCGATTCGTGCGCCTGCCCTCGGCGGAGGACGTGTTCCGCTACATCATGCTCGAACAGGTCATAACCCTGTTCATCGGCAAGCTCTTCCCCGGCTACCGGGTGCGGGGCCAAGGCTGCTTCCGTGTCATCCGCGATTCGGACGTGGAGATCGAGGAAGAGGCCGAGGATCTGGTCCGCGTCTATGAAAGCATGCTCAAGCGGCGGCGGCGCGGCATCGTCATCCGGCTGGAGGTGGACGCCTCGATGCCGCAGGAACTGCGCGATTTCCTGATCGAGGAGCAGGAGGCGGCCAAGGGCGAGATCTCGGTGATCGACGGCATCCTCGGCCTGTCGGACCTGTCGCAACTGGTCGATACGCCCCGCCCGGACCTGAAGTTCGGCCCTTACGTGCCGCGCTTCCCCGAACGGATCAAGGAACAGGGCGGGGACATGTTCACCGCCATCCGACAGAAGGATCTGGTCGTCCACCACCCGTACGAATCGTTCGATTCGGTCGTCCAGTTCCTGTCGCAGGCGGCGCGCGACCCCAATGTGGTGGCGATCAAGCAGACGCTGTATCGCACCTCCGCCGACTCGCCCATCGTGCGCGTCCTGTCCGAGGCGGCCGAGGCCGGCAAATCGGTGACCGCGCTGGTGGAACTGAAGGCCCGCTTCGACGAAGAGGCCAATATCCGCTGGGCCCGTGACCTCGAACGGGCCGGCGTGCAGGTGGTCTATGGCTTCATCGAGCTGAAAACCCACGCCAAGCTGTCGCTGGTGGTGCGACGCGAGCATGGCCAGCTGGTGACCTACTGCCATATCGGCTCGGGCAACTATCATCCGATCACCGCGAAGATTTACACCGACCTCAGCGTGTTCACCGCCGACCCGGTGCTGGGCCGCGATGTGGCGCGCATCTTCAACTTCATCACAGGCTATGCCGAGCCGGCCGAACTCGAACTGATGGCCGTGTCGCCCTATACGCTGAAGAAGCGGATCCTCGACCACATCGAACAGGAGATCGAACACGGCAAGGCGGGACGGCCGGCGGCGATCTGGCTGAAATGCAACTCTCTGGTCGACCCGATGGTGATCGACGCGCTCTACAAGGCAAGCTGCGCGGGGGTGAAGATCGATCTTGTGGTGCGCGGCATCTGCTGTTTGCGGCCCGGCCTGCCAGGCTTGTCGGAGAACATCCGCGTCAAGTCGATCGTCGGGCGCTTTCTTGAGCATTCGCGCATCTATGCCTTTGGCGGCGGCTTCGGCCTGCCCCATCCCAAGGCGCATGTCTATCTGTCGTCGGCGGACTTGATGCCGCGCAACCTCGACCGGCGCGTCGAAGTGCTGTTGCCCCTGCGCAACCCCACCGTGCATGAACAGGTGCTCGATCAGGTGATGCTGGGCAATCTGCTCGACAACCAGCAAAGCTGGCAGGTCTTGCCGGACGGCACGTCGACCCGCATAAAGCTGGCGGATGGCGAGACGCCGTTCAACACGCACAAGTATTTCATGACCAACCCGAGCCTGTCCGGACGTGGAAAATCTCTCAAGACCTCAAGCCCCAAAGACCTCCAGCGCTTCAAGCCCGGCTAGGAAGAAGGTCGCCGTCCTGATTTCCGGGCGCGGCTCCAACATGGCCGCGCTGATCGCCGCGGCCAAGGCGCCCGCTTTCCCGGCCGAGATCGTGCTGGTCATTTCCAACAAGGAACGGGCGCCGGGGCTTGAGATCGCCGCACAGGAGGGGATCGCCACGCTGGCGATCTCGCATCGCAAATATGTCGACCGCGCCAGTTTCGATCTGGCGATGACCGTGCAGATGGAAGCGGCGGGAGTGGAGATTGTCTGCCTTGCCGGGTTCATGCGGCTGCTCTCGCCGGAGTTCTGCCGGCAGTGGGAGGGGCGCCTCATCAACGTCCACCCTGCCCTGCTGCCGGCCTTCAAGGGGCTGGACACGCATGCCCGCGCCCTCGCCGCCGGCGTGAAGATGCATGGCGCCACGGTGCATTTCGTCACGCCTGAGATGGACGAGGGGCCGATCATCGCGCAGGCGGCCGTGCCGGTGCTGGATGGTGACAGCGAATCGGACCTTGCCGCCCGCGTGCTGGCGCAGGAGCACATCATCTATCCGCTGGCCCTGAAACTGGTGGCCTCGGGCAGCATCGATATTCGCGATGGGCGAACATGGTGTACCTCTGCCGTCGCGGCACCGGGTGCGCTGATTGCCCCGGCAATCATCATGGGAGGCGCCTCATGATCACGCTCTACGGTTTCGGCCCGGGCTGCGGTCTTCCCGATCTCAGCCCCTTCGTCACCAAGGCGGAAACGCTGCTGTGCATGGCGGGCCTGACCTACCGTGTGGCGCGGGGCGATCCGCGCAAGGCCCCCAACGGCAAGCTGCCCTACATCGACGATGCGGGCGTTCTGGTGCCTGATTCCAGCCTCATCCGCTGGCATATCGAGGCAAAGTACGGGTACGACTTCGACGCCGGTCATACCCCAGCCGAGCGCGGGGTGGCGCTGGCCTTCCAGCGCATGATCGAGGACCACGCCTATTGGGCCTTCGTCGATGCGCGCTGGATGATCGAGGCAAATTTTCAGGCTGGCCCGGCCCGATATTTCGACAAGCTGCCGGCCCTGCTGCGGCCGCTGATCGTTGCGATGGTGCGGCGCTCGGTTGCCCGAAGCCTGCACGCGCAGGGCTTCGGCCGCATGCGCCGCAGCGATATCGAGCGTCTCGCGATTGCGGATATCGAGGCGATTGCCGATTTTCTGGGTAACAAGCCGTACCTGCTCGGCGATGCGCCCTGCGGCGCGGATGCGACGCTGTTCGCCTTCCTGATGGGCGCGCTGTGCCCGGCGTTCGAAACGCCGATCCGTTCCGCGACCGAGGCACAGCCTGCACTCGTCGCTTATGTCGACCGCCGGCGTGCGCGCTATTTTGCCGGCGGATTCAGCCGCCCGAGCTGAGAGGTGCTGGTTTTCTGCATCACATCCCAGATGTTTAGAAGTCGATTAACCTTACTGAGCTCTTATTACTTCCCGTGAGTATGAGTTTCTTGCCGGTAGCGGGTTGATTGATGACTCAGAGGTTTCCGACAGCGCGCGCCTATGCCAATTCGACGGCCAAAGTCGCCATCCACGTCAATGGAAAAGCCGGTCAGAAGGTCTACGAGATCAGTCCGGCGATGGCCGGCAGCCTTGTTGCGCTGGCGACACTGGTGACCACGGGCGCCCTCGCCGCATCACTCTATGTGTTCTCGCGCGATGATCTGATGCACTCGGTGCTCGCCGGTCAGGCGCGCATGCAATACGCCTACGAAGACCGGATCGCGCAGTTGCGCGCCCATCTCGATCGTGTCACGGGCCGGCAGCTTGTCGATCAGGATACGGTGGAGAGCAAGCTTCAGGAACTGATCAGCCGCCAGGTCCAGCTTGAATCGCGGCAGGCCGTGGTGGCGCGTCTGGCCGACGATGCGACGCGCGCCGGGGTCAGGATCGGCGCCAGGCCCGGACCGACTGCCGATCCGGTGATCACAGGATCGATCGGTGCGTCCCGCCCCGCGCCGCCGCCTGCGGCGAGCGGATTTGCCCCGGTCAACGGCAAGCCGGTGCCCGAAGGGGCCGCCGGCATCAGGCCCGAACCGCTCGACGGGCTGAGAACCGACCGTGTGTCGATGATCCCGCTGCCGCCTGCCGCCGCCAACGTGCCCTCGCTGATGGCCAAGGCCGAAGTCTCGGCCCAGTCGCTGGCGCAGCAGCAGCTTGCCGTGCTCGGCAGCATCGAGGCAACCGCCCAGACCTCGGCCCGCCGTTATCGCGACATGCTGGCGCACACCGGTCTCAACCACGGACGCTTCGCCAAGGTGATGGGCAAGGCTGCGGCAACCCCGACCGACATCGGCGGCCCGCTGATCCCGTTAAAGGGCAGCGATGCGGTGCAGTTTGAAAAATCGCTTGCCGCCGCGCAAACTTTCCTCAGGGAAGCGGAAGGCATGAACCGTGTCGTCCGCAGCCTGCCCGTGCGCCGGCCGCTGCCGAAGAGCTACGATACCTCCAGCACCTTCGGCACGCGCGTCGACCCGTTCACGCGCGGCTATGCCATGCATTCCGGGCTCGATTTCCGTGCCTCGACCGGCACGCCGGTGCGCGCCACCGCCGATGGCAAGGTCGTGCACGCCGACTGGCAGGGCGGCTATGGCCGGCTGGTCGAGGTGGATCACGGCTTCGGGCTGACCACGCGCTACGCCCACCTCTCGGCCATCGAGGTTTCGGCCGGCGATACAATCCGCAAGGGCGATGTCGTCGGAGAAGTCGGCTCGTCCGGGCGCTCGACAGGCCCGCATCTGCACTATGAAGTGCGGATCGACGAAGAGGCCGTCGATCCGGTGAGCTTCCTGCGCGCCGGCGAAAAGACCGGCATCGACTGATCAGTCGACGTCGTCCACCGCGCCCGGCCCGCCGCCATAGGCGCGCTGGGCCAACGTCGCCTCCATGAAGGGATCGAGCGCCCCGTCGAGCACATCGGAGGGCACGCCGGAGGTGACGCCGGTGCGCAGGTCCTTGACCATCTGATAGGGCTGAAGCACGTAGGATCGGATCTGGTGGCCCCAGCCGATATCGGTCTTGTTGGCCTGCTCGGCCATCGCCGCTTCCTCGCGCTTCTTCAGTTCCAGCTCATAGAGCTTGGCGCGCAGCATCTTCCAGGCCTGATCGCGGTTCTTGTGCTGCGAGCGATCGCCCTGCGACACGACCATCACGCCGGTTGGAAGGTGGACGAGGCGAACCGCCGATTCGGTCTTGTTGACGTGCTGGCCGCCGGCACCGCCCGAGCGCATGACGTCGGTGCGGACCTGCGACTCGTCGATCTCGATGTTGATGGTATCGTCGACCACCGGATAGACCGTGGCCGAGGCAAAGCTGGTGTGGCGGCGGGCGTTCGAATCATAGGGGCTGATGCGCACCAGCCGGTGCACGCCCGCTTCGGTCTTCAGCCAGCCATAGGCATTGTGGCCCTTGATCAGCAGCGTGGCCGACTTGATGCCGGCTTCCTCGCCGTCGCTCTGGTCGATCAGTTCGATCTTGAAGCCCTTGCGCTCGGCCCAGCGCGAATACATGCGCAGCAGCATCGAGGCCCAGTCCTGGCTTTCGGTGCCGCCGGCGCCGGCGTGCACTTCCAGATAGCTGTCGTTGGCATCCGCCTCGCCGGAGAGCAGCGCTTCGAGCTGGAGATTGGCGGCTTCCTTCTTGAGCGCCTTGAGCTGCTCCTCGCCCTCGCGGATCGTGTCCGCGTCGTCCTCGGCGTCGCCGAGTTCGATCAGGGTGCTGGCGTCCTCAAGGTCGCGTTCGAACTTGATCAGGCTGTTGATGCGCGTTTCCAGCATCGTGCGCTCGCGCATCAGCTTCTGCGCGTTGGCGGCGTCGTTCCAGAACTCCGGTTCTTCGGACAGGGCATTCAGTTCTGCGAGGCGCTTCTGGGCAGTATCCCAGTCAAAGATGCCTCCTCAGCAGCCCGACTGACTGCTTGATCTCTTCACAGATGGCGAGGTGTTCCGCACGCATCGTTCATTCCCCGGATTGTGCCGCCAACGGCACGCGCGGACGGCATAGCCGCCCGCCCGCCCAACGTAAACCCGCCTTGTCAGTAAAGACCGCCGGTGGTGTTCGACTGAACCGCCGCGCCGCCGCCGCTGGCGCCGCCCGGCCTGCCGCTCGGCCCGAAATTGACGCTCTCCGGCGGGGCCGTGCCCGGCTTGAACGCCTCCAGAATGGTGCCGGCCCCCTCGCCCGCGCCGACGCGCTGGCCCGTGGCCGTGCTCACCCGGATCAGCTTCATCTGCGGCGGAATGCGGAACTTGGTGTCCGGCTTGCCAGCCAGCGCCACCTTCATGAAGTCGCGGAAGATCGGCGCGGCATACTGGCCGGAGGTGGCCGAATCGCCCAGCGAACGCGGCTTGTCGAAGCCGAGGTAGATGCCGACGGCGAGATCGGGCGAGAAGCCGACGAACCAGACGTCCTTGGCATCGTTTGTGGTGCCGGTCTTGCCGGCGAGCGTGCGGCCGACTTCCCGCACCACCGCCGCGGTGCCGCGCTGGACCACGCCTTCCATGATCGAGGTGATCTGATAGGCCGACATCGGGTCGATGACCTGCTCGCGCTTGTCCACCAGCCGCGGTTCGTTCTGGTCGCGCCACTCGTCCGACTTGCAGTTCTCGCAGCGGCGTTCGTCGTGCCGGAAGATGGACTGGCCCCAGCGATCCTGGATGCGATCGATCATCGTCGGCTTGATGCGACGGCCGCCGTTGGCCAGCATCGAATAGGCCGCGGTCATGCGCAGCACGGTGGTTTCGCCAGCGCCCAGCGCCATCGACAGCACCGGCAGCATGTCGTCATAGACCCCGAAGCGCTTGGCATATTCGGCGATCAGCGGCATGCCGAGGTCGCGCGCCAGACGCACCGTCATCAGGTTCTTGGAATGCTCGATGCCGTAGCGCAGGGTGTGCGGGCCCGTCGGGTTGCCGTCGTAGTTTTCTGGCCGCCAGACGCCGAGCGTACCGCCCTGATCGATCTCGATCGGCTCGTCGAGCACGATGGACGACGGCGTATAGCCGTTGTCGAGCGCTGTGGCATAGACGAAGGGCTTGAAGGACGAACCGGGCTGGCGCAGGGCCTGTGTGGCGCGGTTGAACTCGCTCATTTCAAACGAGAAGCCGCCGACCATCGCCAGAATGCGGCCGGTGAACGGATCCATCGCCACCAGTGCACCAGAGATTTCCGGCACCTGACGCAGGCGGTACCGACCCGGCTGATTGGCGACCGGCTCGGCGTAGATGACATCGCCGGGGCTGAGCACGGAGCGCATGTTGCGGCGGGTCCAGCGGATGCCGTCCGGCGGGATCATGCCGGTCTCGCGCTGGCGCGAGAGGGTGCCGTTGGCCTCCTTCGCCGGTTGCAGGCCGATGCGGGCGCCGGCATCGCTGACATCCAGCACCATCGCCAGACGCCAGGGCTGCACGTCGGTGTAGGCCGGCACCTCGGACAGGGCCTGCCCCCAGTCGCCGCCCTGCGGGCGCTTGTCGAGCGGGCCACGCCAGCCATGCGCCTCGTCGTAGCGCACCAGCCCGTCGACGAGGGTCTTGCGGGCGAGAACCTGAAGCTTGGTGTCGAGGGTCGAACGGACCGACAGCCCGCCCTCATAGAGTTTCTTCGAGCCGTAGCGCTCGGCCAGTTCGCGGCGCACTTCCTCGGCGAAGAAGCCGGCAGCGTAGGTGTTGGGCGAGAGCTGGCGGAACTGAACGGTCAGCGGTTCGGCCTTGGCCTTCTCGCCATCCTCGCGGCTGATGTATTCATTTTTCGCCATTTGCTCGATGACGTAGTTGCGTCGGCCGATCGCCGCGTCGCGCTGGGTCACCGGGTGGTAGTTGCTGGGCGCCTTGGGCAGGGCCGCAAGATAGGCCGCCTCGGGAATGGTCAGTTCATGCACCGACTTGCCGAAGTAGTTGAGCGCAGCGGCGGCCACGCCATAGTTGCCGGAGCCGAGATAGATCTGGTTCAGGTAGAGTTCGAGGATCTTGTCCTTGGAAAAGGTCGATTCCAGCCGGAACGCCACGAGCATTTCGCGAATCTTGCGCTCATAGCTCTGTTCCGAGGTCAGGAAGAAGTTCTTGGCGACCTGCTGGGTGATGGTCGAGGCGCCCTGCTGGCGCGAGCCGGAGCCGCGCTTGAAGTTGGAGACAACGGCGCGCATCACGCCTTCCGGATCGACGCCGGCATGCTTGTAGAAATTCTTGTCCTCGGCGGCGAGGAAGGCGTTCTTGAGCAGCGCCGGCATGGCCTGGATCGGCAGGTAGAGGCGCCGCTCCTTGGCGTATTCGGCAAGCAGACTTCCGTCGGCGGCGTGGACGCGGGTCATCACTGGCGGCTCGTATTTCTCAAGCTGCGCGTGATCCGGCAAATCCTTGGAATAGTGCGAGATCATCAGCGCCGCCACGCCGACGCCGAGCAGGACGAGCAGGGTGCCCGTTGCAAACAGCATCGCGATGAAGCGTCCAAGAAATTTCATTTCGACCTTCCAACTACCGCCGCTTCCTCAAGGTCATCCCCGATGCGGAATGCCTTCCCCTCGCGCCGACCTGACCGCCTCTTCAGCCCGCAATCCCCTGCGGGTCCGCTGGCTGTCCCGAGCGCAGACACGTTCGCACGCACGGCTTCAAGCCACATCCGGGCGATTTCATGGCTTTGCGGCGGAATTCGTCACGCGTGTTGCATTTTCGCCTACGAACTTTTCCACAGCCAGGGCGATGGCCTCGGCAATTCCTTCGCGCCATTCACCCGACTTCATCAGCCTGGCATCCTCCAGCGATGAGAGATATCCCGTCTCGATCAGCACCGAGGGCACATCGGGCGCGGTCAGCACGCGAAAGCCGGCGGAGCGCAGGGGCTGTTTGTGCATGCTGGTGGTTTTCGGCAGGCTTTCGCCCAGATGGCGGGCGAGAGTCATCGAAAAATGCCGCGTCTCCCGCTTGGTGAGGTCAAACAGGATATCGCCGATGACAGTGGTTTCCTCGCGCGATTCCACGCCGGCAACCTGATCGGCGCTGTTCTCGGAATCCGCCAGCCGGGCCGAGAGCACATCGGACGCCTTCTCCGAGAGAGTATAGATCGAGGCGCCGCGCACGCCGGGCTCGTAGGCGAGTTTGTCGGCATGCAAGGACACCATCAGCTCAGCCTTGCGATCGCGGGCAAAGCGCACCCGATCGCCCAGCGGCACGAAGACATCGCTGGCCCGGGTCATGGCCACCTGAACCTTGCCCGACTTTTCCAGCCGGTCGCGCACGGCCATGGCCACCGCCAGCACGATCGATTTCTCGTCGGTCCCGTCCGGCGCAGCCGCGCCGGGGTCGATGCCGCCATGCCCGGGGTCGATGACGACGAGAGGTTTTTGCCCGGCAGGCGCCGTTGCAACCGGGGCTGAGACGGTAGCTGGTGCGGGAGGTTGGCGGCGCAGCGCATCCAGCCGCGCGGTGTCGACGAATCTGGCGCGGTCGACCCGTCCGATATGGAAGATCATGCGGCGGCGGCCTTCGGCGTCGAGCGAATCGACGCGGTCCACCAGCGCCGGCTCGGTCAGATCGAGCACGATGCGGGAGCGATCGGCAATGAACAGCCCGTAACGGTAGGCCGCGACCGGGCCGACCTTGCCAGCCGCCCGGGCCGCCGGCGCAACGAAAGCCACCTTCGGAATGTCGATGACGATCCGGTCCGGTCTGGACAGGACGGAGACCTCGTAGGCCACCTCGTCCGACAGTTCGAGCGCCAGCGAGGCCCCGGTGGCGCGCGGCACCAGAACGACCGAATGGGCGACCACCCCTTGCGTTGCCTCAGCCCGGACGGCCGGGGCACTCAGCGCCAGCGCAACCAGAACCGCCAGCGCCCAAAGAGCGCCGGTCCGGCTGACAAACCCTGAGACAAGCTGCAAAAGGCGGATCATTGCTCCTCGGGCCGGGCCGGCGTCTGAACCATGCCGCAGGGCGGCGAACCTCATATGCTCGGGTGAGACATATGCGATTATGGTGAACAAATTCTATGGCTCCGCCGCAAATTTGCCCGGCTGTTGCGCGTAATCCTCGCCTTGCGTTGCGGCAAGGAAAAGATTGTGATCTGTCCGTCGCTTGCAATTTGCGCGCCGGCTTCCTACAAGTAAAAGAATCCAGTCTGGATGATGAATCGTGGTCCCAGCCTCGCTCATCGGCATCTTGGCCTGTGCCGAGGTTGCTCCGGTTCATCGCACGCAACCGTGCTGGATGCCCATCGGCCGGCGCCGCGTTCCCGCGTCAGGCCATACCGTTCAAGGATGCTCGCATGCGGTTCAGTCGTGAGGTTTCGCCCGGCAAAATGACGGCGACCCGCGCTCCTCATGTCGCGGCATTCACCTCCATCCTCCGGCACGCGCTTCTGTTGAGCGATCACGTGGCGGAACTTGTCTTTTCACCGCTTATCTCCGCATCTCCGGCGGCGCCGGTACTGACCGGCCCTTCGTGGCGCCTTGCGCCCGCGCCGCCGCCCAACGTTCTACGAGACGTCCATGACCTCCAAAATGCTGATCGACGCCACCCACCCGGAAGAAACCCGGGTGGTGGTCACCAAGGGTAATCGCGTCGAAGAATTCGATTTTGAATCCGCATCACGAAAGCAGCTTCGGGGAAACATCTATCTGGCCAAGGTGACGCGCGTCGAGCCGTCGCTTCAGGCTGCCTTCGTCGATTTCGGCGGCAATCGCCACGGCTTCCTCGCCTTTTCCGAAATTCACCCCGACTATTACCAGATTCCTATGGCCGACCGGCAGGCCCTCATCGACGATGAGGCGCGCGCCTCCGCCGAGGATGACGAGGACGCCGAGGAGCGTCGCGGCCGCCGCAACAACCGCCGTCGCCGCGGCCGTCCCGAGCGGGCTCGCAGGACCCCGGCCGGCGACAGCGTGAGCGAAGCCGCCCCGTCCGATGAAGCCGGCGCGACCGAAGGGACCGCGACCGAGGGCGAAGAGAACACCGTTGCAGCGACGACCGAGGCGGTCGAAGCGTCCGACACCCTCTCCTCCGCCGTCGAGGATGCCTCGGATGACGAGGCCGACGCCGAAGGCGGCGAAGATGGCAACGGCGAGGACGGGAGCGAGGAGATCATCGAGCAGATCGGCGGTGCCGATGCGCTTGAGGAGGTTCCGCAGCGCTCGTTCCGCCCGCGCAAGCAGTACAAGATCCAGGAAGTCATCAAGCGCCGCCAGATCCTGCTGGTGCAGGTGGTCAAGGAGGAGCGCGGCAACAAGGGCGCGGCTCTGACCACCTACCTGTCGCTGGCTGGCCGCTATTCCGTGCTGATGCCCAACACCGCGCGCGGTGGCGGCATTTCGCGCAAGATCACCAACGCCACCGATCGCAAGCGGCTGAAGACCATCGCCACCGACCTTGAGGTGCCGGAGGGCATGGGGGTCATCCTGCGCACCGCCGGTGCGGCCCGCACCAAGACCGAGGTGAAGCGCGACTTCGAATATCTGATGCGCCTGTGGGAGAGCGTGCGCGAACTGACGCTGCAATCGACAGCTCCGGCGCTGGTCTATGAGGAAGGCTCGCTGATCAAGCGCGCCATCCGCGACCTTTATTCGAAGGAAGTCGAGGAAGTTCAGGTGGCCGGCGACGACGGCTATCGTGAAGCCAAGGACTTCATGAAGATGCTGATGCCGAGCCATGCCAAGCAGGTGAAGCAGTACAAGGAGCCGCAGCCGGTGTTCGCGCGGTATGGCGTGGAACAGCAGCTCGATGCGATGTTCAACAACGTCGTCACGCTGAAATCGGGCGGCTACATCGTCATCAACCAGACCGAGGCGCTGGTCTCGATCGACGTGAACTCGGGCCGGGCGACGCGCGAGCACAACATCGAGGACACCGCGCTCAAGACCAACATGGAAGCGGCCGAGGAAGTGTCGCGCCAGTTGCGCCTGCGGGACCTGGCCGGGCTGATCGTCATCGACTTCATCGACATGGAGGAGAAGCGCAACAACCGGTCGGTCGAGCGCAAGCTCAACGAATGCCTGAAGAACGACCGCGCCCGCATCCAGCTTGGCCGCATCTCGCATTTCGGCCTGCTGGAAATGTCGCGTCAGCGCATCCGCACCGGCGTTCTGGAAAGCTCGACCAGCCCCTGCCCGCACTGCGCCGGCACCGGGCTGAAGCGCGCCACCTCGTCGATCGCGCTCAACCTCGTCCGGGCGCTGGAAGAATCGCTGCTCAAGAACTCGTCCTACGATCTTGTGGTGCGCACCCCCACCGAGATCGCGCTCTACGTGCTCAATCACAAGCGCGAGATTCTCGTCGGGCTGGAGACGCGGTTCGGCGTGCATATCGCGCTCAGAACCGACGAATCCATCCTTGCCCCGCAGTATTACCTGTTCGAACGCGGTGAACTCTCGACCCGTCCGTCGGAAGTCAAGCAGACGATCAACACCACTTCGGTTGCGCCCTCCAACGAGGACGAGGAGGAAGAGACCGTCACGGAAGCGGTCGATGAGGCCGATGAGACCGAGGGCAGCGAGGCTTCCGCCACGGATGAGAACGGCGGCCGTCGTCGCCGGCGCCGGCGCCGGCGTCGCGGTGGCCGGAATGGTGAGGGCGAGGCCTTCAACGCCGACGCGCAGGACACCGGCGACAGCGAACCGGCAGCCGCCGCGTCCGACGCAGAAGCCGCCGAGGAAGCCGGCGATTCGGCTGAAACGCAGTCCGAGGACGAAGGAAGCGGTGACGAACGGCCCAAGCGCCGCCGCCGCCGTCGGGGTGGACGGCGCAACCGGCGCGATGAGGACGGCGCCGAGGACAGCGAGGCCGCTGAAGCCGGAAACGAGGCTCCCGAGGCGCCGCGGACCATTGCCATCCGCACCCCCGAGGATGCCGAGACTGCGGCGGAGCAGCCGCATATCCTGCCCGATGAGCATGTGATCCGCCGTGAGATCGTCGAGGGCGACGAAGGGCC
>Ga0209573_1004349_pt1 | contig 14092 bp, 14 predicted proteins | sample TNRBio252014_DNA_FD_185870 | JGI IMG/M metagenome (GOLD analysis project Ga0209573, IMG submission 185870) | Wastewater treatment Type I Accumulibacter community from EBPR Bioreactor in Madison, WI, USA - TNR Reactor_6/25/2014_ DNA (SPAdes)... | ecosystem: Engineered > Bioreactor > EBPR >...
TCTGGACGCGATGCTGCCCGGCAAGGACGGCTTTTCCATCTGCCGCGAGGTCCGCGCCGCCAAACCCGAAGTCCTGATCCTCATGGTCACGGCCAGGGATTCGGTGAAGGACAAGGTGCGCGGCTTCGAGGCCGGCGCCGACGACTATCTCACCAAGCCTTTCGCGTTCGAGGAGCTTCTGGCCCGCGTGGGGGCCCTGCTCCGCCGGAAGACCACCAAAAAGACCAACACCCTGAACGTCGCCGACCTGGAGCTGGACCGGCTCAAACACACGGTCAAGCGCGCCGGCAAAGACATCCCCGTCACGAGCAAGGAATACGCGCTTCTGGAGTACCTCATGCTCAACGCCGGCGACGTCGTCACCCGGACGATGATCACCGAGCACGTGTGGAACGAGGACTTCGACAGCTTCAGCAACGTGATCGACGTGTACATCAACCACCTCCGCAACAAGGTGGACAAGGACTTCAAGAAGCCCCTGATCCATTCGGTCCGCGGGACCGGGTACGTCCTCAAGGAGTGACCCGGCCGGATCATGAGCGGATATTAATCCTGGTTTAACGGTCCCTTAAGCGGTCGGAAGCTATGCTCGATACAAGGCCAAGGCCGAATCGTGTCACGGCATCCTGCGAACCGGGAGGGGACCATGCATAAGATCCTATTGGTGGACGATGATCACCGGATCCGGAACATCTACAAGATGCTCCTGGAGCTGGAGGGGTTCGAGGTCGTTGACGCGGGGGACTGGGACGCCGCGTCCGAGGCGCTCTTGAGCTGCAAGGACCTGGACCTGGTGATGCTGGACATCAAGATGCCGGGATATTCCGGCGACGTCATTTTTGACGCCGTGCACCTGCACAACCCGAAGCTCCGAGTCATCGTGTCGAGCATCTACCCGCTCGAGGAGCAGAAGCGCCTCATCCTCAAGGCGGACGACTACTTCGACAAGTCCAGCGGCGTCGAGACGTTGTTGAAAAAAGTAAAACGCCTTGCCCGGGAGCCTGTCCGGGGCGGCTGACCGATGCACCCGGGAGGCGATCCCCTGATGGCCGACAGGTCCGGACGACATAGGTACGCGCGCTTTGGATCGGTCCGGCTCAAGGTCTTCCTTCTCTACGCGGCGATCCTGCTGGGGACGTTCTTCGTCTTCAGCGCGTGCGTTCACCAGTATTTCCGGCATGAGATCTATCAGAAGGTGGACGCCCTGCTGGATGTCCGGGCCTCCGGACTCGAGTCCGCCGTCAAAACCTACCTCGCCACCCGGAAGGTGGACGCGCCGAGCGGCCTCGCCGCTTTTTTCTCAGGATACAAGAACAACGACGAGAAACGCTTCCTGGTGATCGCGGACCTTTTGACGGGGCCTGAGCTCCCCGAGCCCGAGCGCCGGCTGAGGACCGCCGCGCAGATCTTCGACCTGAACGGGAGGCCGATCGCCGAGTCCGGGGCCGTGCAGTCCGCGGCGTATCTGGAGCCGCAGATCCTCTCCCGCGCGCTGAGGGGAGAAAAGATCGTGCGCAGCTTCGATCTCATGAACCGCGACCTCAAGCCGGTCCGTGTCAGGGCGAACACCCGGACGGTGATGGACGGGCCGCACCCGCGTTACATCATCCGTGTGCTCATGCCGCTCAAGCCCGTCGAGGAGGAGCTGACGCGCCTGCGCCGCGTGCTGGCCCTCCTGGTCCTGATCATGCTCCTGGTCACGAGCTGGGCGGGGATCCTGCTGGTCCGGGTGACGTTGCAGCCGGTGGACCGGATCGTCCGGAAGATCCGGGAGATCCGTTCCGACAATCTCGGCGAGCGGCTGTACCTCCACGACACCGGCGACGAGATCAACCGGCTTGCCCAGACCTTCAACGAGATGCTCGAGCGGCTCGAGAAGTCCTTCGAGGCCCAGAAGCAGATCGTGCAGGACCTTTCTCACGAGCTCAAGACGCCCCTCACCATCCTGCGCGGCCAGCTGGAGGTCGCGCTCAAAAAGCCCCGCTCCCAGGACGAGTACGCCGCCCTGCTTCATGCGAGCGTGTCGGAGATCGAGAACATCCGCAGAATCATCGACGACCTGTTGATGCTGGCGCGGCTGGATTCGAGAGCCGGCACCCTGGAAATGAAGTCTTTGGACCTGAAGCCTCTGCTCGAAGGGCTGCTGGAAGACGTCAAGATCCTCGCTCAGACGAAGAAGATCTCCGTCGAGTTCACCTCGAGCGGGGACAGCACGCTTCAGGCGAACCAGATCCACTTGAAGCGCCTTTTCATGAACCTGCTCGACAACGCGGTCAAGTACACGCCCGAGAACGGGCATATCCGGGTGGAGCTTAAGTCCGGGCCGGCGGATGTCCGGATCCGCGTGGCGGATAGCGGGCGGGGGATCAACGCGGAGCATCTGCCGCATATCTTCGACCGGTTCTATCGGGGGGAACGGGGACAGCGGGGGGACAGTTACGGCTTGGGGCTGAGCATCGTCAAGTCGATCGTCGAATCACACCAGGGCAGGATCGAAGTGGAGAGTCCTCCTGGGGCGGGCGCCGCCTTTGTGGTCTCGCTGCCCAAGAAAAGGAACATGCAGCTGTTCCTGGCCGAACTGCTTAAAGGCCGGCCTCCAGGGCCAAAAGCTTCGACTTGATCCCCAGGCCGCCGGAGTAGCCGCCGATCGAGCCGTCGGAGGCGATGACGCGGTGGCAGGGGACGATGACGCAGAGGGGGTTCCGGCCATTGGCGCTCCCGACCGCGCGGACGGCCTTGGGGTTCTTCACGCGGCGGGCGATCTCCTTATAAGAGGAAGTCTTGCCGTAGGGGATCCGGCCCAGCTCCTTCCAGACACGCTTCTGGAACGGGGTGCCGGCGGGGTCGAGCGGGACGGTGAACTTTTTGAGCCGGCCGGCGAAGTAGGACTTGAGCTCACGCTCGGCCCGGTCGAGGACGCGCGCGGCGGGAGCGGGGCCGGCGTTCGGCGCGGGCTGCTTTTTCCAAAAAATACCGGTGAGACCCTTGGCGGAGGCGGTCAGGAAAAGAGGCCCGATCGGTGAAGCGACGCGGCGTTGGGCGGAATGGGGCGACTGCATGATTTTCTCCCGATTTTGGGTATCATGTTAGCATGAAAACCTTTTCACTCCGTTTGAGCGAATTCAAGAAGCGTCTCCTGCGTGTCCACGACGAAGAGCCGCTCGGCGGCCTGTCGCTGGCGATCATCATCGCGCTCGACCTCTTCGTTCTCACGATCCTCTCATCCGGTCTGGCCAGCCACACCGACCAGCTCACGTCGCCCGAAGAATACCTCCCTTATGTCTGCCGCCAGGTCTTCGTGGACCATCCCTGGACCGAGAACGAGCGGACCGCCCAGCTCGAGAACGTCGCGCTCGCCGGCTTCAGCACCTACGACTATGGCCGTCAGGACGAGTACGACGCCGCGCGGCTGGCCAAGATGCACCCGACGGCGCAGGACTTTTTACAAAAAGTAAGAACCGCCCGCACGGATGAGAACTTAAGGGCGCTCTTTGCCGAGCGGCGGACGCTCGCGGACCGTATCGGCCAGCTGAACTCGCGGCTCATGGCGACCAAGCCCGCGTACGACACCGCGCTCCTCGAAGAGGCGGTTCAAAAGCGTCCTTCCGTCCCGCTGACCGCGATGACCGCGGAGGCCCAAGGCGCCCGAGCGGAGATCGAAACGCTTGCCGCCAGGCTCCGCGACGTCGAGCGCAAGATCGAAGCGCATCCGCTTGTCCGGGACCTCTGGGCCGCGATCGCGCCCGGCGACGCTGCGCGCCGATCGGGCCTCGTGTCGGACCTCAGGCGTTATGAGCTAAAGTACAAGTTCGTCGAGCTCATCTGGCAGATGCTTTTCCTGCTCCCGGTGTTCGCGGCGTTCTGGTTCTGGAACGCGCGCAGTCTAGCGCGGTCGCACCGTCTGCAGGTCCTGATCTCCTCGCATCTGCTGGTCGTCGCGTCCATCCCCATCCTCATCAAGATCGTCGAGGTCGTCGTGGACCTCGTGCCGGAGCACTTTTTCAAGGAACTGTTCAAGGCGCTCAAGGCGATGCACATCATCGCGCTGTGGCACTTCTTCCTCATCGCGCTCACGGTCGCGGCCGCTCTGGCGGCGATCTACGTGGTGCAGAAGAAGGTTTTTTCGCGCGAACAGCTCCGGCGCCACCGGCTGTCCAAGGGACAGTGCCACGCGTGCGGCCGCAGGCTGCCGTTTGGCCGGATGACCTATTGCCCTTATTGCGGACGCGGGCAGAACGAAGCCTGCGGCGGCTGCGGCAAGGAAACGCCCGCGGGCGGGGACTTCTGCGTGCAGTGCGGACAGAAGAACGGCCGGGCGGTCCCGTCGTGAGCGCTTGGCACCGGAGCTCCTATGGATATCAGGGATAAGCTTGCGATCCAGAGAACGGTCCTCGCCAACCAAAGGACGCTGCTCGCGTTCGGGACCGGCGCGTTGGCGATCGCCGTGGCCGGGGTGACGCTCATCAAATTTTTTACGGGCTCCTGGATCCATTGGGCGGGCTGGGGGCTTCTGCCCTGCGCGGCCCTGGTGCTCATCATCGGTATCATGAATTACAAGACCCAAAACCGCCGGATCGGTCAGGTTTCGGAATGAGACGAGGAAAGATCGGCCGGCAGGGGCTTGAGGTCCCGGTCGTCGGCCTCGGCTGTATGGGGATGAGCTTCGCGTACGGCCAGGCGGATCAGGCGGAGTCGGTCCGCACGCTCGAGAGGTCGCTGGAGCTCGGCGTGGACCATTGGGACACAGCCGAGATCTACGGACCGTTCAAGAACGAGGAGCTCATCGGCCGTTTCCTGGCCGCGTCGCCGGGACGGCGCAAGCGCGTGACGTTGGCGAGCAAGTTCGCGTGGCGGTTCTCGCCCGAAGGTGAGCGGACCGGCCTCGACGGAAGCGCGGCCAACATGCGCCGGGCCATCGAGGGCTCGCTCAAGCGGCTGGGCACCGACCACATCGACCTTTATTATCTGCACCGCAAGGACCCGAACATTCCGATCGAAGAAACGGTCGGCGCGATGGCGGAACTTGTAAAGGAAGGCAAAGCGCGCTTCCTCGGACTTTCGGAGGTCGGCCCCGAGACGCTGCGCCGCGCGCACGCGACACACCCGATCTCGGCACTGCAGAGCGAGTACTCGCTCTGGGAAACACCGCTCAAGACGCGGGTCCTGCCGGTCCTGCGGGAACTTGGTATCGGCCTCGTGGCGTACAGCCCGTTTGGCCGCGGCTTCCTCGCCGGCGGCATGAAGCCTGCCGAAGAAATGGGCCGCGACGACATTCGCCGGACCTTCCCGCGTTTCCAGAAGGACCACGCGCCCGTCAACACGCGGCTGGTGGATGCGATCCGCAGGTTCGCCGCGGCCAAAGGCGCCACCGCGGCTCAGGTCTGCATCGCGTGGCTCCTCGCCCAAGGGGACGACATCGTCACCATTCCCGGCACGACCCGTGTGGACCATCTCGAAGAGGACGCGGCCGCCGCAGGCCTTGAGCTCACCGCGGCGGACATGGGCGCGCTCGACCGTCTGATGGCGGAACATCCGCCGAGCGGCGCGCGGCTGCCTGAGGGGATGATGAAACTCATCAACGCCGAGTGATACGGCGAGCGAAGTTTTTTGCGGTCTGGAGATCATGAGCGGAACCAACAGGAGGCTTTCATGAGACCCCTTGCCCCCGTGTCGGCGATGTCGATCGCGCTTTTTCTTTTCACCGTCCCGCCAGCGGACGCGGCCATGACCCGGGCCTCCGCGGAGCAGCTAATGCGCTCCGGCAAGAGCCTCAAGTGCAGCCTCGCATCCAATGAGAACGGCGAGGCGCAAGAAGGCTCCGTGTACATTTCCGCGGGTAAGATGCGCGGGGACTTCGAGGTCACTGAGAACGGCGAGACCTACGACGGGCACATGGTCCAGGACGGCGAGTGGGTCTACTCCTGGGGCGGGCCGATGGGCGAGGTCCAGGGCATGAAGATGCGCGCGGGCGCATCAGGCGGACCGGCAGGTCCCGAGGGTTTTGACGCATCGGAAGAAATGAGCATGGATTGCATGGAATGGCAGCCGGACGCGTCCAAGTTCGAGACGCCCTCGGAGGTTCAATTCATGGACATGACCGGCATGGGTGCCGGCCCGGGTCAGATGCCCGGCGATCTTGCCTCGATGCAGTGTCAGGCCTGCGACCAGGCGCCGGAAGGTTCTGAGCGCGACATGTGCCGCCAGATGATGGGCTGCGCGTGAGCCAAACCCTTTGCCGCCGGGACTTGATTATATCTGCTTATACAGATATAATTGGCTTATGAAACTCAAAGAAACCCAGGCCTTGTTCACCGCGCTCGCAGATGAGACGCGCCTCAGGATCCTGAACCTGCTGGCTGAGGGGGAGCTCTGTGTCTGTGATCTGATGAAGGTCCTGGGTGAGCCCCAATCGAAGGTCTCGCGGCATCTGGCCTATCTTCGCCGCACGAAGCTCGTGTCGGCCCGTCGCCGCGGGCTTTGGATGCATTACCGGATCTCCGGCTCCGATGCGAGGATGCTGGAGCCGGTGCTCCGGGTGATCAAGGACCGCCGTTCGGAGATCGACGAGCTGGACCGGGACTTGAGGAAGTTCCGTCAGCAAAAGGGGTGTCTCGTCGCCTGCTGCGAGTGAATTTTTTTGACTTGATATATCTGTGCAAGCAGATATTATGGAGGGAGGTGATGAAGATGACTGATTGTAAATGCTGCAAGGGCTGCGAGTGTTGCGGAGGGACCACGGGCTGCTGCTGACGCTCCGCCAAAAACCCCGTCCGCGGCGCTGCTCGGGAGCCGGCGCATTGTAAGGCGCGCGGCACCCCTGCGTCTTGCGGCCGGGGCTTTTTAATCGGACCGTTGATCGAACGAGGACAGAAGCAGAAGCGGGAGTGAGATGAAAAAACTACCTTTGATGGACCGGTATCTGACGGTCTGGATCTTCGCTGCCATGGCGGCGGGGTGCGCGGCGGGACGGTTCGCGCCCGCGTTCGGAGAGGCTGTCGGGCGGATGGGGTCCGGCACGACCAATGTTCCGATCGCCGCGGGGCTGGTCCTCATGATGTACCCTCCGCTGGCCAAGGTCCGCTACGAGGAGCTCGGCCGCGTGTTCAGGGACTGGCGTATCCTGGCTTTGAGCCTGGTCCAGAACTGGATCATCGGCCCGCTTCTCATGTTCGGCCTGGCCGTTCTATTTTTGTCCGACCGGCCGGACCTGATGTCGGGGCTCATCATGATCGGTCTGGCGCGGTGCATCGCGATGGTCATCGTGTGGAACGATCTGGCGGAAGGCGACCCCGAGTACGCGGCGGGCCTGGTCGCGTTCAACAGCATCTTTCAGATCCTTTTTTATGGGGTGTACGCGTACTTTTTTATCACGTTCCTGCCGAGGGCTTTGGGAATGGAGAGCTTCGCGGTCGCGGTCACGATGGGCGAGATCGCCCGGAGCGTTCTCATTTATCTGGGGATCCCGTTCGCGGCGGGCGCGGTCACGCGGCTCGTGCTCGCGCGGCTCAAGGGGGACGCGTGGTACCGGGATGTCTTCATGCCAAAGATCAGCCCGGTGACGCTCAGCGCGCTCTTAGGGACGATCTTTTTGATGTTCAGCCTCAAGGGCGGCGAGATCCTGAGCCTTCCCGGTGACGCGCTGAGAGTGGCCGTGCCGATGCTCATTTATTTTGTATCGATGTTCCTGATCAGCTTCGCGATGAGCTGCAAGGCCGGCGCGGACTACCCCAGGTCGGCGACACTGTCGTTCACCGCGGCGAGCAACAACTTCGAGCTCGCGATCGCGGTGGCGGTCGGTGTGTTCGGCATGAATTCGGCGCAGGCGTTCACCGCGGTGATCGGACCGCTGGTGGAAGTGCCGGTGATGATCGGGCTGGTCGGTGTGTCGCTGTGGATCGGACGCAAATATTTTAAAAGAGGAGAAAAGTCATGCGGAGCGTGTTGATCCTGTGCACTGGCAATTCCTGCCGGTCGCAGATGGCAGAAGGGGTCCTTAAAAAATACGGCGCCGGCAAGTTCGAGGTCGAGTCGGCGGGCTCCGAACCGTCCCGGGTGAACCCGACCGCGGTCCGTGTCATGAAGGAGATCGGGATCGACCTCTCCGGCCACCGGTCCAAGCATCTCAAGGAGTTCGCGGGCCGCCGCTTCGACACCGTGATCACCGTTTGCGACAACGCGGACCGGAATTGCCCCGTTTTTCCCGCCGGGACCGAGCGGCTGCACTGGCCGTTCCCGGATCCGCCCCACGCCCAGGCTGAGAGCGAGGCGGTGCTGGCGGAATTCCGCCGGGTGCGCGACATGATCCACGAGCGGTTCAAGGCCCTGGCAGAAGGGGCCTAAATAGGCTAATAAATAGAAAAAATATATAGCTATCTAGTTGATTTAAAAAGAGTTACAAGGTAACGACCCCTCGGGCTCAAAATGGGCCGGGGGGTTTAATTTTTTCGAAATATGTTCGTAACATGGGTGAGTAAACTTGAGCTTCGTTCTTGTCCTCCAAGCTCACCCAGTTTGCCTAGGGAAGCGGCTCGAATTTTTCGAGCAAAATCCGGACAATCGCAGTAGGATAGCTGGCGGCAAACCGGCCCCGACCGCACCTGTTTGAAAATTTTTTCAAGCACAACCAAAAAGTGGAGAGCAGTATGTCTACCCTACAGGAAGTCAAAAACACCATGCACACCAACGGCAGCGCCGCTCGCAAGGCGATCAACTCCAAGGACATCACCCAGGTGTTCGGTTCGAACGTGTTCAACGATAAAGTGATGCGCGAGCGCCTTCCGAAAGAGACCTACAAGGCCCTTCGCAAGACCATCGAATCCGGTCAGCCGCTCACGCTCGAAGTCGCCAATGTCGTCGCCAACGCGATGAAGGATTGGGCGATCGAAAAGGGCGCGACCCACTACACCCATTGGTTCCAGCCGTTGACCGGCATCACCGCCGAGAAGCACGACTCCTTCATCTCCATGCCCGCCGAAGACGGCACCGTCATCATGGAGTTCTCCGGCAAGCAGCTCATCCAGGGCGAGCCGGACGCGTCCTCGTTCCCGTCGGGGGGCTTGCGCGCAACCTTCGAAGCCCGCGGATACACCGCGTGGGACTGCACGTCGCCGGCCTTCCTTAAAGAAGACGCCGTGGGGTATGTGACCCTTTGCATCCCGACCGCGTTCTGCTCCTACACCGGCGAAGCGCTCGACAAGAAGACCCCGATGCTCCGCTCGATGGAAGCCGTCAACAAGCAGGCGATGCGCCTTCTCCGCGCGCTCGGCAACACCACGGCCACCCGCGTGACGACGACCGTCGGACCTGAACAGGAATATTTCCTGATCGACAAGAAGTTCGTCGATCAGCGCACCGACATCATGGCCTCCGGCCGCACGCTCTTCGGCGCGTCGGCTCCCAAGGGCCAGGAGCTCGAGGACCAGTACTTTGGTTCGATCCGTGACCGCATCTCCCGCTTCATGCATGACCTGGACATGGAGCTCTGGAAGATGGGCGTTTCCGCCAAGACCAAGCATAACGAAGTCGCGCCCGCTCAGTTCGAGCTCGCGCCGATCTTCTCGACCACCAACATCGCCGCTGACCACAATCAGCTCGTCATGGAGACGATGCAGAAGGTCGCGCTCCGTCACGGCCTCGTCTGCCTCCTGCACGAGAAACCGTTCGCGGGCGTGAACGGATCCGGCAAGCACAACAACTGGTCGCTCGCGACCGATGACGGCCAGAACCTGCTCGAGCCGGGCAAGACGCCGCATGACAACGAGCAGTTCCTGCTCGTCGTCGCCGCGATCATCAAGGCCGTCGACACGCACGCCGACCTCATGCGCGCCGGCGCGGCCAACACCGGCAATGACCTGCGCCTGGGCGCCAACGAGGCCCCTCCCGCGATCATCTCGGTGTTCATGGGCGAAGAGCTCTCGGACATTCTCTTCAACCTGGCCAAGGGCAAGGAAGCCAAGTCCAAGGGTCAGCACTATCTGAACATCGGCGCGGATTCGCTTCCGGCGCTTCCGAAGGACAACACGGACCGCAACCGTACGTCGCCCTTCGCGTTCACCGGCAACAAGTTCGAGTTCCGCATGGTGCCGTCCTCGATCTCGATCTCAGGCCCCAACGTGATCCTGAACACGATCACCGCCGAGGCGTTCGACGAGGTTGCCACGCGCCTGGAGAAGGCCAAGGACACCGACAAGGAAGTCGCCGCGATCATCAAGGAGTACATCTCCAAGTACGGCCGCGTGATTTTCAACGGCAACAACTACTCGGCTGAGTGGGTCAAGGAAGCCAAGAAGCGCGGTCTCCCGAACATCTCCTCGATGGTGGAAGCCATGGAATGCGTCACGCTTCCTGAGAAGGTGAAGATGTTCGAGAAGTACAAGGTGCTCACGAGCGGCGAGCTCCACTCCCGCCAGGAAGTCTATCTGGAGAAGTACTGCAAGGACATCAACATCGAAGCCAAGGCCTCGATCGAGATGGTCAACCGCCAGTACCTTCCGGCTGTCATGAAGTACACGGGGCAGCTGGCCCAGATCGTCGCGAACCTGAAGGCCGCCGGCGCGATCGCCCAGGCCACGGTGCAGAAGAGCATCCTGGCCGAGGTGTCCAAGCTTCTGGCCTCCGCCGAGAAGAAAGTCCAGGCTCTCGAAGCCGCGACGCTCAAGGCTCAGGAGACCGCCGACACGCACGCGAAGGCCAAGTACTTCCGTGACAAGGTGGTTCCCGCCCAGCTTGCGGTGCGAGCCGACATCGACGCGCTCGAACGGATCGTGCCGACCGAGCTGTGGCCCGTTCCTTCGTACGCGGACATGCTGTTCAAGCTCTAAAACCGACCGATCCCAATAACAGGCCGGCGCGGAACCTTCGGGCTCCGGCCGGCCTGTTCCATTTTATCGAGGCGACGATGTCCCTTTTGTTCGTCTGGCCCATGATCCTCCTGGGGGTCCTTTGGGCCGCCAACCCGCAGATGCTGAAGAGCGCGTTGACCCGCCGGACGCATTGGAAGACGTTCTGGCTGGCCGCGGCGGTCCTTCTCCTGCCGCTCCTGAAGCTCGGAGCGTCGCGCGGCCTCCTCGGCATCGCGGTCGTTCTGATCGTCTTCGGCCTGATCGTCGGCCGCGCGCACGCCGCGGTCGGCGCCGCGTTCGAGAAGGTCCCGCTCGTCCACTTCAGGACCGCCGCGGTCCTGAACATCGTCGGCGGGGTCTGTATGCTTCGACTGAACTGAAGTAGAATAGGGCCCGCATGAACCCGATAGAACCCAGCACAGCCGTCCCGGCCCAGGAGACCTCGAAGCGCGAGATCGTTTTTTTGATGACGCCGCAGCACACCGGCACGCACTTCTGCCGGATGCTGTTGGAGACCCACCCACGCATCTCGCCGTGCCTGGCCGCCGGGAACTTTCCGGTGCACAAGGAAGAGCAGTCGGCGATGAATTTCCTCTCGGGCCGGTGCACGCTCCAGGAGTGGAAGGACGCGTTCAGCCGGAGGCTCGGGCAGATCGGGGCCCAGAAGTTCGACGAGGCCGAAGGCTTTTTCAACGAATTCTCGATCCGGATCGAGCCCAAGCCGGATCCGACACACTTCCTCTTTCATGACCACATCCACCCTCCGTACGTGCACCGCGGGTTCAGGATGGATACCGGTAATTTTGAAAGGATCAAGATCGTCACGGCCGTCCGCGACCCGCTGCTATCGGTGATCTCCGCGCTTCGCCGCACCCCCAAGGGCGTTGAGAAGTCCGCGCTCATCCTCAGGGGGATCCTGTTCGCCTCGCGGCTCACGAACGTTTTTCATTTCTGCACGGACCTGTGGAAGGACAGCCCTGAGAAGGCGCTTGGTGTTTTTTCCTATCTGGGGCTCGACACGCCGTCCGCGGCGCGCGAGTACCTGAAGAAATATCCGGTCATCAATCACACCCAGTCGACCGCGCCGCTGGCGGGGTTCCTCACGAAGTTGTCGCGTCAGCCGATGAGCCTGATGCAGGCCGGGAGCGAGAACGTCCCGGAACCCCACAACGAACTTTATCCCGCTCTCGACGAGAGCGTGCTGAAGGAGCTGCGCGATGCCAGGGAGCTGTTGGTGAAAAAGAAAAAGATACATCCGGTGATCCGCCCCTGGGCGGATGTCCTGCGGCGGAACACGGAATTCGAGGCCTTCTACCGCAAGCTCGGCTACCGTGACCTGGTGTGGTTCAAGTGACCGACCGGATCCGCGGCCTTGCCGCCAAGATCGGTCTCGCGGCGCTGTCGGTCGTCCTCACCCTTCTCATGCTGGAGGGCGTCTTCATCCTTTATGACCGGATCAAGGAAGGGAAGTTCGTCCCGGTGAGCCAGAAGCTGCTCGGCGAGTACAACGCCTACCAGGAAGAGTACGACCCCGAGACCGGGCATTACCGCAAGCGCGTGGAAACGGACACGCTTTTTCCACACCCTTATCTCGGTTACGTCCGCCACAGCATTCCCCCGAGCGGGATCCAGTTCATCAACACGGAGGGGTTCTTCGGCCATCGGTTCGCGGGCGTCAAGGAAGAGGGGGTCTTCCGGGTCATGATCACCGGCGGCTCGGTCGCGACGGGGTACGGCGCACAGCGGGTGGACAAGAACCTCCTGGAGCGGGACCTGAACGCCCGCTACAGGAGCGGCGCGATCAAGCGGTTCGAGGTGATGAACCGCGCCCACGGCGCCTGGAAACAGCCCCAGCAGCTCATCAATTTCATGCTGCATGCGCACGAGGTGGACGCCCTTATCACGCTCGACGGCTACAACGAGGCGCACCACATCTGGAACCGTCACGGGCTCTCGATGGACCATCCGAGCGACAACTACTACACGGGCATGCAGGTCAATTACGGCCGGCCGATCCAGACGCTGGCGCTGAGGGTCGACGGCTGGCTGCGGGAATTGCTTTTTACGAACCCGATCGCGAGACGGTCCCAGCTCTGTTACTTTGTGATCACCCGTCTGCGCGCCGCCGCGCAGGAGCGCGCGAACGATCCCAACGACCCCATCGTCGGCAAGGTGATGGGGTTCTCGAAAGGCATGCTGGCGCTGCCGAACGACTGGGACATCGAAAAAAAGCGCGAGTACAACATCCAGGCGTACAAGCGGTACACCTACGACACCTATGTGATCGCCAAGGCGCACGGGGTCAAGTCGCTCCATCTCCTTCAGCCGACCGCGTATCACCGCAAGACGCTGTCCGAGAAGGAGCGCGCAAGCCTTGAGCGCCAGCCCAAGAACAGCTTCAATGTGGACCTGTACCTCAAGGTCATCGGCGAGGTCATGAAGCTCCGGGAGCTCGGCGTTCCGGTCTATGATCTGACGGACGTCTTTGAGGAGGCCGGCGCGGCGGACATTTACGGCGATCCGGTGCACTTCAACGACGCGGGGATGGAGATCCTCGAAAAGCGCGTGCTGCAGCTGATCGAAAAGGAGTGGGGCTTAAAGCCCGTCCGATGACGTCCTTGAGCCCCGGAGCGGTACCGACATGGTGATGGAAAGACTTCTGCATCTGGCGAGCGCGGCGCTGCCCAAGGGTTTCAGGAACCGGCTCAAAAAAGCATTCCGCTACCTGGTGGGGTATGAGCAAGAGCTGGGTGAGCAGGAGCAGCTGATCCGGAGGTTGGCGCGGTATTCTCACCAGGTCGGCCGCGCGCAATCCTACAAGGACGAGCGTCTCACCGATGACGTGGTCTGCATCGCCGACGCGATAGAGAAACGGCTCGCTTCGATCGAGGCCAGGCTCGGCCTGGAAGGCCGCGAGCGCCCTTTGCCTTCGATGATACGACCGTTCACGAGGTTCGATGCTGTCGAGCACAACACCCCGATGATCCCGGACACCGAGTACCGCACGCTGGTCGAGCCCGGGTTCGGCGGGTATTGGGGAGGGCTCTACAATCCCGGATTGGCCGTTCGGAACGGCCGCATCATCCTGGCCGCCCGGGCTGAGGACCATGACGAGCACGAGCGCAACGCCGATCTGACCAAGATGGCCAACAGCGTCCGCCCCCTCATCATCGAATGCGATCAGGACATGAAGATCCTCGATTCTTATCCGCTGACCTTGAAGAATTACCCTTTTGATGACGGGCTTTTCA
>Ga0209573_1004351_pt1 | contig 14090 bp, 12 predicted proteins | sample TNRBio252014_DNA_FD_185870 | JGI IMG/M metagenome (GOLD analysis project Ga0209573, IMG submission 185870) | Wastewater treatment Type I Accumulibacter community from EBPR Bioreactor in Madison, WI, USA - TNR Reactor_6/25/2014_ DNA (SPAdes)... | ecosystem: Engineered > Bioreactor > EBPR >...
TATCGTCGTGCGTTGGCCCGATACCGCCGGTGGTGAAGACATAGTCGTAGCGTTTGCGCAGCGCGTTTACAGCCTCGACGATCGCGTCCTCTTGGTCGGCGACCACGCGAACTTCTTTCAGATCAACGCCAATCGCAGTCATCACATCGGCGAGATGACCTATATTACGGTCCTTGGTGCGACCCGACAGTATCTCGTCGCCGATCACCAGCATGGACGCCGTTACGATGTCGCTCATGTCCGTCTCCGTTGTGCGCTCGGACATAGCGCTGCGGCAATGCCGAGGCAATGTGCATCATTCGAAGACAATGTGTTCCGATATCGACGTCTTTCGGTTGACGGTACGGGGCTGTAGGTCGGTTGCATTGACAAACCAAAGACTGGAGAAGGCCCGATGGCCAAGGTTCTCGTACTGTATTATTCGAGCTGGGGGCACATGGAAGCCATGGCTCTTGCCGCCGCCAAGGGCGCAAAGGCGGCGGGCGCTGACGTGACCGTCAAGCGTGTGGCGGAACTGGTGCCCGAAGCCGTCGCCAAGGCGGCGTATTACAAGCTCGACCAGGCCGCTCCAATCGCCGATCCGCTGGAACTTGACCAGTATGACGCGATTATTGTCGGCGCTTCGACCCGCTATGGCGCGATGGCCTCGCAGTTGAAGAACTTCTGGGACCAGACAGGTCCACTGTGGGCCAAGGGCGCGCTGGTCAACAAGGTCGGCTCGGTGATGGTGTCGACCGCGACCCAGCATGGCGGCGCGGAACTGGCGCTGATCGCCACACAGGCGATGCTGCAGCATCACGGCATGGTGATCGTGCCATTGTCCTATGCCTATCAGGGCCAGATGGGCAATGATGTGGTGCGGGGCGGCGCGCCGTACGGCATGACCACAACCTCGAATGGCGACGGCTCGCGCATGCCATCGGAGCAGGAACTCGAAGGCGCGGAATTCCAGGGCAAGCGCGTGGCCGAGATCGCGGCAAAGCTGGCTGGCTGATCCAGGCGGATTCGACAATTGATCAAGCGCGTCCGGTTCACGCCGGGCGCGCTTTTTCATTCGGGGTATGGGAGAACTAGAAGTCAGCGTACGAGCGGAATTCAGCCTACGCGCGGAAAGGGAATGGCAAGAGTTCAGTCCCGGAAGAAAGTGGCTCCCCGAGCAGGGCTCGAACCTGCGACAATTCGATTAACAGTCGAACGCTCTACCAGCTGAGCTATCGGGGAACAGGTACTGGCGAAGTGGGGCGCGTATAACCCGTGCTCTTGGCTTTGAAAAGACGCTCTGCCGACAAAAATGCCCTCGCTGGAGCAAAATGGGGAATTGCCTGACTGCCGACACTGGTAAACTGTAGCTGCGCTGCCCATTTGCTGCGCGGGCTTGCTCGTGCGCAAGGCTAAACACGGGAATTGAGCGGAATGACGACCACTGCGCCGAAACGCCACGGCATCCGGTTCTTCGGCCGGCGCATCCATATGCCGCAGTCGCGCCCGGTGCGTATCGCCATGGGCGTGGCGTTGTGCGTGTTTGGCGTTTTGGGTTTCCTGCCGGTTCTGGGTTTCTGGATGATTCCGCTCGGCGTGCTGATTTTGTCTTATGAATTTGCCTTGGTGCGGCGTTTGCGGCGCCGTTCGATCGTTTGGTGGGAAAAACGGCGGCGCGAAAAGGCACAAGCGGCTGCCGGTCGCAGCGACAACGCTTGACGCTCAAAGGCGGGCAACCTATTGGAGCCAGCGTGGTGACACCCGGTGCGGGGCCTCGTGGCGGAATGGTTACGCAGAGGACTGCAAATCCTTGCATCCCGGTTCGATTCCGGGCGAGGCCTCCAAACCGGTCGTGACGCCGGCGCTTTCACCGGTTTGCGCCGCCGGGCTTGCGCGGTGCTGGCGTCAGGGGAATGACCGGACCATGGAAACCGATTTTACCGATCTGCGCGTGAAGATGGTCGATGGTCAGATTCGCACCACCGATGTCACGGATCTCGCTGTTCTTCAGGCGTTTCTCGACGTGCCGCGCGAACAGTTCGTGCCAGCCGAGCGCCGCGAACTGGCCTATATCGACGAAGACATTCTGATTTCACCGGCCAGCGCCTCTGGCAAAGCACGCTTCATGATGGAGGCGTCGCCACTGGCCAAATTGCTACAACTGGCCGAAATCGGTCCGTCGGATATTGTGCTCGATGTGGGCTGCGGAACTGGTTACGCGTCGGCCATTATGTCCAGGCTGGCCGGTTCGGTGATTGCGCTGGAGAGCGATGCGGGACTGGCCGCCCAGGCGAACTCCAATCTTGCGCAACTGGGCTGCGACAATGTCGCCGTTGTCGAGGGCGATCTTGCGTCCGGTTACGCCAGCGAGGGGCCATATGAAGTGATTCTCGTCGGCGGGTCTGTCGATGCGGTGCCTGATACGCTGCTGGCCCAACTCAAGGAGGGCGGCCGGCTGGTCGCCGTACAGGGGCGCGGCAATGCAGGCGTGGCGAAGATTTTTATCAAGGATGAAGGCGACGTCGCCGCACGCGGCGTCTTTAATGCGGCAATTAAGCCACTTCCCGGCTTTGAATCGACACCGGGCTTTCATTTCTGAAGCGGCTCCGCTTGCGCGCTCGCGCGCCATGGTGTTGCTTACCGCGAAAGTATGAAATTGGTAACCATTCCAGCGACCGTTTGGGGGGGCGGTCGCCGGTTGCGTTCAGGTCGGGGTATGATCTTGTCATTCAGTAAGATTTTGTTTGGCGCGTTGCTTCTCTCCTGCGCTGTGAGCCCGGTATCCGCCGAGACGCTCCAGGGCGCATTGGCTAAAGCCTATAAATTCAACTCGTCGCTGAATTCGGCCCGCGCTGGCGTACGCGCGACAGACGAGAATGTGCCGCTGGCCAAGAGTGGATACCGGCCCACGATCGCCGGTCAGGCCGACATTGATCACACTTCGACGACGACCCGCATGGGCGGAACGCAAATCGGCTCGCGCATCACCACCGGTTCGTTCGGTGTCCAGATAAACCAGATGCTGTTTGATGGTTTCCAGACCCGCAACAATGTCTCGGCTGCAGAAGCCGGGGTGCGCGCTGCGCGTGAAGGTCTGCGCAATACGGAGCAGAACACGCTGTTCAACGCGGCAAGCGCCTATATGGACGTTATTCGCGACCGCCAGATTGCGGCATTGACCGAACGGAATCTGGCGTTCCTCAACGAACAGGTGCGCGCCGCGCGTTCGCGTTTCGACGTCGGCGAAGGCACTCGCACTGATGTTGCGCAGGCCGAGGCGCAGCACGCGAGCGCTACTGCGCAATTGAGCGGTGCGCGGGCCCAGATCATGGCGAGCGCCGGCGCCTATCGTCAGTATATAGGCGAGGATCCGGGTAAGCTGGCCGCCGCCAAGCCCGCGAACGGCTTGCCGAAATCATTCGAGGCCGCATTGGCGGTGGCGCGCGAACAGCATCCGGCGATTTTGGCCGGAGAACATCAGATTGACGTCGCCCAGTTCACTGTAAAATCCTCCGAGGGCGCTTTGTTGCCCGGCCTGGATGCAAGCGCCGGTCTTTCGACATCGGCGCGCCACACCCACACCGCACCCAGCCTGACAGACACCGACGGCATCAGCACGACGCACACAAATTCGGCGTCGATCGGCGCGACCTTGACCATTCCGATCTATACTGGCGGGCGCGCGTCGGCGAATATACGCCAGAAAAAGGAGTTGCTCGGTCAGGCGCGCATCAATCTCGATGTCAGCCGCGATCAGGTGCGACAGGCCTTAACCAGCGCCTGGAGCGCCTACAAGGCGGCTCGCGAGGGCGTCCAGGCTGGTCGAACGCTGGTGAACGCACAGCAGCTTGCGCTCAACGGGGTCGTCGAGGAACGCAATGTGGGCCAGCGGACCACGCTTGATGTGCTGAATGCACAGGCGGCGGTTATCCAGGCGCAGATCAACCTAGCTAGCGACGAGCACGACGTCGTGGTTGCGAGCTACGCTATTTTGAACGCGATGGGCAAGTTGTCGCCGGAACACCTCGGCCTCGGCGTTTCAAAATATGAGCCTAAGGAGCACTACGAGGCCGTCAAGGACAAGTGGTATGGCCTGCGTACGCCAGACGGGCGCTGAAGCCTGCCGGTCTTTTTTGAGTTCAAGCTGTTGAAATCCCGAACCCCTGCATATTGAGGATTCAATCGGGACGGAGCCTCCGCTACGCTAGCTGTTGTGATTCGGATGGTGATTTGCCACCCGATCTGGCGCGTGCAGCAGGACAGCGAGACACAATAATGGCCCAAGCGGCGAGCAGTTCCCAGCGTGAACCCTCCATGGAGGAGATCCTCGCCTCGATCCGGCGTATCATCGAAGATAATGATATGCCGCGCGCCTCTGAAGCTGTTGCGCTCGACACCGCAATCAGGCCGGCGGCCAATGATCCGGTTTCGCGGCGAGCCGAAGCGCCTGCGGCCGAGATCGCGCCGGATCTGGCTATGGAGTTGGCCGGCGCACTGGATGACGAGGATGTTGAAATATATGACACGTCTGTCAACGATCTGGATGCCGTGATCGCCCGGTCTGTACAGGCCGATACAGGCTGGCCGGACGATCCGGCCTGGAGCGTGCGACCGGCCAGCGAAAGATCGGAGACGAAAGTCGAGGTCAACGCTCCCGCTCCGGTCCAGGCGGCGACTGTGCGGCCTGCTATCGCGCAACCTGCTGCGGCGGAAGCACGAAGCTCAATCGTGTCAGAACAGACGGGCCGCCAGGTCGCGGCTTCTTTTGGGGAATTGTCAGAAGCGTTCGCCGCCAGCCGCCGGCGCAGTTTTGATGAGATAGCCGAAGATATGCTGCGTCCGATGCTGCAGGACTGGCTGGACAACAACCTGCCGACCCTGGTCGAGCGCCTGGTGCGCGAAGAGATCGAGCGGGTAGCGCGCGGCGTTTGAGCCGACTACTCTCGCAAATGTCTTGCCGTGTCGCAATCCGGGCCTTGTTGCGATCCGGTCGCACGCCTGCCGGTTGACTTGGCAAACCCCATCCGGTTTACACCAGCAGTAACTCCAAGACGCCGCGACCTGGCAAGGCTGACCCATGCTTGAGAAAACCTACGACGCCGCGAGCGTCGAACCGCGCATCGTGAAGATGTGGGATGAAGCCGATGCATTCGTTGCAGGCGCTGGCGCCGAGCCCGGGGCGGATCCGTTCTGCATCGTGATACCGCCGCCCAACGTCACCGGCTCACTGCATATGGGCCACGCGCTCAACAATACGCTTCAGGACATTATGGTCCGCTTCGAGCGCATGCGCGGCAAGAATGTGCTGTGGCAACCGGGCATGGACCATGCAGGCATCGCCACGCAGATGGTGGTTGAGCGCAAGTTGGCCGAAAGCGGCAGCAAGGTCAGCCGCCGCGACATGGGCCGCGAGGCGTTTATCGAGAAGGTGTGGGAATGGAAGGATGAGTCCGGCGGGCTTATCTTTAACCAGCTCAAACGCCTGGGCGCGTCATGCGACTGGTCGCGCGAACGCTTCACAATGGACGAGGGTCTGTCCAGGGCGGTGCTGGAAGTATTTGTCACACTCCACAAGCAGGGCCTGATCTACAAGGACAAGCGGCTGGTCAACTGGGACCCGAAGCTCTTGACCGCGATTTCCGATCTTGAAGTCGAGCAGTTGGAGGTGGATGGCAACCTCTGGCACTTTCGTTACCCGATCGAAGGCAAGACGTTCGATCCCGATGACGAATCGACCTTCATCACCGTTGCAACGACCCGCCCCGAGACGATGTTGGGCGACGCCGCTGTCGCGGTCCATCCGGATGACGAACGCTATCAGAAGCTGATCGGCAAGCATGTGATCCTGCCGATTGTGGGGCGCCGCATTCCGATCGTCGCAGATGCGTATTCGGACCCGGAAAAAGGCACCGGCGCGGTGAAGATCACACCGGCCCACGATTTCAACGACTTTGAAGTCGGCAAGCGCCACAAGCTGCCGGCTATCAATATCTTTACGACCGACGCCAAGATCAGCATCTGGGACAATGAGGAGTTTCGCGACGGCATCGATATCACGCCCGAGCGCGAGGCGGCATGGAACGGCCTTGAAGGCCGTGAGCGCTTCGAGGCGCGCAAGCTGATCGTCGCCATGATGGAAGACGGCGGGAACCTGGACAAGACCGAGCCTCACCGTCACGTTGTGCCGCATGGCGACCGCGGCGGCGTGCCGATCGAGCCGTTCCTGACAGACCAGTGGTATGTCAACGCCGCAGAACTAGCGAAATCGGCAATTGCTTCGGTGCGTCAGGGGCGCACCAGTTTTGTCCCGAAAAACTGGGAGAAGACCTATTTTGACTGGATGGAGAACATCCAGCCCTGGACGGTTTCGCGCCAACTCTGGTGGGGTCACCAGATCCCCGCATGGTACGGGCCGGACGGCCATGTGTTTGTCGAGCGCACCGAGGAAGAGGCGCTTGACGCCGCCATTCAGCACTATCTGGCGCATGAAGGTCCGTGGAAGGCCTGGGTCGAGGAGAAGCTGGAGAATTTCGAGCCGGGAGAAATCCTGACCCGCGACGAAGATGTGCTCGATACCTGGTTCTCGTCGGCATTGTGGCCATTCTCCACGCTGGGCTGGCCAGACAAGACCCCGGAACTTGCGACCTACTATCCGACCAGCGTGCTGGTCACGGGTTTTGATATCATCTTTTTCTGGGTCGCCCGGATGATGATGATGGGCAACCATTTTATGGGGCACGAACCGTTCCACACGGTTTACGTACACGCGCTGGTTCGCGACAAAAATGGCGCCAAGATGTCGAAGTCGAAAGGCAACGTCATCGACCCGCTGGAACTGATCGACGAATATGGAGCAGACGCGCTGCGCTTTACGCTCGCCATCATGGCCGCGCAGGGCAGGGACGTGAAACTCGATCCGACCCGCGTCGCCGGCTATCGCAACTTCGGCACAAAACTGTGGAACGCGACGCGCTTTGCCCAGATGAACGACGCGGCGCGCGACAACACTATCTGGCTGAATGACGCAAAGCTTCCGGTTAACCGCTGGATCCTGACAGAGCTGACGGGCGCGACCAGGGAAATCACAGCCGGAATTACGTCATATCGATTCAATGATGCAGCCAGCGCAGCCTACCGGTTCGTCTGGAACATGGTCTGCGACTGGTATGTCGAACTTCTGAAGCCGGTCTTCATGGGAACCGACGAAGGCGCCAAAAAAGAAAGCCGGGCCTGCATGGCCTACGTGCTGGACGAAATCTACAAGCTGCTGCACCCGTTTATGCCGTTCATGACCGAAGAGCTTTGGGGCCTGACCGCACCGGAGGGCGAGCCGCGTACAACGCTTTTGTGTCATGCAGCCTGGCCGGCGCCGTCGTTCGACTATCAGGATGCGGCGGCCGATGTGAACTGGCTGATCGATGCGGTGACCGGCATCCGCTCGGTTCGCTCCGAAATGAATGTACCGCCGGCCGCGGTTGCGCCGCTGGTGATTGTGAGCGGCAACGACGAGACAAGACAGCGGCTTGAACGACATGAAAGCGCATTGCAGCGTCTGGCGCGGGTCGGCGCGATTTCGCATGCTGCCTCGCCGCCCAAAGGATCGGCGCAGATTGTGCTGGGCGAGGCGACCGCCTGTCTGCCGCTTGGCGACCTGATCGACGTCAAGGCCGAGGCTGCGCGGCTTGGGCGCGAACACGCCAAGGCGAGCGACGAGGTGGCCCGGCTGGAGAAAAAACTCTCAAACGAGAAGTTTGTCGCCAATGCGCCGCATGAGGTGGTTGAGGCGGAGCGGGAAAAGCTGAACGAACATCGCGCAAATCAGGCGCGTCTTGATCAGGCCCTGGCGCGGTTGCGTGACGCTGGGTAAACCTTGGCGCCGTGCCGATTCCTTGATCCGGATTATTGCGGGCAGGTGGTCGAATTGCCCCCGACTTTAGCGGTTTACGCTGCGGAATAAGGCGGTCCGGCCCAATTTTGAGCCCCAATGTTGCCGTAATGTTACAGGTGGCGCATTGAGCTCAAAAACGAGGCTTTTCGGCTAAAATGGCGACCCGGTTGGTTGAATTTGTTTCAAATCGGCGTCGGATTCCACAAAATCAGGCAGAATCGTGGTGTCCAAACCGTTATCTGCGGCCTTTGTGCGGAGGCTGGCGGCGGCGCGCCTCCCACCGCCCAAAATTCGCTGTTGCAACGACGGCAAGAAAATATTCTAGCTGGGACAACCACTTTCTCCGGGGGACACTTTCTTGACCAGACAACTCTACAAAACCCTCATCAGCGCAACCATCCTTTCGGTTGCTGCGGTGGGCGTTGCAAACGCCGGCGGCTTCTCCCGCGGCAAGGCGGACACCTCGATCATCTACGAGGACGCCGGTTTCAACATGCGCTCGAGCGTGACCTTTGTGGATGTCCACAAGGAGTATTCCAAGGCTGCCAATCCGGCGGCTGTTGGCGAGGATTTCGCAGACTCATACGTCATTCCTTCCGCCGCCGTTAAACTGAATATCCTCGACAGTGTTCGCTGCGCGGGCACCTATACTCAGGCCTATGGCGGATCATTCACGGTTTCGGAGCTTTCCAATTTCTACGGCAAGACCCATGAAGCCATCACCATCGACGAATTTGGCGCGACGTGCGGCGTGAAATTTGATGTTGGCCCGGGCCGCGCCTGGCTGATCGCCGGCGGTTTCCAGGAATCGTTCAGCTATGACCGCAAGGAAGATTTTTCATTCATCGCGAACACGCCGGTTTTTGGTCCCCTTACGGTGATGGATTTGGGGCCTCCTTTTCGTCCGGTAGGTCCCGCCGGTGCTGAAAATCCCGCTTTGGATACGGGCTATATGGGCACACTGTCACTGGAAGGCAGGGATTATGGTTTCCGCCTTGGCGCGGCCTATGAAATTCCCGAATACGCCCTGCGCGCCGAAATCTTGTACCGCTCCGCCACCAGCCATCGCCCGGATGGCGAACTGACGGTTCCGGCTGGCGTGCTGTGTATCAAAGGCACGCCTGGAACCTGCGGGCTGCCGCGCAATTTTGCGGTTCCGATTGCCGCTACCGGCGCCGGCGAGTTGCCGCAGTCGGTCGAGCTTAACTTGCAGTCCGGCATCGCGCCGGGCTGGCTGGCCTTCGGGTCGGTCAAGTGGATGGACTGGAGCGTCACCAAGTCGCTTGACGTCAACAATGCTGTCACCGGCGCCAATATCAGCAAAGACCTGTTTAACTGGCGTGATGGCTGGACTGTCACCGGCGGTGTCGGCCATGCCTTCAACGAAAGCGTTTCGGGCCTGGTTTCGGTGACCTGGGATCGCGGCGTTGGCACCGGCTTTGACATGAGCGGCGACACCTGGACCCTGGCGGTTGGCGGCTCGGTCAAGGATAAGATCGGCGGTGAACTGCGCGCCGGTGTTGGTTTCTCCTATCTCGCAGCTTCGGCCGAAACGCAGTATGGCCTCGATCCGATCTACGGTTTCGACACCAACCGCGCCAGCAAGGCCGGTTACGCGATCGCAGGCAGCGTAGGCTACTCGATCAAGTGGTAAGCTGAACGCGCGATCAAATTTTGCGAATGCCCGGCTCAGCCGGGCATTTTGCTTTTGGGGCTCCCCGAGAAGCGGCAGACGAGCGCGAAGCCGGGCGTCTGTTGATTTCGTGCCCTTTTTGCAACAGTTCTGAAACACTGCGCTTCTGCCCGTCCGGGCTGCCCAATTCGCCGCTTTCCCGCCCCAATCCAAGCGCACCGATCTTGCACGGGACGCGGAAAACCGCGCTCGAGCAAGATTTCGCCGCCCGCCCGCGGCAAGGGACAAGATGATCGAAGCCGCCAACAGCACAGCTGTACAGCCCCTTTGCATTCATGCGGCGGGCGAAACTGCGATGCGCGACGTGCGTCGGTCGTTCACTCGTTTCAGCGCCCATATTTTGGCCGAAAATGCCCGCCAGTCTGAGATCATCGTCGCTGGCCTGTATGCGAGCGATGCTGGCCGATCGGGCTTCGGTCTTCTGAACAAGATCGGTGTTGTCGACATATCACATTCGAGCACTGATCTGATCGACATGGCGGGAATGGCAACGGATTTGCAACCGCGTTTGACTGTAATTCAGTCGAGCGTGCACACGGACTATACCCGCCTGGCCGGTACGCAGCGTTTCGACGCCGACGGACAGCCAGCCGCGCGCGAGAAATGACTGCAATGCGAACTGTCGAGTTCTGTAAGGTTTCAGTACTGTCTCTTGTCCTTTCGGCCACGATGGCCGGAAGTATGGCCATTGCGCAGGATGCGAAGCCGAAATCGAATCCATGGGAGGTCTTCCGCTTTGGCTTTGACGCCTACAGGAATGGCCATAAGGATCAGGCGTTGCAGGCCTATAGAGATGCAGCCGAGCAGGGCAATATAGGCGCCACGTGGAAGCTTGGGCGCATGTATGCAGAGGGCGATGGCGTCTCGCAGGATGACTACGCCGCCTACAGTTTTTTCAACGAGATCGTTCAGCGGGACGTAGAGCCCGGCAGCAGTGATGAACGCTTTATCGCCAATGCGCTGGCCGAACTTGGCCGCTACTCGCTGACCGGCATTCCCGGCAGCCCGGTGGAATCTGACCCGAATGCGGCGCGGGAATATTTCCAGCGCGCCGCAAACTATGGCAGTCCAGTTGGTCAGTTTGAAATCGGCAAGATGTTTTTCGAGCAAAAGCGCTCGCGCTCGAGCATTCGCCAGGCCGGCCTGTGGTTGAAGCTGGCGGCGGAAAAGGGCCATGAAGGCGCCCGCGCCATGCTCGGCAATCTGCTGTTTCAGAGCGGCAAGGTTGTAGACGGGCTTGCGATGATGACGACTGCGCTGGAACGCGCCGAGCCCAATGACCGCATCTGGATACGGCCGATGCAGGAAGAGGCGTTCGCCGTAACCGACGAGATCAATCGCCGCAACGCCATCAAGATGTCCGAGGACATGCAGTCAAAGACGCGCTAGCCGGCCGTACTTTTGCTAATCGGGGCGCCCCGGCTTCTGGAGCAAGCAAAAGTCGGCATATCGGCTGTTGTGCGGTGCAGGCTGGACGTAGTTTGTCGCGATGTCGACGATTCTCCCCATTTTCAGACGGCAGTACGCTCCGATTTCGGTAACACCAGATCGGAAACCCGCATGATCGCGAATTGGCGCCGCCGGCGTTATGTCGTGACGGCGCTGGGTATCTCGCAGATTGTCGGCTTTGGCACGACCTATTACCTGCCGGCCGTGCTTGCCCATCCGATCGCCAACGATACCGGCTGGTCCTACACTGCTGTCGTGTCGGGCCTTTCTCTGGCGATGATTGTTTCGGGTATGGTGGCGACACGCGTTGGGCGCGCTATCGAGACCTATGGCGGACGCCCGGTGCTGGCCGCCAGTGCAATCGTTGCTGCGGCGGGGATGGCGATGATGGGGCTGGCGCCGCGTCTGGAAGTCTATCTGCTGGGCTGGTTCATCATCGGTCTTGGCATGTCAGCCGGACTCTATGACGCTGTGTTTTCGGCGTTGGGGAGACTCTATGGCGTGACCGCGCGCAGCCCGATCAGCTGGGTGACTCTTTTCGGCGGGTTCGCCAGCACGGTGTGCTGGCCGCTCAGCGCCTGGCTGGTCGAAGCCTATGGCTGGCGGGCAACTTGTTTGACCTATGCCGCAGTCTATCTGCTGATCAATCTGCCTGCCTTTGTTGTATTTGTGCCTGACACGCCGCGCCGCGTGGTCGTCGCGGGCGGGCCGCCGCCCGACCTGGAAGCAGCCCGCCGCCATCGCGTTTCTCTAACCCTTATGATGTTGATTTCGACAGTGGCTTCGATGATTGCCTCGACCGTAGCCGTGCATCTTTTGGCGATCATACAAGCCAATGGCGTGACTCTTGCGGCTGCGGTTGCACTTGGCACTGTGCTAGGGCCCGCGCAGGTCGCCGGGCGTATGGCCGAACTGGTTTTTGGCAGCCGTCTTCATCCGATCTGGGCGACCTTCGCCGCTGTGACCTTGATCGCTGCCGGGCTGGCTGTGTTGGCGACCGGTCAAACACTGGCTGCAGTGGCGCTGATCCTGTTTGGCGCAGGCAACGGCATCTATACGATTGCGCGCGGCGCGCTGCCGCTGGTGTTGTTTGATGCACGCGAATACGCCCTGATCATGGGCCGGATGGCGATGCCGTCGCTGATTGCCCAGGCGATAGCGCCGGCCATTGCAGCCCTTGTCATGGATCGGGCAGGCGCTCCTGCCGTGTTGCATGTTCTGATTGCGCTGGCGCTGGCAAACCTGCTGCTCGTCTGGCTGCTCTATCGCCGTCGTGTTGCGACCTGATCAGCGACGGCCTGCCGGCTCAGCGACCATCCATTTGATCAGCGCCATCGCCGGCAGGATCCACAACAGGCCGGTGAAGAAGAAGAAGGCAAGATGCACCAGAGGTCCTGACTGTCCAAGTTGCGCAACCGCGACCATCGTCGCGACCAACGCATAGACGATAACGAGGATAATCAGCAGGATCGTGCCGATAAATTTCTTCAGGCGCACAGGCATGACAAACCTCAACCAAGCCTCCGCATAGGCCTTGACGCCAAGCAGCGCAACCGGACGCGGATTGCGCGACCCCATGTCGCGCAATGGCTGTTGCAACTTGAAAGCAGCGCGCGGATGGTTCAACCATCGCCGCCAATGTCTCCGGGAGCCAGGATGCCATGGTCGCCATCGTCGAAACACCGTCACCGATCGCCGAGCGCAACACGGCACTGAAAAACCGAGCGCTGCTGCGCGGCTGGCTCTATGTGGTGCTGTTTGTGCTGTTTTGCCTGGTGCTGGTCGGCGGGGCGACCCGGCTGACTGATTCTGGCCTTTCCATTACCGAATGGAAGCCGATCCATGGCGTCATTCCGCCGCTCAATGAGGCGGAGTGGCAGGAGGAGTTCGCCAAATACAGACAGATTCCGGAATTCAGCCAGATCAATCCGGACATGGATCTGGCAGGGTTCAAGCGTATCTTCTGGTGGGAATACGCGCATCGGGCGCTGGCGCGGGGCGTCGGCGTTATTTTTGCGCTGCCGCTAGTCTATTTCTGGTTCACGCGCCGGGTTGAAAAGGGGCTGATGCCAAAACTTGCCGGGCTGTTTGTGCTGGGCGGCGCGCAAGGAGCGCTGGGCTGGTGGATGGTGTCGTCAGGACTGGCCGAACGCACCGATGTCAGCCAGTACCGGCTGGCGGCGCATCTGACCCTGGCGGCGTTGCTGTTTGCCGCGATCATGCTGGTGGCGCGAGGTCTGGCGACTTATTCCGAGGCGCCTGCCGACCAGAAAACACAACGTTTTGCCGGGTTTCTGGTGCTGCTCGTGCTGTTTCAGATCTATTTGGGCGGGCTGGTGGCCGGTCTTGACGCGGGATTTGCCTACAATACCTGGCCGTTAATGGACGGCGCCATCATCCCCGGCGACATGTTCATTCTCGAACCTGTCTGGCGCAACTTTTTTGAGAACCCGAAGACGGTGCAGTTCATCCATCGGATAGGCGCATATTTCGTCTTTGCCACAGCGCTCTGGCACATGATCGACGTGCGGCGACGTCTGCCTGGCACGACCCACGCCCGCCGCGCGCTGGTGCTGTTTCATATCGTGCTGCTGCAGGTGATTGTGGGCGTCGTGGCGTTGTTGACGCAGGTGCATCTGCATGTCGCGCTGACGCATCAGGCGCTGGCGCTGATCACGCTTGGCTTTGCCGCTGCGCACTGGCGCGCCACCAAGGGCGCCTATCCGCTGCCGACGCAGGTGGTGGTCAGAAATTAACCCGCAAGCCCCGTATCGCCTGGGCGACGCCAAGCTCCAGCGACTCGTCCAGCATATTTCCGTCTTCGGCGTGCCAGGCAGCTGACAGGCAGCCATAGGCGATGGCAAAGTCAAGGATGCGGGTGGGAGACTGGCCGAGCGCCGTCGCAAAGGTCTCGGCCATGAAACCGATGCGGGCGGGGCTAAGGCATAGACGGTCACGCTCGTGGAGCGGGTTGTAGAACAGGTTGGCGGCGTCGAAGCACGGATCGCCCAACACGCCCTTGGGGTCGATGGCCAGCCAGCCGCGCGGCCCGGCGATGATATTGTCATGATGCAGGTCGCC
>Ga0209573_1004352_pt1 | contig 14089 bp, 14 predicted proteins | sample TNRBio252014_DNA_FD_185870 | JGI IMG/M metagenome (GOLD analysis project Ga0209573, IMG submission 185870) | Wastewater treatment Type I Accumulibacter community from EBPR Bioreactor in Madison, WI, USA - TNR Reactor_6/25/2014_ DNA (SPAdes)... | ecosystem: Engineered > Bioreactor > EBPR >...
ACCTTAGTTTTGCGCAAAATAGGGGTGGTTGAATCGGTTAGTGCAAAACAAGGGTGGTTCTATTCGAAAAATCGAGACAAACCTGGGGCTTTTATGGTAGATTGGAAGAACATTTCCAAAATAAGACCCCAGGAGAAAACGACATGAAACCGACTTTCGATCTTACAAAACAGGAATTCAACACCAGTTTTGCCCCATTATGTGCTGTAGGCCACGCTCTATGGGAACAAGGCGACCTGGATATCCTGCGCCAATTCGACGCTATTGAGATGAAAACGCGAGAACACACACCAGGCGAGAAGTTATTAGACGCATTTCTGGTCATTCTGGCGGGTTTCCCCTCGCTTTCTCTGCTCAACACCAAATTGCGTCCAGACCCCATGCTCGCTCAATGCTGGCATCGAGGCACTTTGGCCGATCAATCGACGGTTTCGCGGACGCTGGATGCGTTCGACCCCGAATCTCTGGCGGTGCTGCAGGCGGGGAGTTATGCCTATTGGCACGAACACACCCAACTGGTCAACCACGACTGGCGCAAGCCTCTGTTTCTTGACTTGGACCTGACGCCTTTGCCAGCCAGCAAGCATGCCCAAGGGAGCACAAAAGGCTACTTCGGCAAAAAAACATAACGGGACGGCAGGTGGCTCGGGTGATGATTCATCCCTATCACGAATCCCTGCTCTCCCACTTGCATCCGGGCTTCCAGCATAGCAGCAACTGCCTGATTCCAGCGATTTCTACCTTTGAGTCTATGCTCTCGCTGCCGCCTGAAAGACATTCGAAAATCATCTGGCGCTTGGACCGGGGTTTTGGCGGTGACGACAAAGTCAACTGGGTACTGGAACGAGATTACGGTCTTCTGGTCAAGGGCTGCTCCAATCGTCGCTCCCATGTCCTGGCAAAGAAAGTCAAGCGATGGCGTGAAGTGGGGAAGGACAAATATGTAGGTCTCGCCCCTACACCTGACGGCTTTGTCAGGCCGTTGCGTACCATCTCCATCGCCTACCCGACATCCAAAGGCCAAAAGTACGCCTATTTGCTCACTACCTTACGCAATTCTGCTGTTGCAACTGCCCGACTCTATGACCAACGCGGGGGTGCTGAAACTGAATTTCGCTCCGACAAAAGTGGCGGCCTGCATCTGGACAAACGGCGCAAACACCAGCGGGATGGACAGGAAGCCTGGGTTCTCTTGACGGATATAGCCCACAATTGTCTGTCCAGCCTCTCACGCCAAATCTTTGCCGACACTCCTTTTCAGGATTTTGGCTTCTTACGCATCACACGAGACCTGTTCTCGATTCCCGGCCGGGTTGAGTTCGAAAACGGTCGGCTCTTATCGGTGAAATTATTACATTCATCTCCTTTTGCCGCCGATCTTTTGGCCTGTTTGCAGCGGTTGTGGGAATAGAACCCACCTTATTTTGCATTCACTCACTTTTCGTTCAATAGAACCACGGTCATTTTGCACTTGCAGAATAGGACCCCGGTTATTTTGCGCAAAATCAAGGTCACAACGACAAACTGGGGGCAGCAAAGCTGCCCCCAGTTTGTCGTTTAAATGGGAAGAACTGAACTGTCACGCTTCCCCCGATAGTGGCTTCCAACCACAACGTGACAACTCAGTTCCTCTTGGGGTTGAGTGTATCACATAAATTTTAGTTTGTAAAGTGGGAATTTGACGAATTTCTGGCGAATTTCTACCCAAATCAATACATAGGTTTGCGTGAAAATTACGAAAATTGCTTGGAAAGCACTTTCACTTTACGGATGGTGTTAGATTGACGGATCTGAGGTGCAGGCGTGTTGGGATAAGGGTTGATATGAAAAGGCATCGCCTGGCTTGCGCTTGTTGGGCAAATGGCTCAAAATGCAACAACAATAGAGTTGTTCCTCAATAAACTATATGGTAGGCTATAGGCAATCTTCACTGAAAGGAAGCCTACCAGATGGTAATCAAGATACGAGATGATCGACACATGCGCGCCCTAACGGGGCTATCAATCGAGCAGTTCAACCAATTGCTCCCGACATTTAGCCAAGTCTACGAAGAAGTAGAGTGGCAAACTTACGAAGAAGGGGTGGCAAGTGGAGAACGTCAACGCAAACCTGGCGGCGGAGCCAAGGGAAAATTAGCAGAAATGGAGGATAAGCTACTGTTTGTCCTCTATTATTACAAGATTTATCCAACATTTGACGCCTTTGGAACCCAATTTGACTTGGCTCGGTCAAAAGCACACAGCAATTTGTACAAACTTTCTCCGATTCTGCATGAGACACTGGTGCGTCTGGAAATGATGCCCCACCGTCAGTTTGCCACTCCGGAAGAATTGAAAAGCGCATTAGGCGATGTGAGCCAAATCATCATTGATGTCACCGAGCGTAATTTTCGACGTTCTCAGGACAATGAGCAACAACAGGAGCACTACAGCGGAAAAAAAAACGACATACCATAAAAAACACGGTTATTTCTACGGTTAGTAAGCTCATTATCTTCCTGGGACACACCTTTTCCGGTCGAAATCATGACTATTCTATGCTCAAAGAAGAATTTCCGCCCGAATTGGACTGGTTTGACCTTATTCAGGTGTTGGTCGATCTCGGATATCAAGGCATTGTGACCGATTATACTGGCGATGACATCCAGATTCCTCACAAAAAACCGCGCAAAAGCAAAAAAAATCCTGACACTCAGTTGACTGATGAGCAGAAAGCAGAAAATCGTGCTTTGAGCCGCTTACGCATCTTCGTCGAAAATGCTATTGCCGGCATCAAACGCTACAACATTTTGGTTCATCGCTTCCGCAACCACCGCCAAGATTTCGAAGATCAGGTGATTGCCGTCTCTGCTGCTCTCTGGAACTTCTCTCTTTCCTATTGAGGAACAACTCTAATAGACTATCTGGAATAGAGACTATTGGGACTGGCAACTGTGGACAGGTGAGTGATCCTTCTAGTCCATCGTGACCCATCTTAATCTTTCATTTTGCCCCGACAGGAGCAGCATCTATGCCGTGGATCAGACAAATTTTGCCCGAGCAAGCTACTGGCCTGCTCCGATCTGAGTTAGACAAGGCCATCAAGCGGGCTGGTCGCGTCTGGGGGATCGTCCAGATTATGTCTCTCAATGCCCGCACGCTGAAGGCAAGTATGGAACTCTATGGCTCCATTATGCACGGTGGATCTCCGCTCAGCCGCGCCCAACGGGAGATGTTGGCGACGGTCATAGCCGCTGAATTGGGCTGCGTCTACTGAACCCGTGCTCACGCCCACGACCTCCGTGCCGAGGTTGACACGCTTTTCCCAACGCCAGCGGCAGCGGATGCTTATGTAGAGAGCATCGCTGCGGATTGGCGTACTGCTGGGCTGACCGACGCTGACCGTGCCCTGTGTAGCCATGCAGCCAAGCTTACCCACCACCAGCACAATGTGGCTCCCGCTGATCTGGATGTCTTGCGCGGTTATGGCTTTGATGACGTCGCCATCCACGACGCCACCCAAGTGATCGCCTATTTCAATTACATCACCCGTATTGCCAATGGCCTGGGCGTGGAGCCAGAGGTCTTTGTGCGCGCCTGGGGAGGCGGTCAATGAACTCACAAACCCCCATCGATCTGGACACCTATCCGCCGCTGCTCACAGCGCGTATGCGTCTGGTTCCTCTCAATCTTGCCCAGATGCAAATGCAATTGGACGATTATGCTGGTTTGGAGCGTTCGTTGGGGGCAAAAGTGTCAGGCAACAACCTGGAACAGGAGATGCGCTCGATTGTTGCCCGCAGCATGGATTATATGCGCCAGGAGTCGGAGGACGCCATCTGGAACACCTTCTGGGCCGCCATTCTGGAGGACGAAAATGTATTTGTCGGCGGCATCGGTTTTAAGGGGCCAGCGAATGGCGACGGCGAGGTAGAGTTGGGATATGGCTTCGATACACCCTATCGCAATCGGGGGCTGGCAACCGAAGCTGTGATGGCTCTGGTTACCTGGGCATTTGCACAGCCTGGGGTGCGGGCTGTAACTGCGGAGACAAATTATACAAACACGGCTTCGGCCCGGGTCCTACAAAAAGCGGGCTTTCGACTGCATACGGCCAGCAATCACTTTTTGTATTGGTACAAAGATGCCCCTAAAGATCGTCCATTGCGGGAGGGAGACCGTCCGGGGGACGACCGCTTTGCGCTTTATGATCTGGCGGTGGTGGTGGAGTCAATCGACGGCCATTGTACCTGTGATATGCGCGTCGGGGATCGCTTCTTTTTACGCAACAGCAGCAGTTTGTCATTGCCAGATGGGGGGCATTTCTGTGTCTATGCATTGCAGGCTGTCTTGCCCCTGCTTCCTGCCAAGCAGCGGTTCAATCACCCCGCGGATTGGATGGAGACCGACAGTCGGGCTGTCTGCCCAGACCCAGCCTGCAAATTGGTTATGCGCGTGGATCGCACGGCGCGCCGCATCTTACGCCATGACGATGTAAGCCCCATCCCTTGGGAATCGATGTAGGTATGAGATCTGGTTGGGAATTAATCAGTATTTTTATGGAGATTGATCAGTGTATTGTCAGTAACAATGTGGGAAAATTGCCCTATACTGGTAGGTACAAAGTCCTGCTTTTGCCAGGATAGACTATTTGTTTGTTTACCAGATGAGGGCACAATCCAATGAACCTGTCACCGGTTATTTCGTATATTGTTCGTTTATTGGTGCTTGTGTTGATTCTGCTTGGCTTGATTGCGACTCCCCTGGCGGCTGCCTCCGGCGGCAATGCTCTGGCAACGGCATCGATCGCTGGCGAAGTGTACATGGACGGCAATGTCAACCGCATACGCGAACCCATGGAGGTGGGGATATCGGGGGCGCGGGTCATTCTGCTTGATGCCAGCGGCAGCTATTTGACCGAGACGTTCACAGACACGGATGGGTATTATGTGTTTGGGAATTTGGAACCCGCTATTTATCAGGTGCGGGTTGCACCACCCGCAGGTTATATCGTTGTCTATAATAGTGCTACAATCGTGAACCTTGGGGCGGTGGGCGCACCGCTCGTTATCTCCACCGCACTCAGTTACGGCCTCTTTGTCCCTCTGATTTCCCGGTAATCTATCTTTTGGGCAGGCTGGAGTCCTTCCAGAATATCCTATTGTTCTCGTTCCACCACAAAGACCAATTCGTTGGCAAAATCCAGCCGACTGATCGTCGCGTTCCACCCCGCTGTCAGTTCAGTGAAGCGGGTGGCGTAGTTGGATTCCATCCCCTTTTGCCGTCCGCCCAAACTGCGACTGGGGAAGGAGACGACCAGATGGCGGGCCTGGATTTGCCCCAACAGCTTTGACCCCGCATTTTTCTCCATCTGTTCCAAACAGGGAATCGTCTTGAGGATGAGGGCCAGGTCCACCGGATCGGTTGGGCAGTCGGTCAGGACGTTGCGCGCCTCGGCCCGGCCAGCAACGCTGGCCAGATGGAAGAAGTCGTTCAGAAAAGCAATCTGATCTGTGAAGATATCCACAGCCAAATACGAGGCATCGGGGGCCAGGGGCATCCAGGGGAGGGCCAGCGGATTGAGACCGCAGGCAATGTCCAAAACCGAATGGACTGGCGGCAGGAGCGCGAAGATACGGCTGTAGAAATCGTCCAGAAAGGGCAGGCGTTCGCTGGTGGAAGTGTGGGCCGTCATCCATTGGCGGAGCAAAGGCTGACGGGCTGCTTTGTCCGGCCACGCTGTTTGGAGATCGGCCAACCATTGCGCGTAGTCCGTGCGCCCGCTCTGATAGACCGCGGCGCTCTGGTGAAGCTGATTTTTGGTCGCCTTTACAGCGTCCTTGTGGCTGCGCCCTTTGGACAACTCAGACGCAGCTATCGCTTCGACGAGTTCGGGGGCGATAGCCTGATACTTGCGGCTGTTCAATACCGCGGCGGCGACGGAGTGGACGGGTGTGGTCATTGGGGTGGGGAAGGTGGAGAGGCGCAGGTGGCGGGTGTCTCAGCACAATCTACCACTTGCCACCTGCGCCCTGCAACGCTAATACGCCGCTTTGAGTGCACGCTGGATATCGCGCTTGGCGTCCCGTTTGGCGATGTCCTGGCGCTTATCGAACTGCTGCTTGCCCTGGGCCAGGGCGATTTCAATTTTGGCTCGCCCGGCTTCATTGATGTACATACGCAGGGGCACAATTGTCCAGTTGCGTTGGGTTGCTTCTCCATACAATTCGTTGATCTGGCGCCGGTGTAGGAGCAGCTTGCGTCGCCGGGTTTCATCGTGATTTTCCCGGTTGCCCTGTTCGTAGTGGGCAATGTGGACATTCATCAGCCAGGCTTCCCCATCTCGCACCAACACAAAACCATCGCGCAGATTTACCTGCCCCAGACGCACAGATTTGATCTCCGTGCCGGTGAGGACTATGCCTGCTTCGATGGTCTCTTCGATATGATAGTCATGGCGTGCCTTGCGGTTGCTGGCAACCGTGCGCGGTCCATGGGCTTGTTTATCTTTGTCGTTCTTCTTCGCCATTATTGTCCAGTTTCCAGTAGTTCAATCGCGCGGTCCAGTTGGGGGTCTTCGTCCGCTTCGATCTGTTCGTTGGTAATCTCCACAGCGATATCCGGGTTCAGGCCGGTCCCGTCGATGGAACGGTCGGCCGGGGTGTACCAGCGGGCAATTGTCACCCGCATCAGGCTGCCGTCGCTGAGGGTGTGGGGGAGCTGAACGCTGCCTTTGCCAAAGGTGGTTGTGCCGATGAGGACAGCCCTGCCTGCGTCCTGGAGCGCACCGGCTACAATTTCGCTGGCGCTGGCGCTGCCTTCGTCTACCAGCAGAACGATAGGCAACTTCTCATCGACTGCCGCCTTGCCTTCGGTGTCGTAAATCTGCTCCTGCCCGTCGCTGAAACGCTCGATCAGCACCCGCTCATCCTGCAAAAAGATGCTGGAAACCCGCACAGCTTCCCGCAGCAGTCCGCCAGGATTGCCGCGCAGGTCGAAGATCAGGCCGCGCAGATTGGTGTCTGTGGCTTCTGTCACTGCATCCTGCACCCGCCGCCCCGCATCGTCGGAAAAGCGGCTCAGGCGGATATAGGCGATGTCTTCGTCCTGGCCGAGTATATCGGTGAAGACAATCGGAATCTGGATCACATCCCGTACGACTGTCACATCGAAGGTTTCGCTGTTGCTGGGGCGTTCAATTGTCAGCACCACCGACGAGCCTTTCGGCCCTTTGATTTTGCTGATGGCCTCATTCAGATCGGCCATTTCGGAGACAGGTTGACCATCGATCGCTGTGACCAGATCGTTGCGACGCAGGCCTGCATTCCAGGCGGGTTGATTTTCAAAAGGCTCTACCAGGCGTACTGCGTCCCCGTTTTCCACCCATTCAACGGTGGCACCGATGCCCTCAAAGCTGCCATCCATACTATCCAGAAAGCTTTGGGCCTGGTCGGGAGCCATAAAACTGGTATTGGGATCGCCCAGAAGATCGAGCACGCCCCGGATTGCCCCGTAGCTCCGTTCCTGGCCAGCGGGCAGATCACCGTAGAAATCCCGTTCCAACAAGCCCATGGCTTCCCAGAAGATGTTCATGTCTTCTTGGCTCAGTCCCCGCTCTGGGGCAGCCGACGCTGGCTCGCTTGACGAGATGGTTGGTGTCGAAGTTTGCTGCGAATTGTTTCCGCTGAAGCGGCCAAAGGCAAAACCCACACCTGTGCCCACAGAAAAGGCGACGGCGATCACCAGCAGCAACCCGCAGCCGATGGCAAGATAGCGTATTAACGCCCTGTTGTCTGCCGACGGGGTGGATCTGTTAGGTGTATCTGATCTGCTCATGCGCTCTCATTATCCTTTAGCGTTTACGCCGATTTTGTATCAGCGAGTAATGACCGGTAGGTGTGGTACGTACAACCGCTGGTTGTTTTTCTACTGATTCCTGTTCGCAATCTCCATCACCAGTTTCACTGCCTGGGGCACGGGATCGCTGCCTGCTTCGATCATCACATCCGGTGTTACCCCCACGCCTTCAATGGCGTTGTGATTGGGGGTGAACCAATGGGCACTGGTCACATGCAGGCTGCTGCCGTCTACCAATTCGTGAACCAGTTGCACGCTGCCTTTGCCAAAGGTCTGTTCGCCCAGGAGAAGCGCCCGTTGCCGGTCGTGGAGAGCACCGGCAACAATCTCACTGGCGCTGGCCGATCCGCCATCCACAATCACGATCAGCGGTGCGCCCAGGCTCAGATCACCGGCTTCGGCGCTGTATTCCTTTTCCCCACCGTCGGCTTTGTCTTCATAAAAGATTGGGCCGCCATCCAGCCAAATGTCTGCTACACCGACTGCGGTCGTGACCAGGCCACCGGGATTGCCGCGCAGGTCCAACACGAAGCTGGTTGCGCCGTCTGCCAACAATTCTTGTAACCCGATTTTCATCTCCTCCACCGAACGTTCACTGAAGACCGATTGCTTGAGATAGCCGATTGATAGAGCGCCCGTGAGGTCTTCCAGCAGCCGCCATTCGACGCTGGGTGTCTCGATCTCCTCCCGCACCACACAGATACGCAGCTTTTCTGACGTGGAGCCGCGCAACAGGTCCAGACAGACTTCCGTATCGACTGGTCCCCGGATGAGGGCCGTAATGGTTTCGATGCTCATCTCCGGGGTGACAGGGGTATCGTCGATAGCAACCAGCCGATCCCCGGTCTGTACGCCTGCTATGGCGGCTGGTCTGTCGGGCATGGGACGCAGGGTGAAATCACCCTCAAATGTGTCGATCCAAGCACCGATGCCCCCAAAGCGGCCCCGCAATTGATCCCGCTCCAACTCCCTGGGCTGGGGTTCCAGAAATCGGGTGTAGCTGTCCCCATAGGAATCGGTCAGGCCGCGTACGCTGGCATAGGTACGCTCGGTCAGGCTGGGGTCCTCGCCGTAGTAGTCCTGCTCCAGCAACTGCCAAACCTGGCGGAAGAGTTCCCCATTCCAAACTGTGCTGGCCTCGTCGGGTACGGCGGTCGTTGTGGACGTGGCCCCAGCAACTTCTCCTGATTCTCCTTGCCCGCGCCACCAATAGCCCCCAGCAAAGGCGACAGCCGCCAATAGAAGCGCAACGAGCGTATAGGCGAGAGCGCGAGCTGACAAGTTCACCCGAAGATTGTACCACAGGGGAAAGGCGGGGAAAAGCAGGGAGCGTACCCAAAATGTGGAATGCTCTAAAAACGTGCAGAGGGCTGTCTCGAAAGAAGAGACAGCCCTCTGGTTTAACGATGGACTCGGTTTTTCACCGGAAATTATTGGCCCTTGCTGGCCTGCCAAGCGTCGTACTGCTTCTGAACTTCTTCCTTGACTGTATCGAGACCGGCAGCCTTCAGCGCGTCGATGTACTTGGGCAGTTCAACTGCTGGATCAACATAACCAGTCAGCAGTGCTCGATTCAAACCGTCTGCGACGGCGGTAATTGCTGTCAGTTCGGCAGCCACAGGATCGGTGCGGAAGCGGAAGCCCAAGGAAGGATGATCGACCGAACCATTGGAGTACTCAATCAACATTCGGTTCTTGTTGGGATCTTCCTTGTTGGAGACAGCCTGAAGCAGGGTGTTTCCAAGTGTCCACGCGCCACCATGTGCGCCGTACCAGGCACTGTTCTCTATGTTCACACGACCGTCTGGATCAAAGTTCCAGTGGACACCTTCGACGCCAAAGAGCATCATATTGAGCAGGTTGGAGTCGGAGTGCATGAGGTTGATGAACTTCATGGCTTCGACGGGATGCTCGGAGACGGTGGGGATGGCGAGCATGGAACCACCGGAATGGGTGGTGATATTGACTTTGGATTGGGAGTAGATTTCACCCAGTTGCAGGTTGTCATTGCCAGAAGCGTTGATCAACTCCTGGGCCTTGATGTTGCTGCCTTTCAATGGCTGAGATTCGATGAAGAACTTGCCTGCGTTTCGGACCTCGGCAGGGTTGAAGGTGGTCAAACCAGCATCTGGATGAATCCAGCCTTTGGTGTACCACTCGCGCATGATCTGGGTCTGCTCTACGGCCCAGTCGGTTTCCATGATGCTGTAGATGTTCTCATCGAAATTGCCGGATGCATCGGGGTCAAATTTCATGCTGATCAGGTTGCTGCTGATGCCGGCAGCAAAGCCGGGAACCCAGGGCTGGAAGCCACCATTGCCATCGGTGTTGTACGGATATTCATCCGGGCGGGCTGCTTTGGCCTTTTCAAGCCACGGTTCCAGGTCCCGCAGGCTCTTGATCTTGGCAGCTTCTTCAGTTGTGAAACCAATTTCGTCCGCCAGTGCGATGTTGTAGATGAAGCCTTCGGGAACGGTCAGCTCTTTGTTGGTGGGAACCGCGTAGTTGACACCGTCGATCTGGGTACCCGTGATGAAGGCTGGGTTCAGGCCGCTGAGAATGTCCTGGCCATACTCTTCGAGCAGGTTGCCGTATTCACCGTTGTCGTCATTCAACGGGAGGAAGAGGCCCTGGCTTGCCAGTTGCATGTAGTTCTTCCAATCGGCGGTGAAGAAGACGTCCATCTTTTCACCAGCCTGAATACCAGTCACGGCTTTGGTATCCCAATCGCCCCAACCAATGATATGGAAGACGACTTTGGCACCGATAAGAGGCTCCACATACGCGTTGATGGCTTCTTCCACCACAGAGCGTTGATCCGTATCCCCGTTACCGATCCAATAGTAGTCCAGTGTCACAGCGGCGGTGGGCGCTGCGGCTGCCGATTGCCCCGCCTCGGGCTGTGCGACAGGCGCAGCCGCCGGTGCGCAGGCGCTTACTACCAACATAGTCAGTAGCAAACATAAGTAGGTAAATCTTTTCAACATGTTCTATTCCCCTTTGAGAAAGATTCTCTTATATGGTCCGTCCATATAAGTCTATCGAACAGGGGTTTATCAATTTGTGCAGAGATCGTATCGTATGCCGCCAGCCGCGGGCATCTGTCTTATCCCTTGATAGCACCAATTGTTAAACCCTTGATAAAAAACCGTTGGAAGAAAGGATAGGCAAAAATAATCGGCCCGACAGTAACCACCGCCATAGCCATGCGGAAAGTCTGGGAGGGCAGCTCGGATACGTTGACTAGTCCCTGCATCTTGTCCGCGTTCTCCAACAAGAACCGGATATTGTTCAAAGTTGTATAAATGGTGAACTGTAGATTGAAATACTGGGCATCGTCCACCAGCAGCAGACAGTTGAAGAAGTTGTTCCAAATCCCAATCGCGCTGAACAGGGCGACTGTCGCCAAACCAGGGACGGATAAGGGTACGACGATCTGGAGAAAGGTACGCCATTCGCCAGCCCCATCGATACGGGCCGCTTCGATAATCTCATCGGGCACATTCATTTTATAGAAGGTGCGCATAACGATCACCCAGAACGGGCTGAAGGCGGAGGGGAGGAAGAGCGCCCATAGGCTGTTCTGAAGGAGCAACACCTGTCGGGCTACCATATAATAGGCAACAAGGCCGCCACTGAAGAGCATTGTGAAGAAGGCGAAGAAGGTGAAAAAAGTTCCAAACTTGAAGTTGGTTCTTGAAAGTGGGTAGGCATACATGCCCACCATAATCACGGACAGGATTGTGCCTGCTGTCGTGGAAATGATTGTGTTTTTATAGGCTGTGGCGACGATTGACCCCTGGCTGAAAAGGAATCGGTAGGCCATTCCTGAAAATACTTCCGGCCATAAGCGATAGCCGTTGGCTGCCAGCGAAGCCTCTGATGTGACCGAGGAGATAACAATCACATAGACAGGGACCAGTGTCAAAATACAGAAGAATGCCAACAACAGATTCAGGAATAGATTGGTTGATGGCAAAATGGAGAGCACATCTCTCTCCTGCCTTCCCCTTTTTTTGGAAAAAAATGTGTCCACTGGCAGCGTCTCAGACTTTACAACTGTGTCCATATCCCCATTTCCTTTTCCGAGCGGTTTGTTTAGAACAATGCCAGTTCCGGTCTCGTTTTGCGCACAATGTAGTTGGTGATCAAAATGAGAATGAAGCCAACTGCTGATTGCAGAAACGCAGCCGCCGCAGGATAGCCAAGCGGTGTGGCACTGCGCAACATACTATAGACAAAGACATCCAGCGTGTATGTGGCATCTTTGACGAGTGCCGCCCCATTGGGGAGTGTGTAAAACATATCAAAATCTGAACCGAAGATACGGCCGACCGCCAGAATTTGCAGCAACACGATCACCGGGGTGAGTTGAGGCAGGGTAATGTTGATGAACTGCTTCCACTTTCCAGCGCCATCTACCGCCGCTGCCTCGTATAGTTCACGGGGGATGCCCGTAATCACTGCAAGATAGATGATGGATCCGTTGCCTGTATATTTCCACACATTAGCGATAACAAAGATGAATGGCCAGACACCCTTTTCTTTGTAGATTTCGATTGACCCCAACCCCCAAGAGTCGGCCATGCTGTTGAGGATGCCCGTGGAGCTGCCCAATGCGTAGACCACATAGGCAACCACAATCCAGGAGATGAAATAGGGGAGGAAGAAAATTGAGTGATAGAGTTTTGCCAAAGTGCGGTTGGTCAACTCAAAAATCATGACAGCTAATGCAACGGAAAGCACCAAACCCACGACGATAAAGAGCAGGTTATACACAACTGTGTTGCGGACATACATCAGCGTGTTTTCAATATTAGTGGGGAGGGTCAGGTAGTTGAAGTTTTCCAGTCCAACCCAGGGGCTGGTGATGAGACTGTAAATAAATTTGTTTTGAATCCAATAATCTGCGGGGGGCCTTGACAGTTTATAGGTCTTGAAGGCCATAATGATGCCGGGCATGGGTAGATACGAAAACAGGAAGAGCCAAACAACACCCGGCAAGACCATGAGCAGATAGGAGAGATTGCTATAAATCTTATCTGCACCCCAACGTTTCTTTTTCTTTGGCGGTGACTGTACAGAGGATGCAAATTCAAGTGACATAGAACGATCTCCGTGGGGGTTACTTATGCGGATTTCCACATAGAATTTTTGCATTAAATCAGATAATTGTCAATTGCGGCTCCAATCTGGGATGTCTATTGCTTCCACCGCTTGTAAAGCCTGAAAAGTAGATTATAATGCAGTTAGTTCTGACTCCACCCCCATCTTAAAAACAGGCACCCTAATGGACCACTTCCTCTATCGCAACGCAAAGACCAGCCAGATCAGTTTTCCCCTGGGCGGCATCGGCACAGGCTGTATCGGTCTGGCTGGCAACGGACGGCTGATCGACTGGGAGATTTTCAACCGGCCCAACAAAGGCAGCGTCAACGGCTTCTCCCACTTCGCCATCCGGGCCGAGCGGGACGGCCAGACCATCGACACCCGCATCCTCCACGGCGACTTGACCACCCCCTACCAGGGCGAGATACGGGGCAAAAAATTCAACACTTTCGGCTGGGGACCGCGACGGGAATACCTGACCGGTCTGCCCCACTTCAACAGTGTGGACTTCCGGGGCGAATTTCCCCTGGCCCAACTCAGCTATCAGGACGACACCTTTCCGGGGCAGGTACAACTCAGCGCCTTCAACCCTTTCATCCCTACCCACGCCGACGACTCCGGCATCCCCGCCGCCTTCTTCGAGTTCAGCCTGACCAACACCAGCGACGCCGACCTGACCTATGTGCTGGCCGGTGCATTGACCAATCCCCTGCCCGCCCGACGGCTCAACAGCATTGAAGTGGGCGAATGGGGTCACGCCCTGCGCCTGGGCACGGAAGGTCTGCAAGCGGGCGAAGTGGGCTACGGTGATCTCTTCCTGGCGACCGACGCGGGGCTGGCCGACGATATCGACGTAAGCTGGCAGCAGTACTGGTATCGGGGCACCTGGTTCGACAATCTGGAAGTCTATTGGAACGACCTGAAAACACCCGGCCCGTTGAAAAACCGGGTCTACGACGAGGACGCGGTGGCCAGGGGAGTGCGTTTCAGCGAACAGGACACGGGCCTGCTGGCCGTCCACGTGCCCGTTGCGCCCGGCCAGACCCGGCGCGTGCGCTTCGTCATCAGTTGGAGCTTCCCCACCTGCCACAACTACTGGAAGCCAGACCCGGCCAAAGCCACCTGGCGTAACTACTACGCTACCC
>Ga0209573_1004353_pt1 | contig 14089 bp, 11 predicted proteins | sample TNRBio252014_DNA_FD_185870 | JGI IMG/M metagenome (GOLD analysis project Ga0209573, IMG submission 185870) | Wastewater treatment Type I Accumulibacter community from EBPR Bioreactor in Madison, WI, USA - TNR Reactor_6/25/2014_ DNA (SPAdes)... | ecosystem: Engineered > Bioreactor > EBPR >...
GCTCGATCCACAGCCGCGGTCCGAGCTCGAAGCGGCGCAGGCCGCGCGCCGGGTCGTGCGGGTGCACCGGCGCCTGGCAGGGCTCGCGGTGGGTGTCGGCGCCGAACACCTCGGCCCAGTTGGTCAGCTCCAGCGCCAGCGGGTCCAGCACCGCCATCGCGCGCGCCGCAAGCGGCTCGAGGTCGGCGCGCAACGCGATGTCCAGCACCTCGTGGTCTATCCACACATTGGTCTTGCTGGCTCCGGTCTCGTCGGCCATGCGGCGGATGCTCGCCGGCGTGTAGCCGCGGCGCCGCATGCCGGCCAGCGTGGGCATGCGCGGGTCGTCCCACCCGCTCACATGAGCTTCGTCGACCAGCATCCTGAGCCTGCGCTTGCTGGTCACCACACTGGTCAGGTTCAGGCGGCCGAACTCGGTCTGCCGCGGCAGCGGGCGCGCCAGCAGCCCGGCGTCGGCCAACTGTTCCAGCAGCCAGTCGTAGAAGGGCCGCTGGTCCTCGAACTCCAGCGTGCAGAAGCTGTGCGTGATGCGCTCCAGCGCGTCCTCGATCGGGTGCGCGTAGGTGTACATCGGGTAGATGCACCAGCGGTCCCCGGTGTTGTGGTGCGTGGCGCGCTTGATGCGGTAGAGCGTCGGGTCGCGCAGGTTGATGTTCGGGCTGGCGAGGTCTATCCTGGCGCGCAGCACCATCGCGCCGTCGGCGTGCAGGCCGTCGCGCATCTCGCGAAAGCGCGCCAGGTTCTCCGCCGGCGTGCGCGCGCGGTAGGGGCTCGCCGTGCCAGGGGTGCCGAAGTCGCCCCGCATGGCCTTCATCACGTCGGCCGGCAGCTCGTCGACGTAGGCCAGGCCGCGCTCTATCAGCGTCTCGGCGGCGCGGTACATGAAGTCGAAGTAGTCGCTCGCGTAGTACAGGTGCGGTGTGCCGCCCACCGTCCAGTCGAAGCCCAGCCAGCGCACCATCTCGACGATGGCGTCGACGTACTCCTGCTCCTCCTTCTCGGGGTTGGTGTCGTCGAAGCGCAGGTGGCAGATGCCGCCGTAGTCCTGCGCCAGGCCGAAGTTCAGGCAGATGCTCTTGGCATGGCCGACATGCAGGTAGCCGTTGGGCTCGGGCGGGAAGCGGGTGCGAATGCGCGCCGGGTCGGGGCCGCCGGCGGCGTGGTGGGCGGCGTCGCCGGGGCTGCCGCCCCACATCCGGGGTTCGCCGGCCGGTGCCTGCAGGTCGCGCTCGATCAGGGCACGCAGGAAATGGGTGGGCTTGGTCTCGGAGGGCGACGACATCGGCCGATTTTACCGGCCGGGCCTGCCGCCCCCTGGGCCGGGCCGGCCGACCCGCGGGGCACCGGCGGGCAGCCGATGCTCAACTCGCGCCCAGCGCCGCCCACAGCTGGGTGCCAAGGAACCGCCCGGGCAGCAAGGCGAACAGCCCGGCCACGAGGCAGGCCCCGATGTAGAGGCCACGCATCTGCCGGCGGTGGCCCTGCAGGTCGCCACGGCGCGCGAGCCAGACCCCTCTGGGCAGGCCGACGGCGGTCAGCAGCGTGAAGGCGTGGATCGGCGTGATGCCGGCGATGTTGGGCATGCGGTAGTCGCGGATGAAGGCCGAGGCCAGCGTGGTCGCCGCCATCGCGCCCACCCAGGCCCAGCCCAGCGTCCGGTGGGCCGCATTGCCCTTTCGCGGCAGGGCCAGCAGTGCGGCTCCGAGCAGCAGTGCGGCGAGCGCCGTCACCAGGTGGACGAAGACCAGGGGATGTCGTTCCAGCAGTCGTGCGAAGGCGTCCATGTCGCGAGCTCCAGTCCTGCCGCCACGGGCAGGCTGGTCACGATGCTGGGCGAGCGCGGGGGGGCTTGCAGCCGGGCTGCGACCGACAGGCGGCCGCGGCGACGAAGTGGCGCCCTGCGGGCGCCAGATGCCGCCGCGGCTCAGGCCGCGGCCGCCTCGACGCGGAAGGCCGCGATCGCCTGGGTCAGCCCCTGGGCCTGCTCGCGAAGCTGCGCGGTGGCGGCGCTGCCCTGCTCGGCCAGCGCGGCGTTCTGCTGCGTCATCTGGTCGAGCTGCCCGATCGCGCTGTCGACACTGCCGACGGCGCTGGCCTGTTCCTCGCTGGCGCGCGCGATCGACGCGATGGTCTGCGTCACGCGGTCGACCTGCACGACGATCTCGCGCATGGTGTCGCCGGCGCCCTGCACCAGCGTCGAGCCGCCTTCGATCTGCTGCACGCTGGCATCGACGATGCCCTTGACCTGGCGCGCCGCCTCCGCGCTCTTGCCGGCCAGCGCGCGCACCTCGGTGGCGACGACGGCGAAGCCGCGGCCATGCTCGCCCGCCCGGGCGGCTTCGACGGCGGCGTTGAGCGCCAGGATGTTGGTCTGGAAGGCGATGCCGTCGATCACGCCGACGATCTCGCCGATGCGGCGCGACGAGGCCTGGATGTCCGACATGGTGCGCACCACGTCGGCGACCACGCGACCGCCGGTGGCCGCCACTTCGCTGGCCCGGCCGGCCAGCTCGCTCGCGCTGCGCGCGCTGTCGGCGTTGCTGCGCACCGTGCCCGCGAGCTGCTGCACCGAGGCGGCGGTCTGCTGCAGCTGGGCGGCCTGCTGCTCGGTGCGCGTCGACAGGTCCTCGTTGCCGCGGTTGATCTCGGCCGAGCCGCTGTGGATCTGGGTGGCCGCCTGCGTGACGTTGCCGACCATGCGCTCGAGCGTGCCGACCATGCGGCTGAGGGCGTTCATCAACCGCGCGGTCTCGTCGTTGCCGCTGACCTCGTCGATGCGCACCAGCTGCCCGGCGCCGACCTGCTCGGCGACCACGACCGCGGCATCGAGCCTGCGCGTGACGGTGCGCACGGTCAGCCAGCTGAACGCCGCGGTGATGACGATGACCACCGCCGACAGGCCGACGATCAGCGCCAGCGACGAGGTGACGCGGTCGTCCGCCCCCTGGCTGACCTGCTGCTGGCGCTGCCGGATCGCCTGCACCTGCTGCGCGCCCTGGGCGGCCTGTTCGGCCGCCGTGGCCTTGAGCTTGTCCAGCATCGCCGACATGGTGGTCTCGCTGGCCAGCAGGCTGGCCTTGGCGGCGCCGACCTTGTCGATCGACGCCGTGACCGAGGCCATCGCCTTCAGCGCCACGTCGACCTCGCCGGCCAGCTGCGGGCGGCCCATGCGCTGGAGTCCCTCGCGCATGGTCGCCATGTGCGTGCTCAGCGACTGCGCAGCCTGGCCGAGGTCGGCCTGCGCGGTCTTCACGTCGGCCGCGCCGTTGGCCAGCATCAACAGGCGCAACTGCCCGACCATGTCGCGGATCGCCAGCGAGACCTCTTCGCTGGTCGTCACCACGCCACCCGGTTCGTTGCGCACGCGCAGCGCCGCCTCGAGCGCCTGGCGCTGCCTGGCAGCCGCGACTTCGATGCCGTCGAGCGCGGCGCCGAGCCGGGTCGACTGCTCGTCCGCCGCCGCCAGCAGCGCCTTGCGTTGCTTCTGGTAGGCGGCGTCGGCGTCGCTGCGCATGTCCGGCTTGGCGGCAAGCACGGCCGCCCTCAGCGCCAGCAGGCCGCTGCCGTCGCGGGCCAGCCCGTCGAACAGGCTCGCCGCGGCGGCGCGCGCTTCCTTCAGCGGGTCGTCGCTGCCGCCCGCCTCCAGCCGCACGATCGCGTCGGTGGTCGCCTTGGCGCGTTCCTTCAGCGGGGTCAGGCGGAAGCGGTTGGTGGCCAGGTCGGCGTCACCGACCACGATGGCCAGCTCCTTCAGCCGGGTCTGGGCCGACAGGATGCTCTTCGCCGTCGCGTTGAGCTGTCGCATCGAGTCCTGTGCGCGGTCGGCCGCCTTGCCTGACTCGACGCCGATCTGCTGCACTGCCTTGCGGGTCGAAGCGACAGCCTCCTCGGCCTGCTTGAGCGCCTGCCGCGCCTGCTCGGCCTCCAGCCGGTAGGCGGCGTCGTCGCCGATGCGCCGCTCGACCGCGGCACTGATCTCGCGCTGCGTGGCGGCCAGGTCCAGGCCGCCGGCGCCGTCGCCCCGCGGGTCGAGCTGCCTGAGTTCGCCGCGCAGCTTCTCGATCTGCGAGGCCTGCTGCTGCAGCGCGGCACTGCTCTTCTTCGCCTCGTCGGCGCCGCGGCTGTAGCTCAGCTTGAGCAGGTCGCCGATCGCGCGCTCGGTGCGCTCCTGCAGTTCGTAGGTCTTGTTCTGCAGCGGGGCAGCCTGCGTGGTCAAGGCGCGCAGGTCGGTCTGGATCGAGGTCACCGACCAGGCGCTGACGGCGGCCACCGCCACCAGGCCGAGGGCAGACAGGAAGGACAGCGCCAGCAGGCGATGCGAGATCTTCATGGAGGTCGGGCGGTCGGCCGTGGCAGCAAGGCGGAATCGGGAAGTCAGCGGATCTTGGCGATGCGGCCACCCTGGATCTGGGTCAGGAAGACGTCGTTGACCGCCTGGTGGTTGGTGTCGGCGAAGGCCAGCTTGACGCCGCCCAGGTCGACCCCGCCCATGCCGCGCAAGGCGCTGACGAGCGAGTCGCGCGCCGGTTCCTTGCCCGCCCGCTCGAGCGCGGCCAGCAGCACCTTGGCGGTGATGCAGCCTTCGAAGTTGACGAAGCCCAGCTTCTCGCCGTTGTGCGCGGCCAGCGCTTCGCGGCACTCGCGCTGTATCGGCAGGTCGTTGTCCTCGGGGAACGGCACCACCTGCGAGATCAGCACCCCGTCGCCGTCCTTGCCCAGCTCGGCCACCAGGTTGTCGGTGCCGACGAAGGACACCGTCGCCAGCTGGCTCTTCAGGCCGGCGGCGCGGGCTTCCTTGACGAAGGCGGCCAGCGGCGCGTAGGTGCCGACCATCACGATCGCGTCGGGCTTGGCGTCCAGCATCGCGGCCAGGCCGGTCTTGACCGCCATCGTGTTGCGCTGGAAGGTGCCCTTGGCGGCGACGGCCATGTTGCGCTTCTTGAGCGCCTTCTCGGTGCCGGACAGCACCGCCAGGCCGAAGCCGTCGTCCTGGTAGAACACCGCCACCGACTTGGCGCCGCGGGCGAGGAACTGCGCGACCAGGGCCTCGGACTCGTCGTCGTAGCTGGCGCGCACGTTGAAGACCTGCTTGATCACCGGCTGGCGCAGCGACATCGCGCCGGTGAAGGCGCCGACCAGCGGCACGTCCATCTCCTTGACGATGGGCAGCACGGCGTTGGACGTCGGCGTGCCCACGTAGCCGAACAGCGAGAAGACCTTCTGCTCCTCGATCATCTTCAGCGTCTCGTCAACGGCCCGGTTGGGTTCGTAGCCGTCGTCGCCGATCACCAGGTTGACCTTGCGGCCGTTGACGCCGCCCTTCGCATTGGCCACCTTGAACACCGCCTCGGCACCGCTGCGCATGCCCTTGCCCAGGCCGGCCGCCGGGCCGGTCTGCACGTTGACCATGCCGATCTTGATCTCGCTGGCGGTGACGCCCTCGGCGGCTCCGCCGGGCAGGGACAAGGCGGACAGGGCGGCGGCAAGGCAGGTGCGGCGCAGGGACGTTGACATGGAAGACCTCGGCTGGAAGGGGTGGCGGACTGTGGAGCCGGGGCCGATCAGCAACCCCCGGATAAGGACCCATTTCGACCGCCTGACGTGAAACTTTCGCGTTTCCGTCTTGACGCGTGACAAGCATCACGCCTTGCCCTGCGTGGATGGGCGTCGCCTACATGCCCTTGAACAGGTGGGCGTAGAGCCGGCTGGCGACCAGCGTCTCGGGGCGGCCGGCCAGGTGCAGCGTGACCTTGCCGCTGTCCTCGCGCCGCGCGCTGCGAACGCAGCGCGCCTGCACCACGGTGCCGCGGTGCACCTGCCAGAAGCGCTGCGGGTCCAGCTGCGGCAGCAGCTCGCGCAGCGACATGCGGATCAGGTGCTCGCGCTCGGCGGTCACCACGCGCACGTACTTGTCGGCGGCCTCGAAGTAGATGACCTGGTCGACCGGCACCAGGTGGACCATGGCGCCGACCTGGGCCTGGATCACCTCGAGCCGGGCCGCCGCCGCCGCCGGCGCCACCGCCGCCAGCAGCTCGCGCAGGCGTGCCAGCGTCGTGTCGAGCTCGCCCCCGGCGCCCGCCCGCCCGGCCGGAGCGTCGCCATGCCGGGCGTCCAGCCGCTCACGCAGCCGTCGCACACAGGCCGCGAGCCGTGGCGCCTGCACCGGCTTGACCAGGTAGTCGACCGCCGCTGCCTCGTAGGCCTGCAGCGCGTACTGGTCGTAGGCGGTCACGAACACCAGCAGCGGCAGCGCGCTGGCATGTGGCCAGTCCTCGGCCAGCGCCTGCGCCACCTCCAGCCCGCTGCGCCCCGGCATCCGGATGTCGAGGAAGCAGACATCGGGCTCGAGCGCCAGCGCCTGCGCGATTGCGGTGTCGCCGTCGGCGGCCACGGCGGCGATCTCGAGCCCGGGCCAGGCCCGCACCAGCTCGGCCTGCAGCGCCGCGGCCAGCAGCGGCTCGTCTTCGGCGATCAGCGCACGCGGCGTCGATCGGGTCGCGGCATCGGTCATTTCGGCTGGCTCTCCATTGTCGGTGCCGGCGCCGGGCTCGCCGCCGCCGGGGCCGGCCGTGGCAGGCACACTTCGGCCAGCGTGCCGCCCTCGTCGTCGCCGGCCGCGCGCAGGCGCAGCCCGAGGTCGTCGCCGCGCAGGGCGTGCAGCCGCGCGCGGACGTTGTCCAGGCCGAACGAGGATGCCGCGTCGGCCGCCCGCGCCGACGCCGCCGCGCCCAGCCCGACCCCGGTGTCGCGCACGGTCAGGCAGAGCTCGCCGCCCGTCACGCGGGCATGGACCTCGATGCGGCCGCCGGCGACCTTGGGCTCGAGCCCGTGCCGGATCGCGTTCTCGACCAGCGGCTGCAGCAGCAGCGGCGGCACCGGCAGCTCGGCCAGCGCGGGCGGCAGCTCGAGTCGGGTCTGCAGGCGCGCTCCCATGCGCACCTGCATCAGCGCCAGGTAGTCGTGCAGGCGCGCGAACTCGTCGGCCAGGCGGTGCGTGTCCCGCCGCGACCCCGCCAGCGTCGCGCGCAGGAAGGCGATCAGGTGGTCCAGCATCGCCTGTGCGCGCTGCGCATCGGCACCGATCAGCACGCGCAGGTTGGCCAGCGTGTTGAAGAGCATGTGCGGCTCGAGCTGCGACTGCAGCAGCCGCAGCTGGTTCTCGGCGGCCAGTCGCCGTGCCGCCTCGGCCTCGGCGCGGGTCAGCTCCAGCCTTGCCTTGGCGTAGTGGTAACCGGTGATCACGGCGCCGGCGACGATGCTGACCAGCAGCCACAGCACGTAGCCCCGCCAGGCCTGGCCATCGCCGGCGTGGCCGACGCCGGTGATCGCGTCGGCCAGTGCGGTGCCGCTGGCATAGGCGATGCTGGTGCCCGTCGCGATCACCAAGGTCATCAGCGGCCAGCCCGGCCAGCCCTGCAGGGCCGCCGCGTCGGCGGGCCGCCAGCGCCGCACCGCACGCGCAGCCAGCACGCGTCCGCCGTCGACGGCCAGCCAGCACTGCAGGCCGATCGAGAACGAGTAGACCAGGCTGACCATGAGGTCGCCGCCACCTATGCCGGCGATCGTCGCGGCGATCAGCGTGCAGGCGAGCACGGTGGCCAGGCCGCGGGTCGCGAATCCACGCCAGGGCGACGTCGCCGGCATCACGGCGCCCGCTTCCGGCCACGTCGCGGCCCGTGTCGCCGGGAAAGGGGCCATCGCGGTCGGCCCGGCGGGCTGACGGGCCGCTCCAGGCCGCCGTGCGCGGGCGATCCCGCTGCCCGAGGCAGCGGACCTGGTCGGAGCGTCAGGCCTGTACGCATCTGCGGGCATTGTCGTGGAGCGGCGATCGCGCCGGGCCAGGGGGGGCGCTCACCAGGACCACTCGGCGGTGGCGAGCATGCGCCGCCGCGACGGCAGCTGTGCCAGCACCGCACGCGACGGGCCACCGAGCTGGCGCCCGGCCAGCGTCAGGCGCCAGCGGTCGCCCTGCCACTGCGCCGACAGCGTCGAGACATGGCCGCGGTCGGCCGGCGTGACCAGCCGGTCGGCGGCCAGGGTCCAGGCGCCGGGCTGCCATGACAGGCGCAGGTAGAGGTTGTCGCGTCGCAGCGTCGGCGCGTCCAGCGGCGCCGTCTGCCACGACGCTTGCCAGGCCAGCAGGCCGGCCTGGGCGTCGGCGGGGCGGGGCGACGCGGCGGCCGCCAGCGCAAGGTTGCGCGCGTTCCAGGCCGTCCAGGTCGAGTCCGGCAAGGCACTGCCGTCGTGCCAGGCTTCGACGATCAGGCTTTGCTGCTGCGAACCGGTCCACGCCAGGCCGACCAGGCCCTGCAGCGCGCGCCCGTGCCGGCGCCGCCACCAGGGGTTCGACAGGTCCCCGGGCCCGCTGGCGGGTGCGTCGGGCGCCCAGCGTTCGTGGCGAGCGGCGATGCGCAGGGACGCGTGCACCGCCAGCGAATCACTGGCCACGGCGGCCAGCGCACCGCCGAGCGAGGCCCCGGTGCGCTCGCCCCGGCGCGCGAACAGATGCAGGTCGAGCTCGCCACGGCGCCAGTAGGCGCGCGCGGCGAGCGCGGCTTCGCGGCCATCGGCGGCGCGGTCGGGGCCATCGTCGCGATGCCTCGGGTTGACCCAGGCCAGCGACAAGGCACGCTCGGCGTCGAAGTGCTCCACCAGCACCAGCGGCCGCCCCTGCGGCCGCGCGCCGTCGAGCGTGCGGCGCTGCTCCTGCTGCACCATGTCGTTGGGCCGGAAGCCATGGCCGACGTCCCAGCTGACCACCTTGCGGCCCAGCGACAGCTGCCAGGCGCCGGCGTCCAGCCCCAGGTGCAGCTCGTTGAGCCGCGAGGCGCCGCGCCCGCGCAGGCGGCCGTCCTGCGCCTGCCATGCGGCCAGCGCATCGATGCCCAGCGCAAGCGGCCCCTGGTGGCCCACCCAGCGCAGGCCGGCTTCGAGGGCCCAGCGCTCGCGGCCCGTGTCGGCGGCGCCGGGCTGCAAGGCTTCGACCAGAGCCAGTGGTCCCTGCCGGCTGGCCCCGGCGACCTCGTGCCGCAGCCTGAGCTCGCCCTGCGGCCGCTCGGCGGCGCTCACCGCCCAGGGCAGGCCCAGCAAGGCGCAGCCGGCAATACGGAGGATCATTCGCATGTCAACAGTCCAGCTCGAGATGCCGCATCGGCGTCGGATGGGCCCGCTGCAGCCCGGCGACCGCCGCTTCGGTGGGGGGGGTTCAGTCCAGGTTCGGCTGGCGGGCCAGGAACATCGGGTTCATCCAGGTCTCGGGCACCGTGCGTGCTTCGCGCGAGAGGTACTGCACCCGGGTCGTGCGGCGCGAGCCGAGGTGGTCCTCGAGCACCATCGCCTGCACCCGCGCCGGCGTGCCGGCGAGCTCGAAGCGGGCCCGCTTGGCCAGCTTGTCCGACTGCACGTAGAGCTCGGCGCGCAGCGGTTCATGCCGCCGCTCGCCGATCCACAGCTCGATGCGCTGGTAGCTCACTGCCTTGCGTGTCGCCTGCAGCGACAGGTGCAGGCAGGCGGTGCCTTCGCAGTCCTCGCGGCCGCGCAGTTCGCCGCGGTAGTCCTCCGACCAGGACAGGGTCGCGATGTCGCCGACCGAAGCCTCGCCCAGCAGCTTCTGCGCCGGCGTGATGCGAAGCGCGCGCTGGCTGCCGGGCATCAGCAGCCAGAAGTCGTCGCCATGCATCAGCACCTTCTGTCCGGCCTCGGCGGGCGAGCGCATCAGCACCAGCGAGCGCCGTCCGGTCTGCAGGTAGACCGTGTACAGGCGCTCCTTCTGCGGCGTGCCGTCGGCGTCGCGCGTCTCGACGCGGGTCTGCACGCGCTGGTCGGCCGCCTCGACGCGGTAGCGGTCGGCGGCGGCGAGCAGCGCCTGGGCGTCGGGCGCCGCGCGCGCGCTGCCGACTTGCAGCAGGGCGCCGGCCAGCAGGCCTGCGGCCAGCCTTGTCAGGGCAATCCTGGCGTTCATGGTCGGGGGTTCCTCAGGTATGGGCCAGCGCGTCGACGATGGGCCGGCCGACGGTGCGCCGCGCCGCCCCGGCCGACGCCAGCATCGACAGCAGCACGATCGCGACCAGCGTCGCGCCGTACAGGGCAGGATCGATCGCCACCTGCAGCGGGTAGCCGTCGCTGCGGCCGGGCGGGGGCGGCATCTGCACCGGGAACAGCAGCAGGCCGAGCGATGTCGAGAGCGCCAGCAGCGCACCCGCCAGCGCGCCCAGCCCGCCGAGCACCAGGCCCTCGAGCGCAAAACTGCGCACCAGCTGCGCGGGCAGCGTGCCCAGCGCCCGCAGCGTGCCGACCTCGCGTGTGCGCTCGACGATGGACATCGCCATCGCGTTGGCCACCGTGAACACCACGATCACGCCGATGACCAGGCCGAGCGCGCCGAAGATGCGGTTGTAGAGCTCGCGCACGCTGCGGTAGAACGGCGCCTGGTCGAGCCAGCTCCGCACCTCCAGCCCGGGCAGAGCGGGCGCGAGCCGCTCCCGCGCGCCCGCCGTCGCCGCCATCGAGCTCAGGAACACGCCCAGGCTGGACAGTCGCGTCGAGGCCAGCAGCTGCCCGGCAGTCGCCAGGTCGGTGTAGACCAGCCGCTGGTCGATCTCGGGGATGCCGGTGCCGACCACGGCAGCCACGCTCACGTCGATCGCGTTGAGCGCGCCGTCGGCGGTGGTGGCCAGCAGCGTCAGGCCGCTGCCTGGTGCGGCCCGCAGCGTGCGCGCCAGCCCCTGCCCCAGGGCCACGCGGCCGCGCTCGCCGCTGGTGGGCATGCGGCCGGCATGCAGGGTCAGGAACGGCCCCTTGATCGCGAACTCGGCATCGGGGTCGATGCCCACCGCCATCATGATCGTGCTCTTGTCGCCGTTGCTGACCAGCCCCTGGAACTCGATGCGCGGCAGCACATGGCGCACCTCGGCGTCGGCCAGCAGCTGCCGGCGCAACGCGTCGGCGCCCTCCAGGCCATGCTGCAGGGGTGTTTCCTCGTCGCCGGAGAACTGCCCCGGCCGGGCGATCACCAGGTGGCCGGTGGCGCGTGCCGAGGCCTGCGCCAGGCTTTCGTAGGTGTACAGCGCAAAGCCGCCGGCGAGCACGATGGCTGCCGTGCCGAGCGCGGCGATGGTCACCGTGACCGCCGAGCGGCGCCGGTTGCGCAGCGTATTGAGCCAGGCGAACTTCAGCCAGCGCAGCGGGCCTTCGAACCGGTTCATGCGGCCCCCTTCAGGCGGCCGTCGAGCAGCTCGACGACGCGGTCGCAGCGCGACACCAGCCGGCTGTCATGGCTGGCGACCAGGAACGACGCACCGTGCCGGTGGCCCATGTCGCGCATCAGGTCCAGCACGCGCTCGGCGGTGCCGGAGTCCAGGCTGGCGGTCGGCTCGTCGGCGATCACCAGCGCCGGCTGCTTGACCAGCGCGCGCGCGATCGCCACGCGCTGCCGCTGGCCGCCCGACAGCGCGTCGGGCCGGTGTGCGGCATGCGCGTCCAGGCCCACCGCCTGCAGCATCCCGGCCACGCGCCGGCGGCGCTCGGGCGCCGCGACGCCGCTCAGGAACAGCGGGTAGTCGACGTTTTCCTGCACCGTCATCACCGGCACCAGGTTGAAGCCCTGGAACACGAAGCCGATGGCTTCGCGCCGCAGCCGGGTGGCCTCGGCCTCGCCGAGCGCCTGCACGGCGCGGCCGCGCAGCTCGATGCGGCCGGCATCGGCGCGGTCGACCAGCCCGGCCAGGTTCAGCAGCGTGCTCTTGCCGCTGCCCGAAGGCCCGATCAGGGCGAGCAGCTCGCCGGCGCCCAGGTCCAGATCCACGCCCCGCAGCGCCGGCACCTCATGCGAGCCCAGGCGGTAGGTCTTGTGCAGTCCGCGCAGGCTCAGCACCTTGGCGCCCGGCGGCCTGCCCTGGGGCAAGGCAGCAGGCGCGGCAAGCGTCCGCGACGGCTCGGGTGCGTTCATTGCAGGCCTGCCAGCAGCCTTGCGGCCTGCCCGGCGGCCGCCGCCGTGGCCGCGTTCGCGCTCGCGTCCCGGGCCGCATCGGCGGCCGCCTGCAGCCAGCGGCGGGCCGCCGCCGAGTCCCCCTGGCGCATCGCCTGCTGGCCGGCGGCAAGCCAGACGCTGGCCCGGAACTCCAGCGCGGACGGCGGCAACAGCGGGTCGGCCAGCACCTTGGCCAGCAGCAGCGCGCCGCGCTCGCCGCGGTTGAACATCGACGGCAGGGCCAGCCAGGTGCTGGCAGCGACGAAGCGGGTCTCCAGCGCCGGCGGCACGGCTCGCGGCGGCGCCTGCTCGTGGGCCGGCGACAACAGCGCCAGCGCCTTGTCGATGCGCGCCAGGCCGTCCTCGACATGGGCCATCTTGCGCCAGGGCATCCAGGTCGTCAGCGCGCGCAAGGTGGTCGCCGAGCCGGCATAGGCCTGTGCGATCGGGTTGCCCGGCTCGGCGCCGGCCAGCGCCACCCAGCGCTCGGCTGCGCTTTCGATCGCACTCTCGTCGCCGGCGGTGGCGCGGCGGAATGCCGCATCGGCCTGCTCGCGCTGCGCCGGGTCGATGGCAGCCCGGACGGGTGCCGGGGCCTGCAGCGCGGCGGCGACCGCCAGCAGCGCCATCGCGGAGCGCGCGATGGCGTGGCGCCGGCGACGTGACGGAAGAGGGAGGGCGGGAGTGGGCATGGGTGGCTCCGGGTGGGTGGACGATGGGCAGCAGTCTGGCCCGCGCGCCGCCAGCAGGCTGCAGGTCGGCGACGAAGTGGATGCGGGTGTCGCGAAGTGAGGCCGGCGCGGCGCCAGCGGCATGCATCCATTGCGCGGCAAGCGCCGTAAGGGCCAGGGTGGCGTCAGCAGCCCGGCAAGGTGCCGACCCGCCAGCCCCACACACGCCCCGGAGGAAAGCCATGCCCCGCCACGTCGAAGTCACCCACCAGGAATGGATCGCCGCTCCCTTGGACCAGGTGCGCGCCCAGTTCGCCGACCTGCAGCACCACATCGAGGCCCGCGTGCACCCCAAGCTGAGCTTCGAGGTGCTGCAGCAGGGCCGCGAGTCGGCGCGCTACGTGCAGCAGGTCCGCCTGCTGGGCCTGCGCCAGCGCGACGTCTTCGAGCGCCGATTCGAAGCCGGCGGCCGCATGGTCGACACCTCGATAGAGGGCTTCAACAAGGGCGGCTCGCTGAGCTTCGACTTCGGCACCGAGGCTCGCGGCGGCCGCGACGGCACGGCGGTGACCATCACCGTTCGCCTGCCCCTGCCGCCGCTCATCGGGAGCCTGATCCGGCCGCTGCTGGCCGCACAGGTGCGCAAGGAGGTCGCGGCCGCGGCGGCCGAGGACAAGCACGACATCGAGGTCCGGGGCTATCGCGCGGCCGTCCCGCAGCGGCTGCGCCGCGCCGCCTGAGGCCGCCGCGCATCCTGCAGGGTGCCGGGGCGGCGGGTACGATGGTCGCGATGAACCCTTGCACCCTGACGCGACCCGGCGCGAACGCCGTCCCCATCGTCGTCGACTCGCCGCACAGCGGCACCGACTACCCGGCCGACTTCGGCAGCGTGCTCAGCGGGCTGGACCTGCGCGGCGGCGAGGACACGCTGGTCGACCGCCTCTACGCCGACGCGCCACGCCATGGCGCGACGCTGCTGGCGGCGCGCTTCCCGCGTGCCTACATCGACCCCAACCGCAGCCTGCTCGACATCGACCCGGAACTGCTCGACGCGCCCTGGCCGGGCCCGGTCGAGCCCGGTCGCAAGACCGAGCTGGGCATCGGCCTGGTCTGGCGGCTGATGAAGGGGCGGCCCATCTACGACCGCAGGCTGGGTGTGGCCGAACTGCAGTCACGCATAGACCGCTGCTGGCGCCCGTACCACGCGGCGCTGGCGTCGGCACTGCAGGCGGCGTCGGCGTCTTCGCCGCTGCGCTGGCACCTGAACGTGCATTCGATGCCCGACGACGCCTACCGCCGGCTGGGCCTGCCCGAGAAGCCGCTGGCCGACGTGGTGCTGGGCAACCTGGACGGCGCGACCAGCGACCGGGCGACGATGGACCTGATCGCCCGTGCCTTCTCCGAGGCGGGCTACTCGGTGGCGCACAACGACCCGTTCAAGGGTGTGGAG
>Ga0209573_1004354_pt1 | contig 14087 bp, 11 predicted proteins | sample TNRBio252014_DNA_FD_185870 | JGI IMG/M metagenome (GOLD analysis project Ga0209573, IMG submission 185870) | Wastewater treatment Type I Accumulibacter community from EBPR Bioreactor in Madison, WI, USA - TNR Reactor_6/25/2014_ DNA (SPAdes)... | ecosystem: Engineered > Bioreactor > EBPR >...
CTGAGCCCCCACGGGTCATATCGGCTATCCGACGCGAGTCCGCAGCTAAACGCGCCGCAAGCCTGACGCCCCCAGAGGCTTAGCGACGCCGATGCCCCGACGCGGAAGGGCGGCAGGCGCTCGAAACCCCCGACGCGAGTTTCCGGATAACTCGGCGGCGGACCTCGAAGCGGAGCAGGGCTGAGGAGCTCGAGAGGCCCGATGCCGAAGCGCTCTTCGCGCTCGAGCGCGCTCTCGGCGAGGACGACGTCGCCGAGGTCGAAGAGCGGAGCCTTCGTGGTCTCAGCGGTGGCGGCGGCGCCCTGGTCGAGTCGTACGGACGGCGCGAGCGAAGCGAGCAGGCCGGCCGCATCGGTCTTCGTCGTCGTGAGTGCGGAGGGTGGGTTTCGTTTCCACACGCTCGTGCGCGAGGCCTCGACGTGCGGCGCCAGCATCACCGCCAAGGCCAGGAGCACGGGGAAGCGCGCGTTCTTCATGGGGTCCGACTAATGCCGACGAGGGATCAGCCCGAAAGCCGGGCCGCACCTGAGATCGACGCAGGGATCTCGATAGCGGTCTTCACGCCATCCAGGCCCGGTAGCTTCGCCCTAAACCGCCAGAAGTAGAGTTCGAGCGGCGCGCCGCGTGCTATTCCGGCCGCAAAGGGATATCCCCATTCGTTCGCTACGATCGGTTGCTCCATGTTGGCGGTACACACATGGGCATGCTCAAGCCATTCCGTATGGCGGCCGTCGGGATCCTCAAACTGAGCTCGGACCTCCGCCAGCTCCTCTTTGAAGATGTACTCGTAGCCGAAGACGGCAAAGGCGAAGAGGTACGCGTAAGTCAGGATGGCCGTTCCTGTTCGGTACGTGTACTCCTCGGGCTTGTGGGGACCCGGGGCGATCAGACCCCGGAGGGGAAAGTCGAGTTCCTTCCCCTTCTTTCCATTGCATCGGCTGCAGGTGAGGGTTGCTCCGGAGCGGACGTCCTTCGCAGCCAGATTCGTGAATTCCGTCTGCTTGCTCGCGACTGTGGCGTGCTGGGGAATTATGTGTTCCAGCGGCACCGTCTTCGACTCGACGTCGGCGCGCTGAATCAAAGCGAAATCGAGAGGACAGAGGATCGCTCCGGCCGGTGCACGTGTCGCATCGACTTTCGTTAGGTTCGTACGGTAGGCGTCGAAGAGGTCGAGTGCCTTCCCCTGCGGTGCGTCCATAGGCGGTCTAGTCTAGACCGCACCCTCGCTCCCGTCGTCACTGTGCGCGGCTGACCGGTCCCCGATCTCCTCATGCTCCGTTGCTGTGGGCCGATCAGGCCGCAGCAGGGCCGCCGGGTGGGTCGCCGTGTGGACCTGCTTGAGCTTCGTGATCGCCACGTGCGTGTAGATCTCGGTCGTCGTCAGCTTCACGTGCCCGAGGATGGCCTGGATCATCCGCACGTCGGCCCCGTTCTCGAGCATCAGCGTCGCCATGGCGTGCCGGAAAAGGTGACATGAGCCGGTCTTCGCCACGCCCGACGCCTTCACATATCGGCTCACGTAGAGGCTGAGCGTCTTCGACGCGATCGGCTCGCCCTCGCCAGCGAGGAAGATGAAGCCGCGGTCCGGCTCGATGACGAAGTCGGGCCGGGCCTCGCGGATGTACTTCGCGATCCACGCGCCGGCCCGCTCCCCCATTGGCACGACACGGTCCCGTCGTCCCTTGCCCTGTCGGACCGTGATCGTGCCGCGCTCGGTGTCCACGTCGTGGACCTTCAGCCCTGACAGCTCCGTCCGCCGGATCCCCGTCGAGTAGAAGGTCTCGAGAATCGCCCGATCCCTCAGGCCCTGGGGCTTCCGGATGTCGGGCTGCGCCAGGATCGCCTCGGCCTCGGCGGCCGTCAGTACGTGCTTCGGCAGCCTCTTCTCCACCTTCGGCAGCTCGAGCTCGGAGGCGGGGTTCGAGAGGAGGTGATTCTCGCGCGCGAGCCACTTGAAGTACTGCTTGATGAAGCTGAGGCGGTGGTGTTGCGTCGAGAGCGTCAGCGGGCTGCCGTCGGGCTTCTCCGTGTAGAAGAGCATCCGCTGGTAGCGCTCGAGCATCGGCTTGGTGACGTCGCGGGGCTTCATCACGTCGCGCTCCTGGCACCAGACGGCGAAGTCCGAGACGGACCACTCGGCCGACAGGACCGTCCTGGGCGAGTAGCCCCTCACCTTCATGTGCTCGAGATGGGCCTTCAGAAGGATGACGAAGCCGCGAGGGTCGGTCGTGTCGCGGAAGGCAAAGACCCGCTTCCTTCGGGCCGCTGCGCGCCGTCGGGCCGGGCTCGTCACGGCCCTTCTCCTACGGGCTTCCCGCCGCCCGGCGCATCACGAGCCGCGGGTACGACGCGACGGAGGGCGGGCTCCCGAGTGGCGCAGAAATGGCGTCGGCGGCGATGAGATCGCCGAAGACCGTATGGGCAGCGGCGTCGGAGCCGTTCCGGGGAGACGCGAGAGGCCCGCGATCCCCCCGCGAAAGGAGCCCGAAACCACCCGCGAGGGTCTCCTCCTCGTCCGCGGAGGTCGTCTCTTCCCCCGCGGAGGTCACCGTCGTACCCGCGCCGATGAGGCCTGGGAGAAACGGCCGGCCGTCCTTGCCCTCGCCGGCGTAGAGCAGTTCGTAAACGAAGCTCTGGCCCCGCCCGCCGCGGTGGACGAGGACGTACTCGAGCGAGACGAGCCGCTGCATGTGCCGCCAGAGCTGGTCGTGGCTCCAGCCGGTGAAGAGCCTTAGGTCGCGGAGGGTGAAGCGGTGATCGCAGCGGGCCAGGCCGTGGGTCGTGCAGGCCGCCGAGACCATGTCGTCGAGATGCAGCAGGAGCCGCCGCGTCTGCGGCGGCAGCTCGTCGAGGCTCCGACCGAGGACCTCTCCCGCGAGACGGTTGGCGAGAGCGATGTCTTCCGCCGTCACCTCGACCCACTCCTTCATCTGGCCTCTCCGCGTCTCGCTGTGGACTGGCCTCTGGTGCTGGAAGAGGAGAGCGATTGCGTCGATGAGGGCGAGGTACTTGGCGTGGTCGCGCCGGGTCCGCGTCTTCTCGTCGAGGAAGGTCAGCTCGTGGGCGTAGGGGTTGATGACGTGGAGGGGCCGCAGGAGCCGCTGCGCGTTCCTCTGCCGCCGCTTGACCTCCTCACGCTCCTCCTCGGCCCAGAGGGCCGCGAGGCCCCGGCTCTCCCGTTGCCGCTGGTGGATCCGCCGCGTCTGTTCGCGGCTCTCGTCCACCGTCAGGACGAGGCAGCGGTTGAGAAGCTCCTCGTCGATCTCGATAGCCGTCGTCGTCAGGAAGATCATCACCGGCCCTTCGACGCGGTACTCCTGCGTGACGAGGCGCCCTGTCTGCGGGTCCTTGCCGGTGGATGCGATCGACAGCTCGCCTTCAGACTGGAGGAGCTTCAAGGCGTAACCGGCCTTCTCCGCTCCTTCCTCCTCGGCGATGGCGAGGATCTTGTGGCGGAGGCTCTTGCCCTCGCCGAAGTAGAAGAGCGACTGCCCCGTGAGGGCCGAGTACTTCTCGCGCTCTTCCTCCGGGACGAAGCCGAGGACGGCTTCCATGAGGGCCGACTTCCCCGCCGCCGAGCTGGACTGGACGATGACCGCGAGAGGCTTCTCGAGCTTCCGAGAGACGGCCGCGAGGTAGCCGGTGAGCTTGTTGGTGTCCTCGCCGACGAGGCCGATGGTCTCGAAGTCTTCGAGGATGCGGGTGAGGAGGTTGGGATCCTGGAGGAAGGCGAGGGCCTCGGCCGTCTCCTCTTCGCTGAGGAGGACCGCCTTTTCCTTCGGCTCGAGCGTCTTGCGGATGCTCTCCTGCTGAAGCTCCTCGGCACGGCGCAGAAGCTGTCCGAGGTCGCGCTTGATCGTCTCTTCGATCAGACCCAGCTCGTGCGCGGCCTGCTTCTCGAAGGCGGCGCGCTGGCGTGCCGAGTAGAGGTCGAGGGTGTCGACGAAGAAGCCGGAGAGCGGCGACGGCGGGGCGAAGAGAGCCTCGGCCTCCGGGCCTTCGCGGGTGACGAGGACGTTGAGCTTCAGTACGCCCCAGGCGAGGTTCTTCTTCAGACCGCGGAGGCGGTAGCGGCGATCGCCGATGGGGACGACGACTTCGTCGAGATCGGGGGTCGTCTGTGAGGCCTCGCACTGATGCTTCTTTTCTTTAGCTGCTAAAGGGGCCGGCTGCTCGTACGTGCTTACGACAGGGACTGGCGAGACTGGTGAGGCGGGCGAGACAGGGACCGGAGCGGCCGGAGGCGGCGCAGCCGCCTCGGCTGGCGCCGCGGCAGCGGCGCACTCGGCCGCCGTAATCACGGGCTTCCCGTTCCCCATCCACATGGCCGTCCGAAGAAGAAGGCCGAGAGCTTTCGCGGGCGGCTGGACCTTCAGCGCGTATTCGTTGGCGTCCAGCCCCTTCGGAAACTGGACGCGCGAGCAGCCGATCCCTTCCGCAGTCAGCTTCTTCGCGAGGCTCTCGGCGGCCTTGTCGCCCGCATCGTCGCGGTCGTAGGCGATGAGGACGTGCTCGGTGCCGTACGCCTTGAAGGCCGCGAGGTGGTCGTGGGTGAAGCCCTCCACGCCGTAGGAGGCCGTGACGTTGCGGAAGCCCGCGCACCAGAAGGTGAGGGCGTCGATGAGCGCCTCGCAGAGGATGACCTCCTTCGAGGAGACGAGGGCTTCGACGTTGAAGACGCCGCGGTGAGGGCCGGGGAGGTAGAGGTGCATCGGGGTGCCGGGGCGGAGATTGGAGAGGAGCTTGCGGCCGTAGGCGCCGAGGACCTCGCCCCCTTCGCCCAGGATCGGGACGACGAGTGAGCCGTTGAGATGCTCGTGCCCGCTGTCGCGAAGGACCCCCAGCTTCTGGAGCCGAGTGCGGATCTCCTGGCCAGCCTTGCGGCTCATCGCGGGGAGGCGGTAGCCGAGGGTGCGGTTGGCGTAGCCGAGCTGGAAGCGGTCGATGACCTCGGGGTGCATGAGGCCGCGCTTCTCGAGATACCCGAGGGCATCGGGGCTCTCTTTCAGCGTCTGGTGGTAGTAGCCGATCACCTGCCCGAGGAGCTCGCGGTCGTCGGCGTCGAGGTCGACGGGGGGCGCAAGCTTCGGGACGCTCGAGCGTTGGGGCGGGCCGTCGAGGGAGGGCGTCGTCGGGAAGTGGTCGGCCCGCAGAATCTCGACGGCGTGCCGGAAGCTCACCCCTTCTGCCTTCATCACCCAGTCGATCGGCGAGCCGCCGGTCTGGCATGCGCCGAGGCAGTGCCAGAGGTTCTTGGCCGGGGTGACGACGAGGGACGGCTCGCGGTCGTCATGGAAGGGGCAGCGGCCGATCAGGTCGGCGCCGTGCCTCTTCAGCTCGACGCCCCGGGACTCGGCGAGGCGTTCGAGGCTGACGTCCTGCCGGACCCTCTGGAGCAGCTCGTCGGGGATGCGCGCCATGAGCCGCCTTTCCCGGACCACCCCGTCAAGACTTGAGATGATCCGTTTTGCGGATTACAATATATGCGTGATTCGCGACTATATCAAGCCGGGAAACGGACCGCCCCCTACAGTCGAGCCCGAGAGGCTCGATCTGATGAGCAAGGAAATTGTGGCCGCATTCGGGTCCCGGCTGAAGGAACTGCGCAAGGCGAAGGGCTGGACGCAGAAGGAGCTGGCCTCGAAAGTCGGGATCCGTTTCTCGCAGCTGAATAAGTACGAGAGCGGACTCCATGCCCCCCCGCTCGAGAAGCTCGTGGAGCTGGCCGAGGTGCTCGACACCGATCTCGACTACCTCGTGACCGGCAGCCGCTCCGACGGCGTGCCTCTTCGGAGCACGCGACTTCTCGAGCGCTTCCGCGAGCTGGAGGAGTTCAGCAGCGCGGACCGAGAGACGGTCCTGACGCTGATCGACGCGATGATCGTCAAACGCCGCGTCGAAGGCGCGCTCGGCGTCGCGGAGAGGTAGGAAGGCCGTGGGCGACAGATCTTCCATCGAGTGGACCGACGCGACCTGGAATCCCGTCACCGGCTGCAGCAAGGTCAGCCCCGGCTGCCAGCACTGCTACGCGGAGAGGTTGGCGCACCGGCTGAAGGCGATGGGGGTTGCGGCGTACCGCAACGGATTCGAGGTGACGCTGCATCCCCACGTGCTCGAGCTGCCTCTTCACTGGCGCCGGCCACGACGCGTGTTCGTCAACAGCATGAGCGATCTCTTCCACGAGGACGTCCCCGAGGACTTCATCCGTTCCGTGTTCTCGGTGATCGCTCGAGCTCCCCAGCACGTCTTCCAGATCCTGACGAAGCGCGCCGACCGCCTCGTCGAGATCGCCCACAGACTCTCGTGGCCGCCCAATGCCTGGCAGGGGGTCTCCGTCGAGAGCGATGCGTACACGTGGCGGATCGAGCGCCTACAGCAGACCCCGGCCCCCGTGAGGTTCCTGTCGATCGAGCCACTCCTCGGCCCGATTCCGAAGCTGCCGCTCGACGGGATCTCCTGGGTGATCGTGGGCGGGGAAAGCGGCTACGGCCACCGCCCGGCCGATCCCGAATGGGTCCGGATGATCCGTGACCAGTGCCTCCAGGCCCGCGTGCCCTTCTTCTTCAAGCAGTGGGGCGGCCGGACGCCGAAAGCCGGCGGTCGCCTGCTCGACGGAAGAGCCTGGGATCAGATGCCCCAGCCAGCTGAGATTCGAGTCTGAGCGCCGATGGCCGTTCCGAAGACGACGACTTGGCCGCTTGAGCCCCACACCAAGACGAAACACCTGATCCTCGGGAAGTACCTCGCGGCGTGGCTGCCGATCATGTCAAGCCGGAATGGGCGGATCGTCTTCATTGACGGCTTTGCCGGCCCCGGTCGCTACTCGAAGGGCGAAGAGGGCTCTCCGCTCATCGCGCTCCGGACGGCTCTCGAGCACAACGGGCTCAGCCCCGAATGCGAGTGCAACTTCCTTTTCATCGAGGCAGACGAGCGCCGAGCAGAGCACCTACGTGGGGAGATCGAGCAGCTCCGCGCGGAGCGACCGTTCCCGAAACGCTTCAATTACGAGGTAGCCCACGCAAAGTTCGAAGAGAAGATCAGCGCGCTTCTCAGCGAGCTCTCCGCCAAGCGCCTCGCCCCGACGCTGGCCTTCATCGACCCCTTCGGCTTCGAAGGGCTCCCGATGAGACTGGTCGCCGAGATCGCGAGGCATCCGAAGTGCGAGTGCCTCATCACGTTCATGTACGAGCCCGTGAATCGGTTCTTCGAGCACCCCAATTCGAAAATCCAGGAGCATCTCGAAGAGCTGTTCGGGGTGCCCGAGGCGCGTGGGCTGCTGGAGCTCAGCGACGTTCCCGAAGAGCGGTTCCAGAAGATCACGTCCCTCTACGAAGACCAGCTCCGAGCCGTCGCGAAGTTCAAGTTCGTTCGGACGTTCACGATGATCAACGTCGGAAACCGCGTCGAGTACCTGCTCTTCTTCGGTACGAATAGCGAAACGGGCCTGAGCCGAATGAAGGCGGCGATGTGGAAGGCTGACCCTGGCGACGGCTGCCGCTTCTCGGACCGGACGGTCTCCAGCCAAGAAGTCCTCCTCGGTCCTGAGCCAGATCTCGCACTTCTCGAGCGCCTCCTCCGGGACCGATTCCGCGGGAAGGGCTTCGTCGATATCAGTGAGATCGAGCGCTTCGTGGTCGTCGATACACCCTTCCTGGACACCCACATCCGGATGAAAACTCTCGCTCCCATGGAGCGGACGATCCCTCCACGGATCGAGGCCCACCGTGCCCCTGGCACGAAGAAGTGTGTTTACCCCGCCGGCACAAAGATCCGCTTTCTCTAGATACTCCCCTTACCGCCCGAGCCTCCTGAGGACCATCACGTAGGACACGGAGGCTGAAGATAGGCCGCTTCGGCTCCGTGCGGCGAGAAGGGCGATCACTCCTCTCGGACTGGCTCGAGACCCCACGGCTTCAGATGGCCGTGGCACCGTCAGCGCAGCGGCCGGGCACGGCCTACCGTCTTCTCGAGAAACGCGGCGAGCTCTCCAGTGCTCGAGCGCCTCACGCGGCACTCCCAGATCGTCTTCACCAGCCAGCCCATGGCCCGGAGCTTCCTCTCGTTGCGCGCGTCGCGCGCCTTGTTCCCCGCGATCTTTTCGAGCCAGTAGCGGCGATGGAGGCCGGGGACACGGCCCTTCAGGCAATGGTGCCCGTGCCAGAAGCAGCCCTTCACCTGCACGATCAGCCCGAGCCTCTTCATGACGATGTCGGGCCGCCCAGGCAGGGCGGCGGCATGGAGGCGGAAGCGGTAGCCCATCGCGTGGAGTGCGCGGCGGACCGCGATCTCGGGCTTCGTGTCCTTGGCCCGGATCGCGGCCATCACCTCCGAGCGCTTCTCTCGGGTGAAGACGTCTGCCACGGCGCTCCCCGTGCGGCGCGCCCCCGCGCGCCGCCCCTCAGCCGATGAGCTTGGAGAGCCAGCGCTCCAGGCTCATCAGGCGGCCACTCTTCACGTGTTCGGCGAGCTTCGCCGCCGAGCCCCGGGAGCTCTCGCCGTAGGCGGCGAGCGGCCCGGCGGGGTTCACGTGGACGACGGAGGTGAAGAGCGTGGCGTTCTGCCGCCGCCGCTCGCAGGCGGCGTTCAGGCGCGCGGCATCGAATTCGTTCGTGATGAGGACGAAGTCGAAGTCGCGGCCGGCGTCTTCGAGCCGCGCGTACGCTTCGAAGTCCACGCCAAACTGTTCTTCGCGATCGGCGCGGACGCTCCACTTGGCGCTCACGAGGACACGGCGCTTGCCCGGCCCGATGACGGCCAGGTCGACCTTCCGAGGCTTCTCGTTGCCCGGCGGCGGCCGGAAACCGGGAAGGCTGTGCAGCACCGGCCGGCCGTGCACCTTCAGCTTCGCGGCACCCGGAAGCCGGCCGATGAGTGAGCCGAGGACATCTTCGAAGCCTTCGCCGACGAGGTTCTTGCGCTTGTTCTCCTGCGCCAGGTGCGTCCGGATGCGCTGCGTCAGGTTCCGCATGACGGCCGGTGGCGGCGGCGACGGGAGCCACGGCGCCAGTTCCTCGCGCACGAGCGACTCGAGCGCCGGGTCCTCACCCGGCTCGGGGAAGCCGCGGCCGTCGTACGGTGCACGCTGTTCGGACGCACGGCCGGTCCTCTCGGCCTGCCGGCGGGCGATGACCGCGGCGAGGCGCTCGGTCCCCCGGGTGAAGAGCCAGTCGACTTCGGCGCCGAGTTCGCCCGGAGCGGCGCCGAGGCCTTCAGAGACCCAGTCGTGGAAGGCGAGCGAGCGGGCGTACCAGGGCCGGCCGGGCTGCGCCTTGTCGCTCTCGTAGCAGTGGGCCAGGCCCGTCGTCCGGTCGGTCCAGAGCAGGAGCCGATAGACGTGCTTCCAGGCGTTGGCCGGCGTCACCTTGCCCGCCTTGCCGAAGTACTCCTCCAGCATCTGGCGGCGGCTCTCCGATCCGAAGGCTCTCTGGATCTCGGCGGGCTCGAGCTCTTTCGTCACGCGGTCTTGCGCATGCGCCTCCCGGAGGCGAGACGCTCCGCGAGCGACACGGCGATGGCGCGCGCGAGCAGTGGAGGCACGGCGTTGCCGGCCTGGCGGTAGCGGGAGTGGCCGGCGCCGCCTTCGATGCGGCCCGCCAGCTCCCCTCGGCGGGGATCGGTGGTGAAGACGAAGCGGTCGGGGAAGGACTGGAGCCGCGCAAACTCACGCACGCTCAGCGCCCGCTTGTCGCGGTAGTGGTAGACGGAGTCGGCCTTGGTGTTCAGGGTCCAGGACCACATGCCCGGATGGAGCCGGCGATAGGCGTAGTAGTGCTGGCGCCCAAGCCGTCCGGTGCCGTTGTGCGGGCCCCAGAGGTTGCCGGTCAGGTAGCGCTCGGTCATCTCCTCGGGCAGATCGCGGAAGTTGCCGCCGGGCGGCAGGGCCGAGAGGCGGATCTCGGTGTCGGGGTTGATCCACGGGACGCTGGTGTTGAGGAGAGAGCCGCCGAGCCGCTCCCTCATCTGCCGCTGGTACGCCGAGGACGGCGCCGGCAGCTCGTCCACGGGAATCTCTTCCCGTTTGTCGCCGGCTTTACGTCCCGCAAGGTCGCCGATCGCCTGCTCGGCCGTGACGAAGGAAGGATCATCCGGATCTCGGAGCCTTTCCATCCAGCTGAAGAGGCTGGGCTCCTCCGTGACCTCGTAGCGGACCGGGCCGCTGCCATTGCGCCGCTCGAGCGAGAAAGCCGCCGTCGCCCCCGACCCCCGCAGCACGGGAGGCTCGAGCCCGAGGCTCGAGCGAATCCCGGTGAAGACGATCCGACGACGCGTCTGGGGCACGCCGAAGTCCGCGGCATCGAGGACCCTGGACGAGACCTGGTACGCACCCTTCTGCGCGAGGTCCTCCAGGACCTGCTCCTTGGCGCCCATCTGCTCGAGCCCCGGGACGTTCTCCATCACGAAGGCCATCGGCTCGAGCTCTGCGACGGCCCGCACGAATTCGCGATAGAGCGAGTTGCGCGGATCCTCGATGAGCCGGCGGTGGTTGCGGACCTGGGAGAAGGCCTGGCACGGCGGGCCGCCGACGACGATGTCCGCTCCCGCGGCGGCTTCCAGCAGCGCGCGCCTCACGCCCTTTTCGCGGATGTCGCCGCAGACCGTCACCGCCTCGGGGAAGTTGAGGGCATAGGTGGAGCAGGCGTCCGGGTCGACGTCGGTACCGGCGATGATCTTGTAGCCGGCCTGCCGAAACCCTTCCGACAGCCCGCCGGCGCCGGAGAAGAGGTCGGCCACCAGCAGAGCCCGGCTCACGGCCGCATTCCCCCGGAGACAGCGGCCCGCATCAAGCAGGGCTCCTGCTCGCCGGATCGCCTGAGATGCCGGGTATGCCAAGCCGGGAAAGGTGTCTCGGACATCGTCTTCTCCGTGAGAAGACACGTCCCGGGGACCGGTGTCAAGCGGCACGCAGGATCGAGACGCCGACGGCGCTATGAAACGGTTTAGGCGGCTTCCGACACCCTTCCTGGCCGTCGTTCCCAGCACGCCGGGACCGAGCACCGACACCCGCCGCCCCCGGTTCCGGCCGGAGGGGCGGTCGAGCTGCCGCTCTTCACGCCGCGCGCCGGCGGGGGCCCCGTACGCCCCTCGCCGTCACGCCGCGTGAATCCCCTGCGCGTCGCCTCACTGCGGCCGATCACGGCCTCCGTGCCGCGCCGCACACGGGCCGCTCGCGGGCTAAGCCCGGCTTAGCCCGACGCGTACCCGCTCTTGTCCCTCGCGGCGCCAGCCGCGAGGGGGCGCCCCTCCGGCCTCCAGGGCCGCAGAGCGGCCCCGCGGCACAACGGCGTTGGTGCCGCGCCGGGGGCGTCGCAAGGCGGCTCCGGGCCTGCGGCACGGCCCTTCAAGGGGCCGCGTCCTCCGGCCCTGCGCGGCGGCCATCGCCTGGCACCCGGCTCGCCGCTTCGAGGGGGTCCACTTTCGATGTTCGTCGCCGTCGTCACGTTCGGGGTCGTCGCCGCTTGCGAGCCGGTCGCCAGGCTGGTCCATGCGGCGGCGAAGCCGCCGCGGCGGCTGATGGCCTGTCACGGGGCGTGCGACCGCGGCACGCCTCGCGCCACGCCGGGGCCCGACGAGGATCACGACCAGGAGACCGACGAGGGAAGCGGCTAAAGAAGGAAGGCAGCTCGAGCTTCGGCCTCGTCCCGCGGCGACTCGTCGACGCGGAGACCGAATGGGCTCCGCGATATCAGGGACGCCGCGCTCCGGCCCGCAGGCGGTCAAGGACGCGCGAAGCGCGAGGCTCGTAGAGCCGATTCCTTGACCGGCGAGGACCGGGGCGCAGCCGGGGATGTCGGCAGGGTTCGTGACGTGGGCGGTGTTCGTGACGTCGCCGAGAAGTGGCAGAAATCGTTAGCCTGCGCGGCCTCCGTGGCAGACGTTGTTTGCCTCCGGGCCGTCGCGTGCAGAAGAAGTTCGGCGAGAAGGGCTGCCAGGCTTCTTTCTTTAGCCGCTCCCGGCGGCTCCTGGTCGCGCTGGCGCGAGGGCGCTCGGGGCGCGGTGCTCGAGCACCGCAGCGAAGCGAGGAGCGCAGAGGTCCGCGCCCCGGTCTTCGCGCCCGTAGTGCCAGCGCTTCAGCACCGCGTCGGCTACGCCGACGCCTCCGCTGCTCGATGGCCTGGCGCGGCGCTCGCTCGCGCCGCCGTCGGGCCGAGGAGCGCAGCTCGCGAGCACCGCAGGCGCGTGCGGCGGCGCGTTCGCGAGCGACGTGACAGGCCCTTCAGCGACCGAGCGTAGCGAGCTCCGCACGCCCCTGGCGGTGTCCGTCTAACTTGTTAGACGGCAGGGCGTCGCCGCAGCGAGCGTCAGCGAGTGGAGGCGATGCCCCGGAGGCGCGCGGGGCCTGCGCGCAGTGAAACGGAGCGCCTCATTTCAGCCGGCGCGGCCCAAAGCGCTTTGGGCCGCGGGGCGCTGCACGGCGCGGGACGGAGGGAGGTCCGAGGAGGGGCCCCCGGCGCGCGCCGTGCTCGCGCCCGCACCGTCCTCGCCCCGCGCGCCGGAGCCGCCGGGGGCGCCTCCGTCCCACGGCGCCCGCTGGCGCCGTGCGTGCTCCGCTCCGGTCGGGCTCTTCGCGGCGCCGCCGCGTACAAGGCAGCGTGGAGGGCAAATCCCTTGCGGCCCGGCGATGGCTCGTGCTGGTCTCGGTTCAGCGTGCCGCGTCAGAAAGTCACGTACAGCCCTGCGCCCGCTTCTCGCGCAACCTTGAGCAGGTTCGTCACCCGCTCGATGTCCGGGCTCGGAGACTCCTGCTCGAGTCGGACGATGTTCTCCACGACCATCTCAACAGATTGGAAGTAGCTGCCCATCCTTCCCGGATCAAACGGATTCGCCGGCGGCCCAAATGGCAAGCCCAGGAGCGTCCTATCCAGGCCACTTCCACGGAGTCGTTCAGAGACTGCGGCCCACTCGTTCCCTATGCCGATGTCGTCCTTCGCTGAGTAGTACTTCGTCAGAGCGAAGTCGCCGTAGGCATGCACGTCCTTGGTCTCGATCATCTCTTCCCATTCCTCTGGAAGAGGCTCTCCCTCGTAGGGGTCCGTCATGCCCTCGCGGTGCCTTTCGATGAAATCACGAAGCTGCTTAACGTCATCATCACTCAGGGCCCGATAGAGCACCGGACCGAGCTCGCTCTCAAAAACTTTGAGATCGAAACAGAAGGCGCGATGTTCGAAGGCCATGGCTCCTCTCCTCAGGTCCCTACTTCGGCAGGAAGTCCCCGGGGGCAAACAGGTCTGTCTTCAGGAGATCGCCGGTACGTGGGTCATACCTGGGGATCGCCACTCGCTTCGGGAGTCTTCCCTCACGAGCCTCGTACGCCTTGATGAAGCGAATGATCTCTTGCCTGTCCTTGGCGATGGGCCTTCCGAGTGGCTTGTAGTCAAGGACCAGTTCGAATCGGTCATAGCTGACGGCATCGGGGACCGCCTCCTGCATGGAGGTCCCCGGCTGCGGCTGTCCCGTCTTCAGATCGACTCGCTTCGGGACCTGAATCGGCCTCCCGGCCTTGTCAGTAATGGGCGAGCTGACTTCGCTGAAGAGGCCGGATGCACGGTCCGCTTCGGCGAAGCCGCCGTGAGCTTCTCGCCCGATGCGAGTGCTTTCTGTCTCCCCCGCTATGGGCGGTGCCGCCTTCGGCGGGGGCCGGGCACCGAGTGCGCGTCCGTAATCACCGAGAACCTTGAAGGCGCTCTGCGCTTCGCGAGTGCCGCTTAGGGCCCCCGCCATCTCGATGCCGAAGCTCGTGCACCCGCGGCAGGCTATCCCTTTCTCCCACGCCTTCTCGTCGACCTTGTCCTGTACGACTGCCGCGCCCTTGCCGAAGTTCATGCCCGCGTTCACGAACTTCGCGGCGAGGTTGAAGAGGTTGTTCCCAACCCCGAGTACTGCATCGACAGCTGTGTTACCGGTCTCCATGTTGAGCGTCGGCAAAACATCCCCTGGCCCGACGTCGGCAGTGAAGAACGTCCTGAGCCCCCACGGGTCATATCGGCTATCCGACGCGAGTCCGCAGCTAAACGCGCCGCAAGCCTGACGCCCCCAGAGGCTTAGCGACGCCGATGCCCCGACGCGGAAGGGCGGCAGGCGCTCGAAAC
>Ga0209573_1004355_pt1 | contig 14076 bp, 11 predicted proteins | sample TNRBio252014_DNA_FD_185870 | JGI IMG/M metagenome (GOLD analysis project Ga0209573, IMG submission 185870) | Wastewater treatment Type I Accumulibacter community from EBPR Bioreactor in Madison, WI, USA - TNR Reactor_6/25/2014_ DNA (SPAdes)... | ecosystem: Engineered > Bioreactor > EBPR >...
GAAATGTCTGACGTGGAAGCCGCGCTGGAGTACATTTCGGAAGACCGTCGGCTGAGCAGTCTGCCGATCGTGGTGTTTGGTGTCAGTCGCGGTGGTGTGGCAGCCCTGCTGACCGGATGCCGGTATCCGCGAATTCGGGGGATCATTGCTGACAGTGCATTCGGCACGATGGCGATGATTCGATTTTATGTTGATCGGTTCGTGCAGCATGTCATCCCGCAATGGGTGTTCAGGCTGCTTCCGAACTGGCACATTGACATTACGCTGCGCCAGTCCGTGCAGTTAAGTGAGACAGCGCGTGGCTGCCGCTATGTGCATCTGGAACGTGAAGCGGCGGGCCTGGAATCTGAGAATGTGCTGCTGATTTCCGGTGCCCGTGATTCGTATGTCACGCCGGTGATTGCCGCAAAGCTTCGAGACATTGTCGGGAAACACGCTGAACTCTGGATTGCTCCCGGTGCGAAGCACAACATGTCGCGGAATATTCAGCCCGAGGAATACGATCGGCGAGTGCTCGCCCATGCCCGGCGCTGCGTTGGAGCTGAGGATACGTTCGAGCTCTGCTCGGAGCCCGCATTGAGTCAACCACAGACTGCTTCCCGGCAGGCCTGAGACTGCAGCATCCGGCTCCACGCCAGTCCCGGATGAATTTTTCAGGCTTCGAATCCGGCAGCTTCTGCCGATGTGCCATAACGCTTATCACCAAAGGGACTTACACTCCGGGTCATGTCGCGTTGCGGCTTCGAACACGTATTGACCCACTTTTTGATTCGCAATACTGTTCCTGTCGTTGCGTGTGAACGACCTGACGCAACAAAAAGTTCGCCAATCGCCCCCGGAAGCAGCTAGAGTCCTCCGCCCCCCTGGGATTCGCTGCTTCCGGGTATTTTTTTGACGATTGATGCTGAAGCATTGACCTGATTCGCATGTCGGGCAATTGGATTGATACGAGTCTTGTTTGAGGATTCCATCCACTGCATTTCAGTGAAAATGGTGGACGTCTCCGGGACCAGGCGAATGCCATCGAAGAAGAATTGCCGCAAAGCGAATTTCGATCCACCGACGGCATCACCTGGCACATTGGACGGTGACGCAAGTGTCTGAAGTCCTGCGACTTAGGGTCACGTTCCTGATTCGGAAGGCGAGTGAGACCCACTGGACTCGCTGCAATTCGTCGGTTACACTGAAGGGTTCCGCAAAACTCCTGATTGACTCTGTGAGACGTCTCCGGAGGGAGTTTGCAAGCACGTTTTTTGCGGTTTCGACGATCTGTGGCCCTTGCGGATTGTCGAGCCAGGTGGATTTCGGATGGTCGATCGTCATTTGCTTAGAGAATTCAACATTGATGAGGCGGAACTGGACGCAGTCATTGCCGCGTCGTTTCCGGACTTTGCTGAAGAAGACATTTACCACGAACAGGCTCAGACGTACGACCTGAATCAGATTCTGACAGGCACCATTGTACGGGTTGATAACGAAGAAGTTGTTGTCGACATCGGCTACAAGAGCGAAGGTGTTGTCCAGCGTGACGAGTGGGATGAATCCGAACCACCTCCTGAAATTGGGCAGACGATCGAAGTCGAACTGGAAGAGTTTGAAGACTCGATTGGCCTGATTGTTCTTTCGAAACGCAAGGCTGACCGCCGCCGTGAGTGGGAAAAGATTATCCGCTCGCATCAGGAAGGCGATGTGGTCAAAGGTCAGGTCATCCGCAAGATCAAGGGTGGTCTGCTGATCAACATTGGCGTCAATGTTTTCCTTCCCGCCAGCCAGGTGGATATTCGTCGTCCGAACGATATTGCCGAATACATCGGGCAGGAAATCGAATGCATGATTCTGAAGATCGACGAAGCACGCCGAAACATTGTTGTTTCGCGTCGTCGCCTGATCGAAGAAGAACGCGAGAAGATGAAGAAGACGCTGTTGTCCAACCTGCAGGTGGGACAACTGCGAAAAGGTACCGTCAAGAACATCGCCGACTTCGGAGCCTTCGTGGATCTGGGTGGTATCGATGGTCTGCTGCACATCACCGATATGAGCTGGGGACGCATCAGTCACCCCACTGAGATGGTGAAGATTGACGACGAAGTCGAAGTCATGGTTCTGAACATTGACTACGACAAAGAGAAGATTGCACTGGGGCTGAAGCAGAAGTCAGCCAGTCCCTGGGCCAACATCAGCACCAAATATCCGGTTGGTTCACGAATCACCGGGGAAGTGGTCAACGTGCTGTCGTACGGTGCCTTCGTCAAACTGGAAGACGGCATCGAAGGCCTTGTCCACATCAGTGAAATGTCGTGGACTCGCCGAGTCAATCATCCCAGCGAGCTTGTGGCCATCGGCGACAAGGTCGAAGTCATGGTGCTGGGCATCAACGAAGACAAGCAGGAAATCTCACTGGGTATGAAGCAGACTCAGCCCAATCCGTGGGATGAAGTTGCTGCCAAGTATCCCCCGGGAACCATCGTCAAAGGCACGGTCCGCAACCTCACTAATTACGGTGCGTTTGTGGAACTTCAGGAAGGCGTCGACGGACTGCTGCACATCAGCGATATGTCCTGGACTCGCAAGGTGTCACATGCCAACGAGATCCTGAAGAAAGGCGATCCGATCGAGTGCCAGATTCTGAGTGTTGACGAAGATCGTCGCCGCATTGCACTGGGTCTGAAGCAGCTGGCCGAAGATCCCTGGGAAACACGGATTCCGGAGAAATACGCCCCCGGAAAAACAGTCACAGGGAAAGTCACAAAGATCACCAACTTTGGGGTCTTTGTACAGCTGGAAGATGACCTTGAAGGTCTGCTGCATGTTTCGGAACTTGCCGATCATAAGGTTGAGCACCCCGAGAACATGGTTGAAGTCGGACAGGATCTGGAAGTCCGCATCCTGCGAGTAGATACCGGGGAGCGGAAGATTGGCCTGAGTCGCAAAGCCGAATCGAAGGAAACGGAAACGACGGAAGGAGAATCCGGAGACAGTCCGTCAGGAGCAGCAAAGCCACGCGAAGAGCTGAAGGGTGGAATGGGCTCCGGCTCGGGCCCGCTGTTTACGCTCGGCGGCGGAGACGAGAAAAAGCCTGATCAGGAATCCTGATAACAGACAGTCTCTCAATCGTAACAACTGCGGAACCTCAGGGTCACACACCCTGAGGTTCCGGCGCTTACTGACTCGCAACAGACTTGTGTGTGAGATTTTAGCGGATGAGGAACGGTAGTCTTGTATTCATGCATTTCTCGCCCTAACATCTCGTCCCCGAACACTTTGATGTTCGTGGTTCGGGCAGATAGCTCAGTTGGTAGAGCACAGGACTGAAAATCCTGGTGTCGGGGGTTCGATTCCCCCTCTGCCCATTTGGACTTAGATCGTGAATGCAGCATGACCCCGAGGAACCTTTGGTTTTCGGGGTCATTTCATTGAGTGAATGATGATGGCGAATTGTTCACTGCGGCCGGGAAAATCCTGAATCGGGTTGGCTGCGGCAAGCCGATCAAAGGGTCTCGCGGAAACGATGGCAGCCTGCTGTCGAAGGCCTTGGCCGCAGAATCTGTGTCGTGTGGATGGTTCTCCACTCTGCTGCCTGCAAGGCGGCAGTTTCCTGTGGTCCCGAGTTTCGGCAGGGTGGTTCCGCACTGCCCCGTTGCCGCAGGCTGGCCAGCCAAAAGTGTGCAGGGAATGATTTTGAAGGATCGTGATGATGACCATTGCCGAGCAGCCGCTGGGCGTGATCTTTGATATGGATGGAGTCCTGATCGATTCCTACGACGCGCATCTGAAGACCTGGCAGATCTGCTGCGAACGACATGGTCGCAGTTGTACAGAGGCTGAGTTTCTGGCGGGATTTGGCCGCACCAGTCGCGAAGTCATTCGTGAGACCTGGCAAAACCCACCCAGCGATGAGGACATCGCAAAGTTCGATGCCGAAAAAGAACAGTTGTATCGGGACCTTGTCGCTGCGAGTTTTCCCTGCATGCCGGGTGCCCGTGAATTAATCCAGTCTCTGTATGATCTGGGCATTCCCATGGCGATCGGCTCAAGCGGTCCGCCGAAAAATGTGGAGCTGACGATCGCTCAACTGAATATCCGCCAGCAGATCACGACCGTGATCACAGGAGCGGATGTGGAACGCGGCAAGCCACATCCGGATGTGTTTTTGAAATGTGCCCAGGGCCTTGGACTGCCCGCAGAACACTGTATCGTGCTGGAGGATGCCCCGGTGGGTGTCGACGCGGCACTCGCTGCCGGATCCTGGTGTCTGGGAATTGTGTCTCGAGGGCGAACGGTGGATCAGCTGCAGCGGGCTCATCACCGAGTGTTGCATGATCTGACTGCCGTGACTCCAGCACTGTTGCGACGTATCGTGTCGGGCGAATTCCTTTGATGTCTGGAATGTGAGACGGTGCAATGGCATTTTCAGGCGATACCACCCTGCTGATCTTTGGCGCGTCCGGAGACCTGACGTCCCGAAAACTGATCCCGGCGCTGTTTCGGCTGTCGCAGCAGAAGTACCTGTCAGAACGCAGCCCGGTGATCGGGGTGGCACGCCGTGCCAAGACCCATGACGAGTTTCGCGACGAAATGCGTGAGGCCATCAGGTCCCGCGTAGGCGACGATAAGTTTGATGCATCCGCCTGGGATGTATTTGCGCGCCAGCTGTTCTATCAGCAGCTGGATATCAGCAACAGCGCCGAATACTCGCAGCTGGATGCAGGAGTGAAGCAGATTGAAGCGGAGGTCGGTGCCAGTTCCGAATCTGCACGAGTCGTCTATCTGGCGACGACGCCCGGTTTGTTTGCACCGGCGGTTGAGGGACTTCATCAGTCCGGCATGATTCCGTCCAACGATCAGGCGTCTCGACTGCGGGTGGTTGTGGAGAAGCCGTTTGGACGTGACCTGGCGTCTGCCCAGGAACTGACCGTCCAGCTGGCTCGGCGACTGCAGGAGCAGCAGATCTATCGCATCGATCATTACCTGGGCAAGGAGACCGTTCAGAACATCCTGCTGTTTCGCTTCGGCAACGCCATCTTCGAACCGCTGCTGAATCGAAATCACGTCGACCATATTCAGATCACTGTGGCTGAATCGCAGGGGATGGAAGGTTCGCGCGGCGGCTATTACGACACGTCTGGCGCGCTGCGGGATGTGCTGCAGAATCATGTACTGCAACTGCTGTGTCTGATTGCCATGGATCCGCCTTCCCTGTTTCAGGCGCGCGAGATCCGCGACGAAAAGATGAAAGTCCTGCAGGCTCTGCGGCCCGGAACATCCGGTTCGATCGGCAACTGGGCCGTGCGAGGTCAGTACGCGGCGGGTCTGGTCAATCGGCAGCCGGCACTTGCTTACCGCGAAGAAGAACGAGTCAGCCCGACATCCAACCGGGAAACCTTTGTCGCCATGCGAGTGGCGATCGACAACTGGCGCTGGGCAGGTGTTCCCTTTTATCTGCGCACCGGCAAACGCCTGCCAAAGCAACTGACCGAAGTGGCCATTCAGTTCAAGAACCCGCCACTGAATCTTTTCTCTACGGTGGAATGTGACGGTGATCTATGCGATCTGGTGGAGACTCGCCCCAATCAACTGATCCTGCGAATCCAGCCACAGGAAGCCATCTCATTGCGATTTTCCACCAAGCGTCCTGGGATGAACTATCAGATTCAGCCGGTGTCGATGGACTTCGCATATGACGATCACTTTGATGATCAGTTGCCGGAAGCGTACGAGCGATTGCTGGTGGACGTGATGCGAGGTGACTCGACGTTGTTCACTCGCAGCGATGAGCTGGAAGCGGCCTGGAAATTTGTCACACCGGTTCTGGAAGCGTGGGAAGGCAGCTCATCCGCCCCGGAATTTTATCCCGCAGGAACCTGGGGACCGCCGTCCGCCGATCGGCTGATCTCTGAAAGCAAAGCGATGTGGCGGGCTCCGCGGTAACTGCGTTTTGACGCTGCTCGCTTCTGGTGGCAAAGCACGGTCAGCGGCAACGCCGCCAGGAGTTTGTCCGGAAACTCCCAACCGGTGAGCCGCAAGGCGCTAGCCGCGGGTAATTCAACGGCAAAACCGGCGGCTAGCGCCTTGCCGCTCACGAAAGTTGCCGTATCCAGGCAGACTCCAGGGGAATTTTACCTTGAAAATGGCGCCGTGTTTCGTAGCGGAATTCGTGAGAATTCCGACTTCCGTACCCGCAAGTCCCGAATTCTCACGAATTCGGCTACTCGAATGACGCCTTCAAACGGCCGCACGCTGCACTTCTTCTGCCAACAGTTGACTGACGTCCTGAAATACCCTGCGATCGATTGAAGCCAGATCGTTGGAAGTGAGTGTTTCGTCAACGCGGTGGACAGCATCGCGGCACGCCTGGCAGAACGACGGTGAAATCTGTTGTCCGGCCTGACACTGTTCGTATGCATGACGCAGCAGAGACGACAGTTCGACCAGCGCTTCCTGGTTTGCACGCAGGTCGTGCCCGGTGTTGGTCGCCAGCAATTGATCGCATTCCGTTCGAGCTCGGTGCAGTGACTCAAACAGCAGACTTTGACCCGATCGATCGATCGTTCCCGATAATTCGCGACCGCGAACGGATGTCAGCCCCTGGATGGACAGTGCTCCGACCAGTTGCAGCCAGTGTCGTCGTTTCATGTCGAAGTCTCCGATTCGTCACAGGGACAATAGCCTTCAAGTTCACAATTAATGACGTCAATCATCTCGCGCAGCCGTCCGACCGCTTTGCGATTGAAGACGAAGCCAATTCGCGGAAGACTGGCCAGGTGCGCATCGTCTGCTTCCACGCGATGAACTTCCGCCTTCTCAATTCTACCGCTTGCGACGATATCCGCAAATTCTTCATTCAGTCGATCCATCAGTTCGGCCGTGGGCTCCACGTGAAGTCGCAGAACCAGTCGATCACGAATGAAACGCATGCTGTTGTAGACACTGTAGAATCCCAGCACTTCTTCAACGGCTTCTTCGACATTGTCAGTGACTTTGAAAAGCGACAGGTCACTGGGAGAAATCAGACCATTCTGCAGCAATTCTTCTTTGATGTACTGCAGAAACGCTGACCAGTACGTACCTCCGGGTTCGTCCAGCATGACCAGTGGCATAAGGTCTCGTTTGCCGGTCTGGACGAGTGTCAGGGTTTCGAAGGCTTCATCCAGAGTTCCAAAACCTCCGGGACACGAAACGATGGCATGGACCTCCTTCACGAACAGCAGTTTTCGCGTGAAGAAGTATTTCAGGCTGACCAGTTTGGGATCACCCGCAATGACCGGATTGGCTTCCTGTTCAAACGGCAGCAGGATGTTGAGGCCCAGAGCCATGTCACGGCCGGAGCCTCGGTGAGCGGCTTCCATGATGCCACCGCCAGCTCCGGTGACGACCATCCATCCTTCCTCGGCCATTCTGCGGCCGAACTGTTCGGCCGCGGCGTAGCACGGATTCTGAGCAGGCGTGCGGGCCGATCCGAACACACTGACCTTACGCTCCCTCCGATAAGGTGCAAACACCTTGAAGGCGTATCGCAGTTCTTTCAGAGCCCGACTCAGGATCTTCAGATCTCCTCGAGTCGCTCGATCACTGGCCAGCTTGTCGGCCGTCTGTTTGATCTCTTCGATTAGTTCGGCGTGCTGACGCAGTTCCTCGACATGCTCGATTACGTCCATTTCGGACGAGTGGGGATGTTTCTGAGGATGTCGTTGCGTCATGGCCAAGCTTCCCTGCCTGTTCTTTGCGGTCAGTGCAACTGCCCGGTCTGATGCACTGTCAAACCCGGAAACACGGTTCAGATCAATCAACCGCTGGGCGTTAGCCCAACGGCAGTCATTCTAATCGTGGACGTCACTCTCTGAGTGACGCGGCTCGCCAACGGCGAGCATTCTTCTTCGTCACTGAGAGAGTGACGTCCACATGGAATCGCAAAGTGAGTACCATTGGGCTGTCGGCCCCATCAGTTCAGCAGGGCCTGCATGGCTTCTTCACGAGTGTCGTAGATGGCCCAGATGGTATCCAGAGCGGTAATTCGCAGCAGTTCGAGCGCCATGTCGCTGGCGCCACAGAGTACCAGTTCACCGCCCTTGCGTTTGACGAATTTGTGGCAGCGAAGGAGCAGTGCCAGGAACACCGAGCCAAAATACCCGACTCGACTCAGATCCACCACGACCATCGGGGCTTCCTGATCGGCAAGTGGTTCCATGACCAGATCAGCAGCCTGTTCGACCAGATCCCAGTTCAGGGACTCGACCGATGCAGCAGGCGTGACCACCACAGTGTTGCCATGCCACTCGATTTGAAAACTGTCGAGTACGTCTGACACGTCGAGCCCCTTTTTGCTGATTCAGGAGAGCGATAATCCGGTTCCGACGAAACGTCACAACAAATCTGGAGTTGTCACTCCTGCACGGTGGCCTGTCGTCGAATGCTCCAGAGGTTACTCGATCCCTTTCAGCCCCTCAAGCAGCCCGGAGAAAAAGGCGTTGACGGCGGATGCGGCATGGCGGCCAAAAGAATTCTCCTTTGTCAGGCCGCTGTTGTCAGGCCGCTGTCAATGAAAGTGTCGAAGTTCCCTGATGCGACTACGCGGTACTGCCGGAAGCATGTGCGGGTGTCGTTCGGGTCTTTCGAATGTCGCGATCACGCGGGTGGTGAGCCACACATGGACTCAGGGGAGATTGCACATCGTTCCGCGTGTGGACACAAATGCATTTTGCAGAGGCTGTCATCCACTTTTTTCCGCAGTAATGCTTAAATTGATTGACGTCAGTGAGTCGACCGATTATCACGGAACGGAACGTGAAGGCGTCATTGTCTCAGTTTGTCCCGTTGAGTTGAGTGTTGCGCCTTGTGATGAGTCCTAATCGATCATTCGTACTGTGATTACAGGAGTTCATGCATGAAAGCATCAGGGTTTTTGAAGAAACGATCATGTGGGTTTACATTGATTGAGCTGTTGGTCGTTATCGCCATCATCGCAATTCTTATTGCACTTCTGTTGCCTGCAGTTCAGCAGGCTCGCGAAGCGGCACGTCGTACGCAGTGCAAGAACAATCTGAAGCAGATTGGTCTGGCTCTGCACAACTACCACGACACTTTTCTGCAGTTTCCATGTCCCTTTGGGATTGCTGCGATGGGTGCGGGGGGTGAACGATGGGGCCATTCTCAGTGGGTTCCGCTGTTGCCCTATATGGAACAATCGACACTGTTCAGCCAATGGAATTTTAATGCGTATCACGAAGGTTGGGACGGCAATCTCGCACTGTCGCGAGGAGCCGTACTTCCGCTGCTTCGCTGTCCTTCGTCAAACCTGCCAAAGTTGAGCCCAAATGCATTCCCCACATCCCATTACTTTGGAATTGGCGGTGCTGTTCCTCGTGGCGTCTGGACTGACACCAAGGGCCTGAACGACAACACTCCAAACTGGGGATACACGTCGAGTCGAGGGATGGTTGTGTTTGGCGGAAAGACCATTGCTTCCTGCAGTGATGGGACCTCTAACACGATGATTGAAGGCGAGATCAGTAATTTTGTATTCGATGCAACGGGTAACTCGAAGGATGATCGTCGTCCAGCACGAAACTGGAGTTGGGCGATGGGAGGATTATCCGGTTGGCGTGACTGGGCACCTCAGGTTTCCAACGTGTGTATCCGCTATGCACCCAATGCGAAAGTTCTGGGAGCCAATGGTCTTGTTTGGCCAGCCTGGGACGATGCATCGGGCAGTAACTGTCCTCTGACATCGGCTCATACTGGCGGCGTTCAGGTAACGCTGACCGATGGTTCCGTGCGGTTTATCAGTGACAACATTGACATGTTGACGCTCACGTACCTCGCTGTGCGTGACGATGACCGAGTCATTGGTGAGTACTGATCAGGCGTTTCCGTGAATTCAGGTCCCTGGAGAGCGAGTCTCGCTCTCCAGGGATTTTTCTTTTGGCCTATTCCGGTTTGAGAATGAATATGTTGAGCAGGTCTACCTTTCTGACGACTGTGGTTTTCTGTGTTGCAGGCACGATCGTGGGATGTGGCAGTCCCGGTGATGGATACACCGGCGCGCGGGGTCAGGTGTCCGGTAAAGTGACACTGGATGGTCAGCCGCTTCAAAAGGGATGTCAGATTATCTTTATGTCGGCCACCGGCGGATATACGGCGGCTGGTGTGATTGAAGACGCCGGTGCTTACAAGCTGATTTACAGCGACTCAAGAGGGCTTCCGGCTGTGGAGTATCAGGTTCAGTTCACCGCCCCGATTAGTACTCCTGCCAGCAGCACTCCTCCAGACCCAACCAAAATGGCAGAAACCATGAAGCTGGGTGCCAAGATGAAGGGCGCTGATGAGGGACCATTCCCTACGAAGTATGCGTCTGTTAACACCAGCAAACTCTTTTTTGTCGTGAAAGATGGCCAGAATACAGCCGACTTCGCTCTGCAGAAGGGTGAGTAGTTCTTCGCCGGACTTCTACGGAACCCCTGTGATCCTGGACTTCCCCAGGGAAAGTGGCCGTCACTCTCTGAGTGACGAAGAAGAATGCTCACCGTTGGCGAGCCGCGTCACTCAGAGAGTGACGGCCACTGAAAACGCGCACCATCGAGTGTGAGTCATCGAAACAGGGAGATCCATGGGATTCCAGGCGCAAACGGCCGACACAATCATAAGTTCACGAGGACTCCACTGTGTCGGCCTTTCAGACCCTCATTGATCCCGCTTCTGCACTCCGGGGCTTTTTTCCCGGCCAGGCATGTACCGCCCCGCCCGTCCTGACCGCAAAGTGCGGTTTTGCCTGTCTCAACTGTCACGATTTCATCACACCGAAGCTCAACGAATCGTGAATCCGCGCCGTGGTTCCGTAAACCGATCGGCCGCTGTTCGACGAGATTCGAATTCAGGGACTCGACCGATGCCGCAGGCGTGAGCATCGCAGCATTGTCATGCCACTCGATCTGAACGCTGTCGAGCACGGCTGATACGTCGAGCCCCTTCAAGGGGATTCAGGAATGCGTTCTTCGGGTTCCGACAATCGCCAAAATGAATTCGGCGTTCTGGCTCCCCCACGATGGCCTGTCGTCGAACCTTTCAGAAAAGACCCGATCGCGTTTGGCCCCTGAAGCAGTCCGGGGAAAATCGAACGAGTGCGAAAGGTGAAAAGCTGCAAGAGGAATTGGTCTGCGAAAGCCCTGATTGAAAACCGACCCTTGTCGTGATGCGCAGTCTTCACACTTCTGAACGCAATTGCAGACTCTGGGTGCATTCGTCCAATGCCGCGGCCATTAAATGACAGCCCTTCATTCGGAATCCCTGGAGACTGCTGAGGGTCCTGGGCGTGAACACACATTCATTTTCGCTCACTTCAATTCCGTTTTTTTAGGCCGCTGTGCCTAAATTCATTGACGGAATTGTGTCGACTGATTATCAGAATCCATGGCCGTTATTTTCTCGGGTTTTCCCACCGTATTGAGTTTGGCGCCTTGTGGCCTGCTCTGTTTGATTTTTCTACCGCGTTGACAGGAGTGATTGCATGAAAGCATTAAGGGTTTTGAACAAAAGATCACAGGCGTTCACATTGATCGAACTGCTTGTTGTGATCGCCATTATCGCAATTCTTATTGCGCTGCTGCTGCCTGCTGTTCAGCAGGCTCGTGAAGCAGCACGACGAACGCAGTGCAAGAACAATCTGAAGCAGATTGGTCTGGCACTGCACAACTACCATGACACTCACGGCCGATTCCCACCAACGCAGATCATGGTGCACTATTCCGGTCCAAATAACTCGGCACCGGTTCCACGAAACCACACCTGGGTTTCCATGATTCTGCCGTACCTGGAACAGTCGGCCTTGTACAGCAGCATCAATTTCAGTGCACCAATGTGGAATCAGGCGACGTCGTCTTTCCAAACGACCGCCGCTGGGCAGACGATTGTTTCTCAGAAAATCCCCACTCTGCAGTGTCCTTCAGATCCGGGATTTAGTGGGGGAATATCAATTCACGGGCTTTCTCACATGAATTACGCGGGGAACCTGGGATGGGACTGGCATTATCGGGGTGCTCATTGGGCTCAGGGGCCATTTCAGAACGGGTCTGCAGGCACACGGCTTGAAGACATGAAAGACGGCACCTCAAATACGATTGGTATTGCTGAGACATCGACACAGGGATTCCAGCCACGACCAGGCGCTCCCGGGCATCAGGCGATGGGAGGGGTTTTGCGAGGGGGTGGAATGAATAATGGAGTTTTCCGAACTCCGTTTATCGATACGGGCAGCAATGGCGACGTCATGGATTCTGCCGCTCTGCGTGGCATCGGCCAGGTGGGTGTCCGAACGTGGGTTCGACCGGATGGTGCCGTTGCAGGGTTCTGGTGGAAAGCATCTCCTTATGCACACCCGCCTACCTATCTGGCCTGTTTTGGGCTGAACAACGATTGGCGTGGTGCGAGTAGTGTTCACGTTGGCGGTGGTCAGTTTCTGCTCTGTGACGGATCTGTCCGGTTCATCAGCGAAAACCTTCAGGGTGCTCAGCAGCCATCACTTTGGTTTGCATTGCACACGTTCGATGGTGGTGTCCAGGCTGGGCAGCCAATCGTAAGTGAGTTCTGATCTTCTCAACGCATTGATTTGACACCTCTACTCCCGGTGCTGAACATTTTGTTCTGCACTCGGGAGTTTTTCGTTTCGCAGTTCTGCAAGGCTGCCCTTTTCCGAGCCTTTAATCCAGGAGTTTGAGACGTGATGCAAGTGACATGGAAAGTAATCTGTTTGGGGGCGTTTATCGCAATGGTCAGCGGTTGCGGTGGTGAATCTGGTGTCGGCGCAGGAAAGGCAAAGACAGTTCCACTAACTGGAAAAGTCACATTGGATGGAAGTTCGCATGGAGGTGTGAATCTGCAATTCATTCCCAAGTCTGCGGATGCAGGAGTGCGAACGGCATATTCACAAGTCAGCGCTGACGGCACCTTTGCCGCAACCACCTACGTTACCGGCGACGGGATTGTCCCTGGTAAGTACACGGTTCAGATCGGAGCCTCTGAAGACGTGGGATCTGCTGACCCGGCAAAGATGATGGCGGCTGTCAACATTGCGGCGGTCGAAACCGTGGAAATCGATGTCCCTGCTGACGGGCTGACGGATATTGAACTCAAGTTCAAGAGCAAGCCAGGTTCGAAAGGTGCAGGTGGCGGTGCCATGCTGGGAATGTGATCAGCAAATCAACATCTTCTCAAAATCCCGGTCTTAGTGACCGGGATTTTTTGCGTAAAGTCATTCCATGCGTGGGTCACCTGTTTGGGTACGAAACTTCGAGCGGAAGACGGCTCGGCGAGATCCTGAGTCAGAAAGATGCGACCAGGGTGCGAAAAATCATCTGCAGGCGACCAGCCGAGTGGTAGTCTCGCAATCATTTGCCAGCCTGCGGTGGCAGACGGACCCCTCCGCGACTCTTCGGGTGCTGACGTTTAGCCGACTTTCTAATGGGAGGCGATCTCTGAGACAATCGATCGTGGTTCGATGAGAAATAACGCAAAAATCGCGCTCAGTGTCGTAGCTACCGCCGCTATCAGGGTACTGGCCAGGACTTGTTCTTGTAACAGCGTTGTCTCTCCGTGGATCAGACTGAGAATGTGCGACTTGTCCGAATGAAAAATGCCATGCGTTGAACTGCCAAAGACTCCCACCGCCAGCATTCCGAATGCAGAAGCCGCCGCCAGAGCTGTCGGAAACCGCAGATCCCTGCGGTGAAAGAACTCCGCCGCTAATGAACCCGCCAGCATCCCGGTTACTGCTCCCAGCGCTCCACACATGCAGGATGTGAGTGAATCAAACAGGATTCCCCCGGCGGCCACGGCAGAGATTCCCGAACACACGCCTGCCTGAATCGAAAGTCGTTTCGCGGCGACCGGGATCACAATCGGAAGCAGCACGGCAATCAAGCCTCCGCTGCTCATTGCGACCAGCCCATTCAGCACGGCCACCGAACGCAGATGAGCCGACGGAATGCTCAACGTGGACATCAACAGTAACAGACTGATCACAAAACCAGCCGTTCCCAGCGAATCCCAGGGTTCCAGGGCGATGAGATCCGGATCGTTCGATTCTGC
>Ga0209573_1004356_pt1 | contig 14076 bp, 12 predicted proteins | sample TNRBio252014_DNA_FD_185870 | JGI IMG/M metagenome (GOLD analysis project Ga0209573, IMG submission 185870) | Wastewater treatment Type I Accumulibacter community from EBPR Bioreactor in Madison, WI, USA - TNR Reactor_6/25/2014_ DNA (SPAdes)... | ecosystem: Engineered > Bioreactor > EBPR >...
AGGATTTTCCGGCCTCCAGCGTGCCGATATCGTGCTGCCGGCCCAGCGCCCGCGCGGCGATGCGGGTGACGCCGGCAAGGCACTCATCCACCGTCAGGCGGAACTGGGTTGCCGCCATGTTCATGGCCAGCAACAGCGAGGTGAGCGGCGAGGATCCGGGGTTGCAATCGGTGGCGATCGCCATGCCAACACCCTGACGCCGGAAGGCATCGACCGGCGGCTTCTGCGTCTCGCGCAGAAAATAGAAGGCGCCCGGCAGCAACACCGCGACCGTACCGGATGCGGCCATGGCCGCAGCGCCAGCCTCGTCGGTGTATTCGAGATGATCGGCCGAAAGCGCGCCGAACTCGGCGGCAAGCGCCGCGCCGTGGAGATTCGACAACTGGTCGGCATGCAGCTTGACCGGCAGGCCGAGCGCCCGCGCCGCAGCGAACAGCCGCCGCGTCTGGTCGGGCGAGAAGGCGATCCCCTCGCAGAAGGCATCCACCGCGTCGATAAGCCCTTCGGCCGCCAGTTTCGGCAGCATCTCGCGAACAATCAGCGCGATGTAGGCATCCTTGTCGCCATTCGCCTCGGGCGGCAGGGCATGGGCGCCCAGAAAGGTGGTGGCAACGCTGACAGGATTCGCCTCGCCGATGCGCCGGGCCACGGTCAGGCACCTGCGCTCGCTCTCAAGGTCAAGACCATAGCCCGACTTGATCTCGATGGTGGTGACGCCCTCGGCCATCAGCGCGGCGAGGCGCCGGTTCGCCCCGGCCAGAAGGGCCGCCTCATCGGCTGCGCGGGTGGCGCGCACGGTGGAGACGATGCCGCCGCCGGCGCGGGCGATCTCCTCATAGCTGGCGCCCTTCAGCCGCAGTTCGAACTCCTGCGCCCGGTCGCCGCCGTAAACCAGGTGCGTGTGGCAATCGATCAGCCCCGGCGTGACCAGCCGACCGCCGCAATCGAGCCTGCGGGCAGCCTCACGCGAGGGCAGGCCCGCCATCGGCCCGACATAGGCGATGCGCCCGGCACGGGCGGCGATGACACCCTCGACGACAGGAGCGGAAACCCCGTCTGGCCCGGGCACCAGCGTGGCGATGCGGGCGTTGGTCCATAGCGTGTCGAACATGGTCGGCTCCGTTATTTGTATAGACATATTAAGTTTGCCGAGTGCCGTAAAGAGGGTTTTTTCTTCTTCGCAGGTGCAAAAATTCTGACTTTCAACATTTTTGTCTAGACATATTGCGAGGCGAAACCGGCTGTGCCATTCTCGACGCTCTCTGCTCAGAAGAGGCCTCAACGATGGGCGCTCGCGTCATCCGGTTCGATACTGCCTTCCTGCCTGACGGCTGGGCACGGGACGTGTCGGTGTCGATCCGCGACGACATGATCACCGAGGTTGTCGCCAATTCGAGCGCTGGCGAGCGGGTTGCCGGCGCGGCCCTGCCCGGCCTGCCCAATCTGCACAGCCACTGTTTTCAGCGCGGCATGGCGGGGCTGGCCGAACGGCGCGGCCCGGCCAACGACAGTTTCTGGACCTGGCGGCAGGTGATGTACCGCTTCAACGGCCAGCTCGACCCTGACGATGTCGAGGCGATCGCCGCGATGGCGATGGTGGAGATGCTGGAGGGCGGCTTCACCGCGCTGGCGGAATTTCACTACCTGCACCATGGCCCGGACGGGCGGCCCTATGCCGACATCGGCGAACTCTCCGGCCGCATCGTCGCGGCGGCGGCGCAAACCGGCATCGGCCTGACGCTGCTGCCGGTGTTCTATGCCCATGGCGGCTTTGGCGGCGCGGCGCCCAACGAGGGACAGCGGCGGTTCATCTGCGATCTTGATCGCTATCAGGCCCTGCATGCGGCGGCGGGGCGGGCGGTTTCGGCCCTGCCCGGCGCGCGCATCGGCATCGCGCCCCATTCGCTGCGGGCGGCGACGCCGGAGGAGCTTGGCGCGCTTCTGTCGGCCCATCCGGCCGGGCCTGTGCACATCCATATTGCCGAACAGACCGGCGAGGTCGAGGCCTGTCTGGCCTGGTCCGGCCAGCGCCCGGTCGAGTGGCTTCTGAGCCATGTGCCGGTGGATGCGCGCTGGTGCCTGATCCACGCGACGCACATGACCCCGGCGGAGACGCGCGGGCTGGCGCACTCGGGCGCCGTGGCCGGGCTGTGCCCGATCACCGAGGCGAACCTCGGCGACGGCATCTTCGAAGGGCTGGCCTTTGCCGAGGCGGGCGGCCGGTTCGGCGTCGGCTCGGATTCGAATGTCGAGATCAGCGCCCCGGGCGAACTGAAGCTTCTTGAATACGGCCAGCGGCTGAAGCATCGCGGCCGCAACCTGCTGGCCCCGAGGGAGGGCGCATCCACGGCAGAAGCGCTCTATCGCGGCGCTCTGGCCGGCGGCGCCGGGGCGCTGGGCCTGCCCGTGGGCGCGCTGGCGCCGGGCAGGCGTGCCGATCTCGTGGTGCTTGATACGGCCCATCCGGCGCTGGCCACCGGTTCTGCCGAAAACTGGCTCGATTCCTACCTCTTCGCGGCGGGGGCCGGCGCGATCGACCGGGTTTATGCCGGAGGGGCGCTGGTGGTCGAGGGTGGCCGGCATGTGGCACGCCAGCAGGTTGCGGCGCGCTATGTCGAGCGGATGCGGCGGCTCGCATGACCGCGCCCGCCCCGCCGCTGCACCAGCGCATCCGCAGCGACATCGAGACGCGCATTCTCACCGGCGTCTGGCCGCCGGGGGCGAGCATCCCCTCCGAGCACGACCTGATGGCCGAATACGGCTGCTCGCGCATGACCGTCAACAAGGTGCTCTCGGCGCTGGCGGTGCAGGGCGTGATCACCCGGCGGCGGCGGGCCGGCTCGGTGGTGGCGGCGCCGAGCATGGACAAGGCGATCCTCAACATCCGCGATTTTTCGCTGGATGCGGCGCGCACCGGCAAGGCCTATGCCTATGACATCCAGCACCGCGCCATCGAACAGGTCAACGCGCTGACGGCGACGCGCACCGGCCTTGCCCCGGGCACGGAGGCGCTGGCGATCAACACCCTGCACCGTTTCGAAGGCGTGCCCGAAGCCTATGAGGAGCGGATCATCCACCTCGCCGCCGTGCCTGCCGCGCGCGAGGAAAGTTTTGCCACACTGCCGCCGGGCACATGGCTGCTCAAGCAGGTGCCCTGGAGCGAGGCCGAGCATGTGATCCGCGCGATCAACGCCAGCCCCGCTCTGGCCAAGCGGCTGAACATCGCCACCGGCGCCGCCTGCCTGCTGGTGGAGCGGCGCACCTTTCAGGGCAAGGTGCTGATTACCGAAGCGCGGATCTTCTATCCGGGCGAGCAGCACCGGCTGGTCGGGCGCTTCACCTCGACCGGCAACACCATTTCGACCGGGGAGACGGCATGAAACCTGCACGCCCCGCCCCGGCCGCACCATCGGCCAACCAAGGGAGACTGTCATGAAGACTTCGATTGCCGCGATCGCGCTTGCTGCTGCCGCCGCGTTCACTCCTGCCGCGGCGCAGGAGACCAAGGTTACCATCGGCTTTTCCGGCTGGACCGGCTTTGCGCCGCTGACGCTGGCGAAAGAGGCCGGCATCTACAAGAAGAACGGTCTCGATGTCAGCCTGAAGAAGATCCCGCAGGCCTCCCGCCATCTCGCCATCCAGTCGGGCGATGTGCAGTGTGCCGCCACCACGGTCGAGACCTGGGTGGTGTGGAATGCCAACGGCGTGCCGACCAGGCAGATCTTCCAGCTCGACAAGAGCTATGGCGCGGACGGCATGGCGGTGCGCAACGGCGTCAGCTCGATCAAGGAATTGAAGGGCAAGATCGTCGCCGCCTCGGCGCCGGGCACAGCGCCCTATTTCACGCTCGCCTGGATGCTCAAGAAGAACGGCCTTTCGGTGAAGGACGTGACCGTGGTCAACCTTGAGCCCGGCCCGGCGGCGCAGGCCTTCGTTGCCGGCCAGAACGACGCGGCGATGACCTATGAGCCGTATCTGTCCACCGTGCGTGCCGCGCCGGACAAGGGCAAGATCATCGCCACCACGCTCGACTACCCGATGATCATGGATACCTTCGGCTGCACGCCGAAGTTCCTCGACGAGAACCCCAAGGCAGCCAAGGCGCTGGCCGACAGCTACTTCGAGGCGCTCGACATGATCGCCAAGGAGCAGGCCAAGGCCTACGAGATCATGGGCGCCGACGTGAAGCAGAGCGGGGAAGCCTTCGGCAACTCGGCCAAGTATCTGCGCTGGCAGGACCGCGCCGCCAACAAGAAATTCTTCGAGGCCGAACATGCCGCGTTCTCGAACGAGGCGGCCGACCTGCTGCTCGAAATCGGCATCATCAAGCAGAAGCCGGATATCAAGAGCCTCGCCGACACCCGCTTCATCCAGTGACCCCGAACGGCGCCGGCCTGACCTGATCCGGCCGGCGCCGCCTTCTTCCAGAGTGTCCCATGCTGTCCTTCCGACCGCTCGACCCCATCGGCCAGACGGCGCGAATCGCGCTGGGAATCGCGTTCTTCGTGCTGTTCTTCGCGGCGTGGAGCGTGGCAACCTTCGGCGGCTTCGTGCCCAAGACCTTCCTCGCCGATCCTCTGACCATGGTTGAGGACGGCTGGCTGCTGCTGACGAAATTCGGCTTTGCCACCGACATCGGCGTCACCGTCTGGCGGGTGGTCGGCGGCTTCGTGCTGGCAGCGATCATCGCCGTGCCGGTGGGCGTGCTGATGGGCGCCTACAAGCCGGTGGAGGCGCTGCTTGAGCCGATGGTCAGCTTCGCGCGCTATCTGCCGGCCTCGGCCTTCGTGCCGCTGCTCATCCTGTGGGCCGGCATCGGCGAGACGCAGAAGCTTCTGGTCATCTTCATCGGCTCGGTGTTCCAGATCATCCTGATGGTGGCGGTGACGGTGGGCAACACCCGGCGCGATCTCGTGGAAGCCGCCTACACGCTCGGCTCTACCTCGGGCAGCGTGGTGCGGCGGGTGCTGATCCCTTCCAGCGCGCCGGACATCGCGGAAATCCTGCGCCTCGTGCTCGGCTGGGCCTGGACCTATGTCATCGTGGCCGAACTGATCGGCTCCTCCTCGGGCATCGGGCACATGATCATCGAAAGCCAGGCGCTGATGGCGACCGGGCAGATCATCTTCGGCATCATCATCATCGGCCTGATCGGGCTCATCTCGGACTTCCTGTTCAAGATGATCAACCGGCGCTTCTTTGCCTGGAGGCTGGCATGAGCGAGCCGGTTCAACTCAGGATCGAGGGCGTCGGCCGCATCTTTCCGTCGGTGTCGGGGCGGCCGCCGGTCACCGCGCTTCAGCCGACCGATCTTGCCATTGCCAAGAACGACTTCATCACCATCCTCGGCCCCTCGGGCTGCGGCAAGTCCACCCTGCTCAGGATCGTCGCCGGGCTCGACCGCCCGACCTCCGGCCGCGTGCTGCTGGACGGGCACGGCATCACCGGGCCGGGGCCGGACCGGGGCATGGTGTTCCAGAGCTATACGCTGTTTCCGTGGCTCACGGTGTCGGAGAACATCGCCTTCGGCCTGATCGAGCGGGGGGTGCCGGAGGCGGAGCGCGCGCCGATCATCGCCGAATACATCGCCAAGGTCGGCCTCAGGGGCTTCGAGAACCACCTGCCCAGGCAGTTGTCCGGCGGCATGCAGCAGCGCACGGCGATTGCGCGGGCGCTGGCCAACGATCCCGAAATCCTGCTTCTGGACGAGCCGTTCGGCGCGCTCGACAACCAGACCCGCGGGCTGATGCAGGAACTGCTGCTCGGCATCTGGGAGCGCGAGCGCAAGACGGTGATCTTCGTCACCCACGACATCGAGGAGGCGATCTTCATGGCCTCGCGCGTCATCGTGATGAGTGCGCGGCCCGGCCGCATCAAGGCCGATGTGGCGATCGACCTGCCGCATCCGCGCCACTACACGCTGAAGACCAGCCCGAAATTCTCCGAATACAAGGCGATGCTGACCGAGGAAATCCGCGCCGAGGCCGTGCTCGCGGCGGAAGACCACTGAGGCTCAGTAGACGCCCGGCGTGGCGCCGCCATCAACCGCGATCGCGGTGCCCTGAATGTGACGGGCGCCGTCGCTGGCGAGAAACAGCGCCAGCGCGGCGACATCTTCCGGCTGGCCGAGCCGGCGCAGGCCTTCGCGGGCCACCGCCGCGGCGAGAATATCCTCGGCGCTCTTGCCGGTGGCAGCGGCGCGCTGGGCAAAGATCTGCTCCACCCGCTCGGTCTGGGTCAGCCCGGGCAGGATGGCGTTGACGGTGACGCCATCGCGCTTGCCCAGCCCCGACAGGCCCTTGGTGAAGTTGGCGAGCGCGGCATTGACCGATCCCCCCACCAGAAACTCGGGGTCGGGCGTGCGTGCCGCCCCGCCGATGATGGTGATGACCACGCCTTGCGCGGCGACCAGATGCGGCCAGAAGGCCCGGCAGAGCCGCACGGCGGAGTAGAATTTCAGCGCGAACCCGTCCTGCCAATCCAGATCGGGCTGGGAGAGGAAGGCGCCGGCCTTGGTCGCCCCGGCGGAATTGACCAGCACATCGCAGCGGCCATACCGGCTGATCACCGCGTCATGCAGCGCCGCGCAGGCCTCGGGCGTGCGCAAATCGCCGGCCACCGTCATCGGCCTCTCCGCGCCGCCGGCAGCGATGCGCGCCGCCGCTTCCGCCAGCCGCTCGGCGCTCATCGCGGCGATCACCGTGGTGGCGCCCTGACGGGCGAATGCCTCGGCAATGCCATAGCCGATGCCCCGGCTGGCACCGGTGACAACCACGATCTTGCCTGCAAAGGACGTGCCCATCGCTCTCTCCCCTCAGCGATACTGCCAGACCGGCGCGCGTTTTTCGACAAAGGCCTTCTGGCCCTCGATCGCGTCATCGCTGGCCAGCATGCGCTCCGCGGCGGCAAAGCGCATCGCCAGAGCCGCCGCAAGATCGGGCGCGGCGAGACTTTTCAGCATGACCTGTTTCGAGCATTCGAGGGCCAGCGGGGCGTTCTCGCAGATGGTCAGCGCGACCGCGCGGACATGGGCCATGAGCTCGGCGGAGGGCACCACGGCATTGATCAGGTGCATCTCCTGCGCCTCACGCGCGCTGATGCGACGGCCGGTCAGCACCAGATCCATCGCCTGCTTGAGCGGCAGGAAGCGGGCAAGCCGCTGCAAGCCGCCGCCGCCCAGCGCAGCAAGGCCGACGCGCGGTTCGGGCAGGGAAAACTCGGCATGCTCGGCGGCGTAGGCCAGATCGCAGGCCAGCACGATTTCGGCGCCGCCGCCCAGCGCCAGCCCGTTCACCGCGGCGATCACCGGCTTGCGGTTGTCCAGCCGATGCGTCAGCCCCGCATAGCCCGAGGGGGGATACTCATCCGTGTTCGTCTGGGCCCGCCACTTGATGTCGCTGCCGGCACAAAAGGCCTTGTCGCCGCTGGCGGTGAGGATGGCGACGCGCAGGCTGTCATCGGCCTCGTAGGCATCGAAGGCGGCCGCCAGTTCGCGATGCGCCGGCGGATGCAGGGCGTTGCGCACCTCCGGCCGGTCGATGGTGATCCACAGCAACGGGCCGTCACGGGCGATGCGGATGAAGGTCGGTTCGGTCCTCGGCGCTTCCTTCACGGCCCTGCCCTCTCTCTCACAAGTCACGCACGAAGGCCGCGATGTCGCCGGCCAGCAGCTCGGGTTGTTCCATCGCTGCAAAATGCCCGCCGCGCGGCATCACCGTCCAGCGCCGGATGTTGGTGAAGACCCGCTCGGCCAGCGAGCGCGGCGGGCGGATCATCTCCATGGGGAACGAGGCATAGGCGGTCGGCACGCCGATGGTCGCCTCATGCGGGATCGGCCAGGGCCGATGCATCCGGGCGTAATAGGGATAAAACGACGAGCCCGTCGCCCCGGTGAACCAGTAAAGCGCAATATTGGCCAGCATCCGGTCACGATCGACGGCGCGCTCGATCACCCCGCCACAGTCGGACCAGGACTGGAATTTCTCGACGATCCATGCCGCAAGACCGGCGGGGGAATCGGCAAGGGCGAAGGCCAGCGTCTGCGGCTTGGTGCCCTGAATCCACTGATAGCCGGTCTCTTCCTTCAGCCAATGCGCCATGTTGGCAAAATGGGCGCGTTCCTCATCGCTCTGCGCCACCTCCGCCGTCTGGTCGCGGCGCAGCGGCAGCAGGTTCAGGTGCACGCCGATCAGCCGCTCGGGATAGCGCCAGGCCATGCGGCTGGCGACGAACCCGCCCCAGTCGCCGCCCTGCACGACATACCGCGCATAGCCCAGATGCTGCATCACCTCGGCCATGCGGTCGGCCATTTCCTCGGCGCCGAAACGCACCTGTCCGGGCGCGAAGGACAGGCCATAGCCGGGCAAGGACGGCGCGATGACGGTGAACGCATCCGCAGGATCGCCGCCGAACCGCTGGGGATCGGTGAGGCGGGGGATCAGATCGAGAAACTCGAATATCGACCCGGGCCAGCCGTGACAGAGCAGCAACGGTTTGGGCGAGGGCCCCTTGCCCGGCACATGCAGCAGATGCATGTCGACATCCGCCAGCCGCACACGCTGCTGGGGAAAGGAATTGAGCAGCGCTTCCTGCCCGCGCCAGTCGAACCGGTCTCGCCAGTAGGCGATCAGATCCTGAAGATAATCGCCGTCCGTGCCCAGTTCCCACGGCGCGCAGGGCGGCTTGTCCGGCCATCGCGTGCGGGCAAGCCGATCCTTCAGGTCGGCCAGCGCCTCGTCAGGAATGGACAGGGTGAAGGGTCGAACGGCCCCGCTCATGGCTGTGCCTCAATCGTCCAGCGCAAAGGCGTCGCTGGGTGCACCGAAGGCGCAATAGCCGCCATCGACCGGCAGGGTGACGCCGGTGATGAAGCGCGCCCGTTCGGACGACAGGAAGACGATCGCCTCGGCAACATCGTCGGGTCGGCCCATCACCCCCATCGGCGTGCGGCGGCGGATGCGCTTTTCATCGATCCGCCCGGCGGCGATCAGCCCCTCGGTGAAAGGGGTGCGGATGTAGCCCGGCGCCACGGCGTTGACGCGCACGTTCTGCGGCCCCCATTCGCAGCCGAGCACCCGCGTCAGCATGCCGATGCCGGCCTTGGCGGCGCTGTAGGCGGTGCGCACCGGCAGGCCCAGCACACCGGCGATCGAGTTGAGGTTGACCATCGCACCGCCGCCCTGGCGGATCATGTGCGGGGCAACCGTCCGGGAGACGAGGTAGGTGCCGGTGAGGTGGATATCGATCAGGCGCTGCCAATGGCTGAGCGGCTGGTCCACCGTCGGCACGAAGCTGTCGGGAACGCCGGCGTTGTTGACCAGAATGTCGATGCGGCCGAAACGGGCGATGGTCTCGGCGACCATGGCAGCCACGTCCGCCTCCCTGGAAACGTCGCCGCCGACCGCGCCATGGGCGGAGCCCAGCGCCGCAGCCGCCGCCTGAGCCGGCTCACTCCTGAGGTCGTTGATCATCACGCGCGCGCCCTCGCGGGCGAAGGCCCCGGCGGTGGCCAGACCAAGCCCGCTGCCGGCGCCGGTGATCAGCGCGACTTTCCCCTCAAGCTGCATCACTATTTATTTCCTTGCGATAAAATACAATCTAATTATGTTTCTAAGCAATTAAAATTATCATAAATTTAATATGAGAACGGAGCTTTAGGTTTTGTTTTACCTGAATGACCCACAACTTGATAAAGGAGATCATATTCTTTATCAGTGATTACCGAAAAGGCCCCATCATCATTCAATATGACATTGCCAGACTCAATATAACTGACATTTCCATCGGAAGTATCATACCAATTTGAAGATTTTACGAGGATAGCGAGAACCGGCAGAAACCGTGAGTGCCAACGCTTCGCGTCGATTTGGGCGTAGCCAGCATCAAGCTCATCAGCCGTCAAAACAACGGTCTGGCCCGAATGATCGATGAAGCTCCGTTGTTCGAAACTGTCTTTTGACCTGTCGTCCAATTCGATGATCTCGATCTTGGACACCCAAAGCCCAACACGAGCCCAGTCAAGGCCGTTCGCTGCAATCACTTTCTGGCCGGTGCCAGTCCTGTGGCGCTGCATCATGTTCATTGGAAAAACCCCGTTCCGACCCACGTTCGTCTGATATGTTTAAAAATCCATTGACGTCGCGCGTGTCGGGCTTGATGTTTCAACTTTCAGTGCATGTGTGTGTTGGAGCGACCAGATGATCATTATGCCAAAGGGTTTTAAGCCGACGGCATTTGTTATTGGCCCGATGGGCGAGGGAAAGGGTCAGGTTGGCGGAGTTGATATTGCCCAACATATCCCAAACATTAAGGAAGCACTCAATATTGCCAATGAAGGCTTGAAGTCTCAAGGACTGCAAACGGTTCGTCTTGTGACTCCCAATGATGCCGTGGCACATAGCATCAATGACTTTGTTTTAAGGAATATAGATACTTGCGACATTGGCATTGCAGATATTTCAGATCGATCGCCCAATGTATTTTACGAACTTTCATATATGCATGCCCTTGGTATTCCCGTCATCATATTTGATTCTAAAGACTCACAGCAGCGATCTCCACTGCCATGGTATGCGCAGTTACAACATACGAACACTGTATCAAGTTTTTTGCCAGAAGAATTAAGCAAATTCTTATTAGAGAATTTAATAAAACTACTAGGAAAACAAGTTAATATCGAAGTTTTTTCAAATCCGATATCAGCGATCTATGATCATATTCCGTTGGTTGACATTTCAGCCGCTGCCGGCTTGGCCGCCGGTCATTTCGATAATTTTCTCAAGCATGTGCTCTCTATAGAATACGGTCCATTTTCTTATAAAAAAGGCGTCGAAAGCCCACTCAAGTCTTTAATAATCGTTCGCCCTGAAAACGTCCAGGATTTGGGGGCACTTGAATCGCAATTCAGGTCAAATATTCTCTCCACAGAAAACAAATTTCAACCAAAATCAAGAACACGACCATTAGTATACAAGGAATACAAAAATCACATAATAGACTTCCCAAACCCTCTTAGTGTCCTTCTCTCTTCCCCACGCTACTTGCGCGTGTCAAAACTTTTGCAGGCCAGCGAAGACTCCGCAAAGAAAATGCTTTTAAAAATTGAAAAAAAATGGATTGAAACGTATTTTGATACTTTATTGCAATACGAACTACATGGCACTTACATTTTCAAAAATAAACTGAAATTCATGCCTCTATCAAAAATAATGAAGTTATGATTTCATTTTTTTTTAAAAAACTCCATTAGCTTTAAAATGCCATTATTAGTCGTGATGTATTTTCCTACGGGAAATAGAGAATTAGACATCATGCAATCAGTGTCATTGACATTTTTTCTGGCGATAGTTTCTTTTATCAGAACTTTTTTAAGAAATTTTACCTTATGAAATGAAACATTTCGATGAAATACAGCCCCCTCAAAACTTACAGTATCTTTAAATGTTGAATTGAAAAAATTTACTTCATCTCTATATTCACAAGCGCCAAGACTTGAATCGTGATCAAATTCACAATTTGAAAAATCTGCCTTTCCCTTAAACTCTGCATAGCGCAACCAAATACCGCCCATCAACGAGCAATTTGCTGCATCAAAATCATCATGAAATACACTGTATTCCATCCGCACAGACTTGCGGATACGGCTGCCAGATATCCAGGCGGGGCCTAAGAACTGGCAACTGACTGCCATGAGTTCGCGGTCAAGTTCAATTTCTCTTGCGTCAAATACACCCAGAAATCGGGTGTTTTCCAACAACAACTTTCCGCGTATCGATGCATTCTTTATTATCACATGACCTGGAAACGCAGTACCTGACAAATCCAGATTTTCAGAATATTTTTGTTTTGAAAAATCAATTAAACAAAAAAACCTTAAAAGCGCGATACTTACAGCGTCTCCGCTGTAATATGACATGAATTTTATGATTTTTTTGGATCTTTCGAGCCAAAACTCGTTTCCTTTTTTCCAAGAAAACATATTTATGTTATTTATAAAATTTAATATTGATTTGTTATTTTCATCTATTTTCTCTATGTCGAAATTTTTATTAATTATTGCATCAAAAAAAATTTTGTCATTTATGTTTTCATTGAATTTTTCTTGAAACTGAATTCCAAACAGTGGGTCGATAAGCTCCAATTCTCGATACAATTTTTTACATGCTATCGACAGATCCACGCCTTGTCTCCGTTCGGCATATCCACTTGTTGTGAGCAAATATTTTCAAGCTATAGATACTGATATACTCTCAAATCTGTCCTGAACGACTGGCTGGGGCGCCTGGATTCGAACCAGGGGATGGCGGAATCAAAATCCGCTGCCTTACCACTTGGCTACGCCCCAATGGCCGCTGACAGGCAAGCCGTCATATCCGCCCCGCCCCGCGATGGCAACGGCGGAATGCGCCGGAATGCGTCCGGCGCGGCGTCGGCGCGCGAAAGCAGCGAAAGGGCCGAGAAAGGGCTTGCCCTCAACCGGCGCCGCCGCTATGAAGCCGCGTCGCCGGCACAAACCGGCTGTCGGAGTGTAGCGCAGTCTGGTAGCGCACCACGTTCGGGACGTGGGGGTCGCAGGTTCAAATCCTGCCACTCCGACCAAATTTCCCGCTTTCTTCCATGCATGTTTCGTTGATCCGCCAAGGCACTTGCGCGTGGCTTCGGCTCGCGCCAGTCTGCCCGCATGGTTCGCACCTCGACATCCAGAACCCAGCAGACCCTGCCGCGCAGCCTGCCCGAACGCTGGCGCAGCGCCATTCTCGACAGCCTGACGCTGGCACTGGCGCGTCTCACCGATACCGGGCAGCCGGCGGCACGGCGTATCCGCAAGAGCCGTCAGGCGACCAAAGTGGCCCGCGCGCTGCTGCGCCTCGCCCCGCGCGGTGTGAAACGCCAGGCGCTGGGTGCGCGCATGGCGCTGAGCAGCGTCGCCAAGCGGCTGGCCGGAGTGCGCGATGCCGATTCGCTGGCCGAAACGCTGGCGCTGGCCGCCGCTGAGGCAAAAACATCGAAGGCAGCGCTCGCCGCGCTGATGAAACCGCTGAGCGCCCGGCGCAGCGCGCTCGACAGCCACGAGGCGAAGGCGCTCACCGATGCGACGGCGATCCTCACCCGGCTGATTCGCCAGATCGAAGGCTGGAAACCGCCAGCCGGCGGCGCGGCGGCACTCCTGCAGGCGGGGCGGGACGACTATCGCCGCCTTCGCCGCAAGGCGCGTGACATCGGGCCGCAGAGCGAGATCGAGACGCTGCACGAGGCGCGCCGCCGGACGATTCTCCACCGCCACCAGTGGGCCTTCTTCGCCACGCTGGCGGAGCGCAAAAGCGCCGGCGACAGGCTGGCCCGGCGCGCGCTGAAGCTGAAGGACCTGCATCAGGCCCTCGGCCGTCACCGCGATCTGGCCCTGCTCGATGCCTATCTCAGGCCGCTTGGCAATCCGCGCCTGCACGGCGCCATCGAGCGTCTGCTGGCGGCGATCCTGCGGATGCAGGAGCGCGAGGTGCGGCTGGCGCAGGAGCTGGCGGGGCGGCTGGTCAAGCGCAAGCCCGGCGCGATGCTGGCGCGGCTGGAGGCGCTGCTCAGCCCTTGAGAGCTGAAAACACCCGCGCAGCGTGCGGAATCGGCGCCACGGCGCCATAGCCCTCGGTCGAGAGCGCGGCGGCAACGCCGGCATAGCGCGCCGCGTCCACCATGTCGTCGCCGCGCACGATGCGGGCGATGAAGGCGCCGCCGAAACAATCGCCGGCTCCCGTGGCGTCCACCGGGCGGCAGGGATGGGGCGGCAGGGCCACGCGGCGCTGCGCATCGGCGACGATGCAGCCCTTCGAGCCGTTTTTCAGCGCGACGATGCGGGCGCCATGGCCGAGCATCAGGTCGATCACCGCATCGGGTTCGGACGGGCCGTCCATGGCGATGATGTCGTCGAGGCTGGGCAGGGCGATATCACAGAGCTTCAGCGCTTCGGTCAGAATCGCCCGGGCACGGGTCTTGGGCCAGAGCTTGAGCCGGAGATTGGTATCCATCGAGACCGCGACGCCGGCCATGCGCGCCATCTGCATCGCGGCAAAACCGGCATCGCAG
>Ga0209573_1004357_pt1 | contig 14074 bp, 7 predicted proteins | sample TNRBio252014_DNA_FD_185870 | JGI IMG/M metagenome (GOLD analysis project Ga0209573, IMG submission 185870) | Wastewater treatment Type I Accumulibacter community from EBPR Bioreactor in Madison, WI, USA - TNR Reactor_6/25/2014_ DNA (SPAdes)... | ecosystem: Engineered > Bioreactor > EBPR >...
GCCCATCGGCGCGCCCACTGGAATTTGCTTTTCACTAAAGCGAAAAAGCGCGGTTTGGCGCACTTTGGAAATGCGTTCCAATTCTTCGATAGCCGAAGCGCCATTGTCCCACAAATGCGCATTGGGACTGGCGCCGGCGGCGGGTCGGGCGTCGCTGTCAGACAAATAAAGCAGGCCCATTTCTATATTTTTTTTCAGGATGGCATCAAGGGCTTCGGCTTCGTTGGTGCCTTTCGGAAAATCCTGATAACCATAAATTATGGTGCGTTTGTCCCACTCACCAATGCCCGTAGCATAGGCTTGCGAAAAATCCATATTGCCCTGAGCATCCAAGGTAACATAAGGATGCGGGTAGTCCATCACCGAAGCGCGGTTGTTGACGCTTGCCGCAAAATTATGGGTCAGACCGATGGTGTGTCCGACTTCGTGCGCCGACAATTGCCGCAAACGCGCCAGGGCCATCGCTTCCAGACGCGGGTCGGGTGTTTTGCCTTCGGCGTAAGCTTCCACGAGTCCCTGCGCCAGTAAAAAATCCTGTCGCACCCGCAGCGAACCCAGCAATACGTGGCCTTTGATGATTTCGCCCGTGCGTGGATCCACCACGGAGCTACCGTACGACCAGCCCCGCGTGGAGCGGTGTACCCAGTTGATCATGTTGTAGCGCACATCCATCGGGTCGGCGCCAACGGGCAACTCTTCCACCCGGAATGCATTGATATAGCCCGCCGCTTCAAACGCCTGATTCCACCACGCGGCGCCTTCGATCAGCGCAGATTTGATGGGTTCCGGCGCGCCGCGGTCTACGTAATAGACAATCGGTTCAACGGCCTCGCTTTGAGCAGCCGAAGGGTCTTTTTTATGCAGGCGGTGGCGCAAAATCAGCCGCTTTTTGATGGGCTGGCTGATGGGTGTGGAGTAATCGGCGTAAGCCAGGTCAATATAGCCGGAACGCGGATCGTAGGCGCGCGGCGCGTAGTTGTTGTCTGGCAATTCAATAAAGGAGTGGTGCGTGCGCACGGTGACCGCGTCGGGCGCGGGCGTTACGGATTGGATCCACGGGCCTTTGGCTTCGCCGGCGAACGTAACCCAGGCTTCGAATTCGCTGTTTTTGGGGAAGTTTTTGGTGCGCTCCAAATAAATGGCCGAGCGGTTGGGGTCGAGGGTATACGTGCCCTGATTTTGGTTGCGCAGGCGGGCGGCCACGTCGTGGGCATCGCGGAGCAGGAACGGCGTGAGGTCAATGAGTACCCGATCGCCTTCCTGTGCTTCTACTTTGAAGCCGCCGATGATGGAGCGCGCAAAAGCCTCTTCCACCGACTGCCGTTCATCGGGGTTGTCGCTGACGGCGCGGTAGCTGTAGTTGGGTTGCAGCAGCATGACCTTTGGCCCGCTGCGGATGAATTTCACAATGCGGTCGCTGCCCAACTGGTTGCGATCCAGACCAATATCGTTCGAGCCAATACCGCCGGTCAGCCCGTTCACGTACAGGAATTCGGTTTCCCACTTGTCAATTTCCAACCAGATTTTGCCTTCCGATTCTTCCCAGTAGTAGTTAAAATACCCGGGATAGGCTTTCATGCCCATCGTTTTGACCGAAATGGTCGGTGGCGGCGTTTTGGGTTTTTCCTGCGCGAAAGCAGTAGGAATCAGCATCGCCGATAATACGGTAACAAGTAACAAATGTAAGGAGTTCTTCATGGCGGATTGGTTTGATCCGCTAAAGTAGGAAATGGGATGAGGAATGTGGTAGAAAATTTGGGGATTGCCCAATAACTTTCCTTTTATCGCTCCACCACAGCCTTTCTCCAAAGCACCCGACCATCAATGATGATTCGGACTAAATAAATGCCGGGCACATAGTCCGCCACATTCAGTATAAAAGTATGCTTTGCGGCAAACGCATGCAATGGTTGGTGCAGCAATCTTCCGTCAATACTCAGCAACACCACTTCAAGGCTTGCTGTTTTTTCGCCGGCAATTTGAAGATTAATCTGGTCTTCGGCAGGGTTCGGGTACAAGAGCAGGCTATAATCCAGCGCCGGTTCCAGCGCATTGGTCAACCGGTCTACCACAAACGTATCCGTAGCGACACATCCGTTAATGTCAACGACGTTCAGGATGTATTCGCCCATGGAAAGCCCGGTCAGGTCTTGTTCTGAGGAAACCTCCTGTCCGTTGAAGCGCCAGATAAAGGTGTAAGGCTCACCCTGGCCGCCGCTTGCTGTCACAGAAATCGCGCCGTTCATGGTGGTGAATAATTCTGCAACAATTTCATCCAGGGTGATTTGAACCGGCGCCGGTTCTTCAAGCACGTACGTTATTGTATCCACGCAACCGTTGGAATTGCCGGAAATGATGAGGTTGTAAGCTCCGGCACTCAATCCCACAGCGATCGAATCCGTTTGTCCGGCGGGGTCATCCCATTCATAAGTGTAACCGGCTGCATCGCCGAAAGGCACCACCCTGATCGAACCATCGGCAGATCCGGAGCAGAGCGGTTCGACGAGTTCGGTAGGTGGCGTTGGAGGATTGGAGATATTGACGTTAAATGAACAAAAAGTACTATTACCGCTTGGGTCAGTTGCTTCCATAATCATTACGGTTTCACCTGTCGGAAATACGCTTCCGCTGGGTAATCCTGAAACCAATTCAACCGGAATCGTCAACAAATCTTCACCGCAAATTTCAAGAACAGTGGGTACCTCATAATTATAGACGAGATTACAACCAACCGCATTCACGCTAACCGGGCATTCCAAAGCCGGTGCAATCGTATCCAGCACTGTAACCGAAAATGCGGCCGAGGTTTCGTTTCCTGCTGCATCCATTGCCGTAAAGGTTACGGTTTGCGAGCCGGGTTCATCACAATTGAACTTGTCTTTGCTGAGTTGTAATGCAACGATGCCGCAATTGTCCAAACTGCCATTGTCCGCCATTTCAGGGGTAATTTCTACTTCGCCAACAGCATTCAGGTACACTGTGAGAGGTTGCACCACAACAACCGGCGGGGTAAGGTCTGGCAATAAGGCAATGGTTGTTGACGCTGTCAGGATACAATTATTGGCATCGGTCACGCTGACGGAATAAGTTCCAACAGTCAGTCCGGAAATAAGTGGCTCGACTGCGTTATTAGACCATTCATAAGAAAATGGCCCGGTTCCGCCCGCCACAGAAGCAGCAACGCTTCCGGTCATATCGTCCTGGCAAACCATGTCGGTCGGCGTTAATGCTATCGCGAAACCACTACAGATGGAGTTGTTGACCTCTGCCGTCGCAGAAGCGATGCAACCCTGGCTATCCGAAGTGGTCACATTATAAGTGCCGGGTACCAATCCCGTGATGGAAGCAGTTATTGCGCCGGTACTCCACAGATAGGTGTAATCCGGAGTGCCGCCTATGACCACAACTGCGGCCGTTCCATCTGATGCGCCGGGCAAAGTTTCCGCCGTGGCTATAACATTAACCGCCAAGGCCTCCGGTTGGGATACCGTTACAGTGCCGGTAGCGGAACAATTGCCATTTGTAGCCAAAACATTGTAAGTGCCGGCAGGGAGACCGTTAATTTGCGCGCTTGTCGCACCCGTTGACCAATTGTAGGTGTAATTGCCATTGCCACCAAAGGCTAAAGCAGCAGCGGTGCCCGTGCTGTCCCCAAAACAATTAGCAGGTTCGACTTGAACATCAAGCCCCAAAGCTGTATGGACTGAAACATTAACCTGATCTGTAGCTAAACATCCATTGTTTAAGTTATTCGTTGTCAGGGTATATGCCCCTGCCAGATTTACTACCGGCATTACCGTTGTCCCACCACCCACGATACCGGGGCCAGTCCAGGAGTAGGTGATGTTCATGCCGGAAGAAGAACTGCTCCCGTTTAAAGTTACTTCCGTATTGCCGCAGGTAATGACCAGATCGGCGCCGGCATTAGCTATGGGCGGCGTAGTATCGCTGAGTACCGTTGTCTGATTGCTTGCACTGCATCCATTGTTCAGATTAGTTACCGTTAGTGTATAATTACCTTCCACATTCACTAAAGGCGTCTGGGTTGTGCCTCCGCTAATGATCCCCGGACCTGCCCAGGCGTAAACGATGTCCGCGCTGGAAGAGGAGCCGGTAGCGTCAAGGGTAACGGTCGGTGTGGTGCAAGTCAGTGTCAGACTGTTACCCGCATTGGCAACAGGAGGAATCGTATTACTTTCTATTAAAACCTGATCGGTTGTCGAGCAACCATTGGTTTGATTTGTAACGGTCAGTGTGTAGACCCCGGCAGCATTCACTATCGGCATTGCGGTTGCGCCACCGCTTATTATCCCGGGGCCACTCCATGCATAGGTAATATTTGCACCGCTTGCAGATCCGGTGCCATTTAATGCCACAGAAGCGTTCGTGCAGGAAATTGCCATATCGGTGCCAGCATTGGCTGTGGGCAGTTCGGTATTGCTGGTAACCAGAACTTGATCGGTTGAAAAGCAGCCATTTGTTTGATCCGTTACTGTCAGGGTGTATGCTCCGGATAAATTCACTACCGGAATTGTTGTTGCCCCTCCACCAACGATGCCAGGGCCATTCCAGTTATAGGTAATATTAGAGCCGGAAGAAGAGTTGCTGCCATTCAGTATCCCGGTTGGGTTCGCACAGGTAATTGTCACATCATCCCCGGCATTAGCGGTTGGCAGGGTGGTATTTTCAGAAACTACGACTTCATCAACCATAAAACATCCGTTAGCCTGATTGGTAACGGTTAGGGTATAGATTCCTGCTAAATTCACTACGGGCAGCGTTGTTGTACTCCCGCTAATAATCCCCGGGCCGTTCCAAAGATAATTGATATTTGCGCCAGATGACGAACCGCTGCCATTAAGCATAACCGAAGTTGCCGTGCAGGTGAGCGCTTGGTTATCCCCGGCATTGGCTGTTGGAGGCACATTGTTTGCTGTAACTATCACCTGATCAATTGCAGAACATCCATTGGTCTGGTTCGTGACGGTGAGTGAATAGGTTCCTCCTATATTCACCGTAGGCGTCAGCGTTACCCCCCCGCTCACGATGCCGGCGCCAGCCCAGGCATACGTAATATCCGCACCGATTGTAGATCCTCCGCCATTTAGCGCTACGGAAGGGTTGATGCAGGAAATTGTCATATCAGCACCGGCATTAGCGATTGGCAGTGTGATATTGGACATCACCAGTGCCTGGTCGGTCTCCATGCACCCGTTGGATAGGTTAGTCACGGTAAGCGTGTAAATGCCCGCTGTATTTACGACCGGCATAAGGGTAGTACCGCCGCTCACGATGCCGGGGCCAGTCCAATTGTAGGTAATATTTGCACCGCTTGTAGACCCAACGCCGTTCAATATTACGGAAGGATTTATACAGGAAATCGTCATATCTGCGCCGGCATTCGCAGTTGGGGGAATCGTACTGCCAGCCACAAGGACTTGGTCAGTTGCAGTGCATCCGTTGGTTTGGTTGGTCACAGCAAGCGTATAGATGCCTGCTATATTTACGACCGGCGTAAGGGTGGCGCCTCCGCTGATGACTCCCGGACCAGTCCAATTGTAGGCAATATTTGCACCACTTGTAGATCCGGCGCCGTTTAGCGCTACAGAAGGATTTGTACAGTTAATCGCCATATCATTGCCGGCGTTGGCCGTTGGGGGGGTAGTGCTGCCCGTTACGACGACCTCGTCAGTTGCAGAACATCCGCTGCCCTGGCTGGTGACCGTCAGGGTGTAAGTACCCGGGGCACTCACCACAGGCATGAGGGTATTGGCGCCACTCATGACGCCGGGGCCGGTCCACTGGTAGGCAATATCTCCGCCTGTCGAAGACCCGGCGCCACTTAGGGTAGTGGTCGGGTTGGCGCAGGTAATGCTTCTGTCAGAGCCGGCGTTAGCAATTGTATTGCAGATCGGGATGGTCATTATGGCCATATTCATCATGCTGTTTGCATTGGAAGCTCTGAGCCTGACCGTGTATATCCCATATCCCGGAAAGGTATAAGTGGGGTCACTTTGATTGGAAACAGCACCATCACCAAAAGTCCAGTAATACAAATTAGCTCCGGTTGAACTGTTGGAAAAAGTAACCGTGAAATTATTAATGTTATAAGAAAAATTAGCCGTCGGAGTAACGCCCTGATTGGGCAGGTTCAAAATGGTCATTGCTTCATAAGGTTGGAGTAGGGTAATCCCCTCTTGGAAAAAGGGGTTTGCTCTGAGTGTTTGGCGCTCAATGGTTAACAAACCCCAGGGGGATTCAGAGGGCGGGGCGTAATTGGGATAATTCCAGTGGGTTTGCATTATGCTGCGATTGGCAACTGCCGAAGTTGCCGGTATATCTACTGGATGGGGTAAACCAAAACAATGGCCTAACTCGTGAGCGGCCGCCCCTAAAGGCGTACAAGGAAATGCGAATACCCCGGTGCCTGACGGGCAATTAAAATAAGTTCCCGTATTAAACTCCGGAAAAAGATCCATTCCAACCATACCAAGTCCGCAATTCCCTCCGCAGCCCTGAGCGCCCAAGGCTACGCCTCCTCCCCCTTTGATGAAAAGAAGTTTAATATTATTCACTTCAAATGGAGTATACCCGAGACCTGTCAGGTCAGTAATAATCCTCCCCCAGTAATCCTGATTGTAATAGGCAGAATTATTGGGTAAATTTACCACAACAGGAGTACCGTTATTCTCCAGTTCAAAAGTCACGCCCCCGGTTGCAACCTGGTACCAAGCCTGTATTTCAACTACGGCATTAGAAACAGTATTGAATTCTGCCTGATTGAAAGAGTAGTCAGAAGTAATTAAATAAAAGGCGGTTACATGATGGGTGTTCAGATTATCCCCATCTTCATTTCCCATAAGGCTGGCAAAAGGAAGAATAGTAAGCAACAACCCTATTGTAATCAGCGGAAGCAATTTCTTCCTGTTTATGATTTCCGGAGAATGGCAGGGACCAGAAATGGTCGTGAGCGTCGGTTTGATAATCATTGATCTTGTTTTTTTGGCATTACAGCATAAATATACTGCCGTTTTGTTATTATCCAAATAACTAATTAAAAAATTAAAAATCAGCAATAGACTCTATTGATGGAAAATTTCTGCTATTTGAACCGGATGGACTCAAAACACAGAGGTTTTTACGAATCATTTCACGGATAAGGTTTATAAAAATAGGAGAAGACTGATAACAAACTGTTTTTTTCAATTACACCCATCCACCTTCGTATCCACCCACACCCCGGATATGGATTTATTACACAAAGGACAACACTGATGTTTTAAGAAAGGCCGTGTTGACAAGATGTGAGATTAGACAGACTTATCAGCGTATTTCCCAATCCAAAGCTGATTTCCCCCAATCCGCCAACTCCACTTCACTCCACAACTCCGGAAAAAAAATGCGCCGCTGGTACTGTGGCAACATGTATTTTTTCCAGTCGCTGCCGCCGGTGGCTTCGGTTGGGTGGCCTTTGCTTTCCAAATATTTTTCGGCAGCGTGGTAATGCGCCATCACCCAGGTGATGTTCACCGTGTGGTCGTAATGGCGCATGGCTTGTACTAAAGCGGGGTTGTTGCGGTCAGCGTCGGGCAATTGCCGGAAGCGCGCCCAGAGGTTTTTTTGGTTGTAAGCCTCCATTGTTCGCAAAAATTCGGCTTTGTAGCGTGCTTCGAACAATTGGATGAGGGTGGTTTTTTCGCCGGTTTCGTGGTTTTTACCGGCAGCTTGCCAGTAGAGGTGGTCGTAGGCGTGTTCGTAAGGCGTATCGCGGTTGATCGTTGCGCGAAAGCGGTAGTCAATCAAATTGATCAGGTCGGTGGAACAAAACTCGATGAGCCGGTATTGGGCGCTCTGGAACCCGCTGGCCGGGGTGAGGGTATTTCGGAATTTCAGGTATTGTTCCACCTCCATGCCATCGCCCATGATGCCAAAGGAATTGGAGAGCATATCGAAATACCGGCTGATGCGGGCTAATTTTTCAGCAAAAAAAGTGGTCGTGAGCTGGGCGCAATTCGACACCTGGTCAATTTCCCACAAGATCATTTTGAAAAGCAACTCGTTGATTTGGTGATACATAATGAACACCATTTCATCCGGGAGCGTGGAGCGCGGGATTTGCAGGTTCAGTAGCGCATCGGTGTGGATGTAGTCCCAGTAGGTAATCGGCTTTGCCCACACCAACCCTTCGAGGTGGACGTCCGGGTTTTGGCCAATGGCCTGAAATTTTTCTTCAATGCGCTGGAGGAGGTCAGGTGGCAGGTGCATGGTTTAATTTTATGGAGGATTTGATTTGTTGAGTTTTTGTTTTGTTGAGTATTTGATTTGTTGAGTATTTGAGTATTTGACGCTTACGAATCAAATCCTCAAATACTCAAATATTCAAATCCTCAAATCTTCAGATCCTCAGCAACTACGGATTCATCTTTGCGTAAATCAATCCTACGATTGCAGCCTGTATGGTGCTGTATGCTAACCACGATAACACCAGCGAAAACGATAATGCCAGCGAGCTGAACGTGATCCACATAGCGGGCAAGCTGGCTACAATGGCGTAAACCACCCCAAGCTCTAAGCCGCGCAGCAGCCAGGAACCTTCAAACTGGCCTTTGAAGCGCTCCCAGAACCAGGCTAAGGCAAAACTCAGTACGAAGGGGTGCAGAAAGTACAGGATGGTCTTATCGCCTTCCTGGCTAAAAACCGGGTTGTAGTATTGTTCGGCTAAGCTGGGTAAAAATTTCACCAATAGAAATAATGCCAGATAGCTGAACGCAAGCAGCACGAATCCGGCAATGACACCGGGGAGAATTACTTTTTTCATAATGATATGGTTGAAATTGTTCGTTATTTAATCAAGGTTAAAGGTTAAGGCTAAAGGTTAAAGTGAAAAGGTTAAAGGGGACACGAAATTTGATCGTGGAACGTAACCCCTACTTTATCCTTTATCCTTGTTCCTTTATCCTTGAGACCTACCCCGCTGGCGCAAGGCTCTGCCTTGTGTCTACTATTTGCGGGTCTCTGGCCCGCTATGCTACATCACCTCACTCACCCGCACATACAAATCAAAATGAAAATCAATCTGGTTATTCACCTGAATCATTCCAAAAAGGGCTGTAGGTGGCTCAATGCCGAAATCGGTCATCAAGATGGATTGATAGCCTGTGAGTCGAAAATAGCCGTCTGATAAAATCTGTGCTTTCGCCGTAATTTGCTGTGTTTTGGTTACCCCGCAGATCGTCAGTTTGGCTTTGGCGTGCACTTCCAACGAGGCACGACTACCCGATTTTACGTGGTTTGCATCCTGTTTTGTTTCCAGCAATTCTATCTTGATGTGCGGATATTTGTCGGCTTTGAGCGCCTTTTGCATGTCGTGATCCATCTTGCTGTTGTGGCAGTTGAATTTCCGCGTGGCGATGGCTAAGCTGGTATTTTGAAACCGTACCTGCGACCCCGTATGTTCAACCTCGAAAGTCTGAGCGGGGTAGCGATCTTCGCAATCGCAGGTGAACTTATTGACGTTGGACGTGCCTTTTAAAAACAGGCGGCTGTTGTCTTCGATGACAAACTGCTTTTTTGCAGGTTTATCGGGTAGAAATGACCAACTGCCGGCCAACATCATCAATCCTGCCAACAGGAAACCAGTGGGGCGGAGCCATTGCGGAAGGATTTGCATATCAGATCGCTTGAGTGGATGAGAAAAAGACCCCATGGGCTTCGTTTAAGGAGCGCCATGGGGCCAAACTTAGTTTGAACTAATTAACCATGAATCGGTTAGTGTTCCTTTCATGTAACTTAGAACCCGACAACTGCCTGAACCATAAAGCCGCTGAACTTGCCTTTGTAGCGGTAGTCCGTAATCGGGAAGTCTGTATCTTTCTGGAAGTCATTGCTACCCGGGTCGCCGTAGTTCTGAACCACATATTCGCCTTTCAACAGCAGGTTTTTAGTTGGGAACCAGCCAGCAGCTACTGCGAGGCGGTTGATGTTTACTTTGATGCGTGTGCCGTCAGTATTTGCGAAAGCTGTGCCTTCCGGCTCACCCGTAACGGTCGTGTAGCGTGCGCCGATGTAAGCTTGTTCGTTGGGCAGGAAGCGGTAAATGGCTTCTGCGCTGATTTGGTCAAAGCTGCGTTTTTCCCAGGTCAATTTGCCGTCGTTGTTCAGTACGTCGCCGTAAACCCCGCCAGTAACCATTTCATAAGCCCCAAATACTTCCAGACCCTTGAATTTTATGAATGGGTTGATCATAATGGCCATCACGCGGTTCGACATCTGCGGGTTGAAACGACCCGATGTGAATTGAGCGGCTACCGTAGTTGCTGCGCCATTGGTCAGCGCCGGTTCCATTGCTCCAAAGTAGTGCGATCCTGTGCGGTCACCGGCATACAGGGTGTTGCGCTGGATGTTCGGGTTGTTGTAAACAGAAGCCGACAACCGGAAGCGCAGATCGTTGAATGTTTTATCGTAAGCCGCTTTGGCAAAGATGGACGGCGTTTTTTTCGTTGCTACCACACCCGAGCTGTTAACAGCATCCGGATAGTTTTCAATGTTGCCGTTGATGAAGCCGGAGGTCATACCCCCCATCAACATGAAACCGTCTGCCGGGAAAATATACACCTCACCGCCGATTTCTGTCGTAAATGCATCTAAGATATAGTTTTCCACGAAGGGATTGTAGATGGCGTTTCCACCATCGGTGCGCCGGAAGTGCATGTCGCCGTAGTTGGGTTGGAAGTGCCCGATTTTTACGCGAACATATTTTGAGAACCATTCCGGGTTGTTGAACATCGAAAGTTTATCAATCTGGATATAACCGCCTTTTACCCAAAATTCAGAGTGGCGGCGGGAAGACATGTAGTTTTCCAAAGTAACCCGGATACCGTCGGCAATCTGGAAGTCGAGGTTCAAATTGGCCATTGCTAAATTGAAACCTGTCAACTTGGAAGACAGCGAATCCTGAGCTTTTACCACACCGTACAGCAGGTTTCTATTCGTAGCGTTTGTGCCGGAAACAGGTACGTAATTTGCTTTATTTTCATTCGTCAGTGACTGAAAATCCTGAGTGAAGGCGCCGCCGATGCGAACTTTAAGCCCTGTGTATTCGGGTTGTTCAGCCGATTTGGAAGGTTCAAAGGTGTTGATGCCCTCTTTGTCCCACGGACGGAAGTACTGAAGATCCGGTTGTTGTGCGAAGAGGACGGATGTGCCGCAAACGAACAGTGCGACAAGTGCCAGAACGATTGATCTATTTTTCATAATTGGAAAGATTAAGCAGGAAAAGTGAGTGAATAAGGTTTCTGCGTTTTCGTTTTCAGATCAGCTTTTTTTCATGGTTACAGAGAAGACAACTTCGATATCGTTGCCCACTTTCATCGTACCCATCAGGGCAGTTGGGGGCTTGATGCCGAAATCGGTCATTTTTAATTTATGAGAACCACTGAAGGTGATGCTGCCATCGCCGTTGGGCTTCCCCTTGGCGATCAGCTCCACTTTTTTGGTTGAACCAGCAATGGTCAGGTTACCGGTTGCGGTGACGGTGTAGCCATCCGCTTGTGCTTTGAACGGCGTCACGCCTTCTAATTTGAACGTGATGTTTGCGTTTTGATCCGCTTTCAAAGCATCGTAGGTTTTGTTGTCCATGATCGAGCCTTTCGTACTCTTGATGGATTTAACCGGAACCTCTACACTCAATGCATTGAGGGACGAGAACTTATCTTGCTGAAGGGTAAAGTCACCTTTAACGCGCAGTTCTTTTGCAGTGGATTCCCAATCGTGCAGGTTGGAGGTACCCTTGATCGTCATCTTGTAAGCGCTTACCGAAAAGGCCGTTTGCCCGAACAGTTGGCTTATTGCGAAGAAGAGTATCAATGTGAGATTAACTTTCATGGCTGATTAATTTTTAACAAAGGTAGGCGGGAGGTAAGCGAGAGGAATTGACTTGCGTTCCTGTTGAATGTGATCTTTGTCACATGACCTATGGTGTAAAGTCATTCCTTGAGCAGAAATGATAGGAGGGGGAAGGGGCAAATTGGCAAATTGGCAAGGGGCAAATTGGCAAAAGGCAAGTAGGCAAAGGGCAATTGCCTACTTGCCTTTTTCCTCATTCGTCGCCAAAATTTCCAGCAACTGCATTCGGATCATTTTCCAGTCGTCCGCCAAATTGAGCGTTCGAACGGCTATTTGATGACCAAGGGTGTCCGGATAGTCAACGTTGAGGTCCCGGCCGGCAGTGGCATATAATAAAATGCCTTCGGCTGATGCACTTTCAGCATCCTTTGGGTTGACCTGGTGTTTAAGGTAGGAAAAGACCTGGCTCAAGTGTTCTCGGCGCAATTTTTCAATGCCGTAATGCTTCGCCAGCACGTCTTTATAATATTTGGTGTCTAAAATGATTTTCCGTCCGGCAAAACGAATCGTGATATCCGTCTGCATTTTGGGCAACAGCGCTACGGCTTTGGCATCGGTCGCAGCCGATTTCCAGCAAATGTTTTCCCGGAAGACTTTGCAGGAATCCGGCAATTCCCGCTTGTAAAAATTGTACACAAACGCCTCAAAAAGCCGACCCATTTGATCGTCGTCGCGCAGAAAATCCCTGAACTGATATTTACCGGTGCGTTCGTCGGGCAGCAGGTTGTCGTGGAGCAGTTCGCACACCGCGATCAGGAATCCATAAAAGCGGTTGTTGCGGTGCAGGCGCACCTGACTGAAAACCGGTTTGGTCACCGTCACTTCATTCACATCGTGGAAGCGCAGATACAGGTTTCTCGCCGCTTTTTTTACCCCGGAATCGAGGGCGTCCACGCGGCACAACCGGTTCAGGGTGGTTTTCAAAATCTGGTTGTGTAACACATCGTGGTCGAACACATCGTACCTGCAAACAGCTTTGCCCTGATAAAGCGCCAGATTTTGCAGGCTTTCGCCAACCAACAGTTTGCCTTTAATCGCCGGAATACACGCCTCCTGTTCCCGATAGCTTCGATCCAATCCTTTTTTAAATAGGTGAGCCGTGCCGCCAACCAACAAATGCGCCAGCAAATCGAGCGGCGTGGCACAGGCGTCGGCGTTCACTTGCGTGAACCGGCTTTCCGGCAGCATGTCCCAGGCATACGCGAGGAGGTAGTAGATGTTGGCGACCGGAATTTTCATAAGTTTACCACATAGTTTTTTTTACTACAACTTGTCCCGCGTACAGCGGGATAGTTCTTTTTTTACCACATAGGGCACATAGTTGTTTTCACATAGTTCACATAGGCGGCTTCCCCGTGCTATGTGGACTATGTGAAAACCCCTATTGTGAACTATGTGGTGAAAAAATCATATAAATTCTATGTGGTAAAAAATCACAAAAACCCAATCACTTCGCTGGCTTTATCGGTATTATCGAACCAATACTCCCGCAATTGTGGCGCAATCTCCCACTCTATGATGCTGTTGTACCAATCTTCCGGCGTAGCCCAGTCGGCTAAGTTCTCCAACTGACAGAAATAGCTGTGGCCAATCAGGAATCCTTTGCCGAGGTTGGGGTCGTCTTCGATGACGGTATTGACGCGCCGGATGTTTTGAATGATGCTGGAAACTAAGTTTTGCGGAATGCCTTTTTCCAGCAAATGCGCTTCGAAGCGCTCGCCAAATTCCGGCGCCAGGTCAATGAACGCAAATCGGCGGCGCAGGGCGTAATCCACAAGCGCTAAGGAGCGGTCGGCGGTGTTCATGGTGCCAATGAAATAAAGGTTTTCGGGTAAATAAAAGGTTTCGGCGCCTTCCGAATACAGGAGTGGCATTTCGTAAGCTTCGCCGCGTTTGTCCGCCTCGATGAGCAGCATCAGTTCCCCGAAAATTTTGCTCAGGTTACCCCGGTTAATTTCGTCTATGATTAAAAAATAATCGTGTTCGGGGTCGTCCTGCGCGTGTTCGCAAAATTCATACAACAACCCTTTTTTGCGCCGGAATTTCCCTGCCGCATCGGGGCGGATGCCCATGATAAACTCTTCGTAGCTGAACGACTGGTGGAACTGCACGGTGCGCACTTTCGCCGGGTCTTCACTACCGGTCAGGTAATAGGCAAGGCGCTTGGCGA
>Ga0209573_1004358_pt1 | contig 14072 bp, 10 predicted proteins | sample TNRBio252014_DNA_FD_185870 | JGI IMG/M metagenome (GOLD analysis project Ga0209573, IMG submission 185870) | Wastewater treatment Type I Accumulibacter community from EBPR Bioreactor in Madison, WI, USA - TNR Reactor_6/25/2014_ DNA (SPAdes)... | ecosystem: Engineered > Bioreactor > EBPR >...
GGAGAAATAGGACGAATGATGTTGCAGAATAAAGCTGTTACAAGCACACACTTGAACAGAGAGGGTATTTACAAGTGGTTTATTGAAAACTTCTCCAAAAGAACCTACCGGTGTCCTGTTAAGAAAACTTATCGGTCTGCACTTGACAACGAAACCTTAGTGAAACTAAATTTAGTATAAATCACTCTATATTTAGAATAGAGCCAAATTAATTCAAAAGTTTTTATTGGGCATGGGATACCTTCTTATTCTTCATATTTCCCACCATTGAGCAACTTTTATTATATTTTGGATGACCATGGTTCTATTAGGCTTAAAGATGGAAAAAGCATTGGATGCATTAGTTCAGAATTTCTTAGCATTGAGGATTATCAAAAAAAAGTATTAGGCATAGCAAAGTAAATTTTCCCACGTCATGATGTAAAATTTTTGTAAAAAAACCTTTGAAGGAATTAAAATAAAATAAAGAAATGTACAAGGTGATCCAAAAAATCCAACCTCATTTGGTAACAGGTCTCCTGTTCCTGGTCATACTGGTTGGTATAATCCTCGGTAGCTGTAAATTTGGAACTAAAGAAAGAGATAATTTTACGGGGAACCATAATAATGGTAAGAATAGTAAAACTCAGGAAGAATTGATAAAAATAGAACTAATTGAAAAAAATTGCAATTCTGATTATGTTTTTATTCAATCTGAAATTAATGAAATCGATACCATAACAATTTTAAATTTTAAATTGAGTAGTTCTTTTTATTCTAAAGATAGTTCTATGTTTGAAATAGTAATATCTAATCATATAGAACATGTAAAAGATATCATTTATCCACATATCACTATTTGTAAGGACGGAACAAAAACAATAGGAAGATCTGCTTTGTATAATAACTCATATATTCCAAAACAGTGCGATTTCTTTTATACTATAGATGATTCATCCTATGTTTTTAACTTTACAAATAACTCAAATACAATTCTTTGTTTTAGGAGACCACCTAATATGTCTGATTTTTAGAATTATACATTTATAATTATAAGCAATAAAGCAAAGCTTAGTTTTTTTATATTACACCTTAAATTAAATCTTGTTTGAGGTAAAAGTCAATCAATTTGAATAATTACCAATTTTACCTCCTTAATATGTAGCCTGCGACTTCTTAAAAACATTCCGACCTATCTGAACAACTGATTCCCTACAAGGATCATCAAATCCACTAACAGTACGTATTACATCTCAATTCAAAAGCAAAAATCAAGGATTTCTTAAAGTGAAAAATACCATACCAATCCTATGCGTTGGGTACAAAGATGAAAAAGACCTTGACACAGGGCAGTACAACGAATACTACAGAATACCTTAGTGAATTCCAGTATCTGAATGGCTCGCTTCAGTTCATTCAGCATGCTGAAGGATATGTGAAATATACTGCAGGTGGCAGTGCCGGTTTTTACAACTATGTGTATCACATCAGGGATCATCCGGGCAATATCCGGGTGTCGGTACAAAATATCACCCCAAAACATAATTTGAAAATCGCACCTCCACCGTCGTAAATAGTTCATCCATACCTGCCTGCTACATGACTTCCATACTATACAAAACAAACGCTGTGCAATTTCCCTTACCTACCTTTCTTATCCGGAATCCGCCTAATCTTTTTTTCTATAATCCAACCCCTTTCCTGAATTGATCAATGACTTTGGCCACATCCCGTCCAAGCTTCACCATGGATCTACAAACGCACAAGTTCAAATCCCCTGTTTTTCAAACTTTGAATGATCAATTCCAGTTTATCGTACAATTTATCCTTCCTGTCCGGATGCGTACCCAAATGGATCAGCAACATACTGCCATTCAGGGATTTTTCATCATTGAGCATCTTTGCCTGCAAATCCTCGATGATGGTTTTTGATGAACGATAGTTTGGCATATCCGGCGTAGTATAATCTGCATTTGTCCTGAAACCGGGCGTGAAGTTGACCACGTACAGACCCGCTTGCCGGCACCAGTCAACTATACGCGCATTGTACCATTCGTACGGAGGAAGATAAAATCCCGCATCTTTTGGTTCTATGCCAAATGAAGCCATCACCTTGTAATTTTCCCGCAAATCCTGCCCGAATGCTTCTCTATCGACCAGCAGAGAATCCCTTTTTGCCCAATCATTATACAACAGATGTTTGTCCGAATGCGCACCCAGATAATGACCTTCGGCGATCATCCTTTTGATCAGTTTTTCATTGGCCGGATTCCTGTAAAAATCTCCAGTCAGGAAAAAAGATGCCTTGACACCGGCCTTTTTCAGGGTTTTCAATATCTTTTCTCCGCCTTCTCCAAATTCATGGGCGGAAAATATAAGATGAACTTTCCCGGAACAACTGTCCGTTCGCACGATCGCCCCAAAAGCATCTTTTTGCATACAGTTTCCCGGATTGTTAGCGCCTGAATTTTCCAGTGAAGAAAGGATATAACTCAGACTTGCCGTTCCGTCCATCGTCGGTTCATTGGACGAATAGTCGCCGATATCATCATGATAGACAGCCTTACCACCTTGAAATTCAGCATATTCATCTTCGTTGAACAAATGTATTCCCCTGAGTTGCTCAAAAATACTTTTATAAACCGGCCCATCAACCAGACCTCCTTCTGTCGTAACACCCATATGAAGCGTGATGGCAGAATGAGGATCTTCAGGAAAATCACCACCTGCCGGAAACCCGCAGATCATGCTGGTTCCCCATGGATTGCAACCGAAAAGCCAGTCATAAAGCGCAAATTCCATATGGACGTAAGTCTCATCACCTGATAATTTCCTGTAATAGTTGGCCTGGGTAGCCGCTGCAGCCACAAAATTATTCGAACACCATTGGAACGGAATGCCGATCCGGAAAGGATCCTCTTTTGCAAAAGCCTGCATCGCATCCAAACCAATTTTATAATATGTCAAAAACTGCCTGGTCAGGGCCGTGTCACCCACTTCCGCGATCAAGCCATGGCCAAGATTGAGGAACGGATAATACTGGTAATGCCGCGCCCGATGGATCTCCATCCAGGGAGTAACCGGCTCCAGTTCGCCCCAGTATTTCGCCTGATTGAGAAATTCAGACCGACCGGTCAGATGATATAGCGAAATGGCTGCCAACTCCATGTCATCAACATAATTATCTTCTTCATAAAAATAGGGGGAAGCATGGCATGCTGTCTGATTCACTCCGGGATCAGAAAGGGCAAATTCCCAGGCATCCAAAGCTTTGGCGCTCAGGAGTTGTGAAAATCTTGGATCTGTTTTGGCGAATAACTCTGCAGCAAAAGCAAAGGTCGAAGCATATTTTGCGGCAGTGGAAGCCACTCCGGTACTCCGGTTTTTAAACTTAGCAAGTCCCTGCGGCTTACCTGTCACAAAATAAACAGGCCTCGCCTTACCCAGACCATAGGAAACCGTATCAAGGGTCGGTATGCGAAAGCCACGATGATCACGGTCGTCTGCGATCTGATTGTACATTTCATTTTTGGAAGGATTCATCCTGATCATCCAATCCAGTCCCCATTTTATTTCATCCAGGATATCAGGCATACCATTCTTACCTGCCAGACCATTCGCACCGTGCTGATCTCCATACATCAAGGGGTTGGCTTTATAGGCAAACATCATCTGGCAGGTCGCATTGGCTGAGGTGGTCAGGTATTGAAGATAATCTGATGCGTCATGCCAGCCACCTTTGACATCGATATGTGTGCCGGATTTCTGTGGGTGATCGACAATGATGCCATCATGAACATGACAGGAATCCTTAAAATACGGGTTAAAACCGCATCGCTGCTGACGCATGTATTTCAAAATAAAATCCGCCGCACCTTCATAGACATCGTTATGTATCCTGAAGCAATCGGATCTGGTCTTTCCAAACAAAATGAAATATCCTCCTTCTGTTGTCCATCCGGAAAAATCCAAACGATAAGCGGTTGCCATTCCCCAAACCCTGGCATTGCTTGTCTCCGCTTTTCCTTCGAATACTACATCACCACTCAAACAATTCACAAGCTGAAAACCGTTAGCCGACACCTCTTGATCGCTCAGGAAAACAGCTGTTTTGGGTGCTGTTGGAAGGTAACCCAACTGGTTGATCCTGATCACTTCTATTGCGTCCAGAGACTGTGTATTAAAAAAACACCAGGTCAACAGGATTTGCAAACTGATTTTTAAAAGCTTAGAACTACTTGCCTGCATAAAAAGATGATTATCAACTAAAAATTTGTGTTAAAAAATGATACACACTAAAGTTAATCATTTTTTATGTCCGGCAAAATCAAAAAAGAGTAAGTTTTTGATTTATTAGGCAAACAAACAGGCGAAATATGATCTCAGGCAGATTTGATTTACGGCAAATTGAAGGATATTCAGGTAAATTTTTGAGTGAATTATCATTTCATTTCATTCTTTGGATTGCGAATGCTGGTTTCACGTATATACGACCGGGCAGAGTAATATATTTGGAATCATTCAGTTGCTTAGCTGATCAGTCAGCTAATCCGTTGTGACTTACAGATCAAACTTTTGGCATAGCTGATCAGAACTCCAAATTGCGTGAACAAGACCAAAGCAATATCGAACCACTTAGGATGTTTATCCAACTGGGTTCAATATGCTGACTGTTTTTGTTATTAAAATAAGTTTCATTAAAATTCTGCCAAAAACCAACCATTTGATTTTAAGCAACTATGTTTTTTGGGTTTTACACCAAAAAAAGCCGCTTTGCGGGAATTTTGAACAGAAAAAATAGACTAACCAACATCAAAAACAGACAACATGTTTGTTAGTTTTGGCTCTTAAGCGCCTAAACACAGCATTGTCATTCCGGGCTTGACCCGGAACCCCGAACATTGAAGAATAAATAAAAAGGAGTAGTGACTGAATGAGTCTTCCATGACAGAGCACTGGTGTTCGGGGTGGCGGATCAGGTCCGCCATGACAGATCGGTGTACGCCATGATAGATTGGGTGTACGCCATGGCAGATTGGTATACGCCATGACAGTTCGGTGTACGCCAAGATAGATGGGGTGTTCGCCATGACAGATTTGGTGTACTCTATAACATGTCAGATGTAAACTTTGATGACTATTATGAATTGTAAAAAAAAAAGGATGTAGCAATGTACTTCCTAAGCTGGACTAGCCAGGACCAAAGAGGAAAATGATTTAAGGCACTTTTTTTTTGGGGTAAGCACAAAAGGAAGTTCGAACAGAAAAAATGGAATAATTAACACCAAAAACAAACAACATGTTGGTTAGTTTTGGCTCCTAAGCGCCTATGGGATGAATAGCTTATAAAATGTTAGGATAAACCTGAATGATGGTATATTTTTGTTAAGCTATGAACAAGTTGGCTGTCAGCGCAAGAGAACAACAGTAATCGAAAAATTTGACTGAAAATTTGGAAAAAGATAACTTTTGAGTTAACATTGCTGAATGGAGACTCCAAGACAAATCATTTTTCACGGAAAAAATTTCACTGACTTTTATTTGGAACAACCTGAAAAAGTTCAAGAGAAAATTGAATTTGTTTTCAAAGTTATCCGGACTGTTCGGATTGTTCCAAAAAAGTTTCTTGACCACATAACAGGAACCGATGGACTGTATGAAATCCGCATAGAATATGAAAGCAATCTTTATGGGATTTTCTGTTGTTTTGACAATGGAAAATTAGTCGTACTCTTTAACGGATTTCAAAAGAAAACACAGAAAACACCCAAGAAAGAAATTGATTTGGCATTGAGACTTAAAGACGATTATTTTACCTCAAAAAAGAAGAAAAATGGACAGAGAATTAATTAGAAATGCTAAAAACTTTGATGAGTTATTAGACATTAAATACGGAAAAATTGGAACTAAAAAGCGAGACGACTTTGAAGAAAGAGCTCAATACTATGTGATTAGCGAAATGCTTAAAGAAGCTCGAAAAGAAGCAAAAATGACCCAGGAACAGCTTGCTGAGAAAGTTGGAACAAAAAAAAGTTATATATCACGACTGGAGAATGGGAAATGTGATATACAACTTTCAACTCTTTACAGAATATTTGAGTATGGACTTGGAAAAAAAGTGAATTTATTATTTGGATGAACTAACCACCGAACAGCCAACACACAACATAGCCAATTAGGGTTTCAGTGGTATGCGAAGTTCATCACCCGCATCAATTTCGGTGTAACTTGATAGGTGGTAAGCCCGCAATCCTTTACTGGCCATAGCGTCAACGTTATGTAGGATGAAAAAAATCACAAAAAACACTTGATAGCTATACCAAATATTGGTATCTTTGCACATAAAAAGTAAAAATGTCAAAGAACACATCTGTAACTTTAGGGGTTCATTTTGAGCAAATCATCCAAAAAAGCATAGAATCCGGTAGGTATTCTTCCGCAAGTGAAGTCATTAGAGAAGGACTAAGACTTGTTGATGAAAGGGAACAGAAAATTAAGATTCTAAGGGATGCAATCGAAGCGGGAGAAAAAAGTGGATATGTAAAAAATTTTGACCCAGTGAAACACTTAGAAAAACTTAATCAAAGTTACAAAAAATGAAACTTAAGTTTGAAATAAGTGAATTAGCATTAGAAGATTTAGATAATATATGGGAATATACGGTTGAACAGTGGTCTAATGAACAAGCGAACAAATATTACAATGAGATATTTTCGGTAATTGGTAAAATTTGTGAAAACTCTGATATTGGCAAACCTATCGACGACGTTAAAAAAGGACACCGAAGGACTAATGTGAAATCTCATATGATTATATATAAAGTAAAAGGAACAACAGTCTATATAGACAGAATTTTGCATCAAAAAATGGATATCGAAAAACATTTGGATGAATAAATCACCCTACATAACAATGCACTGGACATTCCTACCAGGTTAATTTCACCAAACTACAAAAAAATCCCGCAACCCCAAACCCTTCAATATTTCTCCGAATTGAAATTGCAGGAAGATCAGATTATACCATTTTGAATTCTACTTTATATGAGAATGCTCATTGTAAAATCCGGTTCAAATTGACCAGGCAAATCCGGAGCAAATTGACCAGGGAAAGCCTGAAAATTTCTATAGGATCAAGCACATCATCAATAGAAATTATTGAATAGCAAATAAAATGGTGAAAGTGTCTCCCCTTTGAATATTTAATTGTTTGAGAATTCCGGAGCTAATGAACTACCCTTTCCTAAGTGAATTGTTATGTCCATAATAATTCATAGTTTCATTTAAAGTGATAAATATTCACTAGTGTCCGACAAAAATTACAAGATTTCTCGCTTCGCTCGGACGTGTCCTGACCGCAGCGTCAGGAATGACAAGGCCAACAGAGGATTTAGGAAGTTAGGGGTTAGGCGGCGGCATTGCCGCTGCCTAACCCCTTCTCAAACAACTAACTGTCTGTCATTCCCGACGCTCATGCGATTCGATAGGGACAATCCCCGATGCTCATCCAATTCGATCCCAGCGTTCATTCTTCAGCAGGGACAGGTCGGGACACGTCCGAACGAAGTGAGGAATCTCGAACACATAATTCTAACCTTTAAAATTTTTGTCGGACACTACTGATAAATATTATTAAAAGAATAAGAAACCCTGCTCTCAGTAAATCTCTAAATACAGCAGCTTACCTTTAAGAAAACTGATCAAATATTTTCAAATAATTATTATTTTTGTATACTTACAGTCAGGTTTACAATGATTGGTTTGGGCGAGTGGAAATGGTGTGTAGTTAAGCATATTGACCGATATGGGAGTATTTGCTTAACGTATTTTATAAAAACCTGAAGTTTGATATTTTTTTATTGTGACAATAAGCAAGTTACATGGCATAAAAAAATGAATCAATGAATATTTTTAAGATTTTAGCGAATGGGGATGGAACTATAAATGAAGCAAATGTATCTGCTTTTTTGGGATATTTAATTGATCCAAAAGCAGATCATGCCCTTGGATTCGAATTTTTGAAAAGATTTTTGAAAAACTCAGTTGATGAAGAAAACTTTGATTTTGAAAAGTTTGAATATGAAATTTTCTATGAACAAGCGTTTAAGGAGGTCGATAAGAGTAAGCAAATAGTTGATATAGTTGTGGCTTGTTACAGTATAAATAAAGGCTTAGCAAAAGAATCTTTATTGAAAAATTTTATTGAGAATAAAAAGACAGTACATAAAATATTCCTAATTGAAAACAAAATAAAAGCAGGCTCAATAACGGAGGGTCAACTAATAAATCAATTCCAATCAACAAAATATGAGCTTGGTGACGAATATTTAGATAAACTTCATTCAATATATATTACACCTCAAAGTAAAACGTTAAAAAATGAATTTCTTCAAAATGCCGTTGCTAATTCTACTCATATTTTTTGGAAATCAACTGAAGATGCGGAAATATCTGTTTATTCAATGATTAAGGAAATTTTGGAATTGGAAAATAATGGTTCAATTGAGCCTCTGAATGAATATACGATTCACACAATAAAAGCGTTCAATCAATTTATAGAAAATGATTTCAAATCTGAAAAGCAGGAAGAAAAAGAACGACTTAATGATGGATCCTACATTAAGAAATTTGAAGAATTGAATCGGGTTTCAAACATTGAACAGAAACTTAAAAATCTTAAATCAAGTTTGATCCAATTTGATGCCAATTATAAGGAAATACTGGCAGAAGTTGACATGTCAGAAAAAAGACATCCTGTCTTACCGGCATTCGTAAATGGCATTCGCTTAAATATTGGTGCGGGTTATTCAACAAGAGATAAGGTAGGTTTTTCTTTTACAATTGATCGAAATAATGAAAATTCCAAGAACCAATTAATGAAACTAGCGAATCAATTGAAAATAGAATTGAAGAAACCAAATGATAAATATGGTTCTTATTGTAGAACTGAAAATATGAAACGGGCTATCAAATTGATCAATATAAACGAAATAGAAACGCAAACAAGAGAATGTATTAATCAGATGAATGAAATACGCCATGTAACAATGGCTGACCACGACCATGCCTCCTAACGTCGGCACGGCGGGTAGCCCAAACGTTGTGTGCAATAGTACTAGATGAAAATTGAAGTTATTATTCTGTTATTGTTATGGATCTTTAATTGGAGCTGTAAAACTAGCTCAGCAATTAAATCTACCCACAATAAAACTGCCTACTCGGATAGAATCTCGCTTGCTAATGTAGATTTCTATGATGGTATGATATTTATAAGTGCTGGTGTAGAAGGACATTCTTTTAACTATAAGTTTGGGGACACCACATACCAAGTGTTTGTCTACATTCATTATTGGGAGCCATATCAAACGTATTTAATGGAAAGTGGCTCTTATAAAGTGGATGAATGGACTTTAATTTTAAAACCTAAGTTAAAATTGAAATGTAGAATAGAAAACATTATAGAAAATATGGATTGCAATTCGACCGGTGATTATGCTAATGGTTATTATGTGGATAGTGATACATTAAGTATTTCCGAAATTAAAGACTTAGGATTTCTTCCGAGAACGACTGAAATAACATTTGAGGATAAAAAGATGCTGTTTAAAGATCCTGCCATGTCAAGTTATGTTCGATTTCAACAGATCTTACGTTGAAGAGATACTGCACATAACAGCTAAGCGTTCATCGTAATTGCAAACCAAGCGATGAACCCCGTAGGTAAATACCAACGGGGTGAACGCAGTGTTGAACCCATTGGTAATACCAACGGGGCAAACGGAATACTGACGCTTCCGGTCATGACACTATCGGTCATGATTTGCAATCTGCACAGGTTAGATAGTGCTCTCAAGAGTGGAAAACCAGCATTTTTATAATCTTATGGGGTTATCGGTAATGCGGATGAAGGATCTATCGGGTGAAGTTACCCTTTTCCGGATCCTGCGACCTGGTTTGATTTTGCTTTTTTGTAAAATCCGGTCTAAATTGACCATACAAATCCGGTTCAAACTGAACAGAGCAAGTCTGAAAATATCTAAGGGATCAAGCACATCATCAATAGAAATTATTGAATAGAAAATAATATGGTGAAAGTGTCTCCCCTTTGAATATTTAATTATTTGAGAATTCCGGAGCTAATTGAACTACCCATTCCTAAGTGAATTGTTCTATCCATAATAATTCATAGATTCATTTAAAGTGATAAATATTATTAAAAGAATAAGAAACCCTGCTCTCGGTAAATCTCTAAATACAGCAGCTTACCTTTAAGAAAACTGATCAAATATTTTCAAATAATTATATTTTTTGTATACTTACAGTCAAGTTTACAAAGATTGGTTTGGGCGAGTGGAAATGGTGTGTGGTTAAGCATATTGACCGATATGGGAGTATTTGCTTAACGTATTTTATAAAAACCTGAAGTTTGATATTTTTTTAATGTGACAATAAACAAGTTACATGCAATAAGGAAAAGACAAATAAAATATATAACATTGAAATTATGATCATTAAAAAGCGCCATATTTTCCAAATTGTTTTATTTAAGTTTCTATTGCTCTCATTGCTATCTTGTGATCCTTATTATGAAATTGAGTGGTATGTAAAAAATAGCACAGAAAATAGTATCTCTATTTTCTCCAAAACATGGCAAGACAATATTGAATCATTTAATTCCTTAAGTCAAGATTCATCAATTTTATTATTATATGATGTTGATAATGGTGTTGTTCGTAGTCATATAGAATACATGGAAATTAAGAAACCTCCTTTTGAAAACTTATTAATAATAAACTCAAAAGGGGATTCTTTGCGAAAAGATGCCTATTTAATAGAAAATTGGAATATCAAAAATATTGATGATGAAATTGTTGAATATACTCTAGAAATATTTGAAGCTGATTTTAAATAATGCATGTAACATCCTGCATATCTCCATACCTCCTATCGTCGGTCCGGAGCTTGCAGGCGAGGCCGTTATTACAGCATTGCAGCCCGTCTCTTTAGTATTTGGTGAAATAAAAAAAGATCAGTAGTTTTATCCGGGCTTAGGTTGGGCAGATTGAAAGGAATGAGCGTGCTTCCGCTTAGGTTTCAGGGGGAATATGAATGATTGTTAACATCGCTGTATAACATACGCTATGAAAACAAGCCTCCTATCGTCCGCTCGTATCATAACGCGACCGTTAGCATTTATTTCAAAAACAAACACTGGGATGAAAAAAGAACATTTGACATTATTGTGATATTACTGATTGCAATATTTTTAAACAGTCTTAATCAGTTTGATGTGCTTGAAAAATCAGCAAAATTTATGTTTATACCTATCCTAGTATTTTATTTTATCGGTCAAGTGACGGAACGAAAATTTAAAAAATGATGAAAAATCTCTCGCAGTTGTGAGAGATTTGAATACTTTTCCATTTCTATCACAACTGTGAGAGAATTTGAATAAATTTGATTATGAATAAATTATCAGCATATAACAGTTTTTTCACCGAAATAATCAACACGATTAATTCGGCAAGATATCATGCTTTCAAGTCTTTGAATAAATATCACATTGGTCAGAATTTTGAAATTGGCAGAATAATCGTAGAAAATCAGGATAGGAATAAATGGGGACAATCTATTGTTGACACCTTGTCGAAAGACATTAATAAACAAATAGACGGAGTGAAAGGCTATTCTCCTCAAAATTTATGGAGAATGAGACAATTTTACCTGGAATATAAGAATGAGCCTGATCTTATAGTGATGGCAATGAAAATTCCATGGGGACAAAATATGCTGATAATTCAACAATTGAAAGACAATAAGGAAAGAAAATATTATTTACAAGCAACCGACAAATTAGGTTGGAGCCGTGCGGTTTTACTTAATCAGATTAAAGCAAATGCTTATCTGCATCAATTGACAAACAAAAAAGCAAGCAATTTTAATAAAGCTCTTCCCGTGCATCTTTCTGAACAGGCAAACGAAGCACTGAAAAGCGAATACAATCTTGATTTTCTGGGGATTACAAAACCTATTTTGGAGAAAGAATTAGAAAATAGACTGATTGAAAATATCAGAGACCTGCTTTTAGAACTCGGCTACGGATTTAGTTTTATAGGTAATCAATTTAGATTGAAACTTAATCAAAAAGAGTATTTTATTGACTTATTATTCTATCACCGGATATTGAAATGCTTAATTGCTATTGAGTTAAAAACAGTTGAATTTGAACCTGAGTTTGCTGGCAAAATGAACTTTTATCTCGAACTTTTGGACGAACAGGAAAAACAAGCAGACGACAATCCTTCAATAGGAATAATACTATGTCCAATAAAAGACAATCTTGAAGTTGAATACGCTTTGAGAACAAGCAATAAACCAATTGGAGTATCAGAATATAAATTAACTCATAGATTACCAATAAAATATAAAGGTAAAGTACCAACATCGAAAGAATTAAAACAAATGCTGACAAAGGCTATGCGTAATATGGGTGAACATGGTGATTGGAATGATGGTACGAGCCTTGAGCCTTAGTGTTGTGCTGAAAGAGAGGTTCATATAAATCCGCACTACGCATAGCCTCAAACGTTATAGTGCATTTTAGAAAACACCTCCATATGAAGAAAGTAATTGTTTTTGTAGGAATTTTATTAATACTATTTTCTAATAGTTGTAAAAAAAGTGTTGAAGTAACATTCACTTCACCTCAACCTATTGACACGAAAGATTTAACCCACATTGCTTATTACCCTGACGCAATTAGCCTTTTTACAGGATTTTGTAAATTTTTGAGTTTCGGTTTGTGTACTACAGATTTTAATTTTGTAAAGGGTCTGTTTTTTATTTTCAGAGCTTCTTGGAGTGTTTTTAGTTTTTGCTCCGGTTCTGAACATTTGCGAACGGTGATTTCTTTGCCTGCCTGATTATATCCACTGGTCGTAATGATTTTCTGGGTATTGCCGATACGGACTATTTCCCTCCAGCATATGTTAATTCCTGATGATTTCAACTGGTGTCTTATGGTGTTTGCCAACCAATATGCCAATAACGCCAGGTTTAGATGTGCAATGGTAGATTCATCTTTTTTATGATAGATCGGACGTAAGTCTATATCTGTTTTTAAGGTTCTGAAGGTGCTTTCTATTTCTCTGATCGTGTTGTATACATTCCATACTATTACCTCATCTTTCATATCCATGCTTGTTCTGATAAAGTATCGTCCGAGGTCATGGGTTGCTTCACTATCCCTTTGCTCATTCTTCTCCCAGGTCATTTCTGTGACCTTTATTTTCTTTTCGTCATAGCTCAACAGGATTGTATACCTGCCTTGGGCTGAAGGGTATTTTTGTTTGGCTCTGCCTATTCTTTGATTGACTTTGTCTGCTTGTTTTATTCCTCCTTTCTTATTGATTGATATTTTGATCTTTTGCAGTTCTTCTTCGTATCTGGTCTCAAACTGGCTTTTCATCCCCTGCTCTTTCTTCGCTTTCAGCCTGCTGCGTATCTCTAACCAATAATCCGTATGAGCCAGACTTACTACTTTTTTTAAAACTACTTCTTTTTTGGATTTGGTTTCTAAATATACCTCCTGGCGACTTGGATCAAATGCATAATGCTTCAGTTTTGTCCGGCTTACACATAGATAATGATAGCCTTTGGCTTTAATCATTGCCAGATTCTCCACCGTGGCAATGCCGGCATCCAACACAATGATCGGCTTTTTGGGCCCGACTACATAATCTAACCGTTCAATAAGCACATCCAGATCTTTGCAATCCGAAAAGTTTCCCTCATGCACCGAAGAGTGTTTTATAAATCCAAATATATTCACTACCAATGCCAATACCACCAACTTGCAATCACTTCTCTTTTCCTTACTCCTTCCAAATTTTGCCAGTTGACTGTTACGTTTCTCTCCTTCAAAATACGTGTTTGTTAAGTCGTACAATATGATCTTGTCATCAATATCAAATATTTCATTCGTCCTGATGGACAGGTGACGCTCTAAGTCATCCTTGATCGAATTTAGCTTCAACGCACTTTTGTATAATCGATCCTTATTTATCTTCTCCGTATCATAGCCCGTCAATTCAC